>Ga0131853_10001505_pt1 | contig 41642 bp, 14 predicted proteins | sample TergutLab28metaG_FD_92764 | JGI IMG/M metagenome (GOLD analysis project Ga0131853, IMG submission 92764) | Labiotermes labralis P1 segment gut microbial communities from Petit-Saut dam, French Guiana - Lab288 P1 (version 2) (version 2) | ecosystem: Host-associated > Arthropoda: Insects >...
GCCATTATCTCCGTAACCGTTCAACTTTGGATATAGGTGTTTTGGGTTATATCGGTATACTTTAACATAAAGAACACCCTCCCGAAGTCTGGCACATTCCTCCTGGGACACCCTGTATATATACACATATGTATGTATTGAATTTTACCTTTATTTAAAATATTATATTGATGGCCCGATTATGGTCGTAAACGACCGAAACATGAAGCTGTTTCTAAATAAAAGTCAGTTATGTCTGGCGACACAGTACACGATCTGTTTTTAACATAACTTTTAGTCTTTCTATGTTTTGCTGACCGTGCATCTCAGTATAATCTTAGTAACTGACCAACTTAATGCACAAATTCTTGTTTTATAGTAAGTTTATTATATTCCTCTACATGTTTCGAGCACTACTGTGCTCATCATCAGGAGGTCAAATTGTATTATGCAGCATCTAGTATCGTCACACTCTGTAGATGACCGACCGGTGCTCAGGCACCGGACGGCCACCTACAGAGTGTGACGATACCAGATCTCTGTAATACAATTTGACATGTAGAGGAATATACTAAACTCATTATGAAACAATAATTTGTGCATTAAGTTGGTCAATTTCTAAGATTATAACATTTAGTACTACAACCCCGTGCATAATTTCCACGCTTAGTTTCGGGTCGTCGACGTGTTTGTAACTAACGGCCTCTAGTCAGAATATCAAAAAAACATTCCTATATCCAGATTAAGGCGAACTGTTGTTTGGCAAGAGACCGACATACGTGTATTCACATTGGACAGAGCGCGAGATCATGTGAACTCATTATTCTGTTCACCAGACACAGACTACAGCGCTCTCACCGGATAACATCATAAACATGCTTATAACCCGTTCTGGGTTATAGGCATGTTTATGACACATCATCTTTGTACCAGAAATAATGGTCAAGCAGTTACTGCCACGTAAAAAAGGGCTAAATACACATTTTGCCTGGCCCCCACAATGTCCGTCTACACACACGAAAAACTTAAAGGGAAGCGAAGGTTCTATACTTTCCGCATATTCGCCACCACATACAACTTCTGGACATGACGTCACGCAACGCTACTTGTCACGGTCACCGTGGGTCATATTGCCAATATCAGAGAAAGGGAAAGCGGCAAGATACTCGGCAGGAAATCCGGATAATGTGACAAGTATGTGATGAAGGAACACTGTGTCAAGTCTTGATAAATGCTACAACAGTACTGACATTTTAGTACGTACACATTCATAAAATTCTTTCTAGTATGAAACGTAAAATTACGGTTTGCGCAAAGTATACTGCATAAATCTGCCAATGAAAATTTCCAGCAACATTTTCAGTAATTTCCACATCGACATGAAATCAGATAAAGAGTAAGATGTACTGCTATTAATTCGTGGCGAAATTCTACAATATTCTTTACAAAGGCACGAGTCTAACACACAATGTTTCCCACACCTGCAAAGTTTAGAAATTACAACCAATCACATTTCGTCCTGGGCAGTACTTACAACTGACCCTATTCGTTAGCGTAACAAAGGTCTAAGAATGCTTCAATACTTCGAATCGGTATTGGTGGATTACTGTCACAGTCCTTCCTCTCGTGTCTCACGGTGTGTCTGGCGATGCAATCAAAACGCAGCAGCCGCTGTATTTCGGCTGGTCCGAAGGGATGGGAGGTAGCTCGTACTGGATAGCAGGTGAGATGGAAGGAGCGTGTAAAACTATCTTCACGCGTTAAGACAATTCATCCGTCACTATTTTCTTCCGCATTTCATGCACGCGTCGAATTTGACACACACACAATGGCTTAGAATAGTATTTTCCAACACAATCGAAAACTTTGCTGCCCCTGGCAATGACTACAAACTCGAGTGATAATTCCTCCAACTAATACCTTAGTTTATATATTCCTCCTTTACTTATCGGACATTTACAGCTGTTCCATGCCAATGGTATTTATAAGTTTTATAATGTGGTTTTGCATTACGACCTATATCACCAAGGAATGCGGGCCTGATGTCTATGCTGTCCGAAATACAGCGTGGTTCAAAAAGATTTACTCAATTTCGTACGTCTATATTTCCTGAAGTATATATGGTATGTGAATGAACTACATAACATTTGAAAGAGGAGGTCCAATGTTTTCGAGTACCACCGCTAGAGCGCTCGCTTAGCGCGCAGCATCATCAGTTGAGAGCAAAATGGCTACTATGCAGCACAAGGTTTTTGCGTTCGTGAGTTCATTAAAACTGATATGGCGACTGCTGTGCAGAGTGCGATTCTTCTTCGTTTCAACATTCACACTGAAAATTTATAAACTTCATTGTGAGTGTAATCAAATGCAATTTACACCATATTTGTCACTAGTTCTAGTTCTGAAATATAGACTGACGAAATTGAGTCCATCTTTTTGAATCACGCTGTATTATTAAAACTGTCCGCTAGAACAGGGCGATTTAGCGAAAATAGTGATTCAACCATCTGATGACTTAACTCACGCCTGCAATTTCCGCGGCTCATAAAGCTTCGACAGGATCGCGGGGTCCTTCCCAGTCCTGTCTATAGATTCAGCAACGTTCAATAACAGCGGTTAACCAGCCTTGCACCGCCTGGTAATTGGGTTAGTTCGACTAGCGATGTATTTTCGAAATTTCACTTAAACGCGTTACGGAGAACGCAGCGCCCATTTTGCCACCTAGTACAGTTTTCAGAACACCAACTCCCGTTATCTTGGCTTGAGAAATAGAGACATTAAACCTTGGCGATTTATTTTTAGTTTTAGCGCCTCGACAAATGGGTAGTGTAAGGCGAAATCGCTCTTCCTCCTAGAAATATAGATAGCCGCCTTCAGTAAACCAGACGGCTCACGAACTTAACGTTAGTGTGGTTTCCGTGTTGGCACCTTGTGCGTTCTCACAAGAACCTTGCGAAGCTGATATTTTTAATATAATTGTTCACTAAAAAAAGTCTGTTGAGGATGGGCGTCACTGCAAATCGATCGTCGCTCTTCTAAAAAATGAACATATGAATCAAACACAGAACATTAAAGGACCGCGTGCACATTTGTATGTTAACGTAGCCCTTCCAGTCTCCTGCACGTCAGTGCAACTTCGAGCAATGAATGCAGACGATAAAAAAAATTAATATCCAAGAATCGGACATCGAAATAAAAATGGAACCAAAGGTACTCTGAAAACATCTGTTTTATTCAAACTTGTAAATGAAAAACAAATCGACTCACTATGCCTCAATCAGACAGAATGGCCAGAATTTAAAATGAAAAATATATCGACTGTACAGACACTCCGCGACTTAACGCAATTTCTCAACTTACGCATTTCAGACTTACGCACTATAGTGTCTGCCCGGCGCTTGTCGGTCAAGCATGAAAATATCGTATATATCGGAATTAAACTGCAGGGACTGAAAAGCAAAGAAACATTTCAGTCACAGCAGCCTGTGTACCGACAAATACTCAAACCCAGAACCTCCTGAATACAAGTCTAAAGCGACGGCTACATAACAATATTCAGTGACGGCACTACTGTTCACTGAGAAGAAATGTGAATGATGTCCCACTGTGTTGCTAGGAAATCTTCAGTACCTGCAGGGAGCAGGACGTTCGGAGTAGTTGGTATTACGTCAGGCTACACCCTGATCCCCTACATGTTTATCTATATACGGCACCAACGTCGAAAGAAACAAACTTAAAATATTACTTAAAAACAGAGGGGATTAAAATTAATCGTTAAATTTGACATCGGTAGGCCTATTTATATAAGAATATTGGAAAACGCCGAAACAGCGTTTCGAGGTGGTTGAGAATAATAAACGGAGAGGGAGAAATAAAAGAAAATTGGTCTGAGCAAGGACAGCAACGTCGTGTACGAGGAGGAGGAGGAGGAGGAGGAGGAGGAGGAAGAGGAGGAGTTGTGGGACATTTTAACGTTTTGAAAAGACCTCAGGCGACAACAGGCTAGGGTGAATGCAGCAGATAAACGACCTAAAAACAGACGTAAATGTCTACCCCACCAATTTGGTATTTACACTGCTGCATCCGCTCTTTTTACTTCGGTAAGAGATAGGGAATAAAAAAACTAATTCAGTTAGGTAGTTTAAAAATTGAATAGCTTTTCATTCCCACTGCCATCCTTATTTAATTCAATTCTTGTTTACTTATCTTTAAGGCATTTTCTCCATTCTGTCTATCCGGTTCGCTTTTGTACTTCTTTACCCACCCTTCGCCGTATGTTTTCAATTGCAGGAGGCCTCCAAATGTTCAGATCCTATCACTAACCATGACCTGACCAGTCACTACATTATGTTCCTGTTCGCCGTGGGGTCTCCACTTTGAATAAGGCTGAACAGTGCATTGGGACAAAGAGTACTGAACAATGTCCCTCTGCCTGTCCCCCCTGGTTGCTCTTAAAATTGTCACCGGCATATTTCTGAATTGCGAGAGGACCAAAACGACAAAAGAGACACTGACGTAGGTACTATAAGAATGAATGAGGCCAGGAGAAGGGAAGGGGAGGACTTGTAAGTATGATACTTGCCGAACTAGACCGACGTTTATGGGATGTACGAGGTATACATTGGCTGGAGAACACAAGAGGCGAGCTGTGAAGATAAAGTGCTTCGAATTTCCTAGTTGTGATTTCATTTGTTTCTGTCAAAAGGTACGCGTTACAAACACCGAAGGTGTAGAAACATTCAAAATTATGGTAGAATTTTCTTGTGACCGTGTCTGTTACTTAAATAACACAAGGTTAACTACAAACGGTAGTAAAAATGTGTCCCTTGTGTTATTCTGTGTACACTACACAAGGGGTGCACACACCCCGGGCGCCAGGTCGCCGCGGCGACTAAATTTTGTGCGGTGGATCTTAATGTTTGTGGGTCCTCAGTATGGAAGTTGCTTCATTATAAATTTCTAGCGTCTATAATTTTTAAGTGAATCCTAGATTTATGGAACCTCTGTGGACACGTGTACTACACATTTTTTTTTACAATTTATACGTATTTATTACCAACGCATAGGTACCATCTGAACATTCTTATTCATCGAAGCATTAAATATGTAACACAAATGCAAACATCCTGCGCCAAGATCTTTCCACTCATGCGACATGGGCCATTATTTAAACATTCAGCTGATATTTTTATTCATTCGCCAAAGCCTCTAGCGCGTTTTAAATGAAACGTTTTTATTATTTATTAATCACTATTCGCTTCCTAAAGCTTTTGCTGCAGAATTCACAATTTGTACGTATTTCTCACGCAGCCATCACTATCTTTCCACCATATTTACTCAAACCGCTAATACAAAACAAATCAGTGTCAACCGTCTAATAAGTTGCAATTGTAAAAATGTTGTATCAGAGTTGCTCACATTGCACAATAACACATTAATGCCTTTGTAGACTATACACTATTTACTGACCATACTGCGCATACAGCTCTTAATGTTGACACACCACTAGATCCACACACACATACACACATACATTTACCATACCAAAAAAAAATCGAAATAAAATGTGTGGATCTAAGTTACATCTATAATTTTACTACATACTTAATCAAGAAAAGAAACATTAAATCTCGTTGGGCACATACAGTAGCTGAACTGAATTCGGCAACGTGCTGTAATTAATAAAAAATAATCAATATTGATTTTGTTCCTACCAACCCAGTGGGAATTCATCGACCCTAGCAAACCAACGATATGCTTCTTAGTTTCGTGGCGTTACCGATGCCTGACGTCTTTAGCCCTGGGGGCTTCAGTAAGATCTGCCGCATAATGACTACCTGTTACTTCTACGAGGGCTTCCCATCAGATCATTACATAGAAATAACAAAACAGCTTCGACAGTCTCTGCAAAGACTCTGATCCCAAAATGATAACGACGCACACATGTAACCCGATGCTCGAACATTAAACAAGATGTGAGTATGGACGCACATACACACAAAATGGCCTGAAAAGGGAGAACAAATTGAACAAGTGGCGTTCGAAATTGTATACTAAATCCTCACGACGTAATAGGCGAAAAGTTAGAAAGTCTCTTATAAGAATTAACTTCCAGTACCCCTAAAAAGTAATACGGGGCCAAATGTAATTTGCATTTTAAAAGAAAGACAATCGTATGGTTTTCATGGTTTTCCTTCGTCCCTTCAAGCAAATCGTGCACAGTACGTCAGGTTAGGTCATGGCAGACTCTTCCCACATAAGGCCCAGTTCATTACTGCCGTACGGGTACAGATCCTCAGATAACTCGCCGATTATTCAGTACACAGTCAAGTGGAGTGCCTAAGTATGCTCATATAGTGTCATGTGCCACTTAATTTTGCTCATGGTGCACCAGAAACTCACGCGAGTTGACGGAGTGCAGCATCTTCTTGGCGAAGACTTTCGAAGTTGCATCGTTGTAGTCATATTCATGCAAAAGTCAGCTACCGCAGATTTAGCTGCGTCACCAATGCAGCTGGAACTGTTGAGATACTCTTCAGTCGCTAATGTTCCCTAATTGCGACACAGTGCAAGTAGACTGAAATTGACGACGTTCGTATCGCCTTTCTTTAGCGGTTTGAAATTGTCTTCAGAGCTATACCTAATTAACTCTACGCCGAATTAGTATAAGCCATCACAGACCAAATCGCCAACACCTACAAGACCCGTGCCTAAAAATGCCTTCAGTTCTTCCAGTACACGATTTCGAGACTCTCCATAAACGCCATCAGATAGTTCTATTATTACTCGCAAAGCTACTTAGTCTGAGTGACTAATAACGTCCTTAAATATATTAGAGGGTTTTCACTCTTACGAGCCAATGGACAAACACGCGATATTTGCCGGCGAAACACGTAACAAAAACAGGTTCTAATTTACAAAGATCAACAAAACATGTGCTCAACTTGCCTGGAAAATGGAACCGAAGTATCAGTTCTAGTTCCTGGAGTAGCGTGCGTAACATAACCTTCACGCGTGTAAGAAAACCGTCGTCGAATGGCCATATTATGCAAGCGTAACGTACATGACCTCGCCTAAGAAACACCTATCCTAGTGGCGGGTCTTCGCGATGCTGTAGCGTGGGATTTTATACTTCTGAGATACGACGACGAGTCATTGGGTAATCGATTCAAGACGTTTCGATACAACGTAATGACCTCGTATTCCAAGGTCAAATAACCGTCTATTCTGACCCTTGAAGATGAGATTCCAACGTTGCCTCGAAGAGCCATGAACTGATTACCCAGTGATCCGTTGTTGTATCCCAGAAGAACGCAATCCTCGATTACCCGCCGTACGTGTGGTACGAGACGCACGACTTCTCTTTCCATCATCGTGACTGTCACGGTGCCTGTGACTGTGGACACTACAAGCCTATCATCAGAGCTCCTACAGACGCCTTTAAATAAGATTGCAGAATTTTATTCTTACGTTCAGGTTCTCAAATCCAGGTAGTCTGTTGGACCACCTTATCGGCATGTGTCTTATGCTGCGAAGTAAACTCACACATACTGTTTTGCTGCCGCTTGCAGAGTTCTGTATGCGTAAAGATTCGTCACTGTGGGGCACTTCCGACAGACTGCCTGCCTACGGGTTTTCTTGCTGTGTTCCTGAATCGTGTTGCACGTGGCGACGTCAGCAGTCGTGCAGAAAAATTCTGCTGCGAAGTAAGCTTAAAAGTGGGAATATAAAAAGAACGAATAAAACTTCCAAATCCTACGGATTTTTGCAAAAGAAAACAAGAAAGAATCAACCGTTAATTCAAACCACGTGCAAATAAAAAAAAGAGTAAATAAAACATACGCAATACATTGGATTCAACTCAAATGGGGCTTTACAATTCTTTTCTCTGTCACCCGTCCATTTCAGTGTTTACAGGTTTCTAGGATTGAAGAGCTGCAATTGTTGGATACAAAAGGATCCCCCAAATTGAAATTGTAAGTCCCTTTGTGTACGTCAAGTAGACCATTACAGACTTTAACAATTGAAACAGACTTCAAGCAAACTACGCGGAATTGATAGAAAAGCAGCTGTGGTCTGCAGTAATAAACGACTAGGTTATTTGCAAGAAATTACTAAATAATACCGCCGGTCCCAGTGGTCGCGCAGTCTAAGGCGTAGGTCTGCGGCCGCTCGTCTGCAGAGATTGTGGGTTCGAATCCCGCCTGGGGCATGGACGTTTGTCTGTTGTGTTGTGTGCGTAGTCAGGTAGAGGTGTCTGCGACGAGCTGATCACTCGTCCAGAGGAGTCCTACCGACCGTGTTGAGTCGTTGTGCGTGACCTAGAAACCTGGTTAATGAGGAGGCCGTGGCCCATTGGGGACTGTTGCGCCAAAAACAAATTAAATAATACTATGAAATGTTTTTATATTTCGTACATGTATATACATGCACGTATGTATTATGTATGTATGTACGTATGTATGTATGCACGTACACAAATCTTTCTCAGGTACAATTTATCTGAGAGTCTAAAACAGCACTGCGATTTGCCACAAATAATGATCGTAATTAGTCCCATCAATCATATAAAAAATCTGAAATATTATACAGACACTTCCAGACTCACGAAATAGTTACGTTCCGAAGATCCGACAAAAGTCGAGTTTTTTCAAAGTCAAAATTGAGTATACACACGGCCACTATATGTGTATGTGCAAGGGAATACGTACGTGCAAGGCAGTACACTTAAAATCAAAATTCCCATTCCGAAACATGACTGACCACAGAATGAGCGCCCCATCGCAAGTGTTATCGCCCAGCATTATTCTTCCGCGACATTCATATCATTAAGCTTTCATTCCCACAAGTTAAAATTCGGCGACCGCTTAAAAATGTTATTTTTTTTTTTTACTTTTACAAAACTGTGTAATTCGGGGAGTGTCTGTAAATTACTAGTCTGTCACATTTTTTCCTCCGAATCTTGCAACTATCTGGCTTCTCGGACATTCGTAGACTACATGAAATTTAGGTCTCTTCCTTGTTACGTATTCTTGACGAAGTTCAATTGCAAATTCCTTTGCAGTAAATTTAAATGCTCTTTAGTTTACGGTAATCATATTACTTTTTTTATTTATTTAATGTGCATATCAATATAAATCTCGACCGAGATAACGTCACAGAAATTAAAACCAAAAGATATACAAGTTTATATGCAAAACTGCAATATCATGCAACATGATCTTCTTTCTTTATGTTTATGGCTCCATGCATCGCTGATCTATATTAATAATTGTCCAACGAGATGGCAACACAAAGCAGTCTATTTATTATTCTGCAAGTTCAAGCAAGCCAGCTTGGCCACGTTGGAGGGAGGTCGCTGCACAAAAAATATGACCAGTACCGGAGGCTGTAGTTACGGTTTTGTGTACTCCTGATGATGGGTGTGGCTGACACCCGAAACATGTAGAGTGAACTTGCAGAATAATAAATAGACTGCTTTGTGTTGCATCTCGTTGGACAATTATTAATATGAATTTCCTTCTCTTCTTCTTAGTTATATTCGCCTGCTCGCCCTATATTATTATTATTATTATTATTATTATTATTATTATTATTCAGGCGCTGAACCTCCTTTAATTGGACGTTTTGGTCTTCTCAACGACATCCTTCCACTTTGCTCTATCCTGGACACAGGTTAACCAATTTATGATCTTCATTTGACCAAGGTCCTGCATGATGTTGTCCTCCCATCTACATTTGGGTCTTTCTCTTGGTCTCGTGGTTAAGGGATTCCATTTCAATATCTTCTTAGCTGCCCTGGCTTCAGGCATTCTTTGTATATGGCCGAACCAGCTTAGTTTCTGGGCTTTGATGTAGTTGTATTTTCGTGCTTTATCAGTTTGTCCAATGCTTCATTGTTTTTAATCCTCCGTGTTTGATTTTCTTTCGTAGGCCCAAATGTTCCTCTTAAGATTTTCCTCTCAAAGACTAGCAGTTTGTGAATTATATTTTCTTTCAGCACCCCTCTTTCTGATGCATAGGTCACTATGCTCGCCCTATATTTATGACCACTGCATATAAAATTAGTTTCTTTACGTCGTCAAGGCCTCTTAACGATCCTGTCATCTCGAGTGCTGATTAGCAGTTTATTTCTCTGCATGTGGCCTGACCGTTTAATTCCCGTTAGGCTACAGTTATATAAAAAAAATTAAACCGAGCTCGGGACTTCTGCATTGTGACGCTGTATCTTTCGAACAGTAATTCCGGAAGTTTCGACGAAGCCTCTCATCTACCGACGCGGCATCACTTCCCAGCAGATCCGAATTCTAGGCCTGAGAAGCTCAAATATCTCAGAATCTTAAGTCCTCCTCTTTGTACTTTTTGTAAGTTATTTTCTCATCTATTTCCCTACATCCACTGTAACTTCTCAACAAAAACTTCTAACTTAAGAAAATACGTCCTATGTTTGTCTCAATTATCGGCATTTTACTTCCGTGCCTTCAACTAGCCACATGAATTACATTAATACGTTTTTGGCCCACACTAAATTTCTGAAACCGGTTTCCCATAATACACCAATTAACAGAATAAATATTATTATTACATTATTCTGTAATATTGTTTGTGTTTGAATAAATAATAGTATAATGTAACATTTCATATAAGAATGCACGTATTACGGAAATTCTTCTTTCCGATACTGCACAGTTAAAAATTGAATTATGACACTTAGGCCTGAAAGTTATGCATTTATTCACATTATTAAAAATGTAACCGTCCTTTACAGAACTTTTATAAAATCTCTTGAATACTTTTTACGCGCTACTTTGGGAAGTCTAGCAATCACCAATCAGAATCCGTAAGATGTAACATGTACATATATCTTCAATTAATACCTTGTTGTACGCACTAAATCGCATCACACTGCAGAACATTCAATAAAAATCACTTCAGTTACTAATATCAAACTTTTAAGCCATGTGGTAACTATACGTACCGTCTGCTGTAAAGTTACAAATTCCGCAGTTTGTCACACGTCTGTATTTATATGCTTCTTACGGTTTTCATCTAACACAACGTTAATTTCCCTACGCTGAATTCAGTGGATTGTCTTGTTAAAGGTTATAGATTGCTCTCCGTGAAGCAGGAAATCATGTGTTATTTTAGACAAACGTCAGTCTTCGAACGGATTATCACTTTTACTTTCCATCAGTAACAACGTCATCACGCAGGCTTGTTTTCTGAGGGGCCACATAATGTGGCAACAGTTGGTTATCTGATACCATTTCGGTTTACCCAAACTCGGCCACTGAATCCATGTTTTCAATATGTAGACGACGACGACACGCAAGCACAAACGCAACCAGCCACCAGGCATATTACCGTCTTCCCTAGTAAGAACACAGCCTTTATCAAGGACAAAACTTTCGTTGGAGAGAGTGAAGAAGGGAAGCGATCATCACAGCACTGTAACAACGATATCTCTATGCAACTTAAACACAGCAGGGAGCGTTGTAATGATCCTACTGCACAATATCTCCACTGTTGAACCAAACCTCAAGACCCTTGCTGGACTGGCATGATCACGATACTCTGATAAGTGTAACATAACGTTATATATGCCCCTCGCTAGCAAATCATAACACACGTGTACTTTAGTAGATTTTGGACACGTCTGTCGGTTGTTCTAACATAACCGGACTTTCCCTCACTTCCTCTTGCAACTTCTTGGTAGAAAATGACGGACAGAGAGTTTGGTCAAACTGGGGTTAGAATAATTACATCTCACAACCACTTCAAGCTATTCCTTGCCAGGCCCAACATTCTCCTGTGGTACTGGATATTGATATTCCCTCCAAAGTACGGCATCACAGGGAATACGGTTTAGGTCAGAACAGGTCATGAATTCGCCATATGAATCGCTGTTAGTGCAGAGCGTAAGCAGGTCCTAATGCGCAAGAACAAGGAGAAACGTTTAGGTTTATACCGTACATGGATTTTGTGATCTTTGACATAGGGTCCGCTCTATCCACACAGATATACATTTCTGGGCAATACAACAGTTAGAAGTGTGCGGTAACTTGGAATAAAAAGCTAAAATAATTTGCAGTTTACTATATTTTGACCATATATTTTTAAAGTTATATCCGATATCGTCATCAATACACGACAAAACATATTCTACACGGCAAAATATCTTAAGATCTCTCGAGTGAAAGTAACTGTAGACTGCCATTTTGTGCAGCACTAAAACACGTTGAGCCGTAAACGGCTCATAGCTGTCGCTATGAGGAACCCTGCTATTCTAGAATGTTCCTTTCCGTTACCCATCCTCCAAGGTTGTCGTCTGGTGATTCGCTACCGCGGGTGGTGAAAGGATTTAGGGGCGTGTACTACTAGTTTTCTTGCTTGGCCTCTGAGCCAGCGACCAAGGACTCGTATCTTGGTTTTCGGAGAAGCTTGTCTAAGTTGGATTGATTAGCCCGAGATTCTAGCCGCCCGGATATTTCTTCGTCGAGCCTGAGCAGTCGTTGAGCCATGTGGTAAGCCAAATTTAGTTTGGGTATTGTATTTCCAAATTTGGGTTTGGGTGTTATTTCGCACATGCTCGGCGTCTGCTCAGCCGAGCTTTGGGTTTAGCGTCGCGGAGCCGACGCATGATCGGCGACGAGTATTTCGGGGTCCGGCGATTTCCTGTATCTTACTTCCAGGGTTAGTTTTTGTTTATATTATAATTGTGCGAGTCAAGTTATGTATGTTTCAATTATGAGTTTGGTTTGTAAGAGATGCGACTTGTGTTGTAATGTCTGTCTCTGATTGCCGATCGCTCATGCAGCGCTGTAAAATTATAAGAAGGCCCGATGTTTGTACATGTAACGTAGTTTGGGCGAAGTAGTGGAAGCGCTAGTAAAGTTCAGTGGTGTACACGAGAGGTTGAACTGCCTGGTTATAGAGACTTGCGGCATTTGAGTGTTGATCGGCTGTAAACTTTTGTTTTATTGTGTATGTAAAATGTACCTGGTAAATCTGAAGCTTGCTCTAATGTGTAGTTGTACTTAATGTATATTTATTATCACAGTGTTTGTATTTGGTACTGTACCTGCCGCTGTGATCTGTGTGTTAGTGCACTGCCACGAGAGGCTAGTGTTTCGGGACACAATCGCCCAAAAGTCTGCTGGCGTTCTTTATACTGCGGGCCCTCGTGGGTTATGCTCACATTTGAGTTACGACCCCAGGGGCTCAACGTCTCTAGAATCACATCGTATATAATAGCCGGGACAGTGCAGTCGGTGTAGTGACAAGGCTAGGGGCTGAAGCCTGAGGAACGTTGTTAGATGCTTCGCGGAGGTAGAAGTGCTTTCTGTTCTGCAAAATGTCAAAATCAACTGGCTCAGGATTGTGACAGGTGAATGCGGTAATGAACCTTCGGGTTCCAAGAAATGCGGGCAATTTCTTGACTAGCTGAAAGGCGGTTGACTTCTCAAGAAGGACTGTGCTCCATGAAGCAAGTAAGTAAATAAATAAGTAAAATGTCAAGATCGGCTCCGAGGTCCACCCAGACTCCTATCATTGCTACATTGCTACGGGGAGTTCTTTCTCCGGAAGGTTAAGCGGCTGGGGCGGGGCAGCTGACCACCTCCGTCCACTGTCGAGGTTAATGCTTGGAAATGCAACTCTATTCCCTCCACGTCTTCATAGTGTGCAGAAAGACATATTTACCTTCGTTTTACTTGTTGCGACAGGTTTGCGAAGCATTTTAAGAAGAAGGCAACGGATAAACCACAAAAGCTTTGCAGCTTTTTAAAAAACGTAGGCTCAGACACTGCGCAGACCTTGTATTTAACGCCTTACGATTGCATTAAGGTATTTTATTGCAAAGAACAAAATAATTTATGCCCAGAAACATTTGCCTGCGTGTTCAGTAAAATGTCACAGCAGAAGCACTCATGTCTTGCAAGCCGGCCAGGAAGGTTCTCACTGTCGGTTGTTGCATACTTCGAGAATGCGGAACATAAAATGACAATCATTGAACATGAAAGTAACAAGCTGTAGATGACGAAAACAGGTAAAAACCGGAGCAGGGTTGTGTCTTATATGCCTAGCGGAGTTTGACGTTGTCTTTCATCATACAGAACAGAATATGTTAAAATGGGTAGGCGTAAAACGAAACTTACATCGCAATATTCCTTGACGTGTTATGTATCGTCTTTCCAAGATTTAGCCCATAGGCATTCCTGCACCGCGAATGAAGCTCAGTGCCTGACGATATATACTTGGTGTTATATTATTTAATAGTAACGTACGCAAGCCTAGAAACCAGTGACCGGGACTATAGTCGACAAAAAAGGTCAAATCTATAAACTAATCTCTAGGCGACTAACAATAGTCAGATGTAACTTGATGCATCAACATCACAACCACCACCATCATCGTCATGAACAGTTAAGTTTCAGATCCGCTGATTCGACTTCCTCTTGATCTTGAAAATGATCTTAATATTTCCATTTTGTTGTGGTCTCCCCAGATCACGGCATCCCGTCGGATGATACTGGAAAACCAATAGTGGAAGACGATCTTCTTCCGTTCTTGCCACGTTTCCTCCACTGCCGTGTAACCTGATGATGGGGCAATAATCATGGAGACTAATGCCACTGTTGCGTAGCAACCTCGTCACAAGATACAAGCATGCATGCATGTATGTATGTATCACAGCCAAGCGTCCAACTTTGTAGCTTCTACAAGATGAAGCAAAGTTCTCCGAATTAACGACAAGCACGACCCTTTCCAATAATCTCAAAGAAAATCTTCGAGCAGACTAACAGTTCTGTAGGCGATATACTGCTGGCGTAACACAAAAACATCAAATAATTATTTAGCCAACAGTCGTCCAGAAACTGAATACATACATGAGAGAATTAAACGACGATATATTTATCTACGGATCGAGGCGAGCAACTGGAACCTAGTAATGAATTCCACATAACCCCAATGCTTGCCTGCCTATTCACAACGACCGGTACAATTATTAGCCAGTTTAATCCTCCTACACAGACACGTTTCTCTGTTTCTAAGTATTCTAACACAAGCTCCTGTTCTCTACGTATTTGTCACTGCCACTAACTTTCCTTCATGTTCCTACATGTTCAATCACTTGAACTCACATTTTTAACAATACATAAGAAGAACGTATGGTGCAGAAATTCTCAGCAAAGTATCAGACGATGAAGCACTGTGCTCCGAATCGTACTGCAGTAACGAAAAATGCTCGTAAGTTTTTGTTTGACTGTACCAAGAGGAACAATTGGCAGCAGACCAGGACCTTGTGAGACTACAAGAGACGGGGTTGGAGGCTTTGGAAAGTGAGATAATGTAAGATGAAATACGTCACAGCGAAGGGTTGCGTTTGACAGCGTAAAATAATGGAGACAACTGACTCAAAACAATCGAAGCAAAAAGATACTGGAACAAAGAACAATGAAGTAAATACAAATTACTCCTTTCAAATAAAAGATGCTCACATTTCGCCAATGAGAAAACAACTTTATTACAAACCCCACGACTTAATTAAGAATTATTTACACTTCTCTCGTCACAGTCCCTCTCTTCCTTTTTGGGAATGAAACAAAAGAGAAAATACGTAAAATCTATTGAGAACCGCAGTAGCATTTAAGGCATTCACTAAATAGGGATATGAGGGTTTGGTGGAAAGGGGCAGATTTAATGGCGAATACAAGGGCGTTAAATTAAGACGGTTAAATGAACATTGAAGTTAAAGAGTTGTATATTCAGAGAATAATTAAACGAAACAATTTACAGGATAGCGAGCATAATTAAAGATTCTGCAACACTTCGGAACTGCCAACCGTCAACCTGCAATTACACCTATCGTTGGTGTTGAGATGTTTCTTGTGCTTGCATCCTGCCACTGCGACACTCCGATACACGAGTATACCACCGTGTGTGTAACGATGCACTTCCTGGCACATCAAAGTCCCCTATACGTTTAAGTTATTATTTAATTCCTTACGGAGGCAATGAAGCCTGTTCCCAGCTGACATATCATTCCGTATTTTCCTGTATCGCTCCTTGTTGCTTGCCCAAATGAACCCACTTACACGAATAAGTGTAACTCGTTACAAATTAAAGCATGTTTCAAATTAATAGTAACCAACCTTAATGACAGTAATATTCTGTGTTATTCACGTCGCATTCCTGTCACGGAGCCTCTATATTAGTTTGTGATCATGACACGGCGACTTTCATCCAGAGCTACTAAAATTATATTATATAAGACAATAATAAGACCGGTAGTGTTGTATGGAGCGGAAGCATGGACGTTGACGAAGAAACAAGAACAAACTCTGCTATTTTTTGAAAGGAAAATATTTAGAAGAACATATGATCCTAAATATGAAAACGGCGAATGGAAAAGTCAGACGAATCGATAAATAGAAGAGATGAGCAAAGGAGAAAATATAGTAAAATGGATAAAAGGGCAAGGATAAGCTGGTTAGGTCACCTAGAGAGAATGCAGGAGGATAAGATGCCCAAAAAGATCTTCACTCAAGAACTGGAAGGGACGAGAAGAAGGGGAAGACCCAGGAAAAGATGGAAAGAGGAAGTAGAAAGAGATCTTCAAGTGTTGGAAGTGAGAAGATGGAGACAGTTAATGGCAGATAGGAAAAAATGGAAGGACACTGTTCGACAGGCCAAAGCCCACAGTGGGCTGTAGTGCCATTGGAAGAAGAAGAAGAAGAAGAAGAAGGAGGATAAGGAGAAGAAGAAGAATAAGGAGGAGAAGGAGGAGAAGGAGAAAGAGGAGGAGAAGGAGGAGGAGGAAGAGAAGTAGAAGGAGATGGAGGAGGAGGATGAGAAGGAGAAGGAGGAGGAGAAGAATGGGGAGAAGAAGAAGGGGGAGAAGGAGGAGAAGGAGAAGAATGAGGAGGAGAAGGAGAAGGAGGAAGAGAAGGAGAAGCAGAAGGAGGAGGAGGAGGACGAGAAGGAGAAGGAGAAGGTGCTCATGACAAGGGTAATTTTTTATGATGGTACCAACAGATCGGAAGAAGGGTTCTGCTTTCTTCTAGGAAGTTACGAAGCGTTTATTGGCCCTTGAAGACGGCACCGAGAGGTTGTCCACAACGTCGGCAACTACCTACTAACTAGTGTCGCGTTCATACCCCACAACCGCGAAGATATCACACTGCGGCGCCTTCTGAAATCACGCACAGCTCGGGAAGAAACTGCAGCCTCCGTCCTCACGGTAGAAAATACTGTGAAAGATTGTAAGTAGTAACCAGTTTTCGGACGAACCTGCTGCCTCCGTCTTGGCGGTAAAAATCACTGTCACCTTAAGGGAAGGTAACAAGTTCCTCCGAAACTTCTGTAGCCATTGTGAAACTACGCGATCTCGTGCCTTAGAGTGCCATACTCTTCACAAGCATCAAATTGACAGCTTCGAATTTCATCAAGCCACTAATTTAGATGTTCTTTTGCGGCAGATACCTGTTTTTCTTACTTTGCTTTCTTTATCTTCTGTCCTTAAATGCTAAAATTCGGCCACGGAACAAAGGGTAAATGCAGAAACCTAAGTGATCATAGGAATTACTAATATGGACCTACTCGGAAATGCACTGTGAATATAGTCTGCACTGAACTGAATTATAGTAACGAGTAAAGGCGGCGACTAGTCATCGGATTCTATAAGGAAAGTAACTTATTGACCAGCCAAGTAACATTTAAGTGTTAAATAATAATGAATCGTAATGAGTTAGGAAGCCAGTGAGCTAGCTGAAAGAGTAAGTGAAACAAACCATATGTACTGTAAAACCCCATTATCTGGATTTTCCTACGAGCATTTACACTGACCTGGGTCCCAGAAGGGACAGGTGACTGACTCTTGTGAGTACGGTAATGAACCTTCGGGTTCCGTGAAATGCGGGGAATTTCTTGACTACCTGCAAACCAGTTAGCTTCTCAAGAAGGACTCTGCACCATGGAGTAAGTAAGTAAGTAAGTCGTACTCCATTCATTTTACTCATCAGTGGCAGAATATTCCTACAGTAATGCCTCTTAAGGACCTGAAATATGTCTCTAAAAAGACAATAAAAAGAGAGTTCAATGTGAAGAATGTTGTTAACGAAAGACGTACAGTCGCATGCCCTTTAAAGACATTTCAAATTGTATCTGCAAATTGGCGACACTATTACAGCAGTATTTCATCAAGCAGGAAATAAAGAGCTCTTTATTAAAATAGCACGTCACCACTTGATCCTTATTTGTCTCTGTGTAACCATAATAATGAGAAACGGCTTGGCAACGCCCTCTCCTTGTATACAGCTAATTGCTAATTGCTTAATTCCGCTTGTATTACAGCAGGGTGGGAATTTAGAATTACTCTAGACAAGATGTCTGGCTTACTTTAATACAGAATTAACAGACAAAAAATCAGACCCTCTATAACACAACCTGGACGACCCTTTCACCCGTTAAGCTTCAGACGTCATTTAAAATTTAATCCCTTTAATAGCTTAGTACCCGCTCTTGCAGTGTGATTAACGTTTCTATGTAATGCAATAGCAATCCTTCGGAAAAATCTCATATTTTCTCTCCGAAATTCAGTATAATTTTTGTTTGAAACAGTGATAATTATAATTCACCACGACAACACACAGAGGATAGAACAGGTTAATAAGATACTGAAGAAGAACAAGAAGAAGAAGAAAGAAAGAAAGAAAGAAGAAAATTTTCAACAATTTGGCCGTGAGATTTTTGTCGATTAAGTTTTTAAATCACACGTTTTTAGGGGATTTACCTTAATTTTTGACCCTCGTTACTAATTTTCAATACAAGAAGTGGCGCTCACAAATTTTTTTCATGTTTCTAAGTTAACAAAAAAAGAAGATATGGTGCTGGTTTTCTGAAATTCAATCAGTAACAATAACAATAACTATAAACTACATTAACTATAAACAAAAATCAAGAGAAAAAGTAACAATTCAGAAGGATAGAATGTTACTGTAAGGACGTTAGGTTCTTTCCGATATGTTGCAAAATACTTCAATGTAACCACGGTTGGTTACGATAACAACATTTCAATCCACTCACGCCCTCTGTTCTATACGGGAGCAAGTGAGGGCTCTAATACCTGCCCTAGAGTATTTCTTAAAGACGCTATACACGCTCAGATAAACTGAGCGATTTTATTGTGTGACTTCACACCTCATGGAAAAACTGAGTAAACTGCGCAGTTTGGACAGGCAATAACGTAGGCTTCAGAATTGTCTTTTCCAGTCGTCTTTCACACTGAGAACTGCGCAGTTCACTCAGGGAATCTCACAGTTTCCTCAGTTTACCTGCCGACACCACGATGGCATCATCTCAAGGCACTCAATTCATTCACCAGATGAGTATCGCATGATATATTCCTTTTCAAATACCACTTCTTACTCCACATTTTACGCTTTCTTTTCTTCTTTTCGGACAACATTATGGCCGATGTGGCTAGCAAACAGCAAACGACAGCCTTGTTTTTATCCACCATAGTCACACGCACAAGAAGACACACAGAACTGACAACAACAAAAAAACTGGCAAACCCGAAGGGAAACCTGTGCTGTGCCAGAGAACATTCAGTTCAGTTTTTCGTGCAGTTCTTTACAAAGTTGAACTGTACATTTTAACTTAGGGCGTATGGGCCCCTTTAAGACCAATTTTCACATCGCTGTCTGCTAGATGTATTGCATCATGAAGTTCACCAATTATAATTTTGCATTAATTAATCCTCCAATTCTTAAGACATATTTTAAATTTCAAAGCGGTTAAGGCTAATAGGCGAAACGTACATGTTGTGAAGGTCCGCTACATGTAATTTTCTACAGTTCCCTAACCCTAATATGAACGGATTGTACTGCCTTTACATGTAGTTGGGAAGTCTTGGGGGAATATGACGGTCAGGTAGCGGAAATTCCGCAGCGAGAAACGTGTGTGTCGGTAATGGCTATTACTATTATCATTTTTCTATTTTGAAAAGTCTTACCTTTTTATTGTTTTGGTTCTCGACTACCTTGTTTGGAAACTTCACTTACCTAAAAAGAGATAAAAATCCATTAATTTTCTAGATGAAACAGGAATTCATCGAGAATGTTCACATCAAATTTTTCGTACAGCAAACGCCTTACAATTTACCCATAGCGGAGTGGTTTTTAATGACAAATAACACTTAAATTACACCGGTGAACTCATACTACGATACCTTTATTAAAAATGGTTAAAGGAACTACATGGAATGATAATTCTGTTCCTGTTCGGTCATATCATACCATTCACAGCAAACGAAAGACAAACAAAATAATAAATTACATTAAAGAAGTAAGAGCTAGAGCAATGGGCTTTTAATTCTGGGCTAAACCGGGCGCTAAAGAAACTGCGGGCTAGACAACATACCGATAACTTTTACAGTTTGTACATTATTAAGCTTGGAACATACTTTACACAGGGAGGAATATTATATTTTAGCTGCACGTCCAGGTGCTGTTCGGTACACTACGTGCTCTACACAAACTTTTTCACACACCCGATGTGCTACATACATTTTATCTACATATAATACAATTTTTCCTGGGTCCAGGTCAAATGTTCCGACCAATTTTTCGTCAACGTATACGCCGTTACGTACTCTGCAATGACACAGACATCATCCGTATTAACTTACATATATGGCTGGGCCTGTAAACAATGGTTTGTTAAGATTTATCACACAACTGATGTCGCTGTTCACTGAACATGTCTTATTATCTCAAAGATTAAACCAATATCAAAACTAGCGTCCATATTAATATTAAAACGCCTCCGGAGCCCACCCAGCCTCGTACACAACGGATATATAAGATTCCTTCTCCGAGGGGTAGGAAGAGAAGCTGACCCTTCACCTCAATTTAGTACCAATGTTATTAGTCACGGCAGCCGCGACACATACGCCTTCGTGGTGCGCTTACTTCTTCCCTTCCCTATACTTTAACATTGATATACAACGTTAATTAATTATACAGGGTGTGCAAACATATTTATGTGGCTTTATAAACAACAACGACATATCCTAAAATCTGTCTGTGATTATCAAGGTGTTCTGACACATACTATACGGCATACAGACGTTAGGTTCCACTTTCTGGCACTCAAAGTCACCTGCATACGACAAAACAAATAACTACGTACGCATAGTACAGATTCCAGAAACAGTAAGCTTATTTTTTATTATTATTGATACTGAGGTCTTTTCTGGAAAATGACAGGTGTGGTGTGGTACGGCGGAAACGACCAGGTGATAAGCCTCAAACATGTTTTATAATTTTTCTCTTTACCACTCATTTTAAATCGGATTCCAATTAATTCTTAAATTATTAATTAACTAATTATGATAGAATGTACCTAAAGCTGACAGCCGTTGTAAAATCCACAATACAGTTACATTAGAATTCACTGACACGAGACTAACGCTGACATCCTTCTTCATATCATATATATAAACGACGCAGCCTGTTAAAACGTGCAACGTGCACATTATGGAAACTTTCCTTCCTTCACGATATTACGATCCATACAATATTACTACAATACTCCTAAACTCACACACCTTTACAAACTTAAAAACAATTATTCATTTATAACACATCATATTTTATAACTTTTCAACACAGTTATGTTAGCTTTGACCGTTCCAACAAAAGAGTTTAATTAAAAATTCTCCCTCAAATGAATTTAATTATTTACTTTTGGTTATGAATAAAACACACACATTTATTAAGCGCAAACTAGAATACGTAGTATCGCGATTGAGGAAAGGGGAGTTAAATTCACATAATGTGTTCAAACATACACACAAAAGGGACAAGTTGTCTACCCAAAAATTATTGCAACAATACGCACTAAACAGCGATTTTAAGAAGTTCTTATACAATGGAATTATATTGCAATATGTTTTGGTGGCGGCCACCACCATCACCAGGGAAGATTCGTTACAACGTAAAATTTGCGGACGCTCAATAAAAAAAAAAAAATAGTCAAATTATAGAACTGAACTGGTGATGGCGGTGGCCGGCACCAAAACATACTGAAATACATTTTTTGATGTCTCGTTAACCGTGCAACTCAGCATAATCTTAGTAATTAACTAACTTAATGCACAAAATCTTGTTTTACAATAAGTTTATTATATTCCTCTACATGTTTCGAGCACTGTGTGCTCATCATCAGGAGGTCAAAATTGTATTATAGTCTTCTCTCAATCTGTGCACGGGACGGCCATCTACAGAGTGTGATGATACCAGATGCTGTATAATACAATTTTGACCTCCTGATCATGAGCAAATAGTGCTCGAAACATGTAGAGGCATATAATAAACTTATTATAAAACAAGATTTTGTGCATTAAGTTGGTTAATTACTAAGATTATATTGAAATATAATTTCATACTTTAAGAACTTTTTAAAACCTATATACAGTGCGTATTGTTGGAAAAAATTTTAGATAAATAACTTGATAAACATGCACCGTGCAAACTAAAAAGTGAAAAAACAAACAATTACTAATCATTCACCGACGTTCACTGGGAAGCATATTTTTACTGATGGAAATTATTTTAACTGTGCTCATTGCAGCAAAATGTTGGAATAAACTGGACGGAATGCGAGAAACTGTAAATAAAATCAGGGGTGCAGAATTAAAATATATATATATATATAGTCGACACCTTTAAATTGTAGGGGTCAAGGTGACATACAGCAAGTTCTATACTGAGGACCCACAAATATTTGGCAACACCGTACGAAATTTAGTCGTTATGTCCAGCAATTTGAAATTTCTTATCCCGTGATTTTCAATACGTTCAAATTACAATTTTACAAACAATACTGCTGTAATATAGGCCTAAATAAAATTACACCGACTTTCAGAAGCAAAAATAGAATAAAATATGTTTTCCACAGGAAGGCACTAACGTGACACCAACCTATCTTCATAATTTAATAATGTTCCTACGGACACCTTAGTTAATTCGGTTAAAAATGTTAAAAGCATCCCTAAATAAGCCACCTTATTGTGCTTGTTTCTTCGCTTCTCTAGTAATGCTGCACCAACTAACAGGCAACCGAAGAATATCAGCTTGGAAATGGCTATAAAAAGAGAGTTACAATACTACCTATAAGTAAGGAAAATAAGTAAGACTTTTAAGAAACAGAAATGCAAGAAGTAAAAAAGTTTGAAACGACAGAAATAAAGCAAGTAATTGTAAAATAAGGACAGGAAGAACAACAGAAAAAAATAATAAAATGAAAAATAATGAAAGCCAGATGCAAGGAAAGTCATTCTGGCACTACTGACTCGAGTTTCAGGCAGAGGCAAGGAAAGTCATTCTGGTAGTACGGACTCGAGTTTCAGGCACAGGCAAGGAAAGTCATTCCGGTAGTACTGACTTCAGTTTCAATGAAATGATTTCTCATTCAACCTCCTTGTCAACAGATCATGCAACAGCGCGGAGAGGCTACTATGTATTTCACTTCAGCAGACACACTATGTGGCCTTATGGCAGTTACTGTGGCAGATAACCCTGAAGGAAAATTATTATTATTATTACAAAACTTTCCTGGAATACTTTTAATATAATTGGCTAACTACATGAAGTCCCTCTCGAAAAGCTAAGAGTTGCTCCGTTATTGAATAAACTCCTTTGCCTACTTCTTCCCTTAGGCCCACATGTTCTTCTCCTCAGCACCCTGTTCCCAGAAATAATCAGTTTATAACCCCAACTTATCGTGAGGGTCCGAGTTTCATACCCAAATAAAATAACCGTAAAATTGCAGTATTTTATGTTTCAATGTATCTGTTGTTAGATATCACGCGGAAAACTAACATATTCCGAAACAATGATATTAAACATTCACGGAATTTCACTTGCTCCGTTAATTTCTTTCGTAAATTCAACTTTGACCTGCTTTTCTGCTCATGGATTTTGTACTGAATTCACTGTCTTCATGCTACGGTTCTGTTCTATAGTCTACTGGCGAGAAATAAACACACGCCCTTCTTCTCTGCAATTACTTCCTTCTTTGTAGAGTCTATAAATATTATCGCCCAATACTATCATCACGATCATCATCATCATCATCAACCAAAAGCTGATATGCCTCATTCAGGTTAAACCGCCCTTGATTTTCCTACCGGGTTATTAAAACGCGAAAATGTTGTAGGGATAAGATTACTCTTCCTTGAAACCATTTCGAGAACAGGATATGTACCGTGCTAATGCTCGTGTCTGTTAGCAGAACAGGGTAAATATCAGAAAAATGTGTTTTGAAACCAACTTCATCATACGTCCCACTAAAACTCTAAATTAACACGATTACCTACAAACACCGTAAAATACTTGTCGCCTAACTGAACCCCTGGCCTTATCTTCATCTTCTTCCTACGGCTCTTCGGCTTATTTCCTGGCCGTGGCTTCCTGTCTTCTTCTTCCTCCAACCACCCCTCTACCTTGCCGCTGTGCGCTAATTCTTCTTCTTGAGCAACCTGACCCCATCCTTCCGCAGTTTATATTCCCGTATGTTCCTCGGCTTTCCAGTGTGCCTTCTTTGTCAAACACTGTCTTCCAGAATTCGGTTTGGGACTCTGTTATGGAACATCCTTACTACACGCCCAGCCCACTTCAAACTTGTAACACGCATGTACTACATTACTTCGTCACAGTCTCTACACAGACAAGCTGCATGTGAATCTACAAACACATGTTGTGTTTCTGTTTTACTTACAGCATTTGACAAAAGAGGGACATCAGATGCGCAGTTGTATCTGTTACACAGAAATCCACAATAAGCACATGGACACTCTGCATCTAATAAATAAAGAGTATCACTTCTCTCTATTCCCGTTACTTCTAGGGTGTTCACAGCCTATACCGAAAACCCCATCCTTTCGGTCAGCAAACAAGCCCCTACTCCACATAGCAACTTTCCTTACTGCCATAGCAAACGGATGAACAGACGGAAATGAACGGTTGCTGTCAAATAAAAGGTAAGGACCCCAAATACTGCTATGAAGCTAGCGAACTCGCCTTCCACGTTTTGTGAAACGGGATCCGAATAACGAAAGTTTTTTAACATTTCAACCTCATGTTGCTATGCATGGAAAAGACAACGTGAAGGAAAGAGAATAAAAAGCCGATGATGACGAGACCACAGAAAAATAGAAGATCGACGGATATATGTCTGCATTTTTCTAAACTAAAAAAGGAATAGGTGATAAAGTCAAGAGTTAGGAAAGATGGAATAAGGAACGTGATGTGAAAAAAAAGTAGTATATAGGAAAAAGAAACGACACAGAAGGGATTTATGTATTTCACACTTACAGTTAAAGACTAATAACATTTCTTAACGATATATATATATAGAGTTTATTTCATGACGAGCTTTCAGCGGAATAGGTATAAACCTACGCAGAGTACACAAAAACGATGATTAAGAAAGAAGAACTGGGAAGAGTACCGTGGTGCACAATTTCATTTAACCGTCCCAAAATGTGACAGGACTGAGGGAAAGTAAGGAACACCTCTGGATAAGGCTGCCTCTGGACTTATGATAGAATCTTAAACTTCCACAATATAATGCAGGCTTAACAGACATCGAAAAGCAACGTATGATTATGACTTGTTAAATCTGCTAAGTTATAAGCACTTTGCTTATAGGAGGTACGGTACATTTCATAGGCGGTCGCTGAATGAAGTACCCCGTACCAGTCATAGCTTATTTGACCGACGAATAATTTTGACTGACAACACCCCGTATAACGTCGCGTGGTAGTCATATACGTTGTTACTGAGGGGACATTTGGTATGCTGCCACTTGTGATCACTGTTGGTATTACTGTTCTGTGTTATATGTTTCCAAACGACAATCCTCTATTTAATATTATAAAGGCTGCATCATGTATGGGCAGAGTTTGCGCGAAATTACTATGTCTGAGACAACAGCTTAAAAAACAGACAATTGTGTACAGTCATATCGCACTGATTACCTCTGAAAAACCATGATAAGCCTCTGGCAACAATTAAGCATAACGCTTTTTTTTAAATTGCTATCACTAAGATGATTACAAATGCTAAACTGACAAGGATCTGGAAGGAAACGATGATACCAGGACTACACACCTGGCAGGGCCAATTATCTGTCTCTCAAACAACACGAAGATCCACCACAGTGTTCACAAAATCTTACCATTTTTTTCTGTCTGGCACCAATTAAACCCAGTCCACATGCCCAATCTTTCTGCAACAGCTGTTTCAGCGTTATCCTTCCATCTAAGTCTAGGTCTTCCGAGCATTCTTTCGGATTCCGGCTGTCTGACGAATTGTCTGCATGTTTCATTTATCCATGCATTCTAGACGCCCAACCCAATCACTTCTTCGTATAAACGGCACAATCATAACAAGCGCGTTTATATGTTACTCGCATAAACCACCGCCGTTTACACTTCCCCTTACCTTCTTCTGACATCTTCTTGCCCACTCAAACCCCAGCCTTCCATTAACTGATGCTCACTTTCAGTGCCGTCTTTCCTTTAAAACTTCGTTTATTCAGAAATCACTCGACTAGAAATTCTTCCTAGAGGAACTCCACCGCCATTCAACATACACTGCACTTTTTTGTATAGAACGACTTTAAAACCGCACAAACGCAAAACACAGCGGAATAGAAATGTCGGGATATTTTACACGACAAATAAACAAGTGGTTTCACCAAGAAAAATGCACTGGTGCAACAGTATTCATCTCCCACTTCGTTCATAGGGTAAATGTTACACGTTCAACCAACCACTCACTGAACCTCCCCTCCTCCACCCCTTCTCCACCTTACAGTTTCAATAAACGCAATGTGACTTCCAGAAGAATAAAACTGCAAGGCCCTGAGGCCGATGCCTTCAGAGCGAGCGTATCGACCATACAGTGGGAAAACGTTTTAGACTACAGGAACAGAAAGATATTGAAAATGTTCGCAATACGCTACAAAAGCAGCATTGTCTTATTACGTTCCTGATTGTCACCTTCACAAAAAAAAAAAAAAAAACCAGCAGCCTCTCTGGCTGAAAACTAAACTGAAGGAGGAAAGGGCATACAAACAAAACATGTCAAGCATACAGACAAAGCCTGTTATCTCAGGACCGACAACATGCAAAAACTGAGATAATTTACAAAGCGTGTGGAATACGGTAAAGGTATTGGCCTGTTTGTTAGCCGCTTGTTTGGTTGAATGGTTCAGCGTCTGAATGACTGAATGGACGACAGCATGTTTTCTTCGGTGTCTAACCGGTTGGTTTGCTAGCTAGGAGGAGTGATGGCTCTGTCTGTGTGTGTGTGTGTGTGTGTGTGTGTGTGTGTGTGTGTGTGCGTGCATGTATGTATGTATGTGGGTAGATGGATGGATGGATGGATGGGGGCAGACGGTCTACAGGCCAACCGTTCGGATTGGTAAATGGTCTGCACAGAATATCACAAGGTGTTAAGTTCTGCAGCGTAGAACAGTACGCAGTTGAATTTGTGTAAATAGCGGACGTGTGTACGTATATACACCTTCACGCAGTATTGGGCAATGGATACCAGACAGCAAGCAGTTTAGTAAGGTTTTTTTGTTTCAATTCGATACTGCTCTTTTAATTCGACTGTGTCGGTCGGTTAGGACGAACTGCATTCCAGATGGACTGTTCATGGCTATGACATTACTAATGGGTCACACACACATGCACAAACAAGAAACAGCATGGCCCTTGCGTTGGGGTAATTTTCATGCAAATGTTTAATTTTACAGTGGCAAATACAAGCCAGCTGATGTCCAAACACTATGCCAGAAGGGCAGTGACAGAAGAAGTGTAGTGTAATGAGAACCATTATATTTGTAGCCGGGGAGGAGGGAATATTTTGGACTCTCAATCTTCTCACGCAGTGGCCCACACACACTTCTGATAGAAATATGAAGGAGACGATGTCAAGCATTGTAAGTGGTCCGTTTTGGGCGAGAGAGAGTAGCGGAAGGAATTGAATTAGGGTCGTTGCTGCGGTGGGGCAGACTTTTGATGTTTACATTTGGAAGGCTGCATAAGAAGCGTTCACGTTCAAAATGGAATTTAGGTACAAACTCAGCAGTTGTTACGGAACCAAGGAAACCCACAAAAGGCTGGGTCCGAGTTGGCCAGTCACAAGAGCTTCCGGATACATAACGATTCGTGGGCATGGTTCAGCATAAATAAACAGCAACCGTGAAGATAGTCCCTCTATGTGCAATACTTTATTGTAACAAGCAGCAATGTATTATACAGATTTCAAGTATGTTCCTTTGGATGGATACACAATTCAGGTGGTATGTACGATGAAACCTTACAGCCAAATCATTTTCCAAACGAGATTTATGAGCTTCACCTCCATTAAGATATGTAAAGGTAAAGCAGTCCCGTTACAGGCCTGGAGTGGCCCAGAGGGCTGTAGGAAGTTAAGGTTCCTAGATTTCGTGAAAACGGCACAGAATGGTGGTAATGTTGTCAGCCTTACGCACCGGCCGCCTTTACCCCCAGGAAATACTCCTGGCACTCATTTCTGTTAGAGGCTGAGTCGACTCCAGGGCCATAGTGTGATCGGAAGGATTTTATATCAATGAAAAATCCACTGACACCAGCTGGGATCGAACCAGCGACCTACCGATTTGTAGCACAGCTCCTTAACCACTATGCTATGTATCCACGCATAATCGAAGCTCTTAAATGCGTTCGCAAAACAACGAACAGCGACTATTAGCCCGCCCGCCCGCCTGCCTGCTTGTCTGCCCGCCTGACTGCCTCTCCGTCTGTTTGTCCGCATGGAACAAATCGGTTCCCACGAGACGCATTTTCTTGAAATTTGGTATACGAGACTACTTCGAAAATCCATCGAACAAACTGACGATTGGTTAAAATCTCACACGAATAACGGGTACCTGACATGAATACCTTAGAGTGAGAAACTGTTCAAACAAAGGTTGTACATAAAAACAAAACACGCATTTCATGTTCAACAGTGTGGAAAAATATCGTAATGTCGGACAGGCCATAGGTGCCAATATGGCACAAGCGTTTTTCATGCTGGATACCTAAAGCTACAGACGCACGCACGCGCGCACACACACACAGAACACCTGAATACTCATTGCTCTTCCACGGCAAAAATGGTTACGCAAATGAGCCTCAATATTACGTTGTATGTACATTGCCTGACTTGTTAAATATGGCATTGATAAAGTACGACGGGATCCCTCGGTCTCAGGTCTAAGGGTCGCACCTGTTTTGTATACGAGAGACAAAGTGTCGGTGCCAGTAGAAGATACAAAACTGCTTCCAACGATATACACAATATTTATAGTCCGGTGTGTTTGCTTTAATTTTTCTCGGCTAATAACTTCACATATTTAACGTAAATTCTGATCGAATATTAGAGGGATTGAATGACCCATTATTGAAGTACGTTACCATGAATCACACACATTGTGTTCAATATACTACCTGAGCAGAACACACGATTGCCTGAAAACATGTCACTACTAAATGACCACAAAAGTGCCTGAGGATATCGTCTATTACAATTTTTTTATATCACACTTCTTCGATTAAACATACGAAAACAGAAGAAAGTACAGTGTAATAAAAATATGAAGGTGAAATATAGCAATTCCGGGCCAAACTTTTAACTTAAAAACTCATAAATACACAGAAGCGTTATTCATTCAGTCACACGTTTAGCAACAGACTGACATACACTATTTAATCTACGTAATAGCACAGGTAGCTAATCATAAATAACTCTCTGTTATTTTGTGATGCTAATCTTACACGTTTCGGCACTTACAGTCCATCTTCTTGGACGTAATTTGCAAATTTTATTTTTAGATTTTATGCTGAGTTGCAGCCAAACAATGTCATTCTATGGGAAGTTCATACCTGTGTTGTGAGTTGATGTTTGTATTAAAGATGACCGCTCAGTCTGTGACTGACTATAAAATTATCAAAAAATGTAAAATACCTGTATAACTAATATACTTGTATACACGTTTAGCAATATTTTAACTGACAACACGGAATTTAAACTATATATAGGCTCGTCTTTGACAGCATTTATTATAAATGTATTCCTTTGTAAATGACATCCCTGAAGATGGCCTATAGGGGCTGAAGCATGTGGGAGGAGCTTCACAAAATAATAAAGTTATGTATGGTTATTTTTGCAATTAGTTGTACTAAATATTGTAAGTTAAAAATAGGGTTTAATGATCGGGGCCAAATTCTGGTTACTCACAATGGGACCCATTTGCGACGTTTTGTGAATATAGCACTGGAAGTACTAGTTATCACCCTGGTACATCAATAATAAAACACCGAATCACTTCGACTAACTGATGTGTGTTTAAGCATTTGTACGTACTCTTTTTGGGGCAAGGCTCTAAGGCGGCACACTAAAAGCCCCCTGGGCCACAATATGGCTAGAAGCTTCTTTAACATCTAACAAATATTGACTGTTTTCTATCAAGTCAATAAAGACACTAATTAATTGTGAGAAAGACGTATTTTGGACGGCAATAGCTTATTTTGCTGCTACAAGTCTCTTCAGGAGTCGACTTTCATCCAGACTATTAAAATTATATTATATAAGACAATAATAAGACCGGTAGTGCCGTATAGAGCGGAAGCAGGGACGTTGACGAAGAAACAAGAACAAACTCTGCTATTTTTTTAAAGGAAAATATTTAGAAGAATATATGGTCCTAAATACGAAAACGGCGAATGGAAAAGTCGGACGAATCGAGAACTAGATTAGATGAGCAAAGGAGAAAATATAGTAAAATGGATAAAAGGGCAAGGATAAGCTCGTTAGGTCACCTAGAGAGAATGCAGGATGATAGGATGCCCAAAAAGATCTTCACTCAAGAACTGGAAGGGACGGGAAGAAGGGGAAGACCCAGGAAAAGATGGAAAGAGAAAGTAGAAAGAGACTTTCAAGTGCTGGGAGTGAGAAGATGGAGACAGTTAATGGCAGATAGGAAAGAATGGAAGGACATTGTTCGACAGGCCAAAGCCCACAGTGGGCTGTAGTACCAATCGAAGAAGAAGAAGAAGGAGGAGGAGGAGGAGGAGAAGAAGAAGAAGAAGAAGAAGAAGAAGAATTAATTGTGAGAGGGTGACAAGACGAAAAATGTATTAGTCCTTTTCAGAATTTATCTGCGCAAAATCACAGTTTACTTTCCTTACGACATGCAGAGAAAAACACAAGTACAAGACTCCATTAGGCAAGACGCCTTGGAAAGCTGGCCAGAAGGAAGCATAAAGACAGGCATGTCAGAAATGTGAGTTGTCAGGATGTCAGATTAACTGTACCAGCTCAACTGAACGTTTTCATTATCACGATGGACATTCTGCGTTACACAACGAGGTGCTAATGTTTCCAGCAGTTAGTTTCCTAGGAGAGAACAATCAATATGAATCACTTTTTGTTCTCCCGAATTAACGCTTGGAAGCAAAGTTTGGGCAGTAAAATATTATACAAATATTTTAACCCACATTTAGTGTTCCCGTAGCATGCTGAGTGTGTGCACTTGCATACAATCTACCACAAATTCACCACATTCGCAAAAAAAAAAAAAAAAACAGATTCCAGGAAGAGGCAAATGTATGTCCTTGCCATGTCAGGACATGAAAGGCTTATCAGAGCACTACGCATTCTGCATTTGTCTACCGTTTTCAGTTTCTGAACCGAAGAAACAGATTTAACGAGAATTGGCTAAGAACGTCAGAGGACTTCCGAAAGTCTTGATTTGTAATTTCACATTATCGGTGGTAACACCGCGACATACAGGCCATTTCAAAGTCTTGGGTCTTGACGTCATATATATTGTATACTGTATTACTTTCACAAGTCATTGATGAACATGAAGACGGCTAAAAACTTTGAATATATATGAAAAATTTAATTTAGAAAAAAAATTAATTTACGCAAAACACAACTCTTTATTTCCATTACAGTAAAACAAAAGTATATACAAATTCAGAGTTGTACCAACAATTTGAATCCACTACAATTATACTCAGCTTATATTACTGAAATACAGTATGTTTCACCGGAAGTAGGAAACTCTAAAAGTAAGTTTTATGACTTCTAACCAAGTGCTCTTTTTTCCTTAGATGTTCTCCTTACACGGAAACGGCAGCAGACTAAGTTCTATGTACCCTTTGTACATACGAAAATTCATGCTCAGTTTATACACTGTATATATTGAATACAAAGTTGTTTTAGCAAACATATTATACTACACACACTAATTACTTCTTTAAATATGTCTAAACAATAGACACCCAAACTGTAATTCGTAGAAGTCCATCAGATTCATGTTCCATACCACAGATCAATTTTTTATGACATAAGTCCACTTTGAACTATTCTATTACAATTCGCCTAAGAATCATGTGAAAGACTAATTAAAGGCCGATGAATCGACATCATCCAGAATTAATATTCTTCCTCCTCTGTCTTGCGTGGACAGCACACATACCATAATGAACGAAACACGTTCAAAATCTACAAATAAATACATTTGGAGACCGTCACGAACTCCTCATTTAGCGTTCACTTCGAGCACTATGTACAAAAAAAAAACATACAGAAGCACTCGGATCTGAACGGTGAAATGTCGGGTATGAGGTGACGGTCTGCAAAGATAGTGTGTCTACCTACATACTGAGAATATTTAACGTGCCTCAGACAGAGCGAAGAAACGTAAGTATCATCCTTGAAATCCTACACAGTGAGTTCACAAAACGTTGGTGCATAAATTCGACTCTAAACAGGAGGCCGATACTGTAGGACGCAGCCAGGAAAGTAGGAGATTCCAGTGGAACTGGGATGGGCTGTATAAAATGTAAAACACAGATGGATGGGTCTATACTTCGATGAAAATACCTTCAGGCAGAAGCGCTCTTTTACGAAAGCACCATACCTTTAAAAATACGGCTGCGATACAGTGCTACCAACAAAAATGATCATGTCAAATTCACATACATTTCCTCCGCCCTTATTTCACAAAGCAAAATAAAACCTACTCTTTTTTTTTTTCGTCAGGACGTTTCAGTTGCATGACTGAGTTCCCATGTTTGCAACATTTTTCCATGCCATAAATGTGAACAGAGGTTTTATCTATACGGCGATGCTGAATACAAGCAATGCTTTGAAGAACTGAAAAGAAGTTTTGTTAAAATGTTACATAACTGACAGCAAGAATGAAGAACGTAAGAAGACAAAAGAGGAAGAAAAAGAAATTAAAGAAAAAAAAAGGCGGTAAAATACATGCGATTACAGATAAAAAGTGCAATGAAAGGAACGTAAATGGGAAAAACAGACAAATAAAATGAAAGGAAGTAAAATAATTAAAGGAGATAATAGTTACTACGAGATAACATGTCAGGGAGTAAAGTCTGGCATTCATTTCGACAGGATGAGACAGACGAAACACTTCTTGACCCCGATAATTAACAACTAAATTCAATTTGAAATTGACAAAACGTATGGCAATGGTAGGGAAAGAATTTCCCCTCATATCACCGCAAGGGCGCTCTTTGATACAAACCTGTGACATGGAGGTGTACAGACCAAGTACTTAACGCAAGAAACTAGAAAAGTTTCTTAATTCCTGAGCCGCGAGGCTCAACAAGCGAAGTTTCGTAGTTCGGTCAGGTATTGATATGGAGATGATGAGAGAACATGAAAAAATTAAAAGTAAAGGAGAGACACAGTGAGCTAGAGAGAGAGAGAGAGAGAGGGAGAGCGAGATAAAATCCGACCTTAAAAACGGAAGTAACTGAAAAAAACAGCGTACACAACAAGAAATATGGCTTAGGTATTTGAATTAAAGTGCCAAGTGGTGATGAAAAATTTTTTACCACACGCACATAAAGCAATCACTACAATTTTAGTTTTGTTTCGGTCTTTATTAGATAATAGACAGGAAGAGAGTATCTTGAGGTACTCTAGGTCGTGACTATGAAGATAGGCCTACAGTCTTCTCGGGCGACAAGTCTTACGGGCTGCGGCAAATTTAATTACATGGAATATACCCTCTGCAGATTTAGACAAAAGATTTCTCCGAAACGTCAGTAAAACCATAACACTTGGCGCTTCATCCCAGAAGATGGTAAACTTTGGAGAGACAAAAAATTGTCAATTAAATTGACGCAAGAGTTTCCCAATTTTAACATGGGCTTTCCTTCGTAAAATTAGTAAGTTTCTACGAAGCGTAACGCTTCACAACCTGAGACTCAGGAAATCAAACGTAATGTCAAAGAACTATTGCGCCGATATTACCAATACACGCAACGAATAACGAATGTCTGGAGTATTCTACAAACAAAACCATGCAACAATAAACAAATAAGGCAGTTCAATAAGTTAGGAAGTCAGATATAAGGCAAAACCAGCACCATCATACTACGAGTCTCTATTTTTTTCGGCGTGACATGTACAACAATAAACATCAGATCTACATAAAATATCTAATTCACGCCTGGACTCCAATTCTACAAATAAAACCAAATGATATTAATTTATCTTCTACATGTTTTAATACCACTAACATTTGTTCATCTTATAACGACCTACAGAGAAGTTTTAAAACTGTCAGCTACCGAATGACCACAATTGTAAAGTTGTGGGAGCCACACATTAAAAAAAAAAAACTATATATGAATATGGTGAATCCATCACGTATTACATTTTTAGTTTCTTTTTTTAAAACTCTGTTTTGATAGCCTGATGATGGTCTGTTAAGACCGAAACATGTAGCTTTCTTGGATAACGACACGTTGCGGTGTTGAACGGAATATCAAAAGTCTGTTGCTGTGTGTGGCGTCAAATCACTTTCGCACTTCACAGGGCCTACTACCAGCACTCTTTTAGTATGACACACTTCCGTGTCATATCGAACTTCGCTGCAATACTGTGGTGAGCATGATTATTAAGTATATCCCTGCTCGTCTGGATACGTCAGTTGGCCATGTCCTGACTACAAGCTTGCACATTAAAGACCAATATGACGCTCTACTTCAAACATACCCATCCTGAGAGGAAAATTCGTGTACTTACTCGGCCTGTAATACAGGTGCGCAAAGGGTCAACAAACATGCATATCAGTGCCACAATCGACTTCAAATAAGGCGTATTTAATTATGAAATGGATAAAAATTTGCTGTATGTGTGAAAGAAAGAGTACAGTGAAGATATATGATGACAACAGGGATGTGCGCGTAGACGATCAGCAGCGAGCAACTTGCGTCAGCAAAACTCTTATACTTAATTAAACCAGCTACATGTTCTGTATTTCATATCAAGCCATTACCAGCATAATATAAAAATCACATAATGAATGATTACGTTTATTCACAGTACCAGTACTCTTTAAAAAGCGGGATCCCAGTTTATTTATATTATGCACCCCACAAAGGACGGTAGTTATATACTGTATATTATATTAAATTATATATTATAAATTATATTAAAATATTAAATAATTTTTCGGTGAGATCTGGTATGTTCTGTTGTCGGGAAGGAGTATGTTAAGTTATGGTACAAAACGTGATACAGTACTGTCATTTTACATTAAAAATACCATAAATTAATAGTCCGTGTCTCCAGAGATCTGCGGTATTACAGGATAGACAATGCAAATCGTTTCTACCTGAAACGTGGTCTCACACGCAAATCCTGTTTTGAGAGAAACGTAAATAAAATGAGGAATGTGTTTTCAAAGGTGGAAGGTTTATTGTTGCCATATTTCCGTCTTACTGACAGCTTGTTTTTGAAGCTAAACATTTACAGTTAAGATATACAAATAATGACTCTTGCTCAAACGCGATAAAATTGTACTGTTAATTTGCTCCAAATGACGTATGTTTACTTTGCGTGGGAGAACTGGCACATTTAAACCATCTTGACAATAAGTATTCCGATAGCCGAAGTGCAGTCTGTAAGAAAAACAGTGGATCACGTATGGTTTTCTCTGCTTAATTCCATTCCTGTAAAATTAATGTTTTTTTTACGGAATTTATTATCTTAAGGTTTTTTTAGACCTTATAATATGGTCGACACACACATTCATGAGTTTTTCTATAGGTCTGAGGGAAGTCTGAAGTATTTACAGCAACAGGGGCGATTACCAAACGCACTATATACGGTGGGTCCCACTCTACGCAGACAGGCTCATACAGTTTACAGTTACAACCCGTGATACAGAGTGGCGCAAAACTTACTTGACGCGGTACGTTTAACAACAGAAATACCGTGACAAAAAACTTTTGCACCACTCCGTATACAACGAAATGTGAGAATTAAAGACATGGGCGGAATGACACCACACGCATTATGCACTTCCTCCATTAACTTTGTTCTGAAATGCTTAAAATACTGAATAGTTTCTCAGCCAATTTCTCGACGTATCTTGCCGTAAACATTTAATAAATCAAATAAATATGTTCCCAGCACTGACACAGCCTTCCATCGCTAAGTTTATAACTGTGCAAGGTTAAAATAAAACTCCTCGCAGCTTGTCATGTGACATGCTACATGTGTGGAGGATTAAAATTGACGGCCATTAGACTAAACAAGCTTTCAATGGAACAAACATGGGAAATTGTAACTTACAACAACCAGACACTTCTATTCAGAGATTCGAGAAAATAATCCATCTATCTCTCCTTTCCCTTGCTATTGATATAAGCCGCACGCCCATATTATTCTCTCACTGATATTGTAGCCATGTTCCCAACGCTGACATTCAAATTGGGTTGTAGTCAAGGAGGTTGAAATGGAAGGGAATGCACTATACTACACACAGAAGTTAAAGCAGCGTTTCATGTCCAGAAAGTAACATACGTGAATAGATATGAATAAACCTACAGTAAGAAAATGAATTTATATTGTACGATACAACCGAGACATCTTCTCCGTAAATTCCGTCGTATCGGCTAAAGACAATGAAATATCTTCATGTTCGGAGGAAAAAAAGTGGAGAGTGACGGAAATGTTAGCCTCCCAACGACAGGTCTTTCGCTTATTCGCAGTGGCAAATGTCTCTACACATAGCACAATACACAAAAACTTCAAGAAACGGCATTAAAATAATTCGAACGCGGTATCTAGAGCTCAGTCTTGAATTTCCAAAGTGTTAAAGACAAGTGCTCATCCGAATCTGGGGTGATGTAACTCGAGGAATCATACCAAGTTTCTGCCAACATATCCGTTTTATATCACCAGTGTTTGGAAGAAACACAATGCTTTCATCTTCAGAATTCTTTCATAGTAAGCTTTATAATGAACGCTGCGAGAACCTCAAATGTCACACAATTTTATTCATCTGCATTATAGGCGCGTTCGCTATATTGCGAAAAGTGACTATTAACTCCTCATGTCTGTCCCTCTGTCTGTCTCCGTGTTTATGGAACAATTCGGTTCCAACTGGAAGAATTATCATGAAATTTCATATTTGAGTATTTTTCGAAAATCTGTCGAGAAATTTAAGTTTAATTAAAATCTGACAAGAACAACAACGGGCACCGTACACTGTGCACTGTACACTAAGGCCCACGTATCTCGCTCAGTTCTTCTTAGAATCAGAAAGTTTTTAAGCAAAAGTTGTAGGGAAAATCAACTAATACAATTTATGTTCAATAATTTTTTTTACAAAATCTTGCCTTTTATGAGAAAATGTGGAAAAATAATGTCGAGCCGGAGGCCACAGATGACAATATAGCGCATGTGCATTGCATGCTGGATACCTAAGACTACAAATACACATACCCAGTATATGTAATGCTTACTGCTTGTCCGCTGCAACAATGGCTGCACGAAAGTGCCCCAATTGCCTGTCTTGTTAAATGCTTCCTATATACTGTGTATGACTGTACAAAGGAAGCACAGACGTCATCAACAATAACGACCTGAATATCGCTTCGGAAAACTATGGTTTCAGATGGCTTGTTCTTGCCACCTTTAGACCTTAGAGTTTTAATGTAATTACAAATTAATAATCATAAAAAATTAGTGATATATAAATTCAAAAAATTTTTAGTACCACTGTTTCACACAGTACTACGGTTTTGTAGGTGAAATATGACGTGTTATATTTGAAATAGTGAAAACAGCACACTGGTACTAGTATGCATATTCAATGTTCCTCTTTCTGCAGTTGCCACGTAATGTAGGTCTACTTTAGCAACATGTCACATGGTGATAATTCTGCCATTGAAAGTGTTTCAGAATAAAGTGCTGAGGGAAATACCTGGGTCTGATGATTGGAGCGCCGGTAAATGCAATAGATTGGCAAGACATTTAACATGAATGAGAAGAAAAACGTACTCCGACGTCACCAGTAAATATACAGTATCCCATAGCTCCAAAAAACAACCAGACGGTAATGGGACTTACATTTGTAAAATGGTGAACCACCAATATACCGTTTTAAGAATTTTATATATTTTAACTTTTTATTACACAAATTGTATAACACATTTTAAGAGACAAATGATTCAATTTTATGTATCCCACTGTTGTAAACACAATTTGCACGTCACGCCCTTGGAGACAAATGATGAAATTTTATGTATTCCATGGATGTAAACACGATGGGCTCCCAGAGTGTGCATAGCATCTTGTGACTTAAATGACAAAAAGAGGCCTGAAGATGACTATAGTCGAAACATGTAACCTATGTAAATGCCTCGAGTAATAAAGTGGTTGTGCTGACGTACACTGTTTAGTATTATAGAATAAAAAGAAATTTTACACTGTTTTCTCCATAAGCTTAGAAGGAAAAGAGTGTCTGGGCAATATAGCAGAAGACGAGGATAAAATGGTAAAAGGATATTAGATAAAGATGTTATGAATACGTATATGTAAATTTCACAAAACTGACAGACGATATAACAGAGTGCAGATAGGCTACTTGCGAATCCAGCAATTAGCACTGAGGTTCCATGAGAACAATGTATTTGTTGAACATCTGAACATGACGCCCAACCAAGACGAATTTAATTATATATTTCTGAATCCGTTATAGAACAGTTACATTTGAATGGATGAATATACTTTATTAAATTAAATACCCTCCTTGTCTCACATTAAAATATGAACGTCAGACCACACAGGTCTTGGAAAAGAAAGCAGTAATATTGTTGTTACAGGAGAAACACTGACATTGATTTATGATCTTCCATTAATATCTGTATTGATTTGCAGGCTTCCAACAGGCTTTGTGTGGATTTATAGTTTATTAATAGCTTCGGTATGAGTTCTGTCGTTGCTCAGACATCACTCAGTAAATTTACGTGTTTAAGGGTAGATTTGTAATTTAATTTATGTGCATTTAGACTACTAGATATTACCCTACGAGCCTGTCTTTATGTTGACTCTGCCCTGACTAGGGGATTTAAAAGGAAGTAACTTTCTTGTGCGCCCTATACTTGTATATATGAATCGTATTCTATCGTTAAAATTAATGATTCGTGAACACATTGTTTGATAAGAATAGACATGTCCGCATTCTGTGTTTAGAAGCACTTTTCTTTCCCTAATGCATTTGTTGCGTGTTCCAGACATTCAACACTTGAAACGCATATAAATTAAATGACAATGAAACAGAAATTTCTTAAATCAGTAGGTAAAGCAATAATGTGAAATGGAACAACATTATTATAAAATGTGATATAAACTGCAGGGTCTGTATACCAGCCTCACTCAAGCAATGGACAAAGTGTATTATACTCTTAGTAGGTATTAATTTGCTGTACATTACTATTTCAAGATTGGTTGAACTGCGTATGTGCTATAACGAGATTTAAAATTTGCTCGCAGCTTGCAGAACTGCATACACATTATATTAAAAAAAAATAGGGCTGGTTCTAATGTACCACAAGTGTTCAAATGTTTCTTGTTTCGTATTCTAGAGACCAAGTATTCTGATACCAGGCTCAAACGAATTCAATTGGCCCATATTTTCTGTGGATCTTTCTCAGGCTGACTTGGCTGTGATCTGGACGTGCGAGAAATCTTGGTTCGACGCCCAGCAGGGGAAATAAATTTCTCTCTCCTCCAAAGTGTCCAGACCGGATCAAGGACCATTCCAGCCTATTCGACTTTTGTCGAGGCCTCTCTCCAGCTGAGGTATAGCGACAGGGGCTGAAACCGAAAACTCATCAAATACACAGCCGAAGTAATGAATGCGAGTAGCTGTACCTCCACGTCCCTGTATGCCTTCATGGCGTATACACGAGCCACTCTACCTTTGCCTCTATCTTAAAGACAACTGCTAGACCCATAAAATGTAAAACGATGGATAGCGAAACGAAAAAATACTGGACGGTTAATTTTTCTTCCGCCTCAGATTCCACTTCACGGAGAACACTATTTAGGCTAATATATTTAGATCGCCAACTCTTTCGGCCTCAGCTCGTACCTCACAGAAAATCCACTTCCGCTATAAAAACCAATCACACGAATGTATGTAAATCGTCATATAAAGTGTCCGTTATTTTGTCTGACTTTAACCGTAATCAGTAGGTGTCGACAAATTTTAATAGACTTCCCAAACAGGAAATTAAAAAAAAAATCGGTCAGGCGTTAAGAAGGACGGGCATGGCGAGGCTAAGAGTCACACTTCGCAACTTCTTGGCGAACAGGCCTAAAGCAGGAGCGGAAAAGAATTATACATTTAACAAGCAAGGCAAAGAAGTACGTTGTATGGATGTGAATGGAATGTACTGGCTCACGGTCTTGTAACAGGACGGCAGACCTTCAGAATGTGTGTGAGTTCATTAATTTAATTTATAAAATCAAATATAAAGCAATTAACAGCTTCTCTACGTTAGGGAATTAAAGTTTCGTATGCTGTTCTGTCGGTGCTCAAACTTGCACTAAAATGACAGCGCTTTGGTAAACCCGAAAACTCTTAGCACGTATATCCAGCAAGCTCAGTGAACTAGTTATCCGAAACTTGTTCCACACATACAAATCCCATCTGATTTCGATTCAGAGCGATGCATAAGCTTCAGTTTATCATACACGGGCCACGCCAGTGCCGTATTCATTCGTATGGGTAAGGGCTTAATAAACCACTCCAGTGTAAACAGGAAGGGACATTTTGATAGGAACGTTAGGGGTGCAATAAATCCTTACGGGCGAGGATGTATGACATCATCAATCACTATCATAGGGTCATCATAATCATCAAATGACAAAAGCAGCCCTGTAACAGTGTTACACGTTCTTATAACGCCCTCTCACCAAACGAAACGGCCCACTGCCATCACTCTATCTCTGTCACCCTCACTCCCAACTTCCTGTGCCTTCTTCCTTCTTTTAGACTTCGATGCATTAAGGTGGATCCCACGTCCTGGAGATCCAATATTAAGATGGATCTCCAGGAGGTGGGATGTGGGTATATGGACTGGATTGGGCTGGCCCAGGATAGAGACAGGTGGCGGACGCTTGTGAGTGCGGTAATGAGCCTTCGGGTTCCGTGAAATGCAGGGAATTTCTTGACTAGCTGCAAACCAGTTAGCTTCTCAAGAAGGACTCTGCACC
>Ga0131853_10001506_pt1 | contig 41631 bp, 38 predicted proteins | sample TergutLab28metaG_FD_92764 | JGI IMG/M metagenome (GOLD analysis project Ga0131853, IMG submission 92764) | Labiotermes labralis P1 segment gut microbial communities from Petit-Saut dam, French Guiana - Lab288 P1 (version 2) (version 2) | ecosystem: Host-associated > Arthropoda: Insects >...
CCATTCCAAAGCGACAGCACCGTGAGCATCGCCATTATGCAGCTGCAAACACAGCCGCGTCAACCGCGTGAAATCAACGACCAAATTCCCGCAGGGCTGGAGCAAATTACCTTGCGTGCCATGCAGAAAAACCCGGCCGATCGCTACCAAAGTGCGGCTGAAATGCTGCTTGACCTCGAAGAGTTCAAGCGCAACCCCGCCGTGATGTTCGACTATGCCCCTGTGGCGCAAAGTGCCACGCGCTATATTTCGCCGGGCGAAACCCGTGCCATTACACCGCTGCGCCCTGCGGCACCGGCAGCACCGGCAGCGCACACAGATGAATTCCAAGCTGCGGCCGCGCCCAAAAACCGCAACCTGCAAATTATGCTGGGCATTGTGGCTGGTGTGGTGGGTTTGCTTGCCATTGTGGCTGTGATTATTTTCTTCCTTGGCCGCGACGAGCGCGTGCGCGTGCAAGACTTTGTGGGCATGAACGAAATGACCGTGCAGCAAAACGCCAACTGGCGGCGTATCTATGAATTCACCATTGTGAGTGACCCGGACAGCGGCCAAGAGCCCGGCACCATCGTGCGCCAAGAGCCGGAAGCCGGTGCACGTGTAGCACCCGTGAACGTGGAAGCCGACGGCGAAACGCGCCTGCGCGTGCCTGTGACATTGTTTGTGGCAGGAGACGTTGCCCGCCGCGTGCCTGATGTGCGCAACTATAGCCTAGCAGATGCCGAAGCTGAACTGCGCGAACTGGGTCTGTTGCCACGCACACAACTTTACGTGACCACCCGCGTGGAAGAAGGCCACATTGTGCGCACAGATCCACGCCATGGCACCAGCGTTGACCTTGGGCAAGTGATTATGCTTTATGTTGCCATTCCACGTGAGATTGGCACGGATAATGAAGTGCCGGATTTGCTGCGCTGGACCGTTGAAGAAGCGCAAGATCTGCTGGAAAGCGTGAACCTGCAACTGGGCACCGTGACCATTGAACCCAACGCGGAACAACAAGGCCGCGTCATCGCCCAAAGCATTGACGCTGGCGAAATTGTGGCAGCCGGCACACGCGTGAATGTTGTGCTAAGTTCCGGGGTCATTCCCAGCATTAATGTGTCTATTCCGGTGCCAAGCCGTGGCTGGGTGCTTACCCAAGGCAGGCTGACCATCTATCTGGACGGCAACCAAGTGCACAACCAAAACGTGCCGCTGAACGGCCCGCGCACCTTCCAAATTAACGGCAGCGGCGAAAGCGCACAATTGCGCGCCTACTTGGATGGCGACATTCTGTATTCCGCCACCATCAATTTCCGCGCTAATCCGCCTGTCATTGTTAGCTCCAACGAACACGGCTCCACGCCAGACCCGCAGCATCAAATTCCCAATGTGGTGGGTGACACCACCAACACCGCCGTGCAGCGCCTGCAATACTTTGGCTTTAACAACATTGTGATTGTTGATGTTCCCGGCGGCGGGGGCACAGCCGGCACGGTGGCCAGCCAAGAGCCGCGCGCCTGGCAGTGGCTAAATCTTGCAGACGAAATTGTGCTGGAGGTTTATGCATAGAATCCACAGTATTCAAGGCAATAACTACACCGTGAGCACCGAACAGGGCATGGTGGTGTGCCGTGCACGCGGATTATTCCGCAAGCAGGGTATTACGCCGCTTGTGGGCGATTTTTGCGACATTGAGCTGCACAGCGGCGGCGAGATTGAGGGTTATATCACTGCCATTGCGCCGCGCCAAAACGAGCTGCGCCGCCCGCCGCTCGCGAACCTGCAACAGATTTTTCTGCTGTGCAGCATGCGCCAGCCACGCCCGAACTTGCCGCTGCTGGATACCCTGATTGCCACAGCGGAGATCGCGGGCATTGCACCGGTGGTTGTGTTCACCAAAGGCGATTTGGGCGACGCGCAGCCCTTGATGCAAATTTACGCCCGCTGTGGCTACCCCGCCTTTGCCATTGACCCCGCCAGTGAGGTGAGTGTCATCGCCGCGCTGCTTGCGGGCAAAACCAGTGCGTTTTGCGGCAACACCGGCGTGGGCAAGAGCACGCTGCTCAACCGCATTGCGCCTGAGCTAAACCTTGCCACCGGTGAGGTGAGCCAAAAGCTCGGCCGTGGGCGCCACACCACGCGCCACGTGGAGCTGTTTCCCGTTGCTGGTGGCTGGGTGGCTGACACCCCGGGGTTTGCCTTTTTTGAGGCGCTTGAATTGGACAAAGACAACGTGGCACAAGGCTTTGTGGAGTTTGCTGACTATGCTGGACAGTGTAAATTCCACGACTGCGCGCACGTGAAGGACAGCGGCTGCGCTGTGCTTGCGGCTGTGGCAACGGGGGTCATCGCGCCAAGCCGCCACGCCAGTTATGTTGCGTTGTATAACGAGCTGAAAGATAAGAAAGACTGGGAGAAATAACATGAAATGCCCCTATTGTTCCTGCGACGAAAGCAAAGTGATTGACTCACGCCCCACCGACGACAACGAGCGCATCCGCCGCCGCCGCGAATGCATCGAGTGCCGCAAGCGCTTCACCACCTACGAAATCGTGGAAACCGTGCCGCTAACCGTGGTGAAGAAAGGCGGCGCGCGCGAAAGCTTTGACCGCCAAAAGCTGTTTAACTCGCTGCGCCGTGCCTGCGACAAGCGCGCTGTTTCGCTTGATGACATTGACCGCGCGGTTGATGCCATTGAGCTTGCGCTGCAAAACTCCATGGAGCGGGAAATCCCCACCGAGCGCATTGGCCAGCTGGCCATGGATCACCTGAAAAGCCTCGATGAAGTCAGCTACATCCGCTTTGCCAGCGTTTATCGCGAGTTCAAAGACCTGCACTCCTTCATGGAAGAGTTGGAAGTAATGCTAAAAATGAAAAAGTAAGCCGCTTCGCCGCGCTCTGATCAGCAAAGGAGCAACATGAAAAAACTAAGTAAAAATAAAATCATATATTTCACCGCTGTGCTGCTGGCCTGCGTGATTTTCCTGCTGGTGGGCAACCGCATGGCTGGGGAATGGTCACTGGGCGCATTTGCAGGCGATTACGGCGAAGTATATCAACGTGTGCGCGTGCTGCGCATCATCGACCGCACCGAAGAAGAAAGCGAATGGACTGGCGATATCCTCACGGATATCATCTTTAGTGCGGAAATCACCCACGGGCCACAGCGCGGCAGCCGCCTAGTGGGCATGCAAACGCTGTCTACCATGGACGAAACGGGCCAGCGCGAAGTGCAAGAAGGCGACCGCGTGCTGGTGGGCTTATTACCCGGCGCGGAAGTACACTATCTGGGCAATTTTTTGCGCAGCAACACACTGTTGATTTTTGCAGGCGTGTTCTTTTTGCTGGTGGTGCTGTTTGGCGGCATCAAGGGCTTCAACTCGCTGGTGGCGCTGGGGCTGATCGGCGCATCGATCTTCATGATTTTCATTCCCGGGCTGTTTAGCGGCCGCAACATTTACGCGCTGACGATGATTATCGGGGTGTTTGCGATTTTGGCTACCCTTGCCATTGTGGTGGGGCCGCACAAAAAGACGCTCACGGCCATTGCGGGCTGTTTGGGCGGTGTGACCGTGGCCGCAGGGCTGATGCTGCTGATGACCCGCCTGCTGGACCTCACAGGCAACTACAGCAGCGACACCGGCATGCTGCTGAACCTGCCTGTGCAGCTTGATCTACACGGCATTGTGTTCGCCGGCGTCATTCTGGGTGCCGTTGGCGCCATCATGGACGTTGCCATGTCCATGTCCTCCTCGCTGTGGGAGCTGCGCCAGGCCGACGAGGCTGCCAACTTCAAGCAGCTATTCACCAGCGGCATGAACATTGGCCGCGACGTGCTGGGCACCATGCTCAACACGCTTGTGCTGGCCTATGTGGGCAGCTCGCTGACGGTGATTTTGCTGCTGGTTAGCTATAGCACTTCCGCCATTGAGGTGCTGAACATGGAAATGATTGTGGTGGAAATGCTGCGCGCGCTGGTGGGCAGCTTTGGCATGCTGCTAACCATTCCGCTGACGGCTGCCATTTGCTCGTGGTTCTACCCACTGCGCGAAGTAAAACTTCATCGTGCAAAAGACTAAAGCGACAAAATTCCGAAATATACCACGCTACAGCGTTGCCACGGAAAAAGTTCCCAGAGACCCACGCACAATCAAATTCTTTCCTGTTCTAGCAAGCATTTCCTATTGACTTTCGCGCTTTCATGCACTATAATGCTGTTATAAGCTTGCGGCGCGGCCTAGGGGAGGCAGCACCGTTTGATGGGCTTAACAGACGTATGAAAAAGAAGTGAAACAGGAGGAGCATGAATCTTGAATAACAGTATTCAAAAACTCAGCAACGATTATCTATTTCGGGCAGTGCTTTCGCTAAAAAACATGGACGAGTGCCGCGACTTTTTTGAGGACCTTTGCACCGCGCAAGAACTCAAGGCCATTTCGCAGCGCATTATCGTGGCAAAAATGCTTAGCGACAAACGTGTGTACAGCGATATTGTGAAAGAAACTTCCGCATCCACCGCAACCATCAGCCGCGTGAACCGCAGCTTGGTGTATGGCAACGACAGCTTCCGCACCATCTTCCCGCGCCTTCCCCGCCGCTGGGACGTTGAGATGAGCGAAACCGAGTTCGAGGACAACGACATTCAGGGAGAGTAATGGGCTATCAAACTCTGGCGCGTTATTACGACGCCTTCACGCAACAGAACATGGACTACAAAAAGCGCACGGAGTTTATCTGTGCGCTGTTGTTTTCGTCTTTGTCGGCGGGCGGATTTGCATCCGCCCCTACAGATTATACTATATTAGACTTGGCATGTGGCACGGGGATTTACTCGCAGGCGTTGTTCGCGCAGGGCTATGATGTGATTGGCGTGGACGCCAGTGCCGACATGCTCAGCGTGGCACGTGAGCGCAACCCGCAGCAACTGTTGCTGCAACAGGGGCTGGAGCAGCTTGATCTTTATGGCACAGCACAGGCCGCCGTTTGCCTGACAGACAGCCTCAACCACATCACCAACCCCGCGCATGTGCGCAAGTTCTTCAAGCGGCTTGCGCTGTTTTTGGAACCCGGCTCGCCCTTTATCTTCGACATCAACACGCTGCACAAGCACGAACACGTGCTGGGCAACAACACCTTTGTCTACGAGAACAACGAAGCAACACTTGTGTGGCACAACCGCTGGCTGCCCGAACAACGCATGACCGAAATCACGCTTGACTTTGGCGACGCAACCGAGCAGTTTTGCGAGCGAGTGTACAGCGTTGAGGAGCTCAGCACGTGGCTGGGCAAGGCGGGTTTCGCGGTTGAAAAAACGCTGCCCGCGCCGGGTGAGGAAGAGGAACGCATCTTCATACTTGCATTTAAACGATAAGTGTGCTATACTATAGGGTATAGCGCATTTTTTATTTTGAGGAGGACATCATGTCAAAGCAACCGTATTACATCACCACCGCCATTCTCTATGCCACAGGCAAGCCGCACATCGGCAATTTCTATGACCAAGTGGCAGCCGACCTGCTCGCACGCTGGCGGCGAATGCGTGGCTTTGACGTGAAGTTTCTGGTGGGCACCGACGAACACGGCCAAAAGGTAGAAAATCTCGCAGCCGAAAACGGCGTGTCGCCCTTTGAGTTCACCACCGGTGTGGTCAATGTGATTAAAAACAGCTTTGCTGCACTGCAAATTAGCTATGACCAGTTTATTCGCACCACGGATGATTACCATAAGGCCGCGGTGCAGAATATTTTCACGCAGCTGCTGGACCAAGGCGATATCTACAAAGACGAATACGAAGGCCTATACTGCACGCCCTGCGAGTCATTCTGGACGGATTCGCAGCTGCAAAGCGGCATGTGCCCCGACTGCAACCGCGCTGTGCAGCCCGCCAAAGAAGAGGCTTACAAGCTGCGGCTGAGCAAATATCAGGGCTGGCTGGAGCAACTTTACGCCGAGCAGCCGGATTTCATCGTGCCCAAAAGCCGCATGAACGAGATGCTCAACAGCTTCATCAAGCCCGGCCTGCAAGACCTGTGCATCACGCGCAGCACCATCAAATGGGGTATTCCTGTGCCAAATGACCCTGCGCATGTGCTGTATGTTTGGATTGATGCGCTGAGCAATTACATCACCGCGCTGGGCTACAACGCCGCCGAAAACAGCGAGGAATATCGCACGCGTTGGCCCGCCGACCTGCACGTGATTGGCAAAGACATCTGCCGCTTTCACACCATTATTTGGCCGATTATGCTGCATGCGCTGGGGCAACCGCTGCCCAAGCAGGTGTTTGCGCATCCATGGCTGCTGTTTGGCGCAGACAAAATGAGTAAGTCCCGCGGGAACATGATTTACGCCGACGAACTGGCGCAACTGCTGGGCAGCGATGCCGTGCGGTATTATCTGCTTGCCGAAATGCCGCAGGCAACTGACGGCTCCATCACCCGAGAAGCTGTGGTTGAACGCTACAACGGTGACCTAGCTAACGTGCTGGGCAACCTCGTTAACCGCACACTTGCCATGACCAATAAATATTTCGGCGGCACGGTGCCTGCCATGGGCGAGCTCACTGCGCTTGAACACGAGCTGCAAGCATTCGCCAAGCAAACCGTGGCAGACTATGACAAGGCACTGGAAGAATTCCGCATTGCTGACGCCATGCAAGCCGCCATGGCACTGGCCAAACGCAGCAACAAATACATTGACGAAACCACGCCTTGGGCGCTTGCCAAAGATCCCGATCAGCAGGCCTATCTGGGTACCGTAATGGCGCACTTGCTGGGCTGCATTCGCGTGTTGGCAGGGCTGTTTGCGCCTGCCATGCCGCAGGCCGCTGCTAGTATGTGTGAGCAGCTTGGCTGCGCAGCCGGCAACTGGGATGCCTTGAGCGACTTCGGCGTTGCCGCCGGCACACAAGTGACAGACACACCCAAGGCGTTGTTTGCGCGGGTGGATGCCGAGAAATTCTTAAGCGATGAGTAATATATTCGATAGCCACGCACATTACACCTCCCCACGCTTTGATGCCGACCGCGCCGCTGTGCTTGCCGCGCTGCCACAACAAGGCGTGGTTGGTGTGCTATGCTGCGGCACGGATATGCAAGACAGCAAACACGCCATCAAACTTGCCGAGCAGTATGACTACATCTTCGCCGCTGCGGGCACACACCCGCATGAGGCCAAGCATGGCATTGATGGCCTGCGCGAGTTGCTGCAGCACCCCAAATGTGTGGCGGCAGGGGAGATGGGCTTGGACTATCACTATGATTTTTCGCCGCGTGATGTGCAGCAGGCTGTGTTCACCGCACAGCTGGAGCTTGCCCGCGAGCTGGACAAGCCCGTGGTCATCCACTGCCGCGAGGCTTTTGCCGACAGCCTGCGCATTTTGCGCGACTTCGCGCCGCTGCGGGGCGTGATGCATTGCTTCACCGGCAGTGTGGAGTTTATGCGCGAGGTGTTGCCGCTGGGGCTGCACATTGGCTTGGGCGGAGCGGTCACGTTCAAGAATGCCCGCAAGCCGCTTGAAGTCGCTGCCGCTGTGCCGCTTGAGCGTCTGCTGCTGGAAACCGACGCGCCTTACATGGCGCCGGTGCCGCACCGTGGCAAGCGCTGCGACAGTACGCACATTGCCGCCATTGCCGAGAAAATCGCCGCCGTGCGGGGCATGGCTGCGCAAGACTTGCTGGATGCTTGTGCCGACAATGCGAGGGGGTTGTTCTTATGCACACCGTAACTGTTGACGAGCGCGTGGAGCTGGTGTCGCTGGTGTTTCGGCTGGCGGGACTTTTTTCAAGCACCATCCATCGCACCGAAACCCCGCACCACGAAAAACTAGAGCTGCATTTCAAGCAGCACAAACGCCACCAGGCAATGAAGGCCGCCAAAAAATTCAAGCTATATCTTCCCCAAATACCGATTTATGCACTGCATCTGGCCAAGCATGGAGAAGATTTTGTCTTTGTTCCGAGAGCCTATATGAACCTCGCTCCGCTATATAAAGACAATTCGCTCCTTAATCCCATCGTTGCAGCACAGTTCACGCCGCTGCTCAATGATTTTTATCAAGCAACGCAGTTTGGCGCGTTTTTTCATGCGCACAGCATATTCTATGAAAAGCAAGCAAGCGCTTTTGCAGAAAATTACTACCACCAAATTGACCTTGCATGGTTCAGTAAATACATTGACCCAACACGGCTGCGTTGTGTGTTCACTCCCTCGCTTGCCTGCGGGAATTTTGGCGTTGCGGTTGCTGAGGCATGGTACTCCGTGGTCAGCGAAGGAATGGCAACGGTACATGAAATTTGCCACCTGTTCGCCAACCCTATCGCCGAGCAATGGTATGAGCAAAATCCAGCGTTTCGCCAACTGTGTGATGAGCCGATGGCCAAATGGCTGCCCTATGAGCGTGGGGTGAGCATGGCCACCGAGTACGTCACTCGCTCCTACGATATTTTATATCAGGTGCAGCATGGCGATGAACTTGCGACCCTGCTGCAACAAGAGCAAGCCAATGGCTTCCCGCACATTGAGCAAGTCTATAACATGGTCAAGGAGCTGCCATGACCCAATTCACCATCACCCCAAACGATGCCGCCCAGCGCTTGGATAAATTCCTGCAAAAGGCCGCACCCAACCTGCCACCCGCAGCGCTATATAAAGCCTTGCGCACCAAGCATATCAAGGTTAATCGCAAGCGCGCCGAAGGCAGCACCCGCCTTGCCGTGGGCGACGTGATTGACTGCTACCTGCCGGACGAATTTTTCGCCAAGCCCACGTGGCAGCACGATTTTTTGTGCGCACCGGCACAGCTGCATGTGCTTTACGAAGACGAGCACATTCTGCTGGCGCAAAAACCTGCCGGGCTGCTTTCGCATGCCGGCGATGGTGAATACATCGACAACTTGCTTGCCCGCGTGCAGCGCTATCTGCACGAAACAGGGGAGTACTCGCCCGAAAACGAGCACAGCTTTGCCCCCGCGCTGGTCAACCGCATTGACCGCAACACGCAGGGCATTGTTATCGCTGCGAAAACGGCAGTTGCGCTGCGTGTGCTCAACGAAAAAATGAAAACCCGCCAGTTGCGTAAGTTTTATCTGTGCGCCGTGCACGGCAAATTGCACGCGCCACAATGGCAATCTGTGATTAGCCACATGGCCAAAGACCCGGCAAAGTCGCTGGTGCGGGTGTATGACAGCCCGCGTGCGGGTGCAAAAGAATGCATCACGCGTTATCGCAGTTTGGCGCACACAAATGATTTCACGCTGGTGCAGGCGGAACTACTCACCGGCCGCACGCATCAAATTCGCGCGCAGTTTGCTCATTTGGGGCATGCGCTGGTGGGCGATGGCAAGTACGCGCCGCGGGTATTGTACCAGTCTGTGCCATATAAATCGCAGTGTTTGTGCGCATGGCGCCTAGCTTTTGACTTCAGCGGCGAAAAGACGGAGCTGGATTATCTGCATAAATTGGATGTTTTTGCCGACGAACCCGCGTTTTTATCCCGCTTATTTCCTGACACTACGTTAGCGCGTGAAACTCTTTGACTGTATCTTGCAAATTTCTCTTGCGTATTGCGGCAAAATGTAGTATAATGATACTTGAATGTTTTTCTCAAGAAAGGGACAAGTTATGGCTGAAAATAAATTCGAGAAACAACGCCAAAAAGATAAGGCGAAATTTGAGAAAGAACGCGCCCAATGGCAAAAAAAAGAAGCCAAAGCGCGCAGCAAAAAGAAAGCTAAATTTGACGTCACCCGCATTGTGTTCACCGTTATCGCCATTGTTGTGGTGGCTGGGCTGGTGCTGGGCGCAGGCGGCGCTTTCGCACTGACCTACGGCGTGCCCGCACGCTGGATGTCCGTGATTACCGTGGCAGGCACCACCATTCGTCAACCCGAATATACCATGCTGTTGCAGCGTGAGTTTTGGAGTGTCCACGCACATGCACGGCATATGTATGGCCTAGAACAACAATTCGCCGCCATGGGCTTTAGCGTTGGCGACCATTTTGGGCTTGACCCTTGGGCCTCACCCGTTGGCCAACCCGTGCTGCAACCTGAATCACAAGTGCCCACGTTAGACAGCGAAGGCAACCCCATGCTCAACGCAGACGGCACGCCCATGTTCACCACCATTCGTGAACCTGTGCTGGACGACGACGGCAACCCCATGTACTGGGAAGATCGACTCATCGAAAGTGCCAACCAAAGCTTCCAAGCTCTCATTGTTCTGTACAACGAAGCCCGCCGCTTGGGGCTGACGCTGACGGATGAACAAATTGCTCAGCTGGAAGACCGCATGGAAGATGAACGCCAAACTGCGCACGATCGCGCGGCCTCATTGAACGCTTGGCTACGCATGACCCACTTGCCAGGCTACACCGCCCGCACCTTGGAGCGCGCCATTGAACGCGAAATGCTGGTGTCAAATTTCCATCAATACCAAGAAAATGTGTTAGCCGAAGGCTTTAGCGACGCAGACGTGCGCGCATTTGTTGACGAAGACAGCACACGCTTTGATTTTGTGGACGTGCGCATTCAGCCGTTTGTGATTGCAGAACAAACACCCGAAGCCGAAGAAGCCGCCCGCCAACAAGCAGCTAACTTCTTGGCAGGGGTAACCAGCGAAGAAAGCTTCATTGCTGCCGCACAAGCCATTTTGGACGCTGAAGTTGAAGATGAAGATGCTGAAGCACTGGATGCCACCGTCAGCACCGACTTCCTGCGTCACCGCCGCCACCACTTTGACCAAAACTTCAGCGTGCAACGCCCCGACCAAGAGGAACCCGATCGCTTGGCCGACTGGCTGTATGACACCGCTCGCGCAAATGGCGACACCATTGTGTTTGAAGACGACACCACCGTGTATGCCGTGATGCTGGTGCGCACCGCTTATTCCATCAACGCTGTGGATTTCTATACCCTGCGGCTGCCTGTGGTTCCCGAGCAAATCACACCGCCCGAAAATGATGAAAATTGGGATGCTACCGCCGCCGCCCTGCAAGCGCACGCCGTGGCTGTGGAAAGCACACTTGCACAAGCCGAAACAATGCTGGCACAATTTGAAGCAGCCGGCGGCACCTCCGCAGCTTTCCGTGATTTGGGCCAAGCATCGCTACTGACTGGTGCGCTGCCCGGTTCCGAAAGCTTAACCCACGCCGAAAGCGAGCAATGGCTGTTCGAACATGAACGCCAAGTGGGCGATACTGTCGTTCTGCCTATTCTTAACCAACAAGGCACCGTGGGCGAAGTGCTCATCTTGTTCTTGGCCAACGAGCAAGAAGATGTGCCTAACTGGCTGGTGGAAGGCCGTCAAATCCTCACCTTTGAAGCTTTTGACAACCACGTGGAATACCTGCTGGAGCAAAACCCCGTGCGCCAACACCGCATTGGCATGTGGTTTGTGCGTCTTTCCGCTGACCCGATGATGGAATGGTATGCCCTTGTGCGCCGCCATGAATTCGAACTAGAACAAGCCTAGCCCATGTTTAACACATTGACCAAAACTCAACAACCACCGTGGCTTGCATGGCTGCGGTGGTTTGTCGTGTCCGGCTGGGGCGTTGCCGCGCAGGCCGCACTGGCTGGCGTACTCGTCATCACCCGCGCAGATGTCATTGGCGTGCTTGTGTTTATCCCCATTTTCAGCGCCATTGCGGTGCTTAGCAACAAGCTGCTGGCGACTGCGGCGCCGTTTTTTCTCACCACGCTGCTGCTGATTCAAAGCCAGCACACCACGGCTTACGAACGCTTTCGCCCGCTGTTTTGGGTGGTTGCGCTGCCGGTGCTGGCCATCGTGTTGCACTTGATTATCTATCCACCGCGCAAGCTGGTGCTGGGCCGCGCGTTTTGGCCTATGCTTGCAGTTTCTGTGGTGATTGTGCTGGGTGGCGTGGGTTACATTTCCGCCGAGGAATATTTTGCGCTCACCAGCTTTGCCATCATGCTCGCGCTGGGCTTTGGCATGCTTGCGGCTTACGTGTTGCTCAGCTGCATTGTGCAAGAAAGCGACAGCGATGAACTGCCACGCTATCTCACCAACGTGATGCTGGCCATTGGCTTGGTTGGCGCGTTCATGGTGTTCCACCACTATGCCGCATGGCTGCTTGCGGTGCCGGGTCGTTCGTTCCGGCTGCTGGCGTTTCAGTGGCGCAACAACGTCAGCACATTTTTGATGATGGCGCTGCCGTTCGCGTTTTACAAGGCAATCAAACAACCCGCATGGTTTGCGGCAGCGGCGGCGATGTTCGCGGCCATGCTGCTGAGCGGCTCACGCGGGGGACTAGTGTTCGGCGCAGTCACGTTTGTGCTGGGCGTGGTGTATCTACTGGTATTCGACAAACGCCGCCGCAAGATCTATCTCGCTGCGCTGGGCGTGCTGCTTGTGGGTTTCGTGATTAGCCTGCGTTGGCTGCTGCCGTTTTTCTCGCCCGTGATCGACCGCCTGCTGGACACCGTGCGCTATGCCGACGACGAAATTCGTGTGGCATTGTATCGTCGCGGCATCGAGGATTTCCTGCGGCGGCCAGTGAATGGCACAGGCCTAGGCTACATGGGCAACCGAGATGTGCACGCCTCGCAGCCTGGTGCGCTGTGCTGGTATCACAACAGCATCATTCAGATTATCGGCTCATTCGGCGCCATGGGCATTGTGGCATACGGCTGGCTCTATCTCAACCGCGCCAAGATATTCCTGCGGCGGCGCAGCCCTTTTCACATTGCGCTGCTGCTAAGCTGGGTTGCCGTTGAGCTGATGTCGCTGGTGAACCCGGGCGTGTTTGTGCCCATTCCCTATTTGCTGCTAGTAGTCATCTTCATCGTGGTCGCAGAAAAACAAAACTCCACTCTATGAAAATCACAGAGTGGAGTTTTTCGTGTAATTTGCAGGTGTTGCCGCGAAGCGACTGCTCCCCGCAGGGGTTAGCTGGTTAGGCTGCAGCCAATCAGTCCAATCACCAGCAAGCCAAGATATGCGGCGATTCCTCCAAGAACCCAAATGAGCCAAGTTGGCATGTGCATGTCCTCCCTTAATTTTAATGGTTACTTCTATTATACACCATTTGTCAAGCCCTCCCATGGCGCTAGGGGAGCAGCGCTTGACTCTACTTAGTCGGCGCGCAAAGAGAATTTCCTCACTATGGGCAGCAAAACAGTAGAAATAATTACCGTGGCCGCCAATTCAATGAGGAAATTCACGCCAATCATCGTTAAAAACAAAAACGCCACGGTGTCACCACCGCCCGCCCAGCTGGCCAGCAATGGCCAAAAGAACACGCGGCTACCCAGCACAAACACGCCGGTGTTTACCACGGGCACAGCAACGGCGGCACAAACAATGGCCGCCCAAGTGTTCTTTTTGCGCAAGGCGCGGTACACTAGGCCGCCGGCAGCACCGGCAAGCAAGCCGCGCGCCAATATGGTGATGATTGTGCTAGGCACGCTAAAGGCGAAAAATGGTGCAACGTCCGGGCCAAACAGCACCACTAAGCTGAACACGAGACCCAGCCAGATGCCGGCACCCACGCCCAACATCGCGCCGCCCACCACAATGGGAATGAGCGCAAACGCCGCCAGTTGTAATGGCCCAATGGTTAGCGGCAGCATTTGCAGCAGCAGCACAATTGCGGTAAGCATTGCCAGCTGGGTAAGCCAAAGAATACGGTTTTTCTTCATGATTTCTCCTTACTGATGCCCTCTACGGGTGCATCGTAAATGTATTTTATCATAAAGCCAATTGCGTGCGCCGCGTTAGGCGCGGTTTTTTGCGTAAATCTCGCACAGTCCCTGCAGCGCCAAGTCAGGGCAGTGTTCAATGTTACGCGTGCAATGGCGAATGATTTCTTGCGAAAGGCCGCCCGTGGCTACAACCGTGGCGGGCTGGCCAAGCTCGACCTCCATGCGGGCCACCATGCCGTCGATCATCGCGGCGGTGCCTAGCACCGTGCCGCTTTGCATGCAATCCACAGTATTGGTGCCGATGCAGCGCGGCGGCGCATGCAGTGCAATGCGCGGCAACGCCGAGGTGCGCATGGCCATGGCCTCCACAGAAATGGCCACACCAGCCGCAATGCTGCCGCCCAACAAGCCGCCGCAGGCACCCAGCACGCTAATTTTGCTGGCCGTGCCCAAGTCAATGACCAAACAGGGCAGGGGAAAACGCGCCTTGGCCGCCACGGCCGTAGCGATGAAGTCCGCGCCCAGCTGTGCAGGGTTATCAATGCGGATGTCCAAGCCGGTTTTCACGCCGGGGGCAATCACCAGTGGTGGCCGCCCGCTGAGCATCTGTGCGGCTTGGGCAAGTGCGTCGGTGAGTTCTGCAACCACGCTTGCGATGACGGCATCTGCGCAGGTGGCGGGGTCAATGCCGTGCAGCCGCATGGCCTGTGCAATTTGCATGGCCAGCTGGTCGGCAGTTAATTGGCGGTCGGTGGCTAGGCGAGCCTGTGCCACCAGGTTTTTTTCAGCAAACAGCCCAAGTGTTAGATTTGTGTTGCCGGCGTCAATCGCTAAGAGCATAGAATTTTCCCTCCACATCTATCCTTATTATAGCGCGAATTTCGGAAAAAAGCAAGTGTTTTCGCGCTAGGGCTTGCTTTTTTCTCCATTTTAGTGTATAATAGGGGCATGAGTATCCAAAATCAGCCGAAAATCGGCTTTATTGGCACCGGCACCATGGCGGGCATTATGCTGCAGGCAGCACTTGACCGTGGCTTTTTGCAGCCCGCGCAAGTGCTAGCGTACGACAAACTGCCTGAGTCCGCCGCGCGCTTTGGCGTGCCAGTAGCCGCAAGCGCTGCTGAACTCGCCGCCCAGTGCGATATCATCCACTTGGGCGTGAAACCGCAAGACCAGCCCGCTTTGCTCGCCACACTTGATCTGCGCGACAAACTGGTGATTTCCATTGCAGCGGGGGTTACCTTAAAGCAACTTGCTGTGCCCCGCGCCGTGCGGGTGATGCCCAATCTCAACTCCGCTGCTGGGCAAGGAATGAGCGCCGTTTGCGCGACCAATTTAGTGGGGGAGCATGAGCTAGCCTTTGTGCGCGACTACTGCGCATGCTTTGGGCAGGTGATTGAACTAGCCGAAGAGCACTTTTCGGCATTCCTCGCGCTTGCAGCTAGCGGCCCTGCGTTTGTGTATCAATTCATTGCGGACATGGCTGCCGCTGGGCAACAACTTGGCTTGAGTGAAGACATCGCCCTGCATATTGCCGCGCAGAGCGTGTTGGGCAGCGCCGCCATGGTGCAGCAAAGTGATGCCCCGCCCAACGAACTGGTGCGGCGCGTGTGCTCGCCCGGCGGCACAACCGTTGCAGGCATGCAGGCGCTTGAGCAACATGGGTTTTCCAACGCCGTGCAGCAGGCCGTGCAAGCCGCCGCGGCTAGAGACCGCGAACTTGGGGCAAACTAACCACCTGCGGTGGGGCTTTGTCGCTTCGCTGTGCTTTATCCAACGCGGATTAAATCGTACTATCTCCATCCATCAATTCCTCCAACAAAGGAGCTTTATATGAAAAAAGAACGCAACCATAAATCATCGCCCGTGCGCAGCATTGTGCGCTGGGTGCTGATGAGTGCCCTAGCCATTGGGCTGTGCATTGCCATCACTAGCTCGGTGCTGGGCGGGTTTTTTCTGCTGAATGCCGTGGGCTATGTGCGCGGTGACGAAGTGATTGACCTGCGCGAACACTTGGGCGGGCAGGGGCGCACCACCATCATCTGGGCCTATGACCGCCAAGGCAACACCGTGGAATTCGCACGGCTGCACGGCGTGGAAAACCGCATTTGGGTGGACCTTGACGACATGGGTCCGCGTAACCCTGTGACCGGCATGCCCATGATTGCTGACGCCTTCATCGCGCTGGAGGATCACCGCTTTTGGGATCACAACGGCATTGACTGGCGGCGCTTCATCAGCGCAGTGACGATTCATGGCTTCACGCAGGGTGCTTCAACCATCACCCAACAGCTGATTAAAAACCTCACTGGTGAGAACCAAGTTACGGCCATTCGTAAGTATCGCGAGATGATGGCTGCATTGAACATGGAACGCCACCACGACAAAGAATCGATTCTTGAAGCCTACCTCAACACGGTGTATCTAGGGCACGGCAACTACGGCGTGCTCACCGGCGCAGAGGCTTTCTTTGGCCGCCACATCAGCGAGCTGAACATTGCCGAGGTGGCCGCGCTTGCCGCCATCACACAAGCACCGGGATTTTTCAGCCCCCTGCGCAACCCGCATAACAACCGCGAACGCCAAGTGGTTGCTATCCGCAACATGCATTATAACGGTATGATTACCGACGAACAATTTGCCGAAGCCATGGCGCACGAGATTATTTTCACCAACCACCCAGACTTCGTGCGCACCGAAACCCCTGGCCAAACCCATGTGCCCGAACCACAACCCATCAATAGCTGGTACACTGACTTTATCATCGACACCGTCATTGATGACCTGATGCGTGTGCATGGACTCAGCCGCGCCGAAGCCACGCGCCGCGTGTATTACGGCGGGTTGCAAATTCGCGCCGCAGTAGACATCGAAATTCAAAACATCATGGAAGATGTGTTCCGCAACCGCACCACCTGGGCCGGGCAAACTGGGCCGGCGTCGAACCCCATTCACGCCAGCATGGCCATGGTGTGCAACGACACCGGCCGCGTGCTGGGCATTGTGGGCGGTGCCGGCGAAAAAACCGACAACCGAGTGCTCAACCGCGCCCACCAAAGTTTCCGCCAGCCCGGTTCTACGATGAAAGGCTTGGTTTCGCACGGTCTGGGCATTGAAAACAATGTAGTCCACTGGTCGTATCTCACACCAAACAGTGCTTTTGCCCACCAAGGCAACATGTGGCCGCGCAACGCCGACGGCAGCCATGGTTCAGGTGCCATGATTAACACGCAGCGTGCATTCCAGTTATCGCTGAACACCGTGGCCGCACGCATCACGCGAGACATCGGCGCACAAACCGCCTTTAACTTCTTGGACGAAAACTTCGGCTTTTCGCGTCTTGATTCTGCCCGCGACCCATTTTTGCCACCCATGGCATTGGGCGCAATGACCCACGGCGTGAGCGCACTGGAAATGGCCGCGGCCTACGCAACGTTTGGCAATGGTGGCGTGTTTAACTTCCCCTTTGCCTACCATTCGGTGTATGACAGCCAAGATCGCCTGCTGCTTAGCCGCAGCGATTTTCCCGATCCAATCCAAGCATATTCCGAGTGCACCGCCATGGTGATGAACCGCATGTCGCAGCTCAACCCCATCAGCGGTTTTGCGCACAACAATAATCTCACCAACATCCAGCGTTTCCGCACGTTTGGCAAAACTGGTTCGTCACAAGACTGGGCCGACCGCTGGTTCGCAGGCGGCACACCTTACTTCACCGCAGCGGTTTGGTTTGGGCACGATCGCCCCCACGGCATGGGTCCGGTAACTAACCCCGCCGGCCGCATTTGGGTGGAGGTTTTCAACCGCATCAAAGCCGACACCGACAGCTTCAGCACCTCCACAGACTTCCCCACCACCAATCGCGCCGTGCAGCGCAGCTTTTGCACCAACTCCGGTTTGTTGGCTGGGCCAAATTGCCCCACCGCCAGCGGCTGGTTCCGCACGTCCAATATCCCGCGTGTGTGCAGCGGCTCCTGCGGCATTCCCGCGCCTGAGGAAAACGGCCCGGGTGGCGGCGGCATTGACTGGGGCAATATTGGCAACAACATCGGCGACTGGATTGGCGGCATCTTTGGTGGCGGCGGCGGAAACAACAACGCGCCAGCACCGCCCGAAACCACCCAAGCACTCCCGCCGGAGTATGACGAATGATCATACTAGGCATAGATTACGGACAACAGCGCACAGGCGTTGCTGCCAGCGACCCAACCGGGTTGCTGGCTTCGCCTGTTTGTGTGATTGAAGGGCTGGGCAAGCGCAAGCTGGTGCAACAACTATGTATTCTCGCGCAGGAAAAGCAGGCGGGCAAGCTTGTGTTAGGTCTGCCCCTGCGCACTGATGGCTCTGCCGGTGACAAAGCCCAAGAATGCAAAAAACTCGCTGAGCTGCTGCGCCAGCAAAGCAGCCTTGACGTTGTGCTGTGGGACGAACGCTTCAGCACAGCCATTGCGCACCAACAGCTGGGGGCTGCGGGGGTGCGTGCAAAAAACCGCAAGGGCATCATTGATGCCGCTGCGGCTGTTGTGATTTTGCAAAGTTACCTAGATGGTCATATATAATTTTGGGTTTCGCTTTAAAGTCTACGCTTTTTTGCGCAGCAATTTATCAAACAAACCACTAAACAACTCCCGCAGCCCGATAAAAATGAGTAATCCTGCAAACATATAGCCAATCCATCGTCCATCAATCAGATCGCTGAGCCAAATGCCCAGCAGGGTAGCGGGCAGCCCGCCTAAAGCAATCCACAGGGCGTTGCGCCAGTCAATGAGCTTGCGCTTGGCATTGATGATAATCGAAATCACCGCGCAAGGCAGAAAGAATAGCAGGTTCACGCCTTGCGCTTGCAGCTGCGGCATGCCCACCATCAAAGTGAGGTAGATCACCAAAATGCCGCCGCCACCCAAGCCCATGGCGCCCAATGCGCCCGCGCCAAATGCCGCTAGGGCGCTCCAAATCCAGGTCATCGCATCACCATCCGAATCCCCGCCCAAATCAGCAGCACCGCAAAGATTTTGCGCAACCACATTTGCGGAATTTTCGCCAGCACCAGCGCACCGGCTAAGGCACCCACCGCGCCCGGCAGCAGGAACTCCACTGCGTTGGGCAGACGATAACGCCCCAGCCACAAATACGCCGCTGCGCTGACGATGCTCAGCGGAAAAATCACCGCAACGGCCGTTGCATGTGCTTTGGTTTGGTCTGCGCCAAGTTTTTTTAGCATGGGCACGGCCAGCATGCCGCCGCCCGCACCCAGCAGGCCGTTCATCACGCCAATGAATATGCCGCCAAGCGCGGCCATCAACTTGTTTTTCATGTATCTAGTTTGCCCCGCATAGGTATGACTATGAGGGGGGACTGCCATGTTTTTAGTGAGAATTCGGCTCAAGCACGTGCTATTTAGTCTTGGCTGCGTGGCAACTTGTGTGTTTGTGCTGGTGATGCTGCACGCCGCTAATCAGGTGCGGCAAGTGAGTAGCGTCAGCCCGCCGCCCATCGTGCCGGTGATTGTGCTTGACGCAGGCCATGGCGGCGAAGACGGCGGTGCCGTGGGCATCGGTGGCGTGGTAGAGAAAGATCTCAACTTGGCCGTGGCCATGCAACTTGCACCATTTCTGCGGGCGCTGGGCTACGACGTGCAGCTCACCCGTTGCGAAGATTGTGACCTGAGTGAACCTGCCGCTACATTGCGTGCACGCAAGCGCAGCGACATTCAAGCCCGGCACGCCATGCTGGAAAACCTGCGCGACGGTGACCTGTTTTTGTCCATCCACATGAACCAATATGCCCACCCCAGCGCGCGCGGCACGCAGGTGTTTTATTCGCCCAATCACCCGCAAAGCCAAGTGACGGCCGAGCAAATTCAGCGCACAGTCGTCACGCTGTTGCAGCCGGAAAATCATCGGCAAATTAAGCCTGCGGGCAGTTCAATTTACCTGTTGCACAACGCCACGCGCCCGGCTGTGATGGTGGAATGCGGCTTCATCTCAAACCCCGGCGAGGCTGCGCGCCTGCAGGAGCCTGACTATCAACGGCAGCTTGCGTTTGCGGTTGCGGTGGGGGTGTTGGGGTAGGAATCACGCAGATTGCCCTCGTGTAGGGGCGGCTATTAGTCGCCCGCACTCGCTTGCACACACCATAGAATTTCACGGGCGGCAGGTTGCCGCCCCTACACGAGTCGAAAGGCGGACATGCAGTGCGAAAAAGAATTGTTGCGTTGATTGTATTCATGGCGATAGCCACCGCAGGGCTTGGCTTGGCATCTTGGGGGATAAACAACCAGCCAGAAGAATTTATGGTGCGCATTCCAAGCGCAGAGCCTTATTTTCACTTCTCGAGGCATTACGTTGATGGCAACGTGCTAGTGGTGATTGACTACATGCGCTTGTATGGCTACCACGATGGTGTCGCACGGCAGTTGCAATCCACACCCAACAGCGCTAGGCTTCAAACTCCAATTCACATCGCGGGCAGGCGCCACATTCACACGGAGCAACTGCGCTGGACAAATCAGACAAGCTTGTGGATAGAAACTCCCCCACCGCAGGAACTTGCATTTGACTGGGACGAGTTTAGTTACACCATCACTGCCATTGCTGCCGATGAGCAGCGGTATGAGCGAGTTGAGCACTCCAATGCAATACGTTGGCTTTGGGAAGGTGATTCGGAGCTGAACGAGCGCGCATACGGCAAGGGCACAGCAGAAGCCATGCTGTTGCGTTTGCTCACCGAGCCAGATTTTTCGCCAGAGCAAGTGGAGTTTGAGCTTTATTTTCCTGACGTGTGGGGAATATTCATCGCGCTGGGCATTTCGTTGCTCTTCATGCTCGTCGGCTTCATCGGCATCATCGTCTCTGCCATCAAAATTGGCAGCAACAACATAGAAAGAGGAGCAGCACATGCCACCCAAAGCCAAAACGATATATCTGTGTGAACATTGCAGCTATGAATCACCCAAGTGGGTGGGGCAGTGCCCCGGCTGCAGCGAGTGGAACTGCCTGCACGAAGAAGTCCGCCGCCCCGAACCCGCAAAACGCGCAGGCGCGGCGGCACGTGCGCCAACGCTCACCGGGCAACTGCTGCGTGACATCAAGTTTGACAGCGCCATTCGCTACCACACCGGCATGAGCGAGCTGGATAGAGTACTAGGCGGTGGGCTTGTGAAGGGCTCGGTGGTGCTGTTGGGCGGCGACCCCGGCATTGGTAAATCCACGCTACTGCTGCAAATTTGCGAACACCTCGGACAAGCTGCCAACATCCTGTATGTTTCCGGCGAGGAATCGCCGCACCAGCTGAAACTGCGCGCCCAACGCCTTGGCGTGACAACTGATAATCTCACCATTTTGTGCGACACCGACACCATGGGTATTTGTGACACTGTGCGCCACACCACACCCGGCATGGTGATTATCGACTCTATCCAAACCATGCAAATGGCCGATATTTCTTCCTCGCCCGGCAGCGTAACGCAGGTGCGCGAAAGCACGAATTTGCTCATGCGCACGGCGAAAAGCTTGGGCGTGCCTATGCTGCTGGTGGGCCACGTGAACAAAGACGGCAACATCGCCGGACCCAAAGTGCTTGAACACATTGTGGATGCCGTGCTGTATTTCGAGGGCGAGCGCCACTTGAGCTATCGCATTTTGCGGGCGGTGAAAAACCGCTATGGCTCAACGAATGAAATCGGCGTGTTTGAGATGCTTGAACGCGGCCTAGCCGAAGTGGAAAACCCGTCGGCGATGCTCATTGCCGGGCGACCGAAAGGGGTATCTGGCAGCTGCGTAGCTTGTGTGATGGAAGGCAGCCGCCCCATTCTTGCGGAAGTGCAGGGCTTGGTGTCGCCCACCAGTTTTGGCAACCCGCGCCGCATGCAAACCGGCGTAGACGGCAGCCGTGCAGCCATGCTCATGGCGGTGCTAGAGAAACGCTGTGGCTGGTTTTTCGGCAACATGGACACCTACATCAACGTCATCGGCGGGCTAAAGCTGGACGAACCCAGCACGGATTTATCTATTGCTCTGGCGCTTATTTCCGGCTTGAAGGACGTACCGCTGCCCGATGATGCCCTTGCTTTTGGCGAAATCGGGCTTGGCGGCGAACTGCGTGCTGTGAGCCACTGCGAGCAACGTGTGCGCGAGGCCGCGAGATTAGGCTTCGCACGCTGCATTGTGCCGCGCCAGAACTTTACCAAATTGCCAAAAGACCTGCAACAGGGCATTCAAGTCATCGGTGCGGGCAATGTGCGCAGCGCATTTGAGGCACTGGTGTAGACGAAGTTTTTGCGCTCGCCGCGCAGGCGTTACTTTTTTAAAAAGCAACCCAAAAACCTATATGGGGCTATAATAGTGCACAGCGAAGCGACGAAGCCCCACCGCAGGTGGCGGAACCAGCCAAGCTGCCCATCGCATACAATGAGCATGGAGAAACCATATTACATAATAAAGGGTGATCAACCATGCCATTGTTTCTATACCCGTCAGTCGCAACGCCCGTTGAATACCAGCCAGTCACCGTAGCCGAGCCAATCGATGAAGCAGACCAGCGATTCCTTGGAGGAATATTCAGGCCACGGCCACCCGCCACGCCAGTGCCACCCATCGGAGAACTTCCGCCACCAGTATTCCCGCCAATCACACCTGTGCCACCCATTGGGCAACTTCCACCTGTTGTGTGCCCGCCAATCACGCCGGTTCCACCTATTGGGGATCTGCGGCCACCTTGCCCGTGCTGGGCAGTGTTCGTGCCAGAAATGACACAATTTTGTGACCCCACGCGCCCTTGCACATGGCTAGGCATGAATCTTCCACCTGGGCCGCCACTTGTTAGACCACCCGTGATGCCAGCACCGCCCATCACGCCGGTGCCACCAATCGGCCAACTGCCTTGCCCATGGTGCAGACCTTGCAACAATTGCGGCGCGCCAATCACGCCGGTGCCGCCCATTGGTAGCCTTCGTTCGTCGTGTTCTTCATGCTGTTCGAGCTGCTCGTCAAGCTGCAGCAAGTCATCAAGGCGAACAAACTGTTGCTGTCAGCGATAATCTACATAGAACTATCACTTTAGTGCACTAAAGTGATAGTCGCGACAGGGCAGGGGGCTTTGTGCGAGATTTTACGAAGTTGAGGTGCCCTGTGAGCAATTCAAATGTTACGATTTCTCGGGTAGATTTGCGTGAAAATCTGCCCGAGAACGGTTCAACATCACGTGTGAAAACTGTGCGAATCATCCGGCTTTTCAGGCTAATGATTTGCTGCTTGCCAAGCTGAATTTGCCCGACGCGATTCATCTTGCGGCGCGCAATTTCGATGGCAAAATCGTGGGCTTTGCGGCAGCCGTACCGATTAAACGCCGTGTGTTTGAAGGCTTGCGCTTTTGTGTGTTGCCCGAATATCAAGGCCTAGGCTTGGGCAATGCATTGCTGGACAAGCTGTTGCACGAGTTGCGGCAGGGCTGTGCGCAGACTAGAGATCGGGCTGATTGACGCAAACGAGCCGCTCAAAGCGTGGTATTTACGGCGCGGGTTTGTGCAAACCGCCAAGAGGGAATATGCTGGCGTGCCGTTTGTGGTGTGCCGCATGCAGCTGGAACTGTAGCACTAGTTTGCAGGCGATAGAAATCGTTCGCATGACCTTTGGGTCGTTTGGGGCAAACTGATTACGGAGTGTGGGGGTGAGCGTGAAGTTCGTTCACGTTTGCCAAAACACAAAACTTCGCATAATATATGTTTTGCGAAATTAGGGGGATGAGATGAAACGAGACGATGTCGTATTCTTGCCAGCACTTGTGCAAGATTACATCCGCGCGCTCGAGCGCAAGCAGATTGCTGAGCTAACCATTTTGGAATACGCCAGCGACCTGCGCCTGTTTTTCTACTACATGGCGCAGCGCCGCCGTGCGCTGCCGCCGGGCCTAGGCTGGGATGAAATCGACCTGCAGCCCATTGCGAACCTCGACTTCATCCGCTCCATTTCCACTGAAGATGCTGAGGATTTCATTAGCCATTGCCGCAATGTGCGTGGCAATGGTGCCAACACGCTCAACCGCAGGTATGTTGCGGTGCGGCGTTTCTTCCGCTATCTCACGGTGCAAAAGCGTTTGCTGGAATCTAACCCGCTGGATAGCTTGGACGGCTTGAAGCTAGCCAAAACACTGCCAGTATATCTGCCGCTGGAAGACTGCATGCTGCTACTGAACACCGTGGAGCAAGACCTGAGCAATCCGTTTCGCGAGCGCGACTACTGCATCCTCGTTTTGTTCCTTAACTGCGGGCTGCGCCTGAGTGAGCTGTGCAACCTAAACCTAGCAGACATCGCCAGCAACAACACCGTGCGCGTGCGCGGCAAAGGCAGCAAAGATCGCACCGTGTATCTCAACGCCGCATGCTTGGCTGCGCTTGAGCGCTACCTGCGCACACGCCCACAAGATGGCCTGCGTCATGAGGATCGCGATGCGCTGTTCATCAGCCGCAACAAGCGCCGCATCAATCCACGCTCGGTTGAGCTGATGCTGACTAAGTACCTGCAACTGTGCGGGCTCGACAACCGCGGCTACAGCATTCACAAGCTGCGCCACACGGCCGCCACGCTGATGTATCAAAACGATGTGGATGTACTGCAGCTTAAGGAGATCCTAGGTCACGAGAATCTCAGCACTACGCAGATTTACACCCATGTGTTGAACAAGCAACTGCAAGCTGCCGTGGCACAAAACCCACTGGCCAATGTAAGAACTGAGCAAGGAGAAGATTAACATGAACCTACGAAACCGCAAAGGCTGCGGCTGCGTGATATGGGGCGGCTTAACCTCAGGCGTGATTGCTGCAATATTAAGCTGGCTGGTGAATGGCAGCATTGGCTGGGCGTTGCTGCATTTTGTGGCCGGCATATTCTACATCATCTGGTGGTGCATTGTGCATTTGCCTGTGCATCTGGCGGACTACGTGGCATATGTCACCAGCTTATTTTAACGAGGGGAATTTTTATGAAACGTATTGTTATTGCTTTGCTGGCAGTTGCTATGCTATTGCTGGCTGCCTGTGCACCAGCGCAGCCGACCGTGCAACCGACCGAAGTGACTACAACTGAAGTAACCACGATAGACATCACCACCACGCAAGCAACTACCACTGAAGTGATAACAACGACCCAAACCCACGAGTTTGCTTGGCCAATTCTTTTTGTGCCGAACCAAGCCGCCAATGGCTGGGATGAGATTGAACTAATCATTCGCGGCTATCCATCTGAAGCTACACTGATATCTGGGCTGGTATATCACAGTGCATTGCCGCAAGGCAGCATATTGCGGTCACCAGACTTACGCGAAGATATCCTGCATGTTGACATGAACCAAGCATTTGCGCAGGGGGTAAATCAAATGGGCACCACTGGCGAATGGCTAATGCTAGGCAGCTTAGTAAACACACTGCTTGCTTTTCATGATAACGCACAATGGGTACAAATCACTGTGGATGGCCAACCCTTGGAAACCGGGCACAATGTCTATTATGAACCGTTGGGGTTTTCCGCTTCAGCTAGCCCAAGTCAAACACGCCCGCAAACACGGTGAAGGTAATCACATCCACGGCGGCGGCAATCACGCTGGTCATCACCAGCACGCCATAGCACATGCTGTAACGCCTCAGGCTGCTTTCGGCGCGCTCAATCTTGCCGTTGAGCAACAGCAACATGTCGCCACTCATCAACATGCTTTCTTTACAGGCGCTGAACATGATGAGCATGCTGATGACCGTGGCCGGGTAATGCACCAGCAGCGCATAACCCACTCCAGTGGCACCATGCGCCAAGTACAACCCACCGCTGAGCACGCCAATACCCAAGCCACGCAGCACAGGCAACACCAGCAAAAACGGCAATCCGCCTGCACTTAGGCCGAATATGTATGCGATGCCTAGGAATATCATGTCGCCACCAAAGTAGCTTAACGCGTTGGCCAGCATGCTGCGGCCAGCCCGGCTGCTGCGCTGGGCCTGCAGCAAGGCCATCACTTGAGCCTGCCAACCGGTGTAGCCAACGGCAGCTGTGCGTGAGCCCAAAAACAGCCCAAGCCCGAACAAAGCCACCAGCGCCAGCTTGTGCCAATGCTTGTTCAGCATTTTTTTAATATCCTGCAAGCTGGGCAGGGTGTTCGAGCCACCAAGCCGTAACCATCGCAGTGATGTGATTGCGTGTAAGTTCATCTTGCAATTCCTTTCCGTTGCACAATTTTTTCTTGCGCGCCAAGTTGTTGCACAGCGCAGCGCAAGTTGCAAAAACTGTTTGCACGTTTATCTTGTCCATAAGTATGCTGCACGTGCATGAATTATGTGCGTGCAAAATCAACATGCGCATGCACTTTAGTTGATTAAAGCGCATGCGCGTCTGCATACTATTTCTCTTTCACTTCACTTTGATGAAGCGTCTCGTTTGCTTTAGTTAAATGAAGCGAATGAACGCTTCATTGCGATGAAGTGTTTGTTCGCCTTGCTCCCCTCTTTAACGCACTAAAGCGTTTATCAATCGTTGTAGCATTACCAAAAAGCGCAGCTCCTGCACCGCACGCGGCGCGGTGAGTGTGTATTCTCCAACTACCTCATCGCCCAGCATCACCGTGATGCGGCCCAACACCTGGCCTCCCACCACTGGCGCTTGCACATCCAAAGCCAGCTCAATGTTCTGCTGCAGGTCGTCTTCGCTGCCGCGCGGCACCAAAATGGGCATGCCACCAGGCAGCACTGGCGTGATGTATCTATCCTCGCCGCGCAACACACGCACAGGCGTGATGAGGTTTTCATCAATTTCGGGCGTCACTGTGCTGTAGTTCGCAAAGCCCCAGTTGAGCATGCGCTTTGCTGTGTCAAAGCGGTCGTTACTATTGTCACTGCCCAGCACCACGGCAATCAGATGGGTATCCCCGCGCATGGCCGTGGCCGAAATGCAGCAACCCGCACGGCTGGTGGTGCCGGTTTTCAGGCCGGTTGCGCCCTCAAAAAAGCGCACCAAGCGGTTAGTGTTCACCAGCTCCGTTTCACCGTCGCGCAAGCTATCCATCCAAATTGTCGAATACGCCACCACTTCATTGTGCTGAAGTAATTCGCGGCTCATCAGCGCAATATCATAGGCTGTGGTCAAATGATTTTCCGTGGTATCATCCAAACCAGTGCTGTTTTCAAAGTTGGTGTTGACCATACCCAGCTCGGCTGCTCTTTCGTTCATTAAAGCAACGAAGCCCTCTTCGCTGCCCGCAATTGCTTCGGCTAGGGCCACACTGGCATCGTTGGCGCTGTAAATCGCGATGGCTTTCAACAAGTCTTCCAGCAACATGCTTTCGCCCTCGCGCAGCCAAATTTGTGAGCCACCCTTGCCCGCCGCCGTGCCACTGACGGTGATTTGATCAGTTAGGCACAGTTTTCCATCAGCTAGCGCTTCAGCCACCAAAAGCAAAGTCATCACCTTGGTGACCGACGCCGGATACAAGCGCTGGTGCTCGTTGTAGGCCATTAGCACTTGCCCGGTGGCGGCGTCCATTAGCACGGCCGCACGTGCCGCGATTTCAACCGGCTGTTCTTCACTTTCTCGTGCCAAAGCGTTCATCGCTTTAGCTGACAAAAGCAATCCCGCCACTAGGGCGATTGCCACCACTCTTTTCCATGCACGCATAACACTCCACTCCTTCACTCGCTTTGTGAAATTTTTATGCACAGGCGTGTTTTTTTATGCTAGCCCTTGCATTTTTGCGCATTTTGTGCTACTATAAAAGGAACATCAAAAAGGAGGCTGCCGTGACGGTTGGTTTTTTCACGCTTGGTTGCAAGGTCAACCAAGCCGATAGCGATGCCATTTCTGCGCACATGCTCGCTGCGGGTTATTCGTCCGCGCCGCCTGAAACCGCCGACATCGTGGTGGTTAATTCCTGCACCGTCACCGCTGAAAGTGACCGCAAAACCCGCCAGACGCTGCGACGCTTTCGCGAGGTGAACCGCGGCTGCGTTCTGGTTCTCACAGGCTGCGCCGTGCAGGTCGGCGATGATTTAATACAGCAATACCCCGAAGTCGATCTGATATTGGGTCAACGCGATATTCACGCTTTAGCTCGCTACGTCGACGAGTTTTTATTGCACCGTCATCCCATCGTCCACGTGGCTTTGCATCAACGCGATGAAGTGTTTGCTCCACCCGGACAAGTCTTGTCCTCCACCCGTGCCACCCTAAAAATTCAAGATGGTTGTGATCATTTTTGCACTTATTGTATCATCCCACACGCACGCGGGCCTGTGCGTTCAAAACCACTTGATGATGTTCGGCGGGACGCACAAACGCTTGTGGCACAAGGATTTCAAGAGATTGTTTTGGTGGGAATTAACTTGGCTGCATACGGCAAAGGACACAATCATAACCTTGGCGATGCTGTGTTGGCTGTCGCGGAATCTGGCGTTGCGCGCATTCGCCTTGGCTCGCTTGAGCCTGATTTGCTTAACGAATCCATTCTCAAAACGCTTTCGCGCGTTAAAATTTTGTGTCCGCATTTCCATCTCTCATTGCAAAGCGGTTGCGACACCACGCTAAAGCGCATGGGGCGCCGCTATGATTCGATTCACTATGCTAGCTTGGTAAACCAGCTGCGCAACCTCTTCCCAAACGTCTCTATCACCACTGACTTGATGGTCGGCTTTCCCGGCGAAACCGAGCAAGAACACGCGCAATCACTCGCCTTTGTTGAGCAAATGGCCTTCTCGAAGGTACATGTTTTTCCGTTTTCGCCGCGCCCTAGAACACCCGCTGCTACATTCAAGGGTCAGCTCATCAAAGCGGAAAAGCGACAACGTAGCCAACAAGCAATTTCACTCGCTGAATCATTAAATAACGATTTTCTTGCCACACAAGTTGGACAAACACTTGAAGTTTTGCTTGAACAACCCGCCAAAAACGGCGGTATGCAAGGCTATTCTGCTAACTATTGCCCTATTGTTGTGTTAGACGCCACGCCCACGCAGCAAAATCAGTTTGTGCAGATTTTGGTTTCACACGTTAATGGGGAAAGATGCACCGGAACACTCTTGCGTTAAAGCGCGAAAACGCGCCGTCGCTGCTCCATTCCACATGGCTGCACCTGTGGCATGGCCAATGCCATTATGTCGGCCGCACGGCATTCGTGGGCAAATTGCAGCTGCGCTTCGGGCAACATTTTTGCTACGTCTGCCATGCGTGAGATGATCGGCAAAGCCATGTTCACTTTCGTTAGATGAAGTAATTCCCGCCCTTTTTTGGTGTGACCTATTATCCGAGTAAAGCGTGGAAGCGACGTCAAGCCCTCTATAGTTTCTCCAAGTAAAGCGTGAAAGAGCGCTCTCCTCACCCGCGCAGCAGGGTAGCGTTTTCCTGTGGCTGCCTGCAAAATTTCTTGCACGCTGTTTTTCTCTCGCACTGCACGATACAATAGATGTTCCATGCCTTCTGAAATGTCTGGCAAGGCAGCAAAATCTGCAAGTTGCATCGCACGCAAACGTAATAACCATGCGGTTTCTAGACATTGCATGTCAACTGGGGCGCGACCGTTGGATATTTCTTCCTGCAACCAATTGATTCCGACAGCTTCGCATAATTTATTGTCGCCCATTTCGCCCTTTAGTAGTATTTTGCGAAGTTCGCTTGCGTTGGCGAAGCCCTCTCCGCCGATTTCGTCGTGCGCAGCACCCACTCTTTTGATGGCAAAGGGCTCTATTTTCGCCCCTAAATGCTTTATTGCATTGATATATTCGACCCCAAGCGTGTCGTTTGGCGTGCGCAACACGGCTGCAGCCTGCGGATCCAGCTCGGCCACTGCCCCCTGCCGCGCCCGCGCAAAGGCCTCCCCCTCCCCTACCCGCTTTCGCAGGCTAAGCACTACCCTTTCGTCCCCTATTAATGCGGCAGCACGTTGAAGCAACGCCAAATCCGCGCTTTCGCTGCCAAAACTAAGTATATCCACACAACCCAGCGAATCCAGCAAGTGCACACCCGCCCGTGCAAAATCTTGCGCACGCGCACACGACCATGGCGTGGGCAGCAAAATCACCAAATCTGCGCCATTTTCCAGTGCCATGCGTGCCCGCACATGCGTTTGCGCAATGGCGAACTCGCCGCGCTGCACCGTGCAGCCGCTCATCACCACCACCACATGCGTGGCGCCGACCGCACGCGTTTGTGCAATATGCCAAGCGTGCCCCCGATGAAAGGGGTTATATTCCGCGATAATTCCAGCCACCATGGCGCACCTCTTTCGTCAATTTATACAAACTTGCACATTTTTATTATAGCACAAAATTTCCACTTGACAATCCGGAACATTTGTGTTATAATATTGAAGGTAGGAATATGCACGAAAACCATCGCAAGCGTGTTCGGCAACGCTTTCGCCAAGCCGGGCTAGAGTCATTTCCAGCGCACAATGTGCTGGAGATGCTGTTGTTTTATGCCATTCCACGGCAAGATACCAACGAAATCGCCCATCGGCTCATTCGGCATTTCGGCACGCTTTCGGCCGTGCTGGATGCTCCCTTTGAGGAGCTGTGCAAAGTGCAAGGCATTGGCGAAAACTCGGCCACGCTCATCATGTTCGTTGCACAAATCGCCAAGCGCTACCTTGCCGAGCAAGTGCAAGAGAAAATTTCGTTTGCCAACAAGCAGGCTTTGCATCGCTTTGCTGTGTCGCTGTTTACCGGCATGAAATCCGAGGCCGCATTTTTGCTGTGTTTTGACAACACCACGCAGTTGCTGCATGCCGGGCAAATTTCGCTGGGCACAAAGCATGCCGTTAGCTTGGACAACCGCACCCTGCTTGAATCCGCCTTTCGCCACAACGCTACCAAAGTTGTGCTGGTGCATAATCATCCTAATGGCTTGGCCGCGCCGTCGCGCAGCGATGTGGTGCGCACCGAGGGCGCTGTAAAAATCTTCAACAGCGTGCAAATTCAATTGCTAGATCACCTCATTGTTGCGCAGGGACAGTGTTTTTCCATGGCCGCGCACCCCAAGCACATGCGTATTTTCCACGACGAAGCCCCATCCATCCTGCTTCAAATTGCGGCAGATGAAAAATAGAAAGACAGAACATGCATTTCAAGCTTCATTCCAGCTTCGCACCAACGGGCGACCAGCCACAGGCAATTCGACAATTGGTTGACGGGCTAAATCAAGGCCACGAAACCCAAGTGTTGCTGGGTGTCACGGGTTCCGGAAAGACCTTCACCATGGCTAACGTGATTGCCCAAATGAACCGCCCCACCCTCGTGTTGGCACACAATAAAACCCTTGCTGCGCAGCTGTGCAGCGAGTTTCGCGAGTTTTTTCCCGAAAACCGCGTGGAGTATTTCGTCAGCTATTACGACTACTACCAGCCCGAGGCCTATATCGCTGTCACAGACACCTATATTGAAAAAGACTCGCAGGTCAACGAAGAAATCGACAAGCTGCGCCACTCGGCCACATCGTCGCTCAGCGAACGCCGCGATGTGATTATTGTGGCCAGCGTAAGCTGCATTTTTTCGCTGGGCAACCCCATTGATTACCGCAACATGGTGGTTTCGCTGCGGCCGGGGCAAACTAAATCACGCGATGACCTCATCGCAAAGCTAGTAGAGATCCGCTACGAGCGCAACGACGTGAGTTTTACGCGCAATCATTTTCGCGTGCGCGGTGATACGGTCGAAATTTTCCCGGTCTACAGCTTTGAAACTGCCATTCGCGTGGAATTTTTCGGCGACGAAATCGAGCGCATTTGCGAAATCACCGCGCTCACCGGCGAGGTGCGCAGCGTGCTGCAACACGTGGCCATCTATCCTGCCTCGCACTACGTCGTCGCGCCCGAGCGTCTGGATGACGCCATCATTGACATTCAGGCCGAAATGCTTGACCAAGAGGCGAAATTCACCGCCGAGGGCAAGCTCATCGAGGCGCAACGCATTCGCCAGCGCACGCTGTATGACATGGAAATGTTGCGCGAAACCGGCTTCTGCAAGGGCATTGAGAACTACTCTCGCGTGATGGCCGGGCGGCCAACGGGCGCCAAACCTTTCACGCTGTTGGACTACTTCCCCGAAGACTTCATCTTGTTTGTGGATGAATCGCACGTGACCATTCCGCAGGTGCGCGGGATGTATGCCGGTGACCGCGCGCGCAAAGAGAATCTGGTGAACTTCGGCTTTCGCCTGCCATCTGCCATGGATAATCGTCCGCTGACCTTCGATGAAGTGTATAGTCATTTGGGCCAACGTGTGTATGTTTCGGCCACGCCCGGGCCGTTTGAGCGCGAGCAAACACAGCAAATCGTGGAGCAAATCATCCGCCCCACCGGGCTGCTGGACCCCGAAATCTCGGTGCGCCCTATCCAAGGCCAAATCGACGACCTCATCAGCGAAATCAACACCCGCACTGCCCGCGGCGAACGCGTGCTGGTCACCACGCTGACGAAAAAAATGGCCGAAGATTTAACCTCTTACTTCGAGAATGTCGGCATCAAAGTGCGCTATATGCACTGCGACATCGAAACCATCGAGCGCATGGAAATCATCCGTGGGCTGCGCCTGGGCGAGTTCGACGTGCTCATCGGCATCAACCTGCTGCGCGAAGGCCTCGACCTGCCCGAAGTGTCGCTGGTGGCCATCCTCGATGCCGACAAGGAGGGCTTTTTGCGCAGCCAAACCTCGCTGGTGCAGACCATTGGCCGCGCCGCACGCAACGCAGAGGGCCAAGTGATTATGTACGCCGACCACGTCACCGGCTCCATGGAACGCGCCATTGCGGAGACCGAGCGGCGGCGCGAAATTCAAATCGCTCACAACGAAAAGCAGGGCATTGTGCCCACCAGCGTGCGCAAAGACGTGCGTGACGTGCTGGAAATCTCGAGCAAAGGCAGCGTGACCAAAGCGCGTGCGCAAAAGCTCAGCCGCACCGAAAAAGACGCAAGAATACGGCAATTGACCATCGAAATGAAGGCCGCCGCACGCCTGCTGGAGTTCGAGCATGCGGCATTCCTGCGCGACGAAATTGAGAAGCTGAAAGCCGACTGATTGCGCTCACTCGAAATTACACAGCTAAAGGAGTAGCCATGCATCATCCAAAGATTATAATCTTGCGGGGCAACTCCGGTAGCGGCAAAACAACTGTAGCAAAAACCTTGCAAGAAAAACTAGGCCGTGGAACGTTGTATATCTCGCAAGACCATGTGCGCAGGGAGATGTTGTGGATTCGCGGCAGTGCTGACAGCCAAAACATCGAATTGCTCAAGCATCTCGTGCTGTTCGGCAGCCAGCATTGCGATGTGACCATACTTGACGGCATTTTGTACGCAAACGAGCACGAAGAACTATTTGCGCAGATAAAATCCGCTTTTCATGAGCACGTGTTTGCCTATTATTTTGATTTGCCTTTTGAGGAAACCCTGCGCAGGCACGAACAAAAACTAAAAGCAAAGCATCATAGCTTTGGAGAGGCAGAAATGCGAAAGTGGTGGCGAGAGAAAGATTTCGCAGCCTATCTGGACGAAAAAAACATCACGCAAGACATGTGTCTTGAAGATATTATTGAGCGAATCTATGAGGATTTAAAGGACTAATATGCTGAAAAATCTAACCGTCACCGGCGCCCGCGAACACAACCTAAAAGATCTCAGTTTGACGATTCCACGCGACAAATTCGTGGTGTTCACCGGCGTTTCAGGCAGCGGAAAAACCTCCCTAGCCTTCGACACCATCTACGCCGAAGGCCAGCGCCGCTACGTCGAATCGCTGTCGTCCTACGCCCGCATGTTCCTGGGGCAGATGGAAAAACCTAACGTCGAAAGCATCGAAGGGCTGTCCCCTGCCATCTCCATCGACCAAAAAACCACGTCGAAAAACCCGCGCTCCACCGTGGGCACGGTCACCGAGATATACGACTATCTGCGCTTGCTGTTCGCACGCGTTGGGCTGCCGCATTGCCCGCACTGCAACCGCGAAATCGCCCGCCAAACCGTGGACGACATCGTCGAGCGCCTCATGCAGCTGCCCGAGGGCACGAAATTCCAGCTGCTTGCGCCGATTGTAAGAGGCCGTAAAGGCGAGTATGCCAAAGAACTTGAGCAAGCCCGAAAAAGCGGCTATGTGCGCGCACGCGTGGACGGCATTGTGTATGAACTGGCCGAGCCGATTGCCATTGACAAAAACAAAAAGCACAACATCGAGATCATCGTGGACAGGCTGGTGATGAAGCCAGATTTAAGGCGGCGACTTGCAGATTCCGTCGAAACAGCTACAAGGCTGAGCGACGGTCTGCTGCTCGTTGATGTCATTGGCGACGAGGAACTGCTGTTTTCACAAAACTATGCCTGCCCCGAGCACGAATTTAGCTTGGAAAACCTCACGCCGCGCATGTTTTCGTTCAATAACCCCTTTGGCGCGTGCAAAACCTGCGACGGCCTCGGCGCAAAACTTGTGCCCGACCCCGCGCTGATTTTCCCCGACCATTCGCTTTCGCTCAATGATGGCGCATGCCACGCTTATGGCTGGCGGCAAAGCGACAACGACACCATCGCCCGCATGTATTTTGAGGGCTTGGCTGCCTACGCCAATTTTTCGCTCAACACCCCGCTGCAAAAGCTGTCGCCCGAAACCCTAGACATGCTGTTGTGGGGCACGCGCGGCAAGAAAATCCCGCTGCAACGCTTTGCCGGCCACGGCGGCGGCACCTATTTTGCCGCATTTGAGGGCGTGGCCAACAATCTGCTACGCCGCTACCAAGCGCCCACCAGCGACGCCGCCCGCGCCACGCTGGAGCAATTCATGCGGCTGCAACCCTGCCCCACCTGTAAGGGTCAGCGGCTGAAACCCGAGGTGCTGTGTGTGACCGTGGGCGGGCAAAATATCATGCATGTCACCGAATTTTCGGTGCACAAATGCGTGGAATTTTTCGAGAATTTGCAGCTGAGCGAACGCAACATGCTCATCGCCGAGCAAATTCTCAAAGAAATCAAAGCGCGGCTAAACTTTTTACGCAGTGTAGGGCTGGGCTATCTGAACTTGTCACGCGCATCCGGCACGCTTTCGGGCGGCGAATCGCAGCGTATTCGGCTGGCCACGCAAATCGGCTCATCGCTCATGGGCGTGTTGTATATCCTCGACGAACCCAGCATCGGCCTGCACCAGCGCGACAACGACAAGCTCATCGCCACGCTCAAAAGCCTGCGCGATCTCGGCAATACACTGATTGTGGTGGAACACGATGAAGACACCATGCGTGCCGCCGATCACGTGGTAGACATTGGTCCCGGCGCGGGCATTCACGGCGGGCAACTGGTTTGCCAAGGCAGCCTTGAGGAAATCATGGCCTGCGAGCAATCCGTTACCGGGCAATATCTCAACGGCAAACGGCGCATCGAAACCCCTGCCACGCGCCGCCAACCCAGTGATAAAGTGCTTCAGGTGCTTGGTGCGCGCGAAAACAACCTCAAAAACATCAACGTGGATATCCCGCTTGGACTGCTGGTGGCAGTCACGGGCGTTTCGGGCAGCGGCAAAAGCTCTCTGATCAACGAGATTGTGCACAAAACTTTGGCGAAAAAACTCAACCGCGCGCAAACTTTTCCCGGGGAATACGACGAAATCCGCGGCATTGAGCACCTCGACAAAGTCATTTCCATCGACCAAAGCCCCATTGGCCGCACCCCGCGCTCAAATCCAGCCACCTATACCGGCGTGTATACGGACATCCGCGAGCTGTTTGCCGCCACCGCCGATGCCCGCCAGCGCGGCTACAAAGCCAACCGCTTTTCGTTCAACGTCAAAGGCGGGCGCTGCGAAGCCTGCCAGGGCGACGGCATTGTGAAAATTGAAATGCACTTTTTGGCAGACATTTACGTGCCCTGCGAGGTCTGCAAGGGCGCGCGCTACAACCACGAAACCCTGCAAGTGCTCTACAAAGGCAAGTCTATCGCCGATATTTTGCAAATGACCATTGAAGAAGGCATGCATTTTTTCGAAAACATCCCGAAAATTCATCGCAAAATGCACATGCTATTCACCGTGGGGCTGGGTTATGTGAAAATTGGCCAGAGCGCCACTACTCTTTCGGGCGGCGAAGCGCAGCGCGTTAAACTGGCGGCAGAGCTGCAAAAACGCTCCACCGGCCGCACCATTTATATCCTAGACGAGCCCACCACCGGCCTGCATGCTGCCGATGTGCACAGGCTCTTAGATGTTCTGCAACAGCTGGTGGACACCGGCAACACCGTGCTGGTTATCGAGCACAATCTTGATGTCATCCGTTGCGCTGACCATATCATCGACCTCGGCCCCGACGGCGGCGACGCAGGCGGCGAAATTCTCGCCACTGGCACACCAGAAGAGATCGCCCGGTGCAAAGCCAGTTTCACCGGCCAATATCTCGCGAAAATATTATAAAAACACCCCGGTAGTTGTCTACCGGGGCTTAGTTTAGTTGTATAAGTAGTCGAAGTATGCCTGCGTGTCCTCATGCTCATTTTGGAAGCGAAAAACGGTTAGCACTAGCCCAATGAGCAGGAATATGGTGAGATTAGCTGAGCCACCCGCGCTGAAAAATGGCAGCGTAATGCCCGTTACCGGCAGCAGCCGCAGCGTTACGCCAATGTTGATAATCGCCTGCGCGCCAATCATGAACGCAACGCCAGAGCACAGCAGCCGCGCCCGCAGGTTGCGTGTGCGCGAACTCACCAGCACCAAGCGGATAATCACCGCCGCCAGCAGCGCAACTGCTAGCACTGCGCCGATGAAGCCCAGCTCCTCGCCAATGAGTGAAAAAATCATGTCGTGCTCTTGTAGCGGCACAAATGTGGCACTATTGAACAGTCCACGTCCGGTTAACTGCCCGCTGCCAATGGCAATCATCGCTTGGTTTTGTTGATACATATCACGCGCAACAATTTCAGGCGGCAGCGAGTCGGGAAAATAAAGCGCCAAAATGCGGTTGCGTTGAAATGTGCTGATAAACTGGAACCATATTAGCGGTGCAGCCGCAGCAGCCATAGCGATGATTGCCGCGAACCAGCGCAGTTTCAGCCCCGCCAAAAATAGCATGCCGATTGTCACAAACAGCAAAACGAGGGCACTGCCCAAGTCACCGGTAATCACCACTAGCCCAAACGGCACCATTGCATGTGCACCCAGCAGCGCGATATTCTTAATCTGGTTAATGTTGTCGCGCACGCGGTGGATGTGCCACGTGAACGAGATGATAAATCCAAGCCGCAGCAATTCAGATGGCTGAAAGGTGAATGGGCTATCCGGCGTCAGGCGAATCCAGCGCGTGGCATCCGGGCGAAAATCCGGTGCCCAGCCAAGCGGGGTAAGCAGCAGCAGCATCAATAGCACGCAAATGATGGCAATCACCCACCAAAAACGCAGCAGAATCTCATAGTCGATGAAGCTCATTACAACGGCGGCCACAATCCCAACCACGATGGCTAGTGCCATGGTCACCACTTCGGTGCTAAAGGTGCGCCCCGCCAGCTCTGCCGCGCGGTGCGTTGCGCTGTGCACCATCACCAGTCCAAATATCGAGCATGCCAAGCAAAGCAAAAGCGTCGGCCAGTCCGTCCAGCGAAGCAAACCTTTTGCCCCGCTGCCCGAACCGCCGAGAATGCTTTTTTGCTTATTGCGATATTTAGCCATGATTTATCACGCGCATCCTTCACAGTCTTCGCAGTCACAGCCAAACTGGAATTCAATGGCCGCATCACAACCGGGGCAATTCACATAGCCCTCTTCTAAAATTCCTGCGTCCACCGCAATCGCTTCTTGGCATTCCGGGCATTCCACGTCATAGACCTCGTCTTCTTCGTCGCCATAAATATCTTCGGCCAGTTCTTCCATGCCGTCTTGCAGTGCATCAAGTTGCTCGGCCATGATGCCAAGCTCTTCTTCCAAGTCAGTCACGCGGTCGCTCAATTGCTTCACCAGCGCAACCAGTTCCTGCATATCCATGCTCATGCCTCCTTACGCGCGTGACGAATATTCGCCCGTGCGGGTGTCGATGATAATCAGCTCGCCCTCGTCAATGAACAGCGGCACTTTCACTTCCGCGCCGGTTTCGAGCGTGGCGGGTTTGGTGACGTTGGTTGCCGTGTCGCCTTTGAAACCGGGGTCAGTCTGCGTCACTTTCAGCGTTACGGTGGTAGGTGGCTCCACGCCAAACACGCTGCCTTTGTAGCTAAGCACCTTGCACACGCAATCTTCTTTCACAAACTTAAAGCCGTCGGGGAGCTTGTCTTCATCCACAGGAATCATTTCAAACGTTCGGCCATCCATGAAATAGTACAGGCCACCATCATTGTATGAATATGCCATTTCGTAGCGTTCAACTTGCGCGGCCGGGAATTTTTCGGTGGGGTTAAAGGTGCGCTCGGTTACACCGCCATCAATCACATTGCGGATTTTTGTGCGCACAAATGCCGCGCCCTTGCCGGGTTTCACGTGCTGAAAGTCGATAATTTGATATACCTTGCCATCCATTTCAAATGTGACGCCATTGCGAAAATCACCTGCTGATACCATAAGAACTTTTTCTCCTTAAATCGTTATATCTCTATTTTACCGCATTTGCGCAAAAAAAGCAAGTGTTTTTTTCCACTCCCCTACCCTTGCAGCTCCTGCGCTTGATAATTCTCGGCCTGCTTGGTGAACATGTCGTAATATCCGCCCTGCAAAGCCATCAGCTCGGCGTGCGTGCCACTTTCGATAATCGCGCCGTTTTCCATGTGATAAATCACATCAAAATCCCGCACAGTGGAAAGCCGGTGCGCAATCATGATGGTGGTTGACGTGTTGGACGCATCGAGGATGGTTTGCATGAGCTTGTGCTCGGCCAGTGGATCAAGTGCCGACGAAGGCTCGTCCAGAATCATCACGCCAAACGTGCCGGTGAACAGCCGCGCCAAGGTTATCCGTTGTGCCTCACCGCCCGACAGCACCACGCCATCTTCAGTGAACTCGCGCGACACCATCTTGTTCATGTCGCCGCCGGCTTTTTCCAGCACACCTTCAAGACCGAGCTTTGCAATCACTTCCATCAGCTGCTCGTCATCCACGTCATTATATACCGTCAAGTTGTCACGCAGGCTCATCGCCAGCACGCGTACATCTTGGAACGCAATGCCAACACGCAACCGCAACGCATGCACGTCGAAGTCCTTAATGTTCACGCCATTGATGAGCAGCTCGCCGCCGCTGACGTCATACAAGCGCAGCAATAACTTTGTGATGGTGCTTTTGCCTGCGCCATTTTCGCCCACAATGGCCACGCGCTGCCCGGGTTTGATGCGCAGATTCAAACCCTCAATGCAGAACTTGGCGTTTTCATAGCCAAAGCTCACGTTGCGGAATTCCAACTCAAACTTGCCGGTGGGCGGTGGCAACACGTTGTCGCGCTCAGGTTCAATTACACTTTCGGCCTCAAAAAACGCAGCAATTCGCTCGCCGTTCACGCTCAGTTCCATCAGACCTTTCACGTTCGTTAGCACATGCCCCAAGTGGGTGGCAAACTGCGTGCTGGCCACCGAAAGCGAGGCAAACAGCCCAATTTGAGTCACATCACCCTCAATGATAAAGAACACGATATAGAGCAAAATGCAAGCAGCCTGCACATGCGGCAGCGCGCTTTGCGTCACATAAAATGGCGTAACTTTTTTGCGAAACGGCGCGTATGTATCGACCATGCGTTTTTGCGCCGCTTCAAATGTTTTCAAAAACTTGCGCCCTGCCCCGCTGGAACGCAGCTCAGCGGCGTTTTCTTTTTGGCGCAGCAAGCGGTCAATGTAGCCAACCGGGCGCCAAACGTCATCTATTTTCATGTTGATGTCCGCTTCAGGCTTGATGGTTGGCAGCACAACCAGCGTGCCCATCACCACAAATGCAGCCGTAATCGCAAACAGCACCGGTCCGGCCTGCGAGATAATCGCCCCCATGGCCAGCACCGTCGCGATATCTTTGAGCGCATAGGGGAAATACCATGCAGCCATGCGTGCCTGCCATGGAAACTCCTCTTGCGCAAAGTTGAACTTGGCGTAAAATTCGGGGTTGTCATAATATTTAAAGTCGGTATACAGCGCTTTTGTGTTCACCTCATTTTGTACACGGCGCTGCAACTTCCACTGCGTGGGGCGTTCGTAATACAGCTCTACCATGCGGCGAACAACTGTAATAAATACAATCACCACGCTAAGCACAGCAACAATGGTTAGGGTTTGGTTGCGGCTGTCTTCGCGCATCACGCTGTCGATTGCCAGCTGCGGCAGCAATGTAATCAAAAATGTGCTGGCGGGTTGCAAAAACACTGAAACCAGCGTGATCACAATGAGGTACGTGCGGCCATGCCGCCAATATGGGCCCAGCAAAAACAGTGCATAGCGCAATTTGGCCAGGCCTTTGATTTTCTTTTCTTCTGTTTTTTTCTCTTGCATAAGTAAATCTCCTATGTCAGGAGGGCTAAAGTATAGTCACCCTCCTGCGGGTTGTGGTTGTGTTGATCATGTTAATCTCCTTTCATATAATTTGGGGTTTCTATAACGCCAAGAAAGAGCCGGGATTTCTCCCGGCCCTTTTTAGTTGATTTCGCCTAGAAGAAGCGGCTGACAATCGGTGTCCAAATGGCGTTAACCACGCGCACCAGACCCAGCAGTGCCGACATGCTTAGGCTTGTGCCAATCACACGGCCTACCCACAGCACAAATTGCAGGCCCCAGCGGATAATCAGGTTGCCGGGTGCAATCAGATCTGTGATTGCGGTGACCACAACGTTGCGGTTTTCCGCGTTATACTGCACCAAGTGAATCAGCTCGCGCAACAGTGCGCTAAACAGGTCAGCTTCATCTTCTTCGCAGTACAGGAACATATAGTGGCCAATTGCGCCGGAATGTGACGCGAACGTGATGATCGTACCGGTTTGCAGGTTTGCCAATGTGCGGTGCGACAATGTGTGCAGACCCAGTCCGCCCAAAATGTCATCAAGCATCGGCACTACATCCAAGGTGATTAGCGGTTCGTCGCTGACATAAGCGAAAATGCCGTTGACGCCACGCAGCAACATATCAAGGCTCATTTGCAGCAGGCCGCTGTCAAGAACATAACCCACGTTTGGCAACAAGCGGATAACCGTGTCAATCGGGTCTTCTACCACACGTTCCAGCAGGTAGAGAATCGGTTGCAGCAGTCCGCGCAGGCGGCCTTCAGCGTCTTCAGCAACCAGTTGTGCCGGTGCGACAATTTGGGCGCCAGCACCCAACGGCATGAGCAAGGATTCGAGCAGCGGAATCAAGCCTAAGCGATAACCTTCGTGCCCGAATACGCTCATCAAACCTTGGCCATTGTTGATGTCATCATGGCCACCCAGCAGAACAATGTCTTCGCCAAACAGCAGCCAGCCCAGTGCGGGTGCCACGGGTAGCAAGAACTCAATCATGCCATCCATAAAGCTGTCTTGGTCGGTCACTACTGCACCGGGGAAGTCTGCCAGATCATCCAGCACGCCAAGCAGGTCAACGTTTTCTTCACCAACCATTACCAAGCCATCCAGCAGTTCGCGCAGGGTGCGGCCAGGAATGAGGTCATTGATTTCGTCAAGCGGCAGTTCTGCCAGCAAATCCTGCACCAGTGCAACAATCATGTCGAAGTTTTCTTGCGTGAAGAGCACTTCGCCAAGCAGTTCATGAATTGTTTCGCTGATTGTTTCGTCACCAAAGAGCAACGACCAAACATTGTCAACGAGAATCGGCAGTTGGTCTGCAACGCGCATACCACTGTTGCGCGTCCAGAACAGCAGATGATACAGGTCGTTCGTGCGGCGGCGGTTCGGGTACGGCCAGCTGAAGGGATGGACCACCGGCCTTTCCCGCCCTGGCATGTTTAGGAGGTTCAGAAGGCCACCGAAGTCGCCAGCGAGTTCCAGCACGCCGAGTGCTTGCAGCAGGCCTGCGATGAGGTCTGCCATGTTCACGTCAACGA
>Ga0131853_10001507_pt1 | contig 41627 bp, 44 predicted proteins | sample TergutLab28metaG_FD_92764 | JGI IMG/M metagenome (GOLD analysis project Ga0131853, IMG submission 92764) | Labiotermes labralis P1 segment gut microbial communities from Petit-Saut dam, French Guiana - Lab288 P1 (version 2) (version 2) | ecosystem: Host-associated > Arthropoda: Insects >...
AACAGCTTAAAACAAGCTACTATGGACGATGGAATTATTTCTGAAGAACAACCGTCTTGGTAGATGATAAAACCATTCAACTATTAAGGTAGGGCATTATGCTCTGCCTTATTTTTATGTCCTATAAAATATTCTTGGTATGGGGGTATATAAAGAAAAATACCGTCCCAACGTCCCAAAGCCTGTAAAATAGGCGTTTCTTGTGGGACGGTTAGCCATTTTGGGACGGTTGACGCACTTTTGAAATTGAAATCTCGGTAACAAATATAGGTTGACAAGTGATACCTACGGGTATCACACAAAATGTCAACGAGCTTTTAGAAAGCCTAGAAATCCAAAATGTTCTGGAAAATAGCGACTTCCTACTGCTCCCATAGTTGATGCAAGCATCGACATGGGTGCAAGCCCATTTTCAAGTTAAACAATTATAAATCAAGGCGCGGGTGACGGCGAGGGGCTTATCATCTTTGGCGGCACGGTGCTACCCTTTGTAGACAACTTCCCGCAAAATATCCAGCTATATAAATCATATCTACCCAGTTATCAGAGAGTGCCATAGGTTAATAAAAAACTACATGAAAGGGGCGATGAACCGCGAAAGAGCTAAAAGCTGGGGACAAAATCACGCAGGCTTGGATGTTTGCACATCATCCACATAAAGAAATACGCCTGTAGAAAAACGGTGTCTGTGTGAGTGGTTCTCATATATCCATTATATTTCTCTACAGATTGCTTAATATTTTTCAAGCCATAACCATGTTCATCGCCGCTTTTAAGCGTGGCTATTTGTTGACCATCAAAATACTTAATCTTGCCATTAAAAGAATTATCCACCTTTACAAAAAGACCTCCCTTGCCAAACTCAATATCTAACTACCGAAGAGTTAGGAGCTATCCATGTAAGTAGTACCAGTACCGCAGGATCGATTATTTTGACGATGACAAATGATAGTGGCGCAGAGATTAGTCAGGATATATCAAATTTCATCGGCTATTTTCCATCAGACGACTTAGTTCCTAGGGAGATTAGAGTGCGTTTACGCTTTGAGGGGGATTAGGGATTCGGCAACCACTGTAAGCTGGCGGTAAATGAGCTGTATGTACATGCACTAAAAGCGGAATTTGGAGGCTATAGCTATGCTGGTATATATGGTTGTTTAACTTGGAAATGGACTCGACACAAGACCCTTTTCGAGTAAAAACACATAAACCAATTTCAACTGATAGCAATATATCAAGTAAGCAGCCTCCATACACAGGACGAAGTTTGCCCTTTATGCAGTTTTAAGCACTACAAAAATATTTTTTAAAATTCACTCCAAAAGTTTGGCAGTTTTGCATTTCCAACTGTAGTAGTGGTGAAAGGCGAAACAATTACCCGCCCCGCGGATGCAAAAGGGGGCGAAACTGTGAAGCCCACCAACCGCGAACAAAGCAAACGCCATCCCTTTGACAGCTTTTGCAAAAAGGTACTTAAAAACGAAGTCTGGAGCTGCTACGCCGAAATCAAGCGGCAACGTGACAAAGAGGTGTCTTTGCAAGAATTATAGGCAGAATAGCAGAATCACGTATGGACTTGTATGTTTTATCTCAGTTTATGACAAAAGCATTGAATGGCACAACAGTACATATAGCACCAGCTAAATATGTTATTTTAAAGTGATGCACCCATAAAAATTCCCCCCAAGGAGGGGATGTCTTTGCTCGTCTTAGAGCAAAGACGGGGGTGGTTCACTCCATAGGCGCACAATCAACCCCCAAAACCCGCCGATACTCCCCACCAGAAGCCCCCTCAACCTCCATCCGATTAACCCCCAAAAACCTCACAATGCTATAAGTATCAATCCAAATCTGATTTTTCCCATCCTTCTGCGACTCATCAAAAATTATCTGCAAACCAAAATGCAGATGCGGCGACTTTATATTGCTCACATTTTCCCGCCGCGAATAGCCCGTACTGCCAAGATAGCCTATCACATCCCCAGCCGCCACCTCTCCGCCAAGCGCGAGCCCCTCCGCATACGGCGTATCCTTCATCAAATGCGCATAGTAATAATATCGCTTGCCGCAATGGCTGCGTATGCCTATGCGCCACCCGCCATACTGGTTCCACCCCAAAGCCTCCACCACGCCACCCTCCACAGCAATAATAGGCGCGCCAGTAGCCCCAAAAAGGTCATGCCCCAAATGTGGTCTGCTGTAGCCATAGCTCCTAGGATTCCCAAAGTCATTTGAGTGTGTAAACCCAAACCCCTTGGCCATAGGCGAAAACACTTTCAAGCCATACTTCCTCTCGCCCATCTCCAAAAGTTCATATTCGCCCACAAAACCACCAAGCACCGCCGAATACGCCACCAAATAATGCTCATACAGCTTTATCTCTTTGGTGATTTCATACATAAGCTCCCCATTCCTCACACGCTCCACTGCCTCGTCCATGCTCTCACTTTCGCCGCGCCCCTCAAAATTACCCCAATTTTTCGCAGCAACATAAGCAATCAGCTGCACAAAATCTAGTGGATAATCCGTATCCTGCGATTCCACATCATATCTATACGCCTGCTTTAGCACATCCAAAGGCACATCAAAAGACATCCACTTTATATACTCCGCGCCATCCGCGCCCCCATCACACGCCTGCCCCGCAAACACTTTCATTCCAAAGCACACAAACAGCACAGCAAATACATTAGCTATTCTTCTCCACATACAAAACACCTCTGATATTTTCATATAGTAATTTAACTTGAAAATGGACTTCTGCCCATGTCGATTCTTGCATCAACGAGGCTTTGAATGCGCCTGGTGCCGCGCATTCAAAGCCCGACACAAGACCCTTTTCAACTAAAATTACCGTATTGTCAAGTATGTGTACAAAAAACCAATATTATAATGGTTCAGCATTGGTATAAACTGTATAAAATATCTGGTCATGGGAATGTTTATTAAACATACACAACAAAGTGCAAAAAATATAGACTTTCTTCCAACATTGTGATACAATGTTATGATGATTATATTCAATAGAATTAAGGAGATGAAATCTGATGGCAGATAGCACAAAAAACACAACCCTAGAGCAAATCGAAGAAAATTTGGTCAAACTAACACTTAGCGTAGAGCCAACAGCCTTTGAGGATGCACTAAACAAAGCATATCTAAAAAATAGAGGGCAAATAAATCTGCCTGGCTTCAGAAAAGGGCGCGCACCACGCAAAATGATAGAAATGCAGTTTGGCAAAGAGGTTTTCTACGAGGATGCCTTAGATTTTGCCTTCCCTGATGTCTATGAGGCAGCTTTAAAAGAGCATGACCTTGACGTGGTTTCTGCCCCATCCGTGGACATCAAAGCAGATGAAAACGGTGGCGCAATCATCACAGCGGAAGTACACACAAAGCCGCATGTAGACGCACCAGACTACAAAGGCATAACATATGTTCAACCAGATGTGACTATCACTGACGAAGAGGTAAATGCCGAAATAGACCGCAATAGAGAGCAAAACGCCAGAATAACCTCTGTAGAAGGCAGGGCAGCGCAAAATGGCGATATCGTAAATATCGACTTTGAAGGCTTCGCTGATGACGTGCCGTTTGCTGGCGGCAAAGCAGAAGGCTTTGAGCTAACACTTGGTTCTGGCTCATTCATCCCTGGTTTTGAAGACCAAATTATCGGCAAGAATATGGACGATGCTTTTGACGTAAACGTAACCTTCCCAGAAGAATACCACGCAGAGGACCTAGCAGGCAAATCCGCTGTCTTCAAAGTGATTTTACATGACATACAACACAAAGAAATCCCAGAAGCCGACGACGACTTTGCTCAAGAGGTTTCTGAATTTGACACTATAGATGAGTTTAAAGCCGACATCAAGGGTAAGCTAGAAAAAGCAAAAATAGAAGAAGCCGACAGAAATATCGAAAATCAGCTACTGTCTGGCTTAGCTAAGAAAATCACACCAAATCTTCCTCAGCCTATGCTAGACCAAGAGGTAGACCGCATCATCCGTGATTTCGCAGGCAGGGTGCAGTCCCAGGGCATGAACTTCGGTACGTATATGCAAATGATGGGCATGGATGTTAATGGTCTGCGTGGCATGTATGCCGAGCAAGCCCGCGAAAATGTCCTTATTCGCCTAGCTCTCGAAGCTATCGTGAAAAGCGAAAATATAGAAGCCAATGACGAAGAATACGAGCAAGAAATAACCCGCCTAGCAGAACTTCACCGCATGGAAAGAGACACTCTAGCGGATTCTGTTAGCGAAGACGAAAAAGATGCCATAAAGCAAGACATCAAAGCTAAAAAGGCAATAGATATGATTAAAGCAGTAGCGATAGAGACCCAAGCTCCTGCCGAAACCAAAGAAGGAGAAAGTAACAATGAATAATTTTGAATATACAAGCCCAAGCATGGCTCTAGTGCCAATGGTTGTGGAGCAAACAAACCGCGGCGAGCGTTCATATGACATATACTCGCGCCTGTTAAAAGACGGTATAGTATTTTTAGGCGACCAAGTAAATGACGTAACAGCAAATCTCGTCGTAGCACAACTACTGTTTCTAGCCGCAGAATATCCAGACAGAGATATCAACTTCTACATCAACAGCCCTGGCGGCTCTATCTCTGCTGGTTTGGCTATCTATGACACCATGAACTACATCAAACCAGATGTTTCCACAATATGCGTGGGTCTTGCGGCAAGTATGGGTGCTTTCTTACTTGCGGGCGGTGCAAAAGGCAAGCGTTTTGCTTTGCCAAATTCCGAAATAATGATTCATCAACCATCAGGCGGTGCGCGTGGTCAAGCTTCCGATGTAGAAATCTACGCAAAGCGCATACTAAAAGAACGCGAAAGGCTAAACCAAATGCTATCAGAAATGACAGGTCAACCTGTTGACATTATAGAAAAAGACTCCGACCGCGACAACTTCATGTCTGCCGAGGATGCAAAGAAATACGGTCTAATTGACGACATTATAACAAAGAAATCATAGGAGGGTTGCACACACTATGACCAGAAATGACGATAAAATGATATATTGTAGCTTTTGCGGTCGCCCCAAAGAAGGCTTTCGCCGCTTTGTGGCTGGCCCAGGCGGCGTTTTCATATGCAGCGAATGTATAGACCTTTGCAATGAAATAATGTATGATGGCCCGCAAGAATACCTAGAGGACGAAATAGAAGACGATTTTCTTGAAGAAGAATACAAAATATATAAACCAAAAGAAATCGTGGCATACCTAGACCAATATGTAATAGGGCAGGATGCCGCAAAACGCGCTCTCTCTGTTGCTGTTTACAACCACTACAAGCGCATATCAAAACTGGATGCAAAGCCATCCGAAAAAGAAAGCGGCGAAGAGTCAATAGAGCTACAAAAAAGCAATGTGCTCTTGCTAGGTCCTACAGGCACAGGCAAAACCTTTTTGGCACAAAACCTAGCCAAGCTGCTTGACGTGCCATTTGCCGTAGCCGATGCCACAAGCCTCACAGAGGCAGGCTATGTAGGCGAGGATGTAGAAAACATCCTCCTGCGCCTTATCCAAGCAGCAGGTGGCGACATAGCCCGCGCAGAGCGCGGCATTATCTATATAGACGAAATTGACAAAATAGCAAGAAAATCCGAAAATGTCTCCATCACGCGCGATGTTAGCGGCGAGGGTGTTCAGCAAGCCTTGCTCAAAATCCTAGAGGGTACAGTGGCCTCTGTCCCGCCTCAGGGCGGTCGCAAGCATCCTCATCAAGAGTTCATCCAGATGGATACCACAAATATCCTTTTCATCTGCGGCGGTGCTTTTGATGGCATGGACAAAATAATAGAGCAACGCCTAAACAAAAAGGTAATAGGCTTTGGCTCAGAGTTCAAAAAGGATAAAGACAAAGAAGCCAGCGACGAGGTTATGCGCCAAGTAACCACCAAAGATTTACAAAGATTCGGGCTTATCCCCGAAATCATCGGTCGCTTGCCTATCATTGTTTCTCTAAACGCGCTGGATGAGGCAGCTTTAGTATCCATACTAACCCAACCAAAGAACGCGCTGATAAAACAATACAAACACCTATTCTCTCTGGACAATGTCGCGCTGGAGTTTGAAGATGAAGCCATCTCCACCTCTGCCCAACTAGCCATAGAGCGCAAAATAGGCGCGCGCGGCTTGCGCTCTATCATAGAGTCCTTCATGATAGACATTATGTACGAAATTCCTTCCGCCGACAATATCGAAAAAGTCGTCGTAACCAAGGATACCGTAGAAAAGAAAGCCCCCGCCAAAATCATCTATAAAAAGGAAAAGGCAAAAGATGTAATAGAACTAAAACCAGACGAAGCCTCATAAAAAAATTCCCCTCCACGGAGGGGATGTTTTCGGTCGTTTTAGACCGAAAACAGGGGTGGTCTACTGCGATAAAGGAGGCACACATGACCGAAAATACACCATTACACTTCATAGAACGCGCAATCCACGAAGACCTAGGCGCAAACACCCAAAATCTCCACACCCGCTGGCCTCCCTCCCCAAATGGCTACATCCACCTAGGTCACGCAAAAGCGATCTGCCTTAACTTCGGACTGGCCAAACAATACGGCGGACTATGCAATCTCCGCATGGACGACACAAACCCCGCCAAAGAAGACATAGAATACGTACAATCCATCCAAGATGACATAAAATGGTTAGGCTTTGAATGGGACGGGCTATACTATGGCTCAGATTATTTCGACCAATGCTACGACTATGCCGTACAGCTAATAAAAAAAGGCGTAGCCTTTGTTTGCGACCTCTCCGCCGAAGAAATCAAAGAATACCGCGGCTTTGAAAAACCAGGTAAAGAAAGTCCATACAGAAACCGCAGTATTGAAGAAAATCTTGATTTATTCGAGAGAATGAAAAACGGCGAATTTCCAAATGGCACAAGAACCCTCCGTGCCAAAATAGATATGGCAAGCCCAAATATCAATATGCGCGACCCCATAATGTACCGCATAGCCCATCTTACGCACTACAACACAGGCGACAAATGGTGCATTTACCCAACCTATGACTTCGCACATCCCCTACAAGATGCCATAGAGGGCATAACCCATTCGCTTTGCTCCGCAGAATTTGAAAACAACCGCCCCATATATAATTGGTATATCGACCAAATAGGCTTTGAGAAAAAACCGCGCCAGCTAGAGTTTGCAAAATTTTATGTCACAAATACCATCTCTGGCAAGCGGCATATCAAAAAGCTTGTAGATGACGGCACAGTGGATGGCTGGGACGACCCGCGCCTTATCACCATACGCGGTCTGCGCCGCCGCGGCTACACGCCTGCAGCCATCCGCAATTTCTGCGATGCTATGGGTGTTTCCAAAGGCGAAACCAAAGTAGACTTTGCTATGTTAGAGCATTATCTGCGCGAAGACTTAGCCCCAATCTCCAAGGTTGTTATGGCAGTGCTTAACCCAATTAAGCTCGTAATAACCAACTACCCCGAGGGTCAAGTAGAAATGCTGGAAATGCCAAATAACCCTAAAAATCCAGAGCTAGGCACACGCACCATACCTTTCTCCCGCGAAGTCTACATAGAAAGCGATGACTTCATGGAGGATGCTCCAAGCAAATACCACCGCCTATCCCTTGGCCGCGAGGTGCGCTTGGCTGGCGCGTATTTTGTCACTTGCACAGATTTCATAAAAAACGACGCTGGTGATGTCGTGGAGGTTCACGCCACCTACGACCCAGCAACAAAGAGCGGCAGCGGCTTCACAGAGCGCAAGGTAAAAGGAACAATCCACTGGGTTAGCTGTGAGCAAGCTGTACGCATCACCGCAAATCTATACGACCATCTCGTGATAGATGATGACACAGAAGAAAATGGCTTTAAATTCAATAAAAATTCTCTTACAATTGTGATAAACGCAGTGGCAGAACCTTCAATACTTGACACAACCACCGAAGACCGCCTGCAATTCATGCGCAATGCCTATTTTTGCATGGATTCCAAAACCTCAACCCCCAATAATTTGATTTTCAACAGAATTGTGGAAATCAAAAGCTCCTACAAACCTATTTAGCCATGGAAAGAAATTGGGATATATTAATAATAGGCGGAGCATCAGGCACAGGCAAAACAACTGTAGCCCGCGCTTTAGCTAGGTATTATCAGGTTGACCTTGTAAGGGTGGATAATTTTCAGGTTTTGTTGGAAGCTACAACAACGCCAGAAACCTTCCCCGCCATACATTATTGGACAACACATCCAAATTGGCGCGATGAAGGCATAGGTAATGCGGTTCGCCGCTTAATTGATGCAGGGCAAGCATTGTCATCTGGTTTGGCAGCCGTAATAGAAGACCATTTACTCGAAGACCTTCCAATGATTCTGGAGGGTGATTTTATCCTCCCAGAGCTTGCCGCCTCATTTGAAGGCGAACTCAGAATAAGGTCTATTTTCATTCATGAAAACGACCAAAAGCAAATTTTAAAGAACTATCTAGCGCGCGAAGGAGAAATACAGCAGTTTCGCGCAAATGTAAGTCACAAACACAGTGAGTGGCTACTAAAAAGCTGTCTTGAGCATGACATTCAAAGCATTGATGCCAGACCTTGGCATACCCTTCCCAGCAGAATTATCAATTGTATATAATATCATAAATGCGCACAACATATAGTGAATTTACTATAATTAGAAAATGAGATGTGGTGCGCATTTATGTTTGCAAAAATTTTCTTATCTATTTTTTTAGCATCGTCCCTAATAGTCCCCCCAGCAATCCAAGAGACTCCCATTGTCGCCAAAATTACCGAGGACTGCAAAATCTACAGCGATAAATCCCTAAACTTCCCCGTAGGCGAGTTGTTAATGGGTCAATTTGTTGAGGTTTTAGAAGACTTTTCCACAGAAATGTATAAGGTTTTTTGCGACCAACAAAACATCTCGGGCTGGCTTAAAGCAGAATATCTTAATATCCCGCCAGATACCAAAACCGACACAAGCATATTAACTCGCACTGACCTAGAGGCTTTTGTTAATGATAACAACTACACATCATCCACAGATTTTCTCATAATCACAGACATAAACCGCCAAAAAACCCATGTTTTCACAAAAAAATCCCAAAATTGGACTCTCATCAGAACCTTTTCCTGCTCTACAGGCATCAATGCTTCACCCACCACTCGCGGTATTTTCACCATCTCCGACCGCGGCTCATGGTTTTATTCAGACCGCCTAGCCTCTGGGGCAAAATATTGGCTACGCTTCAACGGTCAGTACCTCTTCCACTCCATCCCCATGGACAAGCATAAAAACATTATCTCTGGCGAGGATACGGTGGGCAAAAAACGCTCTAGCGGCTGCGTACGTTTAATAACCAATGATGCAAGATGGTTATTTGAGAATATACCCAGCGGTACAGCAGTTATTATTATTTAACATTACACCTCCAACTTAGCTCTAAGCGTGTTAAGCACCCTTTTTTCAATCCGACTAACCTGCACCTGCGAAACCCCTATAGCCTGCGCTATCTGGCTTTGCGTTTTGTCCTGAAAATACCGCATAACAATAACCTGTCGCTCCTTGGGCGCAAGTGAACGTATTATTTCGCGAAGGGCTATTTTATCTATCATGCGCTCGCCATCATCCACACCTGTGGTGTCCAGCTTATCAAGCAGATACACGGGGCTACCATCGCCCTGATGCACAACAGCATAAAGCGACTCCACCTCATGTCCCGCATCCATAGCATATGCAAGCTCCTCTACATTTGTACCCAAAGCCTCCGCCAGTTCGCTTATGGTGGGCGGCTTGCCTGTTGCGTGTTGCAAGCTTTCTTGCATATATTTTGCCTTCATTGCCATTTCTTTTAGAGGGCGGCTCACCTTTATTATACCATCATCCCGCAAAAACCGCTTTATTTCGCCCATTATCATAGGAACTGCATATGTGGAAAATTTTACACCATAACTTATATCAAATTTATCTATGCATTTCATCAAGCCTATAGAACCTATCTGAAATAGGTCCTCCAGCTCATAGCCCCGCCCAGCAAACTTTTTCACCACAGACCAAACAAGCCCTGTGTTTTCAGCCACAATACGGTCGCGGGCGGCATAATCGCCATTTTGTGAGGCGACAATTAATTCTAAGGTATTTTCCATGTATTGTACTCCCCTCAAATTCCCCCTTTCTAACTTTTACTGATTCAATGTTTTACGCAAAACAATGGTCGTCCCTTCGCCCACACGCGAAACAACCTCCATGCCATCCATAAATTCCTCCATAACGGTAAAGCCCATGCCACTGCGCTCCATTTCGGGCTTGGAGGTGTATAGCGGCTCGCGCGCTTGGTCAATATCATCTATACCTATGCCACTATCAGAAATTTCTATAACAATCTCTCTATCAACAATGGCACATTTTATATGTACCATCTGCTCCGTGTCGCCCGCTTTTTCATAGCCATGTATAATAGCATTCGTAACAGCTTCCGACACGGCCGTTTTTATCTCTGTTATCTCCGCTAATATCGGGTTTAACTGCGCAGCAAATGCCGCCACAGCCACCCGCGCAAAAGCCTCATTTTGAGACACAGCCAGAAAGCTCAGTTCCATCTTGTTTTCGCTCATAATAACTCCCCTTTTGCGCTAAACACTGGTTTCGCCCAGCGCGGAAATTTCATCTATACTAGAAAAACATGGTATAATCTTCTTTAAGCCCGATATTTCAAAAATGCGGTTTATCTCGGGGCCTATATTTATAGCAAACACGCGCCCGCCCGCCTTCTTTAGTTCCTTGTACCGCCCAATTATCATGCCAATACCAGAAGAATCCATAAAACCCACATGTGCAAAATCAAAAATCATATTTTTCGCGCCAGATTTAAAAAATTCGCGCTCCGCTGTAAAGCGTATATCATCCGCGCTATGATGGTCTATTTCGCCCACAATCCTCACAACCAAGTTCCCGTTGCGCTCTATGCATTTAATATCCAAAGCCATATATGCTTGTCCTCCTTTGTATTTACCAATATTATGAAATTATACCAAAAAATGAGAACAATATCAAGCATAATTTTTGCGCAATAAAAAAGACCAACCAAGGTCAGTCTTTAATGCGCTATACAACCGCCGCCTCTAACAATCTAAAAGATTTATTGCTACAATCCACCTCAGCCATCACGCCATACGGCACTATGCATATAGGCGAAGAATGCCCAAAATTCATATTACACAAAATAGGCATATCGCCGCGCCCGCACTCTTTGCCTATCACCTGTACAAGCATCTGCTTATATTCCTCATAATATTTCTCATTATACGGCTTGGCAAAAAGCACCCCCGATATACGCTCAATTACGCCCTGCGCCGCCATCCCCCGCAAAATATACTTCACATCATTAGGCGAAGGGCATACCTCCGATGTCTCCAAAAACAACATCGCATCCGCCCATTCATCCAAGCTAGGCCATATCCTCGTACCCATTATCATAGGAAATACATCGATGCAGCCACCAAGCAACCGCCCCCGAGCAACGCCGCTACCTTGTAACAGCTCGTATCCCCTATCATCCTTCGTCATCCTGCGGGCTATATCATTATTCTCCGCATCCGCCCATTCCAAAAGCTCATTAGTCCATTCGGGGCTAGGCTCTATTGAAAGCTCAGAGGATGGCTCAAACAACACGTTTTGTATGTAATGCTTAGTATACCCATGCATAGCCACATTCTCCGCAAACTCCATCATAATGCATGGACCATAAATTGAAACAAGCCCAGCCTTCTGCATCATAAAATGGTTCGAGGTAGTATCAGAATATCCCATGAATATCTTGGGATTATCCCTTATAACACCAAAATCAATATGCGGCAGCAAACGTATCGTGTCATCGCCTCCAATCATGCATATTATCGCTTTTATGGTATCATCCCTAAAAGCCGCCATCAAATCTGCCGCGCGAGCCTCAGGATGGCTATATAAATAATCTATGCCTTTTAACGCATTAGGCATAGTAACAACATTCAATCCAAACTCATCCTCCAGCCGCTTTTTACCCATCTCATATCTATGCAAAAAAGCAGGCTCGCCGCCAAGCCCAGAAGAAAGCGATACAATAGCTACAGTATCGCCTTTTGTTAATCTTTTTGGTTTAATCATCATCTAAACTCCACCACCCTATCAAAAAATCTCTTGCTAGAAGCTCTATGGCTTATGCACACAAAGGTCTTGTCAGGGAACTTGCCAAATAGCCTCTCAATTATAAGTGCCTCCATGTCCTCATCTACACTAGAAAATGTTTCATCAATCAAAATTATGTCGTAGTCCCTAACCAAAAGCTGCGCCAAGCCTAAACGGGACTTTTCCCCGCCAGACATAATGTTAGCATTTAATATCTGCTCACCTTTTTCATTGTACTGCTTGCTTAATTCGGATATCTCAATAACTTCATCTATCTTATTAAAATCATCATTCATGCCCAACAATATATTATCTTTCAATGTGAGAGTGGCAACATTAACGCTTTGAAAAGCTATGCCAAAAACATCTCTCAAAGATGCTAGGTCTATACTTTTTAAGTCCATGCCGTTAATCGTAACGCTACCCTTGTAGTCATGCAATATACCTACCAGTATGTTAAACAAAGTAGACTTGCCTACGCCGCTTTCTCCCATAAACATAACCTTTTCCCGCTTGTTTATACGCAAATCAGGCACATTGATAACCCTATCCCCATATTGCACAGAAACATCCTTTGATTCCAAATATTCAAAGCTATTAATAATGTTAGCCCCGCTAGGCTCTTCGGCTATGGCATTTAGCTCCTTTAGATGCTCTATGCTTGGCTTAAAGCGATTGTAGTTAATAAGCATATTGTTAAATCCCGCAAACGAAACCACAAATAGCGGAACATTAATAAACAAGACAATTAGGTCGCCTGTACTAATATTATTAACATCTGAAAACTGCGCGACGAGAAAGATAACTATGATAGGAGCAAGAACTGCAAACAACCCTCCCAACCTCTCCAAAATATGCTGCGAAACATTAATTTTCCTCATAAGATTAGCATTTTTATGCTGAAATTTCATTATGCGAGCCGTAAAGAAAGCATAAGCATTTTTTGACTTTATATTGGACACATTTGTTATCGCTTCTTCAGCAACTATGGCCTTTTCTCTCATGACCTCCATTATATCTTTACCGTACATTGCAAAAGCACTTCCAAATTTTCTCATGGCAAAAAAGTGCAGCGGTACAACAAGAATAGAAAATATGCCTGCATAAAAACTCACAGAAAACACAATGATTGCTAAAAATATAGCCCTAACAAAGTAGGTTATGCTGTCAACACCCAAAAAAAAGGCACTTACCGCAGACGGTCCAGCTGCGTTAAGCTTAGACCAAATCCCTGGTGCTGGCTTGTCTTTAAAGTATTTGCTATCAGCATGGAGTAATTTCAAAATAAAATATTCCTTTACTTTTGAGCCGCACTCTCGGTTCATTTTTTCGGAAAGATAAGCGTTAAAGGTATTCGCAAGAAAAGAAATGACAAATAACGAGGCCGTCAACAGAAAAGGAAATATGATGTCCCTTAAGTTCTGTGTTAAAAATTCAAAATTAAATATTTGTCCCAAGAGAGAATTGGCGTGCAGTATTACAAACCCTCCCGCTACAGACAAAACAAAGTATATAAAAAGCATGATTTTATTTTTTCTTTCGCTCAATATCATTTTGATAATTAAGTTCATATTTTAACCCCCAATCCATGCAGTTTGGTATCAACCCCATCTTGGATATCTAAAGCAATGAATGGAGAAGCTATGCTAATACCCTCATATCTCACATGGGAGCCATCCGTTATAATAGAGAACTCATTAAGAAACCTTTTTTGGAAGCAAATTTGAGATATAGGCACACTATCCCCAGCCTTTAATATATTTCTTTCAGAAATTAGTCCATCTTTTATATTTGCGATTTCACTCATATTAGATTCAATATGTCCTGGATAGGAAAAAAGGAAATAATACACAATCTTTTCTTTATAAGGAATGAAATCCGCCTTAATAGAGCCGTATACCCCTTTTGGCGAAATTGTAGACACTAGATAACCACCTCATAATAATGAGGTGGTTTGGATATTGTTTATGTATTAATGCCATGTCTGGCATATCAACCACCCATAATACATTCGATGCACAACCATTATATAACAAAATTTTATAAACGTCAAGAATTAATTTTGAGAATTATTTCTACAACACCATAACTTTATGATAATATAATTCTACAAAAAACACCACGACAAAAGCTGTCGGGAAAAATTCAAAATTTCCCGACAGCTTTTGTCGTGGTAAAGATAGATTTTAAACAGACTCCGAACCCTCCACCTTCTTTACAGCCACAGGCACATACTTCTTAGCCAGCCTGCCGCTCTTCTCCAAAACCTTTATAAAAACATAAGCCACGCCCATAAACACAATGCCAACAGAAAAAGCCACAATCTCGCCACCTATTAAAAAACCAATGACAAAGCCCGCCATCATAGCCACAAGAGGTATTCCATATGCCATAGAAACCGCTTTTAGCAGTGCACCCTCTTGCAGCTCCACCTCCACATAGTCACCAATCTCAGCATCACAGTCATTTTTTGCCCGCATTATCATCTCATTATCATCTTGCCCACGCGCACAAATCTTGCAGCTAGCACATGCGCCAGTGCGCCTATGGCTTACCACAATCTCTTCGCCCACTATTTCTATAACTTTTCCTATCTCTCCCAAAATACACCCCTTTGCATTCCCTTACTCTACTATCTCAATAACATTGCTAACCAGCTCGCTGGTATTAAGATTCACCACAAGGTTATGATGCCGCACAACCTCCTGCAACCCATCTGCATTTGTAAAAGCCAACCTCTCTATGGCAAATGCATATGCATTATTGCCCACTATATGCAACTGCCGAACCTGCACAGCGTACTCCACATTTTGCAATGCACCAAAATCCCTAGCAAATTGCGGCATATCCTGTGCTATAAACGATTCAATGCCAGCCTTAACAACATTAGCATCAATAGAAGGCTCAAAGCCCAGCTCATCTAAATCAATAAGCACAGAAAACTCAGGTATACGCAAGGAAATGTTGCCAAACTCCAAGTGCAAGCTATTGCGCGGTATATCAAGAATAGCTGGATTTTCACTAGCATCAAATATAACATCCGTTCCACGGGCATCATATCTCACTGTGCCAGCCAAGCTCACCCTGCGCCCAGCATTATCTATACCAACCAAGGAAACCTCCATGGTGGTAGGCAATCGGGCTGGCTCTTCCTCAAACCTATCTGCCCACGCTATCCCAAAAAGCGGCATAGCAAATATATCTCCGCGATGCTCTATGCCATGGATGGCGATAACATGGTCTGCAAGATTTAATGTACGCGACCTATCATCACCCGCAAACATGCCATCCGTTGGTATGGAAAGACCCATATCATATTGCATATACACCGAAGAAAAAACAACCTCCACACGCCCTGTAAGCGTGCGCAAAGGGTTAAAATCCACCGCTCCAAGCATAATACCATTATGCGAAAAGTCGCTAATCTGCATATCGCTAACAACAGGGATGGCAGACCCCATATGCCTCAAACCCACAGGCGACACAATAGGATTTTCTACAAAAACAAGGCTAACATTATTGCTTGCGCTTGTAATGCTAAAATTAATTGACGATGCAGCGGCAGAAAATACGCCATGGTCTATGCTCACAGAAATTTCGGAAGAGCCTGCATCAACCTCTATAGGATTTGTAATATGGCGACCAAGCGCAATGGCATCGCTATCAAAAGTAAGCCCTATTGCTGTGTCACGCCCTGTGTGCAGGTCTGTTATAGATAATACAATGCCCCCTGCCAAAGGGTCTACAGGTTCAAAACGCACAACGGTCTGGTTAAGCGCGTAATTTCTTGTTGGATTAGATGATAGCGTAAGATTTCTAGCATACACCCGCCCACCAATATCCTCAAGAGCAAATATATAGCGAGCCAAATCCAAATCGCCCGCAAAATAAAACGATGTTGCCGCCTCATCTAGCAAAAGTCTGTTAAGGATAATGGTATCCTCGCCCATGGGTGCGTGAATGCCAACAAGCGCATGTCTTGCGTTATTTAAAGCATACGAGGGGGGCGATATATTAAATGACCCCTGTGTCTCAGCATCATTGCCTGTAAATAACACCACAGCCAAAAACACCAAAGAAGCCACAACAAGACTACCCATACCAAGTATGGCAACAACAAGAACCTTTGTAACCTTATCACCCTCACGCAATTGTTGTGATATCCATTTATGCGGTCTAGAACGCTTAGGCTTCTCGTCAGGTTGCAACACAGAAAGGTCAATAACCGTATCTGCATTTTCACCCTCATAAATCTCTGGTTCTTGCTCCAGCTCAGCATCTACATCATCTATAGGCACCCAATCTTCGCTTTCCTCATCGTCCTTATCCATAAGGGATTTGAGCATAGCATCAAGGTCATCCTCACTTAAATCGCCGAACTCCCCTTCGTCAAGCTCCATGGATGCAAAGCTCTCGTCAAGCGAGGGTGCGGCTATTTGGTCCTCCAGCTCCTGAAAAGCCCTCGTAAGCTCGTCCATTTCCTCATCAGAGATATGCTCCTCTACCATAGTGGCAAAGGTCTCGTCTTCACGCATTATCTCCATGTCCTCAAAGTCTTCCCTGCTCAGCTTGCCGAGGGTATCTGTATCGTTATCAAGTTTGTCCAAATTTTCCAAGTCTTTATTGTTATCGTCAGCCATTTCAAGCCCTCCATAGCATATATATAACTTCCCAAGATATAGTATATCATATTATGAAACAAAAGTTAAGGATTTTATTTGCAAAAAAGATATTATGTGTTATAATAATTCACATAATCATGAACAAAGGGGTGTGAAAAGTTGTTTATCACATTCGAAGGTCAAGAAGGCGCAGGAAAATCTACACAAATAAAGCTATTACATGACTATTTTTTGGCGCAAGGGGTTAATGTAATACTAACCAGAGAGCCAGGCGGCACGGTAATAGCCGAAAAAATTCGCCGAATGCTAAAAGATACCGAGAACACTTCAATTTCTAAAAAAACCGAAGCCCTTTTGTATATTGCCGCACGTGCGCAATTGGCAGATGAGGTCATTTTGCCGCATTTAGCAAATGGGGGCGTTGTGCTATCTGATAGGTTTTCGGACTCCACCATAGCCTACCAAGGCTTCGGAAATGGACTAGATATTGACGACCTTGTCAGCATGAGCAATTTTGCAGGGGATAGCCTAGTGCCTAATATCACCTTTTATCTGCAAATAGATGTGCAAGAAGGCTTGGCGCGCAAGCTTACACAAGGCGCACCCGACCGCATAGAGCAAAGAGAATTATCATATCATCTAAAAGTGCAAAAAGGCTACGAACACCTATTGCGCATGTACCCCGACCGCATAAAAGCAATAGACGGCGCACAGCCACAGGATAAAATCCATGAGATAATAATAAAATACATAAAAGACATTACAGCATAGGGAGGAAACGACTATGAAACTTATTATGGCCATTGTACACGACGAGGATGCTTTCCAAATTATCGATGCGCTTAGCGAAGAGGGCTTTAAAGTAACAAAACTGGCATCCACAGGCGGCTTTTTACGCGCTGGCAGCACCACGCTTATCTGCGGCGTAGAAGACGAGCGCGTAGACGAACTAGCCCATATCATTGAAAAGAAATGTAAAACAAGAAAACAAATCACATCTGTAAATTCTGGTCATCTTTCTACAGCAGAAAATTATGTGCCATACCCCGTAGAAGTAACAGTAGGCGGCGCGACCATATTTGTGCTAGACGTATCAGAATTTAGAAGAGTATAGTCTGGGGGACACAATGGACATCAGGGTAAGCGAAACAACCCCCGCACAAAATGTGGCGGCTCAAACAATAAAAGAAAAATTCGATTCAGGAGAATTTGACTTCACCCTTAGGCGCATAGCGTCTGAGGGTCTTGCTGACCGCCTTTCTGGGCTTATCTCCGAAATAACAGACTGGGGCAAAAAAATTGCAGAACACCCCGATATCCGCGACCTAAAGCATTACCGCGGTCTTGTTGGCGAATTTATTAACGAGGTTGTAACCAATTCCCATGAATTTTCCCGCGAAAACTTCTTAGACAGGCGCGGCCGCCACAGAGTTTACGGCATTGTGCGACTTATAAACCACGAGCTGGACGAGCTGGCTCAAGAGCTTATAAAGAATGAGAAAAACCACATTGCCATCCTAGACAAAATAGACCAAATTCGCGGGCTTTTATTGGATATTGTGGTATGATACAAAGCTTTGACACCATCAAGGGCAACGAGCTTATTATAAAGTCCATGCAGGCGGCAATAGAGTACAATCGCATAGGACATGCCTATATAATAGACGGTGCGGCTGGTAGCGGCAAGCACCTTTTGGCAAGCACTTTTTCCGCTGCTATTTTGTGCGAAAACTTAGTTGGAAACAATCCTTGCGGCGCGTGTATATCCTGCATCACCTTAATTTCAGGCAACCACCCCGATGTTACCTATGTGCAAGCCACAAAAAAATCCTTGGGCATAGATGATGTACGCGAGCAAATTACAGAAAATATCTCCATACTGCCATACTCCTCCCAAAAGCGCATGTATATCATCAAAAATGCTCATACCTTAACAATTCCCGCACAAAATGCCCTGCTAAAAACATTAGAAGACGGACCAAAATATGCAGTCTTTTTTCTGCTATCGCAAGACCATAAGGCGTTTTTGCCCACAATCATGTCCAGATGCGCGCTATATAAAATCGCTCCGCTGGGCGATTCTGTAGTATCAAATCATCTGGTTTCGCAAGGGATAGATGCAAATTTAGCTGCCATAGCCGCCGCAAGCTCGTCTGGTTCTATAGGTCGCGCAATGACCATAGCAACAGACGAAAGCTTCACCCCTTTTCGTAATGAAATTTTGGATATAGCGCAGGGAATAGCACAAAAAGACATAACGGATATATTTGCCGCGGCAAAAACTATGGAAAATCATAAAGAACGAATAACAGAAGCCCTAGACATTATGTGCATGTATTACCGTGATGTTTTAGTGGGCGAACAAACGGATTACCCTCAAGCAATTATAAGAAAAATCCGCAATATAGAAAAAGCAAAACAAAAACTAAATGCAAATTGCAATTTTTTACTAACGATGGAAGTTATGCTGCTAAAATTAGCCGAGGCGGCTTAGAGCGGCTTAATATATAAAAACGAAACGGAGAAAACCCCATGGAAAAAGCCATGATAGAAATCATAGGTCTGCGCTTTAAACCCGCAGGCAAAATATATTATTTTGACCCAAATGGCAGAAAAATAAGGCGCGGTACGGGTATTATTGTAGAAACCATACGTGGCATGGAATACGGCGTATGCGAAATAGCAAACAAAACGGTAGAAGAAGACCAAGCTTTTATGCCCGTACGCAAAATCATTCGCATAGCAAATGACAAAGACCTAGAAACGCTAGAAAAAAACAAAGAGCGCGAAAAAGAGGCCTTTGGCATCTGCTTAGAAAAAATAAGAGAACATGGCCTAGGCATGAAACTGATAGATGTGGAATTAACTTTTGACACCACCAAAATCATCTTTTATTTCACAGCAGAAGGGCGTGTGGATTTTCGCGAGCTAGTAAAAGAACTAGCCAGCGTTTTTCGTATGCGCATAGAACTACGCCAAATAGGTGTGCGGGACGAATCCAAATTTCTTAATGGCATAGGCATGTGCGGCAGAACCCTATGCTGCGCCACCTTCCTATCCGAATTTCAGCCTGTTTCTATGAAAATGGCAAAAGACCAAAGCCTCTCGCTTAACCCATCAAAAATCTCTGGTATATGCGGCCGCCTTATGTGCTGCCTGAAATACGAAGAGGAAACCTACGAAGAACTAAGTAAAGGTATGCCAGATGTAGGCGACATCATAAAAGTACATGACGGACAAGGCGAGGTGCTGTCTGTAAGCACTCTACGCCGCACCCTGCGCGCCGCCATACGCAAAAACCAGCACGAGCCGCCAAGCATAAACACATACGAAGCCGACGAAATAACCATAATCAAAAAAGCCGAAATGCCAGAAGATGGCGATAGATACACAAGGCGTTCAAGGTCATGATAAATGAAATTGTGCTAAAGCAAGGCGAGCAACTAGACGACCTGCACCGCAATGGATACAAGCTTATTCAGCATCCAGACTATTTTATGTTTGGCATGGATGCCGTGCTACTCTCCGCTTTTGCCACTGTGCATAAAAGCGAAAAGCACATAGACCTCTGCTGCGGCAACGGCATAATACCAATACTGCTAGAGGCAAAAAACAAAGGCATATCCTACGAGGGTGTAGAAATAAACGAAAAAGTGGTAGACATGGCAAAACGCTCAATCGCATTAAATGGCTTGGATGGCAAAATCACCATGCATATCGCGGATATACGCAGCATGAGTAGCTTTAGCGATAATTATGATGTAGTAACAGCAAATCCGCCATATATGCAACCAGACAGCGGTGCTACAAATGAAAACCACGACATGGCAATAGCGCGCCACGAGATACTATGCACTCTTGACAATGTAGCGCACGCCGCCGCAAAGCTACTACGCTTTGGCGGCAGATTTTATATGGTGCATAGACCAAACCGCCTAGCTGATATAATAACAACTTTGCGCAAGCACAAACTAGAACCCAAGATACTTAGGTTCGTGCAACCAAAAGCAGGGGCTGCCCCAAACACATTGCTAATAGCCGCCGCAAAAGGCGGCAAACCACATCTGGACATGAAGCCGCCGCTGATTATTTATGACGAAGATGGTCAATACACAGACGAAGTACGCAGGATTTATTATGAATGAGAAAAAAGGACAACTATATATCTGCGCAACGCCCATAGGCAACCTAGAGGACATAACCCTGCGTGCGCTACGCATCTTGCAAGAGGTAGACCTAATAGCCGCCGAAGACACCCGCCACACCTTAAAACTGCTTAATCACTACGACATAAAAACACCAATGACAAGCTATCACGAGCATAATGAAACAACAAAAAGCAAGCAACTAACAGACAAGCTCTTAGGCGGCACAAATATAGCCCTAGTATCTGATAGTGGTATGCCCAGCATATCAGACCCTGGTCACGAACTTATCGAACTCTGCCATGAACTAGATATCCCAGTCACCATCTGCCCTGGCGCATCTGCGGGTATATCTGCCCTTGTGTTATCTGGTATGGACACTGGCAAATACGCCTTTGAAGGATTTTTGCCACGCGAAAAGAAAAAACGCTCCGCCGTGCTTGTTAATCTGGCGAAGGAACAGCGAACAACTGTAATATACGAAGCTCCTCATAGGCTATCATCTGCCCTAAAGGAGCTTTATGACAATCTGGGCGATAGGCAAATTGCTGTGGTACGCGAGATTACAAAAAAGTTTGAAGAGGTAAGGCGCGGCAGCCTATCTGAAATGGTCATACATTATAGTGAACATCCCCCAAGGGGCGAATTTGTGCTGATTATAGAAGGCTCAGAACCTGTAGCTAAAAATTATCCCGACGACATAATGTTCCACGTGGAACATTATTTGAAGATGGGGTATAGCGAGATGGATGCAATGAAAAAAGCAGCCAAGGATAGGGGTGTATCGAAAAGTGAGATATACCGCACTTATAAGGTATGACCACCCCCGTTTTTTGCTCTAAAACGAGCAAAAAACGACCCCGCCACGGAGGGGAATATGTAAAGCGAGGTTGAAACTATGTCATTGCTAACGCATAGCATGGCCGCTACGGGCTACGTAGAAGACGTAAAAGGCAACCTGCTCTTGGTAAAAACCCACACCAGAGGTTGGGATGCCGCTGGTGGTCATATAGAGATTGGCGAAAACCTAGAAGAAGGTGTGTTGCGCGAAATTCTAGAAGAAAGCGGTATAAAAGCCGACGTTAGATGCTTGGTAGGGGTGTATTCAAATGTATCTATCAACAAAGTAAATTTCGATTTCATCTGTGATTATATAGATGGGCAGCCAACCCCATCAGAAGAAACAAGCAAGGCTACGTGGATACCAAAGACTGAAGTTTTACAATACATCACTAACCCAACTGCAAGATATAGATTTGAGAAAGTGCTAAACTTTAATGGAAAGATTTGCTATAGCTCATACGCGACAAAACCGAAATTTCAAGTCTTAACAGATAGATATATTTAATAAAACGGGGTGGAGAAAATGGCGAATATGGTTAGAAGAGTGTATATTGAAAAAAAAGCGGGCTTTAATAGCGAGGCAATGCAGTTGCTTGGTGCTATTAAAAAAGATTTGATGATTAACGCCGTACAGAATGTACGTATCGTGCATTGCTATGATGTGCAGGGGTTGGATGAAGCCGAATTTGATGCGGCAAGCCGCGCCATCTTTGCGGAGCTTGCGGTGGACAGCATGTCAAGCACATTGGAAATGAACAATGGCGATTTTGCCTTTGGCAAGCAATTATTACCTGGGCAATACGACCAGCGGGCAGATTCCGCCGTTCAATGCATACAAATAATGACAGGACGGCTACCCATGGCGCAATATACGAAGATACATATTATTTCTGGCACGCTAACAGATTCTGACAAAGCCGCCATACTAAAATTCTGCATAAACCCCATAGAATCCATGGAGGCAGGGCTAGAGATTCCACAGACATTAGAGCTAGAGCTAGCCGCCCCAGCGGATATAGCCAATATAGCCATCATTCGCAAAGATGACAAAGAAGTCGCTAATGCACACAATGAACTAGGGCTTGCTATGAATATAGCAGACCTCGCTTTTGTGCGCGATTATTTCAGAGACGAGGAAGGGCGCGAACCTACCGCCACAGAGATAGCTGTAATAGACACATATTGGTCCGACCACTGCCGTCACACCACATTCCATACAGAGATTACAGACATTGCTTTTGAAGACGGCGAATATAGCAAAATGTTCGCAAAAGCATTTGAGGAATACAAGCAAGCACGCAAAAAAGTATATATAGAAAATGAATCCAAAAGACCAATAACGCTTATGGATATGGCTGTTCTAGGCATGAAAGCACTGCGCAAAGACGGTATTTTGGATAATCTTGATGAATCCGAAGAAGTAAACGCCGCCAGTATCGTCATCACGGTAGATGTGGATGGTGTGGATGAAGAATGGCTACTCATGTTTAAAAACGAAACCCACAATCACCCTACAGAGATGGAGCCTTTTGGCGGTGCAGCTACATGCCTTGGCGGTGCAATACGCGACCCCCTCTCTGGGCGTAGCTATGTGTATCAAGCTATGCGCGTAACAGGCAGCGGCGACCCGCGCAAACCCATCAACAAAACCCTAGCAGGCAAACTGCCACAACGCGTAATAACTACAGGCGCGGCGGAGGGCTATTCATCTTACGGCAACCAAATAGGGCTTGCCACAGGGCTTGTTAGTGAGATATACCACGAAGGCTATATAGCAAAACGCATGGAGGTAGGCGCAGTTGTTGCCGCAGCAAAAAAAGAAAATGTGATTCGCCAGCATCCAAAAGCGGGCGATGTTGTGATACTGCTAGGCGGCAGAACAGGGCGCGACGGTATTGGCGGCGCAACTGGCTCTTCCAAAGAGCATGGCGAAGAATCCCTTGCCACATGTGGCGCAGAGGTGCAAAAAGGCAATCCTGTAACAGAGCGTAAAATACAACGTCTATTCCGCAACCCAGATGCCGCAAAACTCATCCTGCGTTGTAACGACTTCGGCGCGGGCGGCGTATGCGTTGCCATAGGCGAGCTGGCGGATTCTATAGAAATACATCTTGATAATGTACGCAAAAAATATGACGGACTAGACGGCACAGAGCTTGCTATCTCAGAATCACAAGAGCGCATGGCTGTGGTGGTAAATAACAGTGATGTTGCAAAATTCATAAAATTAGCGGAACAAGAGAATCTTGAGGCATACGAAGTAGCGAAAATAACAGACACAGACCGTCTCGTAATGAAATGGCGCGGCAAAGACATAGTAAATATTTCCCGAAAATTTTTAGATACATCTGGCGTGCAGCAAAAAACCACCATAAAGGTTATGCAACCAACCTTTGCACCACCAAAAAGCAAAACATGGCTAGAAAATCTAGCCGACCTTAATGTGGCATCAAACAAAGGCATGGTAGAAATGTTCGACTCCACTGTTGGCGCGGGTACCGTGCTTGCGCCATTTGGCGGCAAATACCAGCTGACACCTACACAAGTTATGGCGGCAAAAATCCCAGTGTTACATGGCAAAACGGACACTGCAAGCGTGATGAGCTACGGCTTTGACCCATATCTATCAGAGCAAAGCCCATATCATGGGGCTGTACATGCCGTTGTTGAGTCCATATCGCGTATTGTAGCCTCTGGTGCGGACTATAGCAAAGCACGCATGAGCTTCCAAGAATATTTTGAGCGTTTGCGTACGCCAGAAAGCTGGGGCAAGCCCTTTGCGGCTTTGCTCGGTGCTTTTGCGGCGCAAATGGGACTTGGCATACCAGCCATAGGCGGCAAGGACTCCATGAGCGGCACTTTCGGCGATATGCATGTGCCGCCTACACTGATTTCGTTTGCCATGGCTCCAACAAAAGCCAGCAATGTAATATCGCCAGAATTTAAAGCGGCGGGCAGCAGCATAGCTATACTCGAAACCAAGCACGGCGAATACGGACTGCCAATCTTTGAAGACCTACGCAAAAACTACGAACTACTACAAAAACTAATAGCTGACAAAAAGGTCATATCTGCTTATGCTGTGGGCTTTGGCGGCATATCGGCGGCTATCTCTAAAATGGCTTTTGGTAACAAGATAGGCGCAGAAATTAGCTATGATGGCGACCTCTTCGTTAGCAAGGCTGGTTGCTTTGTGCTAGAGGTAGCAGGGCAAGCCGAAGATTTACAAATTGCAGGCAAAACAACAAACTTAGAAGCGCTAAAGGTAAATGGCGAAGAAATAAGCATCGAAGACTGCCTAAAAGCTTGGGTTGTGCCATTGGAAGATATCTTCCCAACCCACGCCCCGATATCCAAAGAAGAGAAATACACGCCACCACTATACGAAGCAAAAAATGTTCTGGTAGCGAAAAACAAAATAGCCCGACCAAAGGTGTTTATCCCTGTATCCCCTGGCAGCAACTGCGAATGGGATGTGGCGCGTAGCTTTGAAGATGCGGGCGCAGATACCGAAATCTTCGTCATTAACAATCTTACATCAAGCGCACTAGAAGAATCTGTTGCGCAAATGGCGCAAAGAATAAAGCAATCCCAAATTATAGCCATCCCTGGCGGCTTTAGCGCAGGCGATGAGCCAGAGGGCAGCGCAAAGTTCATATCCGCCATCTTTAAAAACAATGCCATAGCCGATGCTATATCAGAGCTTATGCAGAGGCGCGAAGGGCTTATGATAGGTATATGTAATGGCTTCCAAGCCTTGGTTAAGCTCGGACTTTTGCAATATGGCGAAATACGGGACATGCAAGACGACAGCCCAACTCTCACCTACAACGCTATTGGGCGGCATATATCAAGCCTTATCCAAACCAAGGTGATTTCTAACAAATCGCCATGGCTTAGCGGCGTAAATATAGGCGACATCCATCGCGTAGCCGCATCCCACGGGCAGGGACGATTTGTAGCTAACCCTGCTCTTGCCAAGCAACTCTTTGAAAATGGGCAGGTATCCACAATATATGTGGATGACGCGGGCGAGCTAGCACAAAACACGCCGCACAACCCCAATGGCTCTATGTTTGGCATAGAGGGCATAACAAGCCCCGATGGGCGCATCTTAGGTAAAATGGCGCATAGCGAGCGCATTGGAGATAATCTATATAAAAATGTGTCTGGCAACTATGACCAAAAGATATTTGAGGCTGGGGTGAGGTATTTTGTGTAATAACCTAACCTCCCTGCGCAACATAGGCAAAGAAATGGAAAAAAAGCTAAAATCCGTAGGCATATCAACCGCTGAAGAGCTTATAGAGATAGGCAGTAACGAAGCCTTCATCAGGTTAAAACTGCGCTATCCAGATACAAAAGGCATGAGCCTCGTGCATTTATACGCTCTCGAGGGAGCTGTTACAGATACCGAATTTAACAAACTCTCTGAGGAAACAAAAAAGCGACTAAAAGATTTTTGCGATAACTTATAGCAATAATAACCCGCACCTTTGCGCATAATATTAGCTCAACGAAAGGAGCTGACATTATGCGCAAAGGTGTTTATTATGGAGCAGGAATACTATGTTTGGCAATATCGGCTATGCTGTTGTTACACGCAAATATCCTGCCTCTCAATATTGCCAACAATATTTCACAGATAAAATTTGAGAATGGCTACAAAAATTACTACCACATTGGTTTTCCTATGCCAAAGAACGACCTGCGGCAGGGGACAGTATATTTGCCTGTATACTCGGAGCGCGAAAGAGAACATCTTTGGGATATTATGCTGCCTTTTTCTATGGATGATGCAGAGATAACAGAAACAAACGAGTACTTTGAAGCAACCGCAGAAGGCGAGACCCTGCGGATATATAGATATTTGGATTTATTGGAATACGAAAACGCCAATGAGGGCAAAATTAGCGATTTGATAGAAGAAGATACAGCAAAGAAGATAGCAAAGGATTTCCTAGAAGAAATCCTTCTGCACAAAAAGCCATATGATGTGACAGCAGAACATAATGGGGACAATTGGATAATTGAATTTGCGGGAGAACTCGGCGGCCTGCCCAATAGAGCATTTCCGACCATTATTACGCTAGATAATTACGGCAATGTAACAGAAGCATCACATTTCTTTTTTGAATATGAGGCATTAGATATTATAGACATGATAACCATGAGGATTGCGCTATCACAATTGCCGCGAGAAGATGCGGACGAGGGCAAGGTGCATCTAAAGGGCTATGAACTTGTGTATGGCTTTGAAGATAGCGTGCTTGTACCCATGTATCGGTTTTATGGAGGCTATGCTGGCGGCAGGGAGTTTGATGAGATGGTTGGGGCTTTGCGGTTTTATTAGACCTGTCCCGAAATTGGTTCAGCAAGGTTTCGAGACAGGTCTATTAAGAATGTATGTAAAAATAGGCGGTTCATTCTTGCCTTGCGCTTCAGTCAAGAATGAACCGCCCTTGTTTTGCATCAGCCAGGTTCATGCAGCTAAAGCCTACAGTGTTTTTCTTTGCGCCTTACATAAAAGAAGTAGCCAAAACCAAAAATAAACACCAAAACCGATATAACCTGGGATGTTGTAAGCAATCCGTAATTCCCTCGAATTATATCCCCGCGGAAAAACTCAAGAATAAAGCGACCCAAGGGATACATTATCAAATAAGTTGATGCGCTAAGTCCTGGGGTTTTTCGGGCAAGGAGCAATATTGCTAAAACAATGGATAAAATAAGCAAAAATGATGCCTCAATAAGGGGCATGGCAAGCAGTGGCACACCCGATGGCGCACCCAATGAAGCAGCAGGATAAATAATGCTAAGTGGATGGCTATATGGCATTATCATACCATAACAGCACCCCCCGAAAAAACACCCCACCCTGCCTATAGCGTGTGCCAAAGCAAGGGCAGGCGCAAATATATCAAACAGGGGAATAATTTTTATTTTATACTTGCGGCAAAAAATTACAATGGCAATTAGTCCCCCAAGGAAACCACCATAAAATACAATCTCTCCGAACAGATAATCAAAAAATTCGCTAGCAGAAGCAAACTCATATCTTCCCCAAAAGATAAAGACCTCAACAAGCTTTGTTATGGGGCGTAACAAAAAAGCCCCCGCCACACCCCCGCTAATGCCAATCAAAAAAGCAAGGGAAACATCTCCGCTGTCTATCCATTTCTTTTTCTTTGAAAGCAGCATGGCAACAAACCACGCAACAAAAGCGGCAACGATGGCAAGAAGCCCATATACAGGGATAGCAATATCAAAGATATTTATGAATGGGCTCAATTAAAAGCACTCCTCTTTATTTAGGTCAATCTATTTCAAAACAGCATAGCGTGCTTACTAAACTTTGCAAAAATTGGTACCCAAACACCTTGCGCTGATGTTAGAAGAACAATGCAGGTGTAGCACATACAGCGGCACAAGCCCCGCAAACAAGCGTGAAAATAGTCGAAATTATCAAGGCAATGATTGAGCAAACCAAGCCAGCCGTAGCCATGCCTGTAGGAGAACCAGCAGCAGCAAGATTCTTTTTTCCTACAACAGCAAGGACAATGCCTATAAGGGCAGCAGGTATTGCAGCAATACCAAGCACTGGAATCCACATTAATACAAGAGCTAAAACACCTAAAACTAACGAAGCAACAGCCATGTTATTCCTCCATTCTTTAGCAAACGACAACAATTTTGAATGTCGTTTGCGATTAACAATACAATTTGCACGCTTTGCTGTTTTGAAATAGATTGATATTAATATCTATCAGTAAATCTCCATATAGCGGTTGCTGTTAGAGTCAATGTAAGCACTATAAGTGCAGCAATCATAATCCATTTCTTCATCAAAAAGCCCCCCTTAATTATATATTTTGTCGGCACTTATCGAATTTTGTGTTCTGATAGTTATTGTATAATACGGGGGAGTGGGAGGCAATAGCTATGATGATTTTGTAATGTAATTGTAATATTATATGTATGAGATTTTGCTGATAATCCTTTTTCTCAAAAACACTTGCATATACATAGTGAAATCTGCTAAACTAGAAGGGATGGACAAAAATGGAATGACAAATTTATGAAAATAAAAGATAGAGGTGCAAAATGAGTGTAATAAGCAAAATATTTAAGTCTTATAGCGATAAAGAAATTGTAAGGCTAAAATCCACAGTGGACAAGATAGAGGCGCTGCGCTCTGCTATGAAGGCCATGAGCGACGAGGCTTTGGTAGCAAAAACCGCTGAATTTAAAGATAGGCTGGCAAAAGGCGAAACATTGGATGACATACTGCCAGAAGCCTTCGCTGTAGTGCGCGAGGCAATGTGGCGTTGCCACGGCTTTGAACACCACAGGGTGCAATTAATAGGAGGCATTGTGTTGCACCAAGGGCGTATCGCAGAGATGCGTACAGGTGAGGGCAAAACACATACATCCCTTTTGCCTGTATACCTTAACGCCCTTAGCGGCAAAGGCGTGCATGTAGTAACAGTAAACGAATACCTAGCCAGCCGCGATAGCGAATGGATGGGGCAAATTCATCGTTTCCTTGGGCTTACTGTGGGCTGCATACTAAATGAAATGAAACCAGAAGCCCGTCGCGAGGCTTATAATTGCGACATAACATATGCCACCAATAACGAGCTAGGCTTTGATTATTTGCGCGATAATATGGTTGTTTACGAAAAAGACATGGTTCAGCGCGAGCTTTCTTATGCCGTTATCGACGAGATTGACTCTATCTTGATAGACGAGGCACGTACACCGCTTATCATCTCTGGCGCAAGCGGCAAATCCACCGACCTTTACAAAGTGGCAGATAGATTCGTACGTACCCTTAAAAAAGGCCGCCTGCTCAACGAGGACGAAGCCCTCAACCCCCTTATGAAAATTGAGCTGCAAGAAGAGGGCGACTTTGTCGTGGACGAAAAACGCAAAAGCGTAACGCTAACGCAAGAAGGTATCGAAAAAGCCGAACGTTTCTTTGCAATAGAAAATCTCTCTGACCCTGATAACCTAGAGATACAACATCACATAAACAACGCCCTAAAAGCTAACTACAACATGCATCTGGACAAGGACTATGTTGTAAAAGAACGCGAAATCGTTATTGTTGACGAGTTCACAGGGCGCATGATGCCTGGCCGCCGCTATTCTGATGGTCTGCATCAAGCCATAGAGGCTAAAGAAAATGTGGATGTACGCAGAGAATCCAAAACCCTAGCAACCATTACATTCCAAAACTTCTTTAACAAATACGACAAAAAAAGCGGCATGACGGGTACGGCTTTAACAGAAGAAGGCGAGTTTAGAGATATATACAAAATGGACGTGGTTGCTGTGCCTACAAACAAACCTGTAGCACGCATAGACCAACCAGACCTTGTATATAAAACAGAGCTGGCAAAATACAAAGCCATTATAGCCGATGTAAAAGAATGCTATGAGCGCGGACAGCCCGTGCTTGTAGGTACTGTAAGTATAGAAAAATCCGAGGTATTAGCCACCTTACTAAAACGCGCGGGCGTGAAATGTAATGTTCTTAATGCGAAATATCATGACAAAGAGGCAGAGATTGTAGCAGATGCTGGGCTTAAAGGGGCTGTTACAATAGCTACCAACATGGCTGGTCGTGGTACGGATATCAAGCTAGGCGAGGGCGTTGTAGAGCTTGGCGGCCTAATGATTGTAGGTACGGAACGCCACGAATCCCGCCGTATTGATAATCAGCTTCGCGGTCGCGCGGGTAGGCAGGGCGACCCAGGCGAATCCAGATTCTACATCTCGCTAGAGGATGACTTAATGCGTCTTTTTGCCTCCGACCGCATAATGGCAACCATGAACGCCCTTAAAATGCCAGATGATGAAGCGATAGAAAGCAAGATGCTCTCAAAGGCCATAGAGGGAGCGCAAAAGAAAGTGGAGGGCAACCACTTCTCCACACGTAAACACCTTTTAGACTATGACCGCATAATGAATGAACAGCGCGAGATTATTTACGGCGAACGCTACAAAATTTTGTCTGGTGAAGATATGAAAGAAAACATACTAACCATGACAAAAGAGGTAATAAACCGCACCGTGGATGCCTATACAGATGACGACACAGAAATTCTCGATATTGACATGCTGAACAAATTCTTAGAGCCAGCCTTGCGCCTAAAGCCTTATAAATTGCAAGATGGCGAGAAAAATAGCGCATTAAAAGAAAGAATTGTGCAAGATGCAATAAATCTCTACGACAAGCGCGAAGCAGAGTTTACTTCCGAGCGTGTGCGCGAGATAGAGCGCATCATAATGCTGCGTGTGGTAGACCAAAAATGGATGGATCATATAGATGCCATGGATCAAATGCGCCAAGGCATCTCCCTACACAGCTTTGCCCAGCGCGACCCGCTTACAGAATACCGCTTCCTAAGCTATGATATGTTTGATGAGCTAGGGCGCAATATTCAAGATGACACAGTTAAGCATATGTTTAATGTGCAGGTAGGTACGCAGCCGCAACAGCGCGAACAAGTAGCAAGGCCCCTTGCATACAACAAAGACGGCGATAGCGGCGTTAAAAAGCCTGTTCAGCGAAAAATGGAAAAAGTAGGACGAAACGACCCTTGCCCATGCGGCAGCGGCAAGAAATACAAGGCTTGCTGTATAGATAAATAGCACAGCCAAAAAGAGGCACAGCACCCATTCCCCTCCGAGGAGGGGATGTCTTTGCTCGTTTTAGAGCAAAGACGGGGGTGGTCACGCCCTATACCAACCACCCTACCACCAGAAAGGGCAACCATGAACAGCCCAATAGACAAACACAACATCCTAGACGAAGAAATTTTCACATACAAAATCACCAAAGACAAAAAAGTCCTAATATCATATCACGGCAAACACGTAATAACCCTAGGTGTCACAAAAGCCGAAAAATTCTTTGCCGATATTGCCGACAAAAACGGCAAAGAAGCACAGCTAATCCTAGCAAAAGTAACGGGCAATTTCAAACGCGGCAACGAAAGGAAATCCATATGATAAGACCCCTAGAAAAATCCGATATACCCCGCATAGCAGAAATCCACATCTTTGCACAAAGAACCACCTACAGAGGTGTTGTGCCATATGTGTTTCTGTTTAAAAAGATGACCGTGGGAGACCGTATAGAATATTTTAAGCATAATCAAACGAACGGATTTGTATACGATGAAGACTTCATCAAAGGCTTCATAACCCTTGGGAGATGTGAAGATGAAGACAAGGCAGATTCGTTAGAACTATACAGAATCTTTGTAGACCCCCCTATGCAAGGCGAGGGCGTAGGCATCAAATTAGCCGAACATTTTGAAAAAGTCGCCACAGAACAAGGTTACAGCGACATATGCCTTTGGGTGCTAGAAGGCAATACCAACGCAAGGTCATTTTACGAGAAACTGGGCTACGCAACAGATGGCGCAAAAAGAATCTCCGAATATTTCAAAGTGTCAGAAGTGCGCTATAGCAAGCTAATATAGGAGGCCACAAGATGACCAAACTCTTATCAAATAGCAAAGCCACCAAAATAATTGTCGATATCCTCATGACTGTTTTTCTGGTGCTATCCTTCATAAGATGGGAGAGCGACCTCACCTTCCACGGCATAGTAGGCACTGCTTGCGCTATATTCTTTGCCATGCATATTATCATACATAGAAAATGGATAAAAGCCATGACAAAATCCTGCCTAACAGGCAAGCTAAAGAAGTCTTTGGCAGGGAAGTATATAGTAGACATGTTATTGCTTGTAATGTGGTCAGTCTCAATTGCCACAGGCTTTTTAGCCATAGGCTCATTCACCTTTGGCATAGAATGGATGCATATATTTAGCCGCATACATGGCGTAACCGCCAGAATAGGACTAGGGCTTGTTGTAATACATTTCATACAGCACTTGCCACAAATAAAATCATATTTCACAATAAAAAGAAAAACAGCATAGAAGGAAGTGATTAAATGTTGGAGCAAATAAGGGCAGAACTAGCCCCATACCGCAAAAAACTAATTGAAATGGGGAACTCACTTTGACATCGCCACTTTAGAAGCAAAAGCAGATAAATTACTAGAAAAATCAGGCGCAGACGGCTTTTGGAATGATGCCGAAAATGCCCAAAAGATTTTAAAAGAAGAAAAAGACCTACGCAAAAAAATAGAGAGCTTTCGTAGCCTAGAAGAAGCATATGAAGAAGCTCTTGTTTTGATTGAGCTGGCGGAAGAAGAGGATGATAACTCCTTGCTCGGAGATATCAAAAAAGCATCAGGAGATTTCATAACAACCTACGACAACCTACGTACAGCCACCCTGCTTTCTGGCGAATATGACAAAAATAACGCCATACTCTCGCTACATGCAGGAGCAGGCGGCACAGAAGCCTGTGACTGGGTTAGCATGCTTTTGCGTATGTACACCCGCTGGGCAAGCGAGCGCGGCTATTCTACGCAGATTCTGGACTATCTGCCAGGCGATGAAGCTGGCACAAAATCCGTAACCATGGAGATAACAGGCGACAGCGCATATGGCTATCTAAAAAGCGAAAAAGGCATACACCGCCTCGTGCGCCTATCGCCTTTTGACACAGCTGGCAAACGCCACACCTCCTTTGCCTCTTGTGACATTATGCCAGAGATTGAAGATGACAACACAATAGAGATAAATCAAGAAGAGCTGCGCATAGACACCTTCCGCTCATCAGGTGCGGGCGGTCAGCATGTAAACACAACAGATTCTGCTATACGCATAACCCACATACCATCAGGCATAATAGTCCAATGCCAAAACGAGCGCAGCCAGCACAAAAACCGCGATGTAGCAATGAAAATGCTGCGCGCTAAACTGCTAGAGCTTAAAAATGCCGAAAAAAATGAGCTGCTCTCTGGCGTGCGCGGCGAGGTAAAGGACATAGGCTGGTCCAACCAAATACGCTCGTATGTTTTCCATCCCTACAATATGGTAAAGGACCACCGCACCAATGCTGAAATGGGTAATATTGGGGCTGTGATGGACGGGAGTATTGATATGTTTATTAATGCATATCTTTTGTGGCTTACGGGACAAAACAGCCATAATGCTAATCAATAAAGGGGGCCATGTATGAAAAATTTCAAAGATGCTCTTGAAAAACACCTCAAGGCTATTGCAGAAAGAGACCTACCCAGTTTCGCTGAATTTCTGCATCCATCACACAAATGCATTATCATATTGCCAAACGGCGACATAGTCGAAGGCAACGAAAATATCTTAAGCTTCCACAAAGACTGGTTCAGCGATCCAGATTGGCGAATGGACGTTGAGACCATAGATACATTTAGCGTGGAGAATACGGGATATGCCTTACTGGATGTTGTTTATCATGACGTAGACCAAGATGGAAACCCCTATGAAATGACATATTTCCTAGGCTTGATATTTTTGTATGTTGATGATAAATGGGTCTTGGTTCGCGACCAAAATACGATGAAATGATGATTATAGAGGAGTGGCCATGAAAATAGGCATTATCACTGATATCCATAACAACATATACGCCCTAAACGCCGTCTTGAAACACTTCGAACAAGAGCAAGTAGGCGGCATCATTTGTTGCGGTGACATTGTAAGCATTGGCGCATACCCAGAAGAAGCGGTCAGGGCTGTAATGCAGATTCCCAACATGCTCGCCTGTGTATGTGGCAATCATGAAAGATACCACACAGAGGGCTATAACGCCGATAGTATGGGCGCGGGCGAAAAGGCAATGCATGAATGGGAAGGCGGTCTTTTGAGCCAAGAATCAATGGAATTTATCAAGAGCCTACCTCTTAGTCAGACTCTGAATATCTTAGGGCATACAATCCATGTGATGCATTACGGCATAATTGAAAACGGTCGATATGCTACATTTGCTAAAGACATTACGCCTGATATCTTTGACGAGATGTTCAAAGATATTGATGCAGACATCATCCTGCATGGTCACGACCACAAGGCATACACACTGCAAGGTCATAAATGTTACATAAACCCTGGTGCTTTGGGCTGTCCAAACAAAGACAGGGGTATCGCAAGGGCGGGCATGCTACACATTAATGAAAATGGCTTTACCTTCGAAAACATCAGTGTAAAATATGATGTAAAAAAGACCTTAGAGGACTTTGATAACTTTGATATACCCGACAAAGACTTTATCAAAAAGATTTTTTATGGTGTAGAATAGGTGCAAGAGGTTAAGATAACAGAACAAACAGCAGGTCAGCGTTTGGATAAATTCCTTGCGCGTTATTTTGGTGCCGCGCCAAAAACTTTTTTGCACAAGATGCTGCGCAAAAAAAATATTGTGGTAAATGACAAGAGGGCAGAAGGTGCGCTCATTTTAAGCGATGGCGACACAATAACCCTATATCTTTCCGACGAAACCGTAGCAAAATTCACAAAAGCTAGGACTTCGTACGCGGGCACATTAGACATCATCTTTGAAGACGAACATATCATCATCATAAACAAGCCCGCAAATTTGCTAACCCAGCCAGATAGCACAAATAGCGATTCCGTCACAAGCCGTCTACGGCATATTTATGCCGATGCTGCGTTTGCCCCCGTAGCTATAAACCGCCTAGACCGCAACACAACAGGCATTGTGCTATGCGCAAAGACCCTTGCGGCATCACAAATTCTGGCAAAACTTATACATTATAGAAAAATTGAGAAAAATTATATAGCTATTGCGCATGGTAAGATAACAGAAAATCTGCTGCTTGAAGGGCATCATGTCAAGGATGCAAAGAGCAATATATCGAAAATTGTAAAAAATGTTCCACGTGGAACATTTTCAAAAGAAGTTTTAACAAAGGTCAAGCCAATAAAATATAATACCCTAACAGATACGACTATGTTAAAAATTAAACTGGAAACAGGGCGTAGCCACCAAATAAGGACACACCTCGTCAGTATTGGGCATCCCTTGGTAGGTGATACAAAATATGGTGGCAAGGGTGCGAAAAGGCAGATGCTACATGCTAGCGAAATTGTTTTCGGTGATACTGGTGGAATTTTGGGATATTTGACCAGAAAGCGATTTGAGGCAAAGCTACCTGAAGATATGAGAAAATATTCTGAAAAATAACAGGCGACCACAGGCAGCCCGCGCCTTGGTATAATATGGCTAGCATAAGGGGATAATATTTATGGGATTTTCTAACAGGGGGCTTAGAGGCTCTACATTTGAAGAAATGATAAATTTCACAAACGAGCGTTATCGCAACGATTCTTTGGCTATTGTGCAAAAAATACCCACTCCCATAACGCCCGTGGAAATAAATAAAGAAAGCCGCACCATTACACTAGCCTATTTTGAGAAAAAAAGCACGGTGGATTACATAGGGCTTGTTCAGGGCATAGCCATATGCTTTGATGCCAAAGAAACAAGGCAAAAGAGCCTGCCCATAAGCAATATACACCGCCACCAAATAGATTTTATGGTGGAATTTACAAAGCAGGGCGGCATAGCCTTTATGCTGGTTAATTTCGCTCTATACGACCAATATTTCTTTTTGCCCTTTGTGCAACTTAAAGAGCTTTGGGATATGGCGCAAAGCGGAGCTAGAAAGTCCATACCATATGAGAGCTTCAATAAGCGGTATTTAGTGGAGTATAAGGGCGGATATCTGCGCTATCTGGATGCTATTAATGTATATCTGGAGGAAACCTCAGAAACTGAATAATGATATAGGGGGACGGAAAGGATGGAGTATGTCAAGACATATCTTTTTTCTAGCAACCCTTTTTTTATTGCCTCTCACATCATGCGGCGAAAAAGCTGTGGCACATGAACCCACACCCCTCATTGTGCATAGCGAGGTTGTGGCTGCCGAAGTTTTTCTGCCAACATATGATGAAATGATGTGGTTTGGTTTGCAGATAGAGACCGAAAACCACGTATTAGCTATACATGAACCCGCCGAAGGCACTTTTTTAGGCGCGTATATAGATAGGGATATTGCTAGTGGCAGCATTAGGTCTTTTGAGACAAATATAGGCGTTAATCATGCTATATTTGCGCATACAATGATGCTGGGCGATGAATACCCCCTGCGATGGGTGCTGGAGAATATTGCAGCTATGAAAATGCCCTTAATTGTCCTTATGCCGCCAATAGATAGTGCTTGGGACGATATAGAACTGCTCACAGAATTTGCATATGAAGCTGGGAGATTTGACATACCCATGTTTGTGAATCTATATCCTATACTAGAAGGGCATGGCTTCACACCCTTAGAGTATATCTCCTTCTTCCAAGAGGCGCACGGCACCTTTGCAGAATACGCACCAAATGTCGCCCTTGTTTGGGGGTTTGATGCACATAGCTTGTCTATCTCCACGCAGTTTTTTCCTAAGACAGACTTTGTGGACTGGGTACATTTGATGATTCACGACAATGTAGATGCGCAAGGTGAATTTGGGGATTTTTTTGCGCATATTTATTCTTTTCATTCTGCTTTTCAGCAGGAGACTCCGCTTATGGTTAGCTTAGCCGTTTCGCACTATACACTAGAAAACAATAGGTATTTTATACATGAGGCTGCCGCAAGAATTGACTATATTTACAACAGACTACAGCAATATCCGCGCATTAGGGCTGTAATATACCGTAATTACAATGACTTGCAAGGCAGGGGCAATAAATATATCATAAACAGCGCGCAAGAAATAAGCGAAGCATATGCCTTAGTTACAGCCCTTCCGCATTTTTCGGCTACGGTTATGAGCGGCAATAGAGACAACGAAACTGCTATTCTAAGGCTACATTCCCCCTTTATGGCTGTTATGCACAATTCACGATTTTACATCCCTAAACAAGCGTTGATGCATGATGTGAATTTTGCCTATCTGGAGCTATTACAAGGCAAGGAGATAGAAATAGAGGGCGAGCTATTTTACTCTATGGCGGATATACACAGGATTTTAGGGATGGATTTTTTTGTGGACATGGCGAGAGAAATACTGGTTTTGCGTTAATCTGTAAGCCAAATGTAATATAAATGTAAAGCGGTTTTGATATAATTACGATATGAGACGGTCTACGATAAAGAGTATAATAATCTGCGCTTTGGCGGTTACTTGCGCATTACTAACAGCTAGGCTTTGGTTTGGGAATTTCCTCATCCATGGTCTTTTTCCCGTTGAACCCATAGTGTCAGCAAATCCTGCGCACCAAAGGATGTCTGCCGCTATGATAGAAACCGCAAAAATAACCATAGTTTTTGGCGATGACGAAAACTATAGAAAAGAAGTATTTAGCGGATTGCCCGATAATGAGGCATGGAATATTTCTGTTCGCGCCATTTCTGGTCTCATAAATGAGGGTAGTTTTGACCTCTCTGGCACATTGACAGAGGCAATGAGAGCCGAAATATTCTCTACCAGTAGTATTGTGATTGAATATAGCTTTTCTATGCCCACAAGCTTCTTTAGGGAGCAATTTGGTCAACGACCAGGCTTTTTATCCTCCGTTTTTGGCAGCTTCGAAAGATTGGTGATACTGCCAAACGAAGGTGCTATACAATTCTTTTTTATCAGCGGCGACAATGATGGTCAAGATGGTACTTTTCATGCCTTTTTGCTCGCTGATGCGATGATTTATGATGCCTTCGAGGAACTTTTCTTACAAAAACATCAAGATATTAAAGAGCTATATGTCATAGCTCCATCATATCGCATATTCTCAAGCAATCCCATTGGTGAACAGCTACAAATGCTGCATGTAGACGTGCGCCCTTTTGTTTTATTTTTCTTCCCAAACCCTGCCGCCGCAAGCATGGGAACCACCATTAATGGCGTGTATACATATATGGACAGCTCCCGCGTTGTGAAATTCTATCCCAACAATGTTGTGGAATACAATGCGCTACCAAACATAAGCCCTTCAGGAACAGTTAGCCTTGCATCATCCCTCCTTGCGGCTCTGGATATGTTGGATAGAGACAAAGCGGCAATGCTAGCAAGGGGCAATCCGATGAATGACGTGTTTTTGGCGGGCTATAGCACAGGACCTATGGAGGGTCAATGGAATTTTTACTTTAATTATGTTGTTGGCAGGAGAATTATGGAAGTTTGCAATGACATAGACTCAGGAATATTGAATCACGCGGCAGAAATACAAATTTTAAATAACGAAGTGCTACAATATAGGCGGCTTATGCTAAATTTTTATGAAGGTGTTGTTTATGAATACAGAACGAACTAAAAATGTGCTTATAGCCCTTTTGAGCGTAATAGCGATATCGCTTAGCGCACTTATTTTTGCTACCGAGGGTAGGTATACCCTTTCTGCTGGTCAGGAAGCGGATATACGAGCAGTATTGGAAAGAGACAACATACACCTGCGGGACGGCATGGTTATTCCGCGCGATTTTCAACCTTTAAGACAAATGGAAATGCAAAGATATGGATATGAGCTAGAAGAGCTTGCTACCCGATTTTTTGGGGACGATGGCTTTATCCTTGATGCAATGGAGATGGAATATAAATACACACATCCAAATAACGACGATGGAGCAATGATGGTTTATAGCACATGGACAAATGTGGTTAGCTTCTTCATGCCCCAAGGCGCAAGCAACGAAGCCTTCGCTCTCATGCAAAACGAAAGAGGCGCGGAAATTCTGGCTACCCACTTTACAGAGAATCTATTAGGTATGTCGCCAAGTATCCAGCATTATTCCACCACTTTAAGCTACCATGGCATTTGGATTATTGACTTCTTTGCGGTTTACAGGGGATTTGTCCTACAAAATGACCACATAAGGGTGCATGTATCAGAAAATGGCATAGAAATAATAGAATATTCAAGGGTTAAGCATAGCGGCTTTATAGGGGATGCCCGCGGCATTTTTCCACCCAATGAAGCACTTATGGCTCTAGCTAACCATATGAGACTAAACAGGGGTGCAGAAGGAGCAATAACCATAAACGACATGCGCCTCTCTTATTTCCTAACAGAAGAGGGCGGGCATAGCATCGGCGTTCCTGCCTATGTTTTCTCAGTATATATGGGCGGAATGATGCGCTTTAATGCAATTTTTAATGCATACACCAATGAACTTTTGCATTTTGAGACCGCGCCGTAGATGCACCCATAGATATAACAAAACCACCGAGCAAATGAGCTGCGGTGGTTTTTTTAGCTTTATCCTTAGAACTTCCCACCAGAAAACATCATGAAAAACAGAATCATCATAAGCATATTGTCCCCAAACATATTAGGGCCCATCATCATCAAAAGCAACAAAAGCATCATGCCATTATCCTGCGAATGGCCACCAAAAGGCATATGCGCGCCCGCCATAGTATTGTTCATAAAGTACCTCCCGAGAAATTATCTTATACACAATATCCTATGAGCCTTGTTGCAAATATTGTCTGTCCTTGGAAAATAAACCAAGCTTTTATATCAAAACCTATTGAAAAGATGATTCTAAAAGTGGTATAATGTAAAAAGCATTAACAAAAATCATTAACTTTGAAAACAGGCAGGGATACATGAGTAAAACAATCATGCAAAGCTTAATATATAATTATACAAGGAGATGATAATTTATGTCAGACAGATTCCAAATCCAATACGACACGGTATACATCAAAACCGCCGAGCTGCGTAGCCGCATAGAGGCAGAGCTAGCCGATATGGAAAGCACCTACCGTCAGGTTGAGCATGAGTTGCATGACATGGATGGGAAAACCAACGCATGTTTGCAAGAAACGGTAGAAGCAAACCGCCAAAAGGCATATGAAGCCGCAAGCACCCTAGACGAGCTACTGCAATTTCTTAACGATTCTGCTAGGCAGGTAGAAATTAACGAACACAAAATGGCAAGAGCCATGACGGACAATATACAATAAGGAGGAAACATCATGCCAAGAGGCTTTTCAGGAGCAACCGTAGAGCGTTTTTTTAAGAAAACCAATGAAGCGATGGACAAGGCAGCAGAGGCACATAGCAAAAACCCCTTAAAGGGCATGCCCAAAGGCAAGATTCCTTTGCCGCGCATACAAGAGGGCGTTAATGTGAAACTACCCTTTGAGCCAGGCGATGCAAACCCGCACAGCGACAGGTACAAAACAGGCGTTGGCAACAGCTCAAACATCATTGTTGAGCAAACTAACTATGATGACATTGCGAAAAAAATGGATAATGCCGACGATAAAGTTGGCGAAATGATTTATAAAATGTGTTGTGAGGTAGAACAAATTTGTAGCACGATATACACCATACCAGAAACCAACCCCAAAATCCTATCTATAGCGGAGCGCATAAAGGATGCTCTGCCCAAATTCAGAGAGCTAACAGAAAACGCAAATATAGAGACTAGAAGATTCGTAAGGGAGGTAGGCGACACAGACCGTGCGCCCGATAGCTTCAAGGTTGTTCTTTCAGAAGAGGGCGCGGAGGATGTTGTTTCTGCTACCAAAAACGCCGTACAAAGGCAAGTGGCAAATATGGAAAGCACAGCCAGAAGCTACACACAGGCGGCAAACACCCTAAAAAACCAAGCCAACTCCTTCCAAAGGCAGATTGACAATAATGAAAACCGAATGTGTGTGCTAGAAGGGCAAATAAAAGCCCTAGAGGAACGTGAAGCCATGCAAAGCATCGTAAACCCATTTGGGCGGCTATAATAACCAGCCACCACTATAGTAATTTAACTTGAAAATGACTATATACATATTTCAGGAGGACATACATGAGCGTAAGAAGAACATCATCCGAAATAAGACGGCTACAAGATGAAGTGGATAGGCTACAAGAAGAAATATCAGACCTTTATGAACAGAAAGAAGAATGTACCGAGGCTCAAGACCG
>Ga0131853_10001508_pt1 | contig 41621 bp, 34 predicted proteins | sample TergutLab28metaG_FD_92764 | JGI IMG/M metagenome (GOLD analysis project Ga0131853, IMG submission 92764) | Labiotermes labralis P1 segment gut microbial communities from Petit-Saut dam, French Guiana - Lab288 P1 (version 2) (version 2) | ecosystem: Host-associated > Arthropoda: Insects >...
CAGTACTTTTGCCTACGGCAAAAGCGGCTGCGCCGCCGGACTCCTTTCCGGTACGCCTTGACAAAGGCAGGGATAAAAATTTCCAACTCAAAACCGTGTTGTACATTGTATTGCAAGGGTAATGATCAGCAAGCCGTCAGCTACTGTTCACTGATACTATTTTAATCCAAAACGTATATATTTTCAACATATACTTTTCATACTTATGCCATTTTTGCAATTTCCTTCTTAAGTCGGCCTATTATCTTTTTTTCAAGTCTTGATATATAGGATTGAGAAATTCCCAGAAGGTCTGCAACTTCTTTTTGTGTTTTCTCTTCCTGTTCTTCGTTTAGACCAAATCTCATCTCTACTATTTGCTTTTCACGTTTCGATAATTTTTTCATAGCCTTTTCAAGCAAATCTTTATCAACCTCGTCTTCTATATCACGATATATTATATCAACTTCTGTTCCCAGTATGTCTGAAAGCAAAAGCTCGTTGCCTTCCCAATCAACATTTAAGGGTTCATCAATTGAAATCTCATTTCTCACTTTTGAATTTCGCCTTAAAAACATAAGTATTTCATTTTCAATGCAGCGCGAAGCATATGTAGCGAGCTTGATTTTTTTCTCGGTTCGGAAAGTATTTATCGCTTTTATAAGGCCGATAGTGCCAATTGAAATTAAATCTTCAATATTAATTCCCGTGCTTTCGAATTTACGAGCTATGTATACAACAAGCCTTAAATTTCGCTCAATAAGAATTGATTTTGCATAAGAATCCTCCGGTTTGCCAAGTTTTGAAAGAAGTTCAAACTCTTCCTCTGTTTTTAAAGGCGCAGGTAAAGTTTCGCTGCCTCCGATATAGTAAATAGTATCATCATCTGCGGCTTTATAAAAAATGATGATCTTTGCTTTTTTATAAATGGAAAGCATTGCATCTAATAAAGACATAAATATCAACTCCAATTTTATTATTGATCCTTCGATTATACTCGTATCCTCTCAAAACATTAGCAGAAAAACGCAGAATTTTTTTCGCTAGACTAGGAAAAAGGTTCTTAGCGTACCCGAAGGTACGATAAGGTTCTTTTGATATGTACCGCCAAGAAGGGCGGCCGCCAAAGGCGGCTTTTGCGTAGCAAAAGTACTGAGACGAATAGCGGGAAAAAGACAAGTTTTTGTTACTGTTTTGAGGGGATACGAGTATAAAAAGGAGGTTTCCTCTAACCTATTGCCTCTGTCCCTAAAAGACCTTGATATGTACCGTCTTCGGATAGGTTAAAATTATATATAGCTATAATAACATTCTTTAGTGTAAAAATTTTCTTACCCGTGTTAATTTCAACCTTATCAGGTCGAAATCCGCATAGTACGCCATTTTGTTTACCAATGCTTGTAAAAGGTATTATTCTTATACGCTTTGAAAATTCACACTCGGCAGCCATTGAAGCTAATGCAGTAAGATCATTCTCCTTTCTATCATCAAATACTTCTCTTATGCGCTTTGGTAAAAATGTTTTTATCGCATTAAATTCTGCTACTATAACCGGATAATCGTTTAATGGATCTTTAAGTGAGTTCCCGGTATCTAGTAATGCGTTAAATTTAACATTGCTAGTATCAGAATATATTGTTATCTTATAGAATACTTGGTTTTTTATCAGCGTCCTATGAATTCTTGCATAAAAAAGCTTAAATAATATATAGAACGTACAGGTTGAAAACAATAAAAGCGTTACTGAGAAATTGCTAATAGTAAATTGAAGCGCATCACCAACCATATAAGAATCAGGCATAAAATAATACAAAGCAAAAACTACGCCCCCAACTGAAAATGCAGTCGCATAACAAGTAAGAACTATGTTGGTATATTCTTTCACTTTAGTTGGTTTGAACGCAATATGTACTCCAAGCAATATTATTATCAATGATACTATAATCCTATTGACAACCCTTAAACCGGGAACAAACATAAACAAGCAGTATATGAGTGCCATTAGAAAACCGGAAATAACTATTTTATACCATTTAATCTTTTGAGATATCAGCTTACTGACGATATATAAGACGAAACTGTTCATAAGAAAATTTATTGCCAGTATAACATCCGCATATACGACCGAAGCAACCACCCCCCAAATTAATCATCTCTGTAATAATTATACAAATTTTACTCAGCGTAATATGTCAAAAATACTGAACTTGATAATAAAACAATTCGATAAAAAATGTTTAAAATTTATATTTATTCTGTTATAATAGGCTTCGATCAATAAAATACTTTATTAATCCACAATGAAAATCGTCCAAAATATAAAGATGACTTTCATTTCAGATTAATATCTGAAAGAGCTAAAATATGAATAAAAATCTTGAATTTGAAATAGTAGATATTAAAGATATTGAAATATGTCGTTATTTATGTGATGAACTTATGTCGTATCAAAAATCTAAAGCGATTCTTTTTCCGGAAGCTTTTAACGGCATGAATTTTGATACGAGAATGAAAAAGAGCTGTGAAAATACTGTTGACAGCCAAATAATTATTTGCAAAGATAAAGACAAGCCAATTGGCTATGCGTTTTCAACAATAGAAACTGCTTCAAAAGAATCTGCTGAATTTTCCCCTGAATGGGCACCAAAATCTGACTCGGCAGAGTTTAGAGGCTTTTATCCTGATTGGCTAGAGATTCCTCAAAAAATAGGATGTCTGAGCAATATATATATAAAAGATGAATACCGGGGCATTGGTCTGGGCTATAAATTCATCGAAAAGTCTCTAAGTTGGCTTAGAAATTTTAGCGAAGTTAAATATATACTCGTATATATATCTAATGGTAATGATGATGCTTTGAAATTTTACCAAAATAATGGCTTTAAGTTTAGCCATGATGTTTTTGGTGGATTTATAACTGCAATGTTTACCCTTGCAATACAATGAACAAATAAAGTTTTGTGTAAGGAGAATTATTGTTGACAAGTAAAAACAGAGACGTAATTGCTATTTTTAACGAAGGTGACTTCCCTCATGGTGTAACCGTTAAAATTCGAACAGGGATGATTATAGCGCAGGATGTATACAACGAGCATGGTTTTTTGCTTTGCACCAAAAATTCAAGACTTAACGAAAATTTAGTAAGGCTATTTCTTCAAAATGGTATAAGATGGGCAAGAACTTATGAAATGTCTCTAACAGAGAAGCTTGAGGGTGCTATCAATGAAGATTTGATACTTTCATCTGTAGTTCAAAGTGAAGATTTTCAAGAATTCAAAACCGAATATGTGCGCAAAATTGATGAGGTAAAAGAGCATCTGCTTGATATTTCCATAGGCGGGAATGTAGACATAGAGGCTTTGCATGAAGTAACTTCTGATATAGTTAACACTCTTGACACTAAAAATGATGTGTTCAATTATATCAGATTTATGAAACAATCTGATGAAGCAACATTTGGTCATTGTATTAATGTTTCAATGCTTTGTAATCTTTTCGGACACTGGTTAGGAATGAAACATCGTGATATTGTTGACTTAACTGCTGCAGGTTCATTGCATGACCTTGGTAAAACTAAAATTCCACATAGCGTTTTGTGCAAAAAAGGCAGGCTAACCGAGGGTGAGTTTAACATTGTAAAAAACCATACCGTTTTAGGATATGAACTGATGAAGGATGCCAAGCATATACCGGAACGTATCAAGCTTGCCGCCCTTATGCATCATGAAAGACCTGATGGCAGCGGCTACCCTCATGGCCGCAAAACATCTGATATTGATAAATATGCAAGCATTGTGACTATCTGCGATATTTATGATGCCATGATTTCAAATAGATGTTATAAGGAAAAATTATCCCCCTTCTATGTTATAAAAACATTCGAGCAGGGGTCTTATGGATATTTACATACTGAATACCTCTTAGTTTTTTTACAGAACATAGCGCATACCTTTCTCCATAGCGATGTAGTTTTAAGTGATGGTAGAGAAGGAAGAGTTGTCTTTATCAACGAAAAACACCTGTCAAGACCTATTATTCAATGCGGAAGAGAGTTTATTGACTTGTTGGAAGAACCCGGATTAGATGTTAAGCTGGCTATGTAAGGGGTTATCGCTGTGATAAAACTCTCGTAAAGCTAATAAATACGGCTTTGCGAGAGTTTTTCATGATTGCTTACCCTTGCAATATAATGTACAACTACCTATACATAATCATCTATCCATAACAGGGAATCCAATAAAATTATCAGGAACCTGACCGCTAAATACAGTATTAACGATAGCCACTTTACGGCTAAGTGTTATTTCAGATTCTTGCGGCGGGTTAACAATTCTTACAGCGATGTTTACTACAAGCCAAATCTGGAAATTAACCTGATTTATTCCGACGGATTCAAAAGTTGTTTCATAGTCAACTGTTACGTTTCCGACAGGTTTTATTTCTATCCTTACCCGAGGACCTATGTTGGCAAATGCCTCTATTCCAAGCAATGCCCCTGCGGGTACTCTAACTTCATCTGTCCGGATATTGCTTAAATGTTCTGAAATATAAGCGGCAACATTTCCACAAATGCTATTTACAAGCACTGTGTTTACATTTATCGAGCTTATCTGCCCATCTTCTGATTTAACACTTGTAAAAAAATCTGAAGCCTCTAATCCGGAATCTGCCATTACATCTTCAATTGCCGTGTTAATAACAGCATTTATTTCATTTTTAATCCTCATTTCATAAGTAGCAAAAACTGCCGGCATTATAAGTTCGTCAACATTTTGCAAAGAAAGATATAGCATTACCGTTAAAAAAATAATAACAATTAAGCCTGACATTCCGAACAAGCGTTTTTTGTTAATGTCTTTACTTCTATGGCTTGCCGGGCGATTGCTGCCAACTGCTCGTCGGCGGGGCCGCCGTTTATGTCTTCGTCGCATAATGTCTTCCTGATGCCATTTGTTATACTTACAACTATATGCGGATTAATAAGTAAAAAGAATTTAAAAGAATCTGGGTTCTCTATTGCCTTATTCTGTCCAAGATAGTATAATTTGCTTAAGATATTTTTGCCCTATCAAAATATCAGCAAACACTTATTTAGGAGGTTTTTTAATTATGCAAAGAGTTTACAATTTCTCAGCTGGTCCTTCCATGCTTCCTTTGGAGGTTCTAGAGAAGGCTCAAAGCGAGCTTCTTAACTACAACAACACGGGCATGTCCGTTATGGAAATGAGCCATCGTTCTAAACCTTATGAAGAAATTATTGCAACTGCGGAGGCTCTACTTCGTGAAATAATGAGCATTCCCGAAAATTATAAGGTTCTTTTTCTTCAAGGCGGCGCAAGCACTCAATTTGCAATGATCCCTTTTAATCTCACTAAGAACAAAAAAGCAGATTATGTAAACACAGGAAACTGGTCAAGCGTTGCTATTAAAGAAGGCAAGCGTTTTACTGACCTTAAAGTAGTTGCATCAAGTGAGGACAAGACTTTCTCATATATTCCTACAATTGATAAAGGTGAGCTTAGAGCTGATGCGGATTATTTTCACTATACAGTTAACAACACAATTTATGGAACACGCTTTACTGAATACCCCGAAACAGGCAATGTGCCTCTAGTTTGTGATGCTTCAAGCAGTGTTCTTTCAGAAGTTTATGATATGAGCAAGTTTGGTATTTTTTACGCAGGCGCTCAAAAGAATATTGGTCCTGCCGGCGTAACGGTTGTTATTATCCGTGAAGACCTTATAGGGAATGCACTTCCTGACACACCTACAATGCTTAACTATGAGACCCATGCAAAAGCAGGTTCAATGCATAATACTCCTCCAACATATGGTATTTATCTTGCTAAACTCGTATTTGAATGGGTTAAAGCGCAAGGCGGCGTTGCTGCAATCCAAAAACTTAACGAAGCTAAAGCAAAATTGGTTTATGATGCAATTGATGAATCACAACTGTTTACAGCTCATGTTCCAAACTTAAAAGACCGTTCACTTATGAACATTCCTTTCTTCGCAACAAACGAAGACCTTGATGCAAAATTTATTAAAGAATGTGCATCACTCGGTCTTACAACACTTAAAGGCTACAGAACAGTAGGCGGTATGCGTGCGAGCATGTATAACGGTATGCCTATGGAAGGCGCAAAAGCACTTGCGGATCATATTAAGAAGTTTGATATGGAAAATAAATAATATCAACCATAAATTAAAGGAGAATCAGTAAATGTTTAAAGTTCTTACGCTGAACAAAATCTCAAAAGCAGGTTTGCAGCATTTGCCTGCATCAAACTATGAAATTTTAGATAAATGCGACAGCCCGGATGGCATTCTTTTAAGAAGCTTTGCAATGCATGATATGGAGCTTCCTACTTCACTTCTTGCAGTTGGAAGAGCGGGCGCAGGCGTAAACAACATACCGCTTGATAAATGTTCTGAAAAAGGTATCGTTGTTTTTAATACTCCGGGTGCTAACGCTAATGCGGTTAAAGAGCTTGTTATATGTGGGCTTTTAATGTCTTCTCGTAAAATTTACGAAGGAATAACTTGGTGTCAAGGATTAACTCAAGACGGTACTGTCGCTAAAGCTGTTGAAGCGGGTAAAGGCGAATTTGTCGGTCCTGAAATTATGGGTAAAAAACTTGGCGTAATAGGGCTTGGAGCAATTGGAATCTTAACTGCTCATGCGGCACATGCTCTCGGCATGGAAATAATCGGATATGATCCGTTCCTTGACAAACGCAGTGACAGCACTTTAAAACAAGTTGACAGCCTTGATGCTCTTTATTCAGAGTGCGACTACCTTTCACTTAACGTTCCTTCAAATGCTGAGACAAAAGGTATGATCAACACAGCTTCTATCGCTAAGATGAAAGACGGCGTTCGTATTATCAACGCTGCTCGTGCTGAACTTGTAAATAACTCCGATATCAAAGCTGCTATTGAAAGCGGAAAAGTATCTTGCTACGTAACTGACTTCCCTGTTGATGAAGTTCTTGGCACCAAAGGAATTATTACAATTCCACATCTTGGAGCATCTTCTCCTGAATCAGAAGAAAACTGTGCGCATATGGCGGCTGTCCAACTTAAAGAATATCTTGAAACAGGCAGCATTGTTAATTCTGTAAACTTCCCTAACACACAACTTGGTGCTATCTCGGGTAAAAGAGTTTGCGCTCTCCACAAAAAAGATGCCGCGGATAAACTTGATGCGACGGCGGGTGCTAAAAGCATTGCTTCTAACGTTCGAGGTGAATACGGTTATACTGTATTTGATGTTGCAGATGATTCAATCGCCGATGCACTTAAAAAAGTTGATGGTGTTTTAACTGTTCGTGTTATTTAAACAAAACCATAATTATTACACAATACGGAGGAATTATTTATGTCGATAGTAAGACCTTTTAAGGCTGTTCGCCCTGATCCGAAACTTGCGGACAAAGTTGCGGCACTTCCTTACGATGTTATGAATTCAAACGAAGCAAGAGAAATGGTTAAAGATAACCCATATTCTTTCTTATTCGTTGACAAAGCCGAAATAAGCCTTGACCCAAGCATTGATCTTTATGATGCAAAAGTGTATGAAAAAGCGGCTAGCAACTTAAAACAAATGATCTCAGATAAAGTTTTTATACAAGATGAAAAACCATGTCTTTATATTTATCGTTTAACGATGAATGGCCGCCCTCAAACAGGCATAGTCGGCTGTACTTCAATTGATGAATATGAGGAAGGCAAAATCAAAAAACACGAGCATACTCGTGCAGACAAAGAAATTGATAGAATTAAGCATGTTGATATTACAAATGCACATACAGGTCCTATATTTTTAAGCTACAGAGCAAAAGCTGAAATTAACGCGGCGGTTGACAAATGGGTTAAAGAGCATGAAGCTGCTTATAATTTTGTCGCTGATGATGATGTTAGGCATGAAGCATGGGTTGTTGATTGCGCTAATACTATCGCCAAAATTCAAGGTGCTTTTGCTGAAGTTCCTGCGCTTTACATAGCAGACGGGCATCATAGAAATGCCTCTGCTGTTAAAGTAGGTCTTAAACGCCGAGAAGCAAACCCGAACTATGATAAAGAAGCTGAATTTAACTTCTACTTATCTGTTATTTTCCCTGATGATCAGCTTTATATCATGGACTACAACAGAGTTGTTAAGGACTTAAACGGTCTTTCTGACGATGAATTTATGAGTAAAGTCAAGGAAAAATTTGATGTTACAGATTCAAACGACGGAATCCCTAAAAAACTTCATACATTCGGTATGTATCTTAACAAAAAATGGTATGCACTTACCGCAAAACCTGAGCTTATAATTGATGACCCAATCGAAGCTCTTGATGTTTCGATACTTCAAAAGCAGCTTCTTTTCCCAATTCTTGGAATTGATGATCCAAGAACAAATAAACGTATCGACTTCGTTGGCGGTATAAGAGGGCTTAAAGAACTTGAAAGACGTGTTGACAGCGGCGAAATGAAAGTTGCGTTCGCTATGTTCCCAACTTCAATGGATGAACTTTTAGCTGTTGCAGACGCAGGTGAAGTAATGCCTCCTAAGTCTACTTGGTTTGAACCTAAGCTTCGTTCGGGAATGTTTGTTCATTTGTTAGATTAATTTAGATTATTTCTAGCCTAAAACTAGAAAAGGATTCTTAAAACTTATTTGAAATCCCTTCAACGCAAAACCACCATCGAGATTATAAGATGTTAATTTCTGATGGTGGTTTTGTTGTATGCTAGTATTTTGCTAAAAAGCGGAGGTAAAAATGGAAAAGATAAATTACAGCACCGAGAAGCTTAAAGAAGCGCACCGTTCGCTATTGTCTACGTTATGCAAATGCGAGAAGATTGATTTACAAAAGCAGGCGGCAGCGCAGCAGACTTTGTTGAAGCGTAGGATTGCTGCGCTTAAGATTGCTTTGGTGCTTATTGAGAGGGAGGTTGCTGAAAGGTAAGCATCTCCTGGGGACGAGTATCTTTAACCTTTTTTCGCTCGACTCCTATCCGTAGAATTCAACAACTTCTTCCGAATCCTCAAACTCTCCGGCGTAACCTCAACTAACTCATCGTCGGCAATAAACTCCAAGCACTGCTCCAAGCTTAAAATCTCCGCAGGAACTAAACGCAGTGCATCATCACTGCCGGATGCTCTTACATTAGTCAGTTTTTTCTGTTTGCAAATATTAACTTCCATATCATCCCGGCGGGCATTGCGGCCTACGACCATTCCAGCGTAGACTTTAGTTCCGGGAGAGATAAATAGGCTGCCTCGCTCTTGTGCGTTATACATACCGTAAGGAACTGCTTCTCCTGTTTCAAAGGAAATCAGCGATCCTTGCGGTCTTTCAGGAATATCACCTTTATAAGGAGAATAGCCTCCGAAGAGTGTATTTATTATACCGTTACCCTTGGTATCGGTTAAAAATTCTGTACGGTATCCTATCAGACCTCTAGCGGGGATCATGAAATCAAGTCTTGTGTACCCACCTTTTGAAGTGCTCATCTGTTGTAATTCGCCACGGCGGCTACCAAGTTTCTGGATTACTACACCCGAGAAATCTTCCGGAACGTCTATTGTTACAGCTTCCATCGGTTCATGCTTCTGACCGTCTATTTCTTTGTACAGCACGGTAGGTTTTGATACTTGAAATTCATAACCTTCCCGCCGCATAGTTTCTATCAATATTGATAGATGCAACTCCCCTCGCCCGGTTACTTTGAAGACATCTGTACTTTCTGTGTCTTCAACCCGCAAGCTGACATCAGTATTCAGCTCTTTATACAAACGTTCACGAATTTGACGTGAGGTTACAAATTTCCCTTCTTTACCTGCAAATGGGCTGTTGTTAACAATGAAATTCATTGTTAACGTAGGTTCTGAAATTTTGCTGAAAGGTAATGGTGTAGGGCTTTCCGGATGGCATAAAGTGTCACCTATTTTTATTTCGGGAATCCCGGCTATTGCTATAATAGAGCCAACAGATGCCTCTTTCACTTCTTCCCTATCTAAGCCGGCGAATTCATATAGTTTAGATATGTTGACATTTTTAGATTTTCCCGGTTCATGTATATTAACAATCGTTACCATATCATTGATGTTTACAGTTCCGTTTATCACCCTGCCTACACCGATTCGCCCGAGATAGCTGCTGTAATCTATGTTATAAATAAGTATTTGTGTATTGCCTGTCGGGTCTCCCGACGGAGCAGGGATATGTTCCATTAGAGTATCAAACAGCGGCTCCATTCCTTTGCCATCATTAACCATCTCTTTTGCCGCCCAACCTTTTTTAGCTGAAGCAAACACAAATGGAGAATTCAACTGAGCATCTGATGCTTCAAGTTCCATAAATAATTCCAAAACCTCATCAACCACTTCGTCCGGGCGAGCTTCCGGTCTGTCTACTTTATTTATACACACAACGACGGGTAAATCTAACTCTAAAGCGTTCCTTAATACAAACTTCGTTTGAGGCATAGGACCTTCAAAGGCATCTACCAAAAGCACAACTCCATCTACCATATTAAGTACACGTTCAACCTCGCCTCCAAAATCAGCATGTCCTGGTGTATCAACAATATTGATTTTTGTGTCTTTATACAGCACCGAGGTGTTTTTTGCCAAAATAGTTATGCCTCGTTCCCGCTCTAGGTCGCCAGAGTCCATAACTCTCTCTGACACGGTTTGATTTTCCCTAAAGGCACCGCTTTGCCAAAGAAGTTGGTCTACCAATGTGGTTTTTCCATGATCTACATGGGCTATAATTGCTACATTTCTTATGTTGCCGTTTGCTGTCATTTGCTATTTCCTGCTTTCTATATTTTAAATGTGCGTTAATCATCCGACCTAAGCACAATATGCTTAGCCGCTTGCCGTTTACGGTCATCAACAATTTTAGCATAATGCTTCGCTGTTGTGTTTATATCAGAATGCCCTAAAGTGTCTGCTACCAAATAAATATCTCCTGTTTCTGCGTAAAGGCTTGTAGCGTAGGTGCTTCTTAGCTTATGCGGTGATATTTTTTTAAGCGGAGTAACAGATGCCGCATATTTCTTAACAAGGTTTTGGACAGCCCTTGTGGTTATTCTTTTGCTTTGCAGCGACAGAAATAAAGCATTTTCATGCCCTTCTTTAGCGGCAATCTTATCACGCTGATTCAAATACCCTTTTAACGCTTCTTCAACCTCTTTGCCAAAGTATAAAAGAGACTCATCTCCGCCTTTTCTTATAATCCTGATACTATTCGAATTAAAATCTATGTCGCTTATGTCTATCCCAACACATTCAGATACTCGCATACCTGTTCCGAGCAACAAAGTCGTAAGGGCAAGATCTCTTTTTGAAGTTAAGCTGTGAAATTTTTGACTTCGCTCCGATAAGCTTTCACCGCTTTCTACCTCGTCAAGGAAGTCTGCGACTTCATTTGCCTCTAAACGTGTTACTGTTCTTTTGTTAAGCTTCGGAAAATCAACTTTGTCAGCAGGATTTGATTCTATGACACCTTTTTTAAAATAATATGAAAACATCGTGCGGACAGCGGCAAGCTTGCGTGATTTCCCTCTAGCACCATTTTGTATATCAATCGTAGTTCCTTTTCGTTCCTTTGTATAAAGCGACAAGTATTCCATATAGCCTTCTATATCATCAGCATTGATTGCAGCAAGATCATTAAGCGTCATCTCGATCATATCTATATTTTGAAACTTGGGACATTCTTCTGTCAAATATCTAAAAAATATTTTAAGATCAATTGCATACGCCTCTCGCGTTCTGGGCGCAGTAGTATCATTAATCGCACGAAAAAAAGAAACAGTAAAAGCAGGGAGTTCTTTTTGCATCTCTCTAAGCCGCTCTTGACAGCGTTTGCTTTCTTCCGATTGATAATTGCCCGCCATTTAATCTATGCCCTTTTCCCAACCCCTAATATTCGATCGCTTTATAGCTCCGAATACTTTTTCAACGAGATCGGGATATTCCTTGCTTTGTTCCTCTATAAATTCCTTAATTTTTTCACGCTTTGTATATCCATCAACAGGGCAAGGGCTTTTAACAACAGGGAGGTTTTCTCTTTGAACAAACTTGACTATTTCTGCCTCCGGCGCATACATTATCGGGCGTATTGAGTAAAGCTCTGTTTTGTCAAGATATGTTACAGGCGCAAATGTATGAATACGTCCTTCATAAAATAGCGATAAAAACAGCGTTTGAATGACATCATCTTTATTATGCCCGAGCGCAATTTTATTACATCCAAGCTTCTTTGCTTCGTTGTTTAATGCGCCTTTTCGCATTTTTGAACAAAGCGCACATGGGTTTGATTCTTTTCTTATGTCGAAAATTATTTCACCGATATCTGTCTCGACAACCGTATATCTAACACCTATGTCATCGCACATCTTTTGAACCCCTGAAAGATCAAAATTAGGAAGCCCAAGAGAGACTGTTATTGCCTCTACTTCATATTTTACAGGATAAAATCTCTGCATAGCCTTTAGACCCAAAAGAAGGGAAAGGCTGTCTTTGCCACCCGAAATTCCTACTCCTATACGATCTCCTTCCTGTATCATATCATAATCCATAGTTGCTTTTCTTATGTAGCTTAGTAATCTTTTAGTGTCCATTGTATTCTCCTGTGTTTTTAATCTTTGCTCTCTGTAAAATCTCTATAATCTTAGATTTTTCTTCGTCGCTTGAATCCAAAAGCGGACTTCTAACACGCCCCCCTTTGTACCCTGTATAATCTGTTGCAAATTTAAGCCCTGCCACACCAAATGCTCCGGTGACAGCTGCATTTACAGGGAACATGCGATTGTATAAATCTCTCGCCTCTTCCCATTTGCCCGCATCAAACAATTCCTGAGTTTCTGTGATTTCGTTAGGGCAGCAGTTAGCCATTGCAGAGATAATACCGGTAATTCCAAGTGCAAGGGCAGGATACCATGCAGAAAATGTACCCGTCATAACTTGAAAGCTTGGGTCTGCAACTCGTAGGAATGTAGCCAATTGAGGCACATCTCCATTTGAATCCTTCATACCGACAATATTTGGGTGTCGGCTTAATTCAACTATCGCATCTGCGCTGATATTAACATGAGTAAACTTGCTTACGTTGTAAATTAGGATTGGAATATCACTAGCATCAGCAACGGTTGTAAAATGCTTAATCAAAGATTTTGTGGTCATTGAACTCCCGTAATAAAACGGCGTAAGCACCAAAGCCGAATGAGCACCAAGCCTTGCACATTTATTAGTAAAAGAAATGGTTTCACGAGTTGATTCAAGACCACTTCCAACCATTACAGCTCGACCGGGAGCAGCATTTTCCACGGTATATTTTACAAGGTTAAGCTTTTCTTCTTCATTTAAATAAACTGTTTCGCTGTTGGAGCCAATAACTAAATATCCCGCTATTTTGTCTTTGTTCCACTTTTGTATGTTTGAAATAAATCCCTCATAGTCAATATCGCCATTTTCTTTAAACGGAGTTATCATCGGCGGCAATACGCCTTTAATTTTATTCATATTGGCTTAGTCCTTTCTTTCAAAACTCCAATTTCGATTGCAATTTATTTGCTTCTGTGGTCTATATTATACATTGTGCCAGGGAATTTATCAATATATTTAATTGTCCTACTCTACTTTGGCGGAATGATAAACCATCTAAAGTCCTAAAAAGCTAATATTTGCAAATAAACACCCTTCATGCTATAATCATCACCATGGAAACAGTCCCTGCGAAAACAATCGTTACTAAGACAAAAAAGCCTGCTGAATGGTTTGGTGCGGAGTATAATATGAATATTTACCGCGGATGTTCGCATGGGTGCATCTATTGTGACAGTAGAAGCGATTGTTACAGAAATGTTGATTTTGATACGGTTAAAGTTAAAGAGAATGCTTTGCAAATTATCCGCAATGATTTACGCCGTAAGATTAAAAAAGGGGTAGTTGCAACGGGAGCAATGAGCGACCCTTATAATCCATTGGAGAAAAAGCTGTGTTTGACAAGAAATGCTCTTGAGTTAATCAATGCTTTTGGCTTTGGGGTTGCAATTGATACTAAAAGCAGCTTAATTGAACGGGATATTGATATATTATGCGATATTAAATCTCACTCTCCCGTAATTGTTAAGATGACTATTACTACGGCTGATGATAATTTATCACAAAAAATTGAGCCGAACGTGATGGCTTCAAGCGAACGGTTTGATTTATTGCGCAAATTATCAAATGCCGGAATATTTTGCGGTGTGCTTATGATGCCTATCTTGCCGTATATAAACGATACAGAGGAAAACATTTCTCAAATTTTGCATAAAGCGAAAGAAGTTGGCTCTAAATTTGTATACCCCGCATTTGGAGTAACTTTGAGGCACGGCAATCGTGAGCATTACTATGGAAAGCTCGACGAGCTTTTTCCGCATATTAAACAAAAATATTCTGATGAATATGGCAGCAGATACATGTGTACGAGCAGAAATGTGAAGAAACTATGGGCTTTGGTTACAGAGCTTTGCGATAAATACGAGCTTTTGTACAACATGAAACATATTACGCAGTCTTACAGGCAAAGCTATAATATAAGCCAGCTAAGCTTATTTGATGACATCAACTACTAAGGGGATTTAAACTTGGAATACCTACATACTTTACTATATCTCGGTCCTCTTATTTTTTTAGCAGGTTTTATAGATTCTATCGCCGGTGGCGGCGGAACTATAGGAATTCCCGCATATATGCTAACCGGTATGCCGGTTCATTTTGCGCTCGGGACTAATAAATTCAGTATGACAATCGGAACTGCTGTAGCTGCAGGTAGGTTTATTAAAAATAAGGCGGTTGACTTTCAAACAGTTGCCGTGTCAGTAATTTTCGCTTTGATTGGGTCGGCTTTAGGTGCATTAATTGCGCTTTCAATCAGCGATAGATCAATACGACTTGCCCTAATAATTATTTTACCATGCGTAGCTGTTTTCTTGGCATTTCGCAAGGGTAAGGTTTATGAGGGTGATCCGGAAAGCCTTTCGTTGCGTAAAAAGATCGTGTTAGCGACATTAGTTGGCTCTTTTATGGGCATTTTTGATGGACTAATAGGTCCCGGAACAGGAACATTTGGAATAATTGCATATAATGCATTTATGAAATACGATTTCAGAACAGCATCCGGAAATGCAAAAGTTGTTAATTTAGCATCAAATTTTGGTGCATTTGCAACATTTGCGCTTCATGGCAATGTTATTTTTATACTTGGGATACCTGCAGCGTTATGCTGTATAGCGGGGAACTACGTTGGGTCGGGGTTTGCGCTTAGAAAAGGGGCAAAACTAATACGTCCAATGCTTTTTGTTGTTCTTGGGATATTGCTTTTTAGGATTGTTTATGATTTTGCAAGCATGGGTTAGTGATGTGTCTATGGAAAGAACGATTCTTCATTGCGATTTAAATTCTTTTTACGCATCAGTAGAATGTGTAAAAAATCCTGCGCTTAAAGATGTTCCAATGGCTGTTGCCGGCGATCCGAAAAGTCGTCACGGAATTATCCTTGCTAAAAATGAGCTTGCAAAAGGTTTCGGAGTTAAAACTGCTGAAACTATTTGGCAAGCCAGAAAGAAATGCCCTGATCTTGTTCTTGTACCCCCTTGCCATAAAGATTACTCGTATTACTCCCGTCTTGCAGGTCAGATTTACGAAGAATTTACAGATCTTGTAGAGCCATTTGGTATTGATGAAAGTTGGCTTGATGTTACAGGGGTGCAAAATCTTTTTGGAAGCGGCGAAGAAATTGCAAACAAGATACGTCAAGCTTTAAGCTCACGCCTTGGACTCACTGCTTCTGTTGGCGTTTCTTTTAACAAAATATTTGCAAAGCTTGGAAGCGACTATAAAAAACCTGATGCAACAACAATTATAACCCTTGAAAACTATCATAAAATCGTCCACCCGCTGCCTGTTACAGATCTTTTATATGTTGGCAGTGCGGCAAATGAAGCTCTTTCAAAAATGCACATAAAGACAATCGGAGAACTTGCAAGAAGCAACAAATCCATTATAATTAAACAATTGGGTAAAATAGGTGAAGTTATCCACGACTATGCAAACGGTCTTGATGACAGCCCTGTTAAATCAGCATATGAGCAAGACAAACTTAAATCTATCGGGAATGGAATGACATTTCGTAGAAATTTGGCGAGCTATGATGATATTTTAACAGGTGTTGCTGCTTTATCGGACGAAGTATGCGGCAGAATGCGGAAACATGGCGTTAAATGCGGAACAATATCAGTCGCAATTAAAGACCCGGATTTTAAAACGGTTTCAAAACAAAAGACTCTTGAATCCTCTACTAACTTAACAAAAGAGGTTATACAGGTTTCAATGGATCTTGTTAAACTAATATGGAACAAAAAAGCCCCAATCCGCTCTATTACAATAACCGGCAGCCATATAGTTGATGCTCATACAGCAACCGAACAGCTATCTCTTTTTGAAGAATCTAAGCCTATTAACAAGGATAAACAAGAACGGCTTGAAAACACCGTACACAAGATAAGAGAGAAATATGGAAAAAGCTCTATAGAGCTCGGATCTATAATAAATAATGACATCATTTGATAACCCATAACAGGGATATAAGGAGGACAAGCCTATGAATTTAAAATCTTTATTTACCGCAAAGGGCATGTTTAAAGGCATCGACGCATCAAAACAAAATCAGGATATGATTTTAAACGGAAATATTTTTATCCGACCAAATTGCACCGGGGTGGAAAAAGAAATTGCAGTTAATTTATGTGCACGTATAGGCATTGAAGTCTTGGGATTTGACTTGCCTATTGTGAAAATTTATAGCAATGAAAACCAACTGACTTACCCTGTTAACATTTTTATAAACTGTGGACCTTTTTTCAAATCCGAGCCAGGAGCGGAGATATTGGTCGATTCAACAAAAGGAAAAACATATATAACGCTATGCGGTATAGATATTGAAGCATTAACTCGAAAGGGTAAAGAGCTTTATGGACTTGCAGAAGCAAAATCACAGCCTTCAAAAAATAATATTCCAAATCCAGAAATTATAAAATCTAAAGATTTATCAGATATTATGTCTATCAAAGGTATGTTTGATGATAATGATTACGACTTTCAAGCTGATGATTTTACGGGCAAGATCATTATAGAAGATGATTGCTCAGACGAAAATTTGATTAACTATGCGCATATTGCGGCGAAAATAGCTTCTCAAACTATCTCAATCGCTTTGCCTATTGCCGTTTTGGCGAGCAAAGCAAGAGGCTTAAACAGCCCAACCGTTGAATTGAGTAAAGATGGATCTATTGATCTAACTAAAGGCAACTTAAAAATTGACAATGAAGCCGTCAATTATTTCACTAAAACATTCCCTTATTTTGATAAAAAGCAGACATTTCATATTGCTGATGCTACTTCATGGATTTCGAATCAAGTTAAAAAATCCTTAGAACATGATGAATTTACCGCTTTTGAAATAATCGAAAATGAATTTTATTCTGAGACGAACGAGCTTATAAATTGGGTTGAAAGCGAAGTTTTACCAAGTATAAAACCAGGGGATAATATAAACATTACAGCAGCAGTTAGTGAGCCTTTTGACATGCGCAAAGAACTTGTTCAAAAAATTCAAAAAATGCTTAAAACATCAGCCGCAAAAACTATCGAAGTGAAAATCATAAGCGCATTTAAACAAGGTCAAAGCTTTATTTTAGAATCAGTAGTGCCGGAAATTATGATGTTTAAGGATGAAATAGCTGAGTTTGTTATTGGCTTTAAGCCGTTTCAAAAGAGTAAAGATGAACCTTGGGATACGGTATCCGGCGCAGCACCTAATTATGGTGATTACGAAAAAGATAAATGGTTCGAACTTCCAATCAGATGGCTTCAAGAGCTTTATCCTGTCGATGATATGATAGCAGAAAAACTTGGCATTTCAAGGGATTTAGTCAAGTTTGAAAAGCTTAATTTTGAATCCGAACATACTTATGAAATTTTGATAAAAGATAAATCTGGAAATGTTCTATTCAGTATATCATACAACATTGATGCAGTGGAAAAACACTATTTAAAAGACTTTCCGGATTTAGGTTTTGTTCACATATCACAGGGGTTTGCACAATGCGAAAGAAATGGAAAAGTTATTTCCCGTAAAATAATCAAGGGAGACCGTGAAGCATTTTGGGAAAAATATCAAGAATCCTTGTCAAAATGCCAAAAATATATTATAGATCAAGGAAAAGCTACTGCGGATAATCAACCATTTTTCAAGCGGCTTGAGGTAGAGGTTTTCGCCAGTGAACCTAACGAAGTTTTGAACATTAGACAAGACCTAATCTCCTCTTTAGACGCTCTTCATGAAGATATTTATTTTGCAGGGCTTGATTATTTCAGACAGTTTGGTAAAAAAGAGACTTCCGAACCATTTATGGAACCCGGTTTAATTTTGCCGCTTATACATGAGAGAAAGGGCAAGGGAATCTCTTATCGAATTTCATATATTGATAAACCTGTCACAAAATATTGCTTTAAGTTCAACCTTCAAAAAATCGAATTAAACGGTGAAACACCCATTGCGCTTCATTATAATATAACCGAATTGGACATACCGCTTATCGAAATTAAAGCAGCTCTCGAAAAAAATGTAAATACCATTGACTTTCCGTTCAGCGGCACGTTATATTTTAAGTCGGGAAATGAATCAATAAGTGTACAGGTTTCGCATACGCAAGCTCAAATAGAGGAAATCGATATAAAAAAAGCATTAGCAAACATAGAGAACCACATTATCAGCTATGAAGAATATATACAATATGTCAAGCAACTTAGAGATCACCCTCTTGTAAACATAGTAAAAGTCGCTACTTCGCTTGAACAGAGGGAACTTTATGCTTTTGAGTTTACAAGTGATATCCCGGCGGATGTTGTAAGTCAAGCTAAAAGAGTTACATCTAGACCAACATTTTTCATAAGCAGCAGACATCATGCTAATGAAATTTCAAGCACGAATTCTGCGTTTCGCTTTATCTTCAATATGTTAACAGATGATAAATTCAGAGAGGAATGCCTTAAAAACTTTAATCTTGTAATTTTACCGCTTGAAAATACGGATGGTGCTGTTTTAGGCTACGAACTGCAAAAAGAACACCCTACTTGGATATTCCACCCTGCACGTTTTAATTCTGTTGGTCGTGATTTTTATACAGATTACTTTACTGATAAAGAAAGTGAAGCACAAGGATTTACTAACGTATGGAGGAAATGGCTTCCTGATTTTGTAACGGATGACCACGGAGTGCCAAGTCATGAATGGGCACAGCCGTTTTCGGGCTATGTGTCGCCATGGTTTAGGGGATTTTGGCTGCCAAGAAGCATGTTTTACTGCTACTGCAGCTACGTTGAAGATCCGAAATATCCTCATATTAAGCCGCTTTATGAAGATATTGCAAAACATGTGTCAAAAACGATGGATAATCATGATGATATAGTTGAAGCAAGTTTGGAATGGAAAGACAGGCATACTAAATATGCATTTAATTTCATGCCAAACATGTACCCGCAAGACTATATCGGTAATTGGATAATCTATTTATCATCAAGGCAGCAGAGCCTATCTGCGCCCTACCCTCACCTACGCTATCCATGGATTACAACATTCTGTTGGATTACGGAAGTTGCAGACGAAACAGCTCAATCAAATTATCTGGAACTTTGTTCAAACACTCATTATGCGGCTAATATGGCAATTGTTGATTATTTATCACAATATCAATATGATGTTGTTACAGAAGTATCTGACGAAGCTTGTGTTGTTAGAATATGCAAAAGAAGAATTCGGGATAGGTTCAATTAGGGGGAAGTATCATAAAAATTGTATTAACAAAAAGATTGGCGGCAATCGCCGCAGAAATACAGTATCGGTCAATTATAGATATAGGCACTGACCACGCATATATACCTATTTATACCTGCCAAAATGGTTTAACAGACAGAGCAATCGCTTGTGATATAAACCCCGGTCCTCTTGAAATTGCCAAGAAAAACATTAACAATTTCGGTCTTAACAAAATGATAGAAACACGCCTTTGTTCCGGCTTTGATGCTGTTAAGCCGGGCGAGGCGGAATGCGCCGTTATAGCCGGAATGGGCGGAGGGCTAATAATAGATATTATAAAGAACGCTCACAATGTAGTACAAGCCCTTAACAGCTTGATATTACAGCCACAGCTTGACATTCCGTCAGTAAGGCGATATATTCATTTAGTAGGATATAGAATAACCAAGGAATGCCTTGTAGAAGATGCCTCAAAATTCTATAATGTCATAGTTTGCGAAAAGGGAGAGGATGCATCATATACTGAGGCAGAATATATTATCGGTAAAAAGCTTATTGAATCGCACAGTGAAACTTTCGAAAAATATTTAAGAAAGCAGCTTGTGTCACTTGAAAAGATAAAGTCAAATATCAAAAACGCCGAAGGCGGTTTAGAAAACAGCGGAAAACAAAGGTTTCAAGAAATACAAAGCCTTATAAAAATGCACAATGAAATTTTAGATTCTACGATGGAGGTCGATTATGGCAGTAAATACTAAGTGGGTTATGTCCGTTATGGAAAAATTTGCTCCTGAATGCCTTGCTTATGATAATGATAATGTTGGGCTTTTGGTTGGAGAGCAAGATGCGCCCATCAGCAAAGTTTTAGTAGCTTTAGAACTTACAAATGATGTATTGGACGAAGCAATTGAGGTTAAAGCAAATTTGATAGTTGCTCACCATCCAATAATGCGTAATCCGATTAAAAGAGTGACAGATGAAACTCTTTTAGGGCAAAAAATAATTAAACTCATTAAAAACGAAATATCACTTTTCGTTGCACATACAAACCTTGACGCCGCTCCAGGCGGTGTTAATGACGCGCTATTTGAGATTTTAGGCCTTTCCAATCAAGAACCTCTTATGATCCTTCCACATGCAGGTAGATGTGAACATATTGCTTCAGATTCAAAGATTTCACCTTCAATGGGTAGAATTGGTGAATTGCTGGCCCCTATGAAAACAAGTGAATTAGCAGCGATTGTCAAAAAACGCCTTAATCTTAATACCGTTAACTATGTTGGTGATGCAAATAAAATCATAAGCAAAGTAGGAATCTGTACCGGGAGCGGGTCAAGTATTGATTTTATAGAATCAGCCATTGAGAAAGGCTGCGATGTTCTAATTTCAGGTGATGTTACACATCATAATGCACAAACAGCTTTAGAGCTTGGAATTGTTTTGATCGATGGAACTCATTATGCTACCGAGGCTATAATAACAGATGTTATAGCAGATAAAATCAAAGAAGCCGCTATATTTGAAAATATTTATATAGATATAGTTAAAAGCACAAAGCAAAAATCGCCTTTACAGCAGGCATAAAATAACAAATTTGGGGAGGGCATATTACAATGAGTGAATTAATAAAAATCAACGTAATGGGTGAAGAAGTTGAAATAATCAAGGGGACTACGCTATACAACTTGAGCGAAAGATACACGCACAAGCTTAAATACCCTATCGTACTTGCTACAGTCGATAACGGACTTAAAGAGCTCAGTACGCAAATTAAAGGACCTTGCAAAATAGAATTTTTTGATATAACAAACCCAAATGGGTTTAGAGTTTATCAACGCAGCCTGTTTTTTATAATGTTTTGTGCCATAAAAGATGTTATTGGAAAAGATGTACGAATTGTGATAAACCGCTCTATTAATAAAAATTATTTTTGTGAGCTTTCTTCGACATCAGGTAATGAGAAGCTAACAGATGATGTAATATTAAAAATTGAAAGCCGAATGAAGGAAATAGTCAAGCAAGAACTGCCAATATCAAAAGTCACACTTTCTCTTGAAGATGGTATGGCTATTGCCCATGAAAATAACCTTCTTGATAAAATTGGCACAATAAAATTCAGACGCACAGGGTGGATTAATTTCTACGAACTTGGAAACCATTATAACTATTTTTATGGGACTATGGCAATCAACACAAAATATTTTACAAATTTTAAACTTCATCGTTTTGCAAGTGGGCTCATACTTCAAATGCCTGAAGCAAGTAATCCAAGTGAACTTACCGAGTTAGCACAGCTTGATAAAATGTCAAAAGTGTTTGATCAAGCACGGCAGTGGCGTGAAATACTTAACACTCGAAATGTTTGCGAGCTTAACAACAACATATGTGACGGGAAATTTTCCGATATAGTAAGGCTGTCTGAAGCACTTCATGAAAAAAGGGTAGCCGAGCTTGCGGATATGATTACAAATAAGGGCGCAAGTATAGTTCTTATAGCAGGTCCTTCTTCATCAGGAAAAACAACTTTTGCAAACCGTTTGAGCATTCAGCTTAATGTAAACGGTTTTAAAGCAAGGGTAATTTCTATGGATAATTATTTCAAACCGGCTAAAGAAGCAGAACTTGATGAATTCGGACGCCCTAACTTTGAAACTATCAGTCACGTTGATGTCGAATTATTGAACAATGATTTGTCAAAAATTGTTAATGGTGAAGAAGTTCCCATTCCAACCTATAACTTTAAAGACGGCAGAGGCGAATATCACGGCGACAAAATCAAAATAGGCGACAAAGATATTTTAATTGTCGAAGGCATACATGGGCTTAACAGCTCAGTGGCGACTACTGTTCCAACGGATAAAAAATTCAAGATATTTATTTCAGCACTTACTCAAATAAGTATTGATGATCACAACCGCATCCCTACTTCAGACACTAGATTAATACGTCGCATGGTACGTGACTTCCAGTTTAGAAACTACAGTGCAACAGATACTCTTAACATATGGCCTTCTGTTGCAAGAGGCGAAGCTAAATATATCTTCCCGTTCCAAGAAGAAGCTGACGCTTACTTTAACTCGGCACTTGCTTATGAGCTATGTATCCTAAAACAGTTCGCAGAGCCTCTGTTATTTGGGATAACTTCTGATTCTCCACAATATACCGAAGCACGCAGGCTTGTTAAGTTTTTAGATAGCTTCCTCGGCTGCAGTTCAGAACACTTGCCAAGCAATTCGATTATCCGTGAGTTTATCGGTGGGAGTTGTTTCAAAACATGATTAAATTAAAAAAAATTATAATAGGGCTTATATCGGTTAGTTTTGCGGTATTTTGTGCATCTTATTTCATAAGTATGAGGCTTCTAGCTGTCCGTAAAGAAAATTTATCTATCAAAAAACATGAATTCTCAGGTAAAAGTATTAAAATATTGCATATTTCAGATGTTCATAGCAAAGATAAAGATAATAAACTTTTTATATGGGATAAAATAAAAAAGTTATCATTTGATATTGTTGTTATAACCGGAGACTTTATAGCAGATAAACATACTGAAATTTTACCGCACCTTCCGTTTTTTCGAGAGCTGACTAAAAATACCCCTGTGTTTTATGTGTTTGGCAATCATGAAATTTGTGAAGAAGCGGAAGTTGGAGAGGCTTTTAAAAGTGCAGGTGTTATTGTACTTAAGGACGAAAATATTTATCTAAATATCTCAGGAGTTCGCTTAAACATTATAGGCATTAGCGATTATTATTCTATAAAACAAAATGATCTTGAAAATATTTTTGATATTTTAAAAAATATCGACCCAAATGAATTTAATATAATGTTATCACATCAACCTCAAATATTTAAAAATATTTTGTCATATGATGTGGATTTAATACTTGCCGGGCACACGCATGGCGGACAGGTACGATTTCCTTTATTGCCTGCGTTATATGCACCTGGACAAGGTGTTTTGCCTAAATATGGTGATGGATGGTATCATGAAAACGGAAGTAATTTATATATTTCAAAAGGTATAGGTTCAACTGTATTTCCGATTAGACTTTTTAACCGTCCAGAGATTACGATTGTGGAGGTAAAGTTTTAGAGCTGATTTTGAATTGACTTTCAAAATCAATTATTAGGAGGTTACATTAATTATGAATTTCTTAAGAAAATCAAAAATTGGTCTCAGGCTCTATGGAATGTTTGGATTTGTAGTATTTTGTTTACTATTTATCGCATACAACGGGATAACCAGCCGCTTAGAGCTTATTAATGATTCAGAAAACTTATCCAGAGTCGTTAATGAAGAACTGCGAGCGTTTACATCCGAATTTTATGACAATACTCTTGCGGCGAACCATGAAAGGCTTTTAGATCAGGCACAAGAGGTGCTTACCTACAATATCTCTGAAATGAGAGCGGCAAACAGAGATATTATTATTTATGTAGCAGTTGGCTTTATATTTGCAATTTTCATGACAGTAGTAATCGTTCGCTCAGTTATAAATCCAATAAATCAACTTATAAATATGCTTTCTGGCGTTACGAAGGGTAATCTTAATATAAACACTAACAATAATCTTATTGCTGATGATGAAGTCGGGATACTGGCATCAGATATTTACAAGTTTATCAATATAATAAAAAATGTTACTGATGATTTAACAAATCTAACACATGAAATTAATGACAACGGCGATCTTGATTATCGAATAGATACTAGTAAATACAGCGGCTCATATAAAGACATGGCTGATGGTATCAACATAATGGTTGATTCAATTGTTGGAGATGTTATGAATCTTTTACATGGGCTTACAGAAATTTGTAACGGCAATAATATAAAAATGGATAATCTTCCCGGCAAAAAAGCTATTATGAACGAACGGCTTAATCAGCTTGAAGATATACTTAATGATTTTGCCTCAGATATTTCTCGTACTGCAAGCAATGCGGCTAAGGGAGATTTAGATGTTAAAATAGAAACAGGCAAATATAAAGGGCATTGGTCAGAGCTTGTTGAAAGTTTAAATGACCTTATCCTTGCTGTTTCAGAGCCTATGACTGAAATTGAACACACACTTAAAGAAATGTCACAAGGACGTTTTGTTAAAATGACAGGAAATTATGAAGGGGCTTTCCTCTCCGCAAAACAGTCGTTAAATTTAACTGCGGAAACAACTCTTTCATATGTTGAAGAAATAGCTCAAACACTTGAAGCTATGGCAAAGGGTGATTTAACTGTCAAAATACATCAAGATTATATTGGAAGTTATGCTCCAATTAAACAAGCATTAACTACAATACTTGATTCTTTGAATAAAACATTAACAGAAATAAGTAGTTCAGCTAATCAAGTGTTATCAGAATCAGGTCAAATTTCCATAAGTTCAATGCAATTAGCAGAAGGCTCAACTAAACAAGCAAGTACAATACAAGAATTGACAGCTACCATTAACGTAATAAACGAAAAAATGCGCTTTAATTCCGAAAAAGCTTCAAATGCAAATGAATTTTCAAAAAAATCAACTAATTATGCGCAAGATGGCAACAAAGCAATGAAATCAATGATGTCATCAATGGACAGCATTAAACAGTCATCCATAAATATATCAAACATAATAAAAACGATAGAAGATATAGCATTCCAAACGAACTTATTGGCTCTTAACGCAGCAGTAGAGGCAGCTCGTGCAGGTGAACATGGCAAGGGCTTTGCTGTTGTCGCAGAAGAAGTTCGTAATTTAGCAGGCAGAAGTCAACAGTCCGCCAGAGATACAACAGCAATGATTGAAGATTCGAACAACAAAGTTGATGACGGAATGTCTTCAGCTGATTCAGTAGCAAACGCACTTGAGACAATTATTAACGGTGTCCAGCAAGTCTCCGAGCTTATATCACAAATAGCAGAAATGACAAATGAGCAATCCGAATCAATTTCACATATTAATATTGGAATAAATGAAATAGGACAAGTAGTTCAAGACAATTCTGCAACTTCAGAAGAATGCGCCGCAACTTCACAGGAACTTAACGCACAAGCAGAAAAGCTTCAACGTCTTGTTTCTCAATTTAAGCTTAATTAGACAGGGTTTACAAACATTGAGATATCAAAAAACACGGGCTTTAAGCCCGTGTTTTTTGATGAAAAAGATTGTAAACATATATCTTAAATTAATCCAATGCATCCTTATCTCGTGCCGCTTTAAGCGTTCTCCAAGCATAAAGACCAAGGGAGAAGCCGATAACGCCATAAACCATGAACGTACGAAGATACTCAGCAACACCCTCATCGTTAGAAATATATCTACCAATTGCAGGTGAAACAACGAACATTGCATGGAATAAGATAAGCCCTACTATAACGTTTTTAACACTTGCTTTAGTCGTAGTTGCACCACCTACAAGAATAGCAGCAACCGAGAACATACCTACCATTCTGTGAGAAGTATAAGTGCCTACAGTACCAACTTCTTGTAAGAATATGATCATGCCCCATGCAGCAAGCACGGTAGAGATCATAGTAGCAATAATCCTTGTGCGATCTACATCAATACCAGAAACTTTAGCAATATGCTGGCTTTGTCCAACACTTCGGCAATCTTGACCAAGCTTTGTTTTGGTAAAGTATGTAGTTAGCAAACAGAATCCAAGTATAACAAGCGCCGTTACACCAGGTATTGGATTTACGTTTGCAAGCTCCATACCCATTGCCGACCCAGGAACAAATAAGCTGAAAGCAGCTATAGCAATAAAACCAACACAGACTGCACAGTTGATGAAGAAAACAACTGTTGGCATTTGTGCGATTGAAGGGTTTCTTTTACCAAGCATACGACGAACTATCAAATATATGAGAGTCGCAACGGCAATAAAAAGTGCAGCATGTAAGAAATTAACACGCCAGAGCCAATCCATCGCAAGGCGCATACCTGCTGTTTCTAACTCAGGCATTCTGATCAAGTCAGGATGTTGACCCATATCAAAAGTTGCACGAACACCCATTCCGCCCGGTATAATCATTCTATGATTAGCATAAACAGGAATGATTCCACCAATTACAAACAGAGCGAATACTAAGTGAACACCTTCTGCAAAAAATGATACGATAAGAGCGGCTATCATTTCTTGACCTCTTGTTTTATTGTAAAGTTTACCTGTTAAATAACCGAACAAGAGAGCTAGCGGAAGAGCCACCAAAAAGCTTAACATAAGTCCGCCCATTCCTGCCATTTCAAAGTATCGAGTAAGGATAAGTGCGTTTACCCCTGCAAGAGCACCTACAACGATACCAAAGTTAAGCCCAAGCCCCGCCATAACAGGGATAATAAGCGAAAGAACCAACAGACCGTTACGGAAGAAACGCATTAAAACTTCATTAATTAAGGCACTGGGAGCAAGACCGTCAGCGGCATAAAATCCAAATGCAACAAATAGAACAAAAACAATTGTAACTATGTTGTCAAGAAGGAAGTTAGTAATTTTTTTACTTGTATTAGCATTATTATTTGTCATTATTTGCCGCCTCCCTTCATTTGAGCTAACGCATAGAGAATAATACCGTTTTGCACTATCATTCTAACAGCATCAGTAATATCAGCACCTTCAAGCAATCTTCCAAAAACAGGAGGGCCATTGGTAATCAAGCCTTGCAGTAAAATAGTACCAATAATAACGTGGATAACTTTAGACCTCTGTGCAGTAGCACCACCAACAAGAACAGCAGCTACAGCAGGGAATGCCATCATTAAAGGCGCATCGTAAAGTTGCATGAAACCAAAACTTTGGGCATATACAATGATACCCACTGCTGCAAGTACGGTTGAAATCATGTTTGCGAGAACCCTGCTTCTGTCAGCATTTAAACCTGTTGCTTTTGCAAACATAGGGTTCATACCAACTGCAGAAATAGCAATGCCATGCTTTGAGCGGAAAAATAACCACATTAATAAACATGCCAGAAGAACAACCAACAAAGTTCCAGTCGGTATAACAAGACCACCTATAAGTTCGCCGTCCGCATTAGTACTTCTGAAAATCTCAAATTGCCAAAAGTTATCAAGTATTTGATCAGTTCCAAAAGGTGTAAGTGATACAAAGTTACGGAGTCCTCTACCAATGAACCAACCAAGGAAATCATTATCAGTATTATATAAAAGCCATATCATACTGAAGAAAAATGTAGCAGCAAATCCTGTATATGTAGCGATCGCCATTTCAGAACCTTTAACGGCATTCATCAGCTTGCCATAGCCCCAACCCATTAAACATCCAAAAACAATGGCCAACACTGTTGAAACAATAAGCAAGTTAAACCCTATAAATCCTATATCCATTGAAACTACCATGGCAAACAGACCAGTTACAACACCTATTGGCAACGCAAAGTTCGGACCTGTGCCCGATTGAATCGAAGGAACCATCGCAAGCACAAATAATCCCCACATTCCAAAACGCTGAATAGTGTCAGAAAATAAGGAAGTCATGCGAAAATCAAGGAAAAACCCGACGATCAAAATTAACGCCCAAAATCCAAAAATAATTAAAGTTGCTATCGGTACTTTTTTGAAAAAACTTTTAACTGCATCCATAATTACGACACCCCTCCTTCTTTCACGCTATCTGTATCTGTTATGCCAGACATCATCAACCCAAATTCTGCAGGAGATGCGTTAGGTGCTAAAATCCCAGCTACCTTGCCTTCACATATGATAGCTATCCTGTCACAAATACTACACAGCTCTGCAAGTTCAGAAGAAGTCATAACAATAGTCATCCCCTGTTCGCGGCTAAGTTTGAGCAAAAGGTCGAGTATCAATTTTTTTGCACCTATATCAATACCACGAGTAGGTTCCGATACAAAAAGTAAATTTGGCTTTTGGGTAAGCGCACGCCCAACACAAACTTTCTGTTGATTGCCGCCGCTAAGCCTTCCTGTATGCTGTTTTTCAGAAGTGCATCGAATGTCTAAGTCTATAACCATTTGCTTTGCATGTTCCGATATAGCTTTTGAATCTTGCAAACCAAATGCTTTAAGGAAGTTTCCATTCACTTGCATATCAGTGAATACTATATTTGAATCAATCGGCTCATCAAGTAACAGACCGATTCCTTTTCTATCTTCACTAACATAAGCTACGCTTTCTTTAAGCACCTGCTTTGTATTATTAAGAGGGAGTTTCTTTCCGTCCAAAACAACTTCACCTTTAGCAGGATAAATCCCCATTATACCATTTGCAATACCTAATTTACCTTGACCCGCCAAACCGCCGATTCCAAGAATTTCACCTTTGCGAACTTCCAAGTCAACGCCTCTAGCTCTTTCACTAGGCATGGCAACATGTAAATCCTTAATACTAAGCATTATATCTTTTGAAAGTTCACGTTCGGCGCCTTCTTCTCTTTCAATGGAAACTTTGCGACCAATCATCAACTCAGCAATCTCTATAGCACTAGTATCTTTTGTATCTTTTGTAGCAACCCATTCCCCATCACGAAGTACAGTAACGCGGTCTGATACGTTTATAATTTCATCTAAACGATGGCTAATAAACACTATTGCTATTCCTTGCACTGCAAGTGAACGCATCGCTTTTAACAATCTTTCAGCTTCAGATTCAGTTAAAACAGCCGTAGGCTCATCTAAAACCAAAAGCTTCATGCCTGTTTTATCAATTTCACGAGCTATCTCGACAAATTGCATAAAACCAATAGGCAAGCCTTGAACTAAGGTATACTCTTCAATAGTCATATCAAGCCTGTCCAGAGCTACTCTGGCATCTTGATTCATTTTTTTAAAATCCAAAGTTTTCATACGTTTGCCGAATATGCTCGACATAACATTATTCAGCGCATTTTCTTTAGGTATTTCTCTATTAATTTTAATATTTTCTGCAATAGTAAAGCCGGGGATAAGCATAAATTCCTGATGTACCATGCCAATCCCATGTGCCATTGCATCAAAAGGTGACATTATATTTACAGGTTTGCCTTCCATTTCAACTGAGCCTTCAAAACCACCTGTTGAGTGTATAACAGGCATTCCGAATAGGATATTCATCATTGTTGATTTTCCTGCACCATTTTCGCCTATCAACGCATGAATTTCCCCTGGTCTAATGTCAAAATTTACATTTTTAAGTACCTGATTCCCGGAATAACTTTTAGAAACATTCTTAAATTCGAGAAGGTTTTGACTCATCTTTTTTCTTTGCCCTCCCTATGGACATATGATTTAAAGTTAAAGACAAGAATGCCGCAAAACGGCTTTGAAGTCCGTTATGCGGCAATCCGTCCATTCATTAATCTTTATGCTATTAGAAAAAAAGCATAATACATTTAAAACAAGAAATTAATCTTTTCTGTCCTTAAAATACCAGGTAATCTACAACACCAAGAATATAGTGAGAGATAAGCTGCCCTTGGAAATTAAGTGGCTCAAGTTCAACGTTAATGTTTTCGCCAGTCATCATTAAGATGTAGTCTGCCATAATACTAGCAAGAACGTCCATGTCGATATTTCCAAGTTCTTGAGGAACGTTACCGTTAAGCCATTCGATACCATAGAGAGCACCAGCAGTTGTCCATAACATACTTGCAGGTACAGGCCAAGTAGCAAGTCTTCCTGAAGCACCTCTTCTAGCGATTTCAGCTCTAACTTCTTCAACAACTTCCGGAAGGTCGCGCATACGCATGATTGGCTCGCCATCTTCTTCATATTCACCAGTTGGGATATGAGAAGCGATACCTAGTGCAGTTGGGAATCCATGATATGGAGATGGGCAACAAGGTTGTGGATAGATAGCACCAGTTGCAACAACTTGCTCAATCATAGGAATTTGCATACCGCAATTAGTTCCAAAGAATGCTGTGTTTTGACCAAGAGTTTCAACTTGTCTTGGTAAGTCTTGTGATATATGCATTTGAGTACCAGGCATACCAGCATCACCCATTGGGTCTGGAGCAACAAGATCAACAAATAAAATACCGTTTGCTTCAGCAGTTTCTCTCATAACATCACGACGCATAGCGAGAAGCGGCACAGACATATGTCTTGGGAAAGAGTAGTGAGCGATTGTTTCAGCGCCCATCGCAATTGCTTGGTGAACAAACTTGTAGCCGATTAATGGGTCGTTAGTGTTGAAAAGCAAGTTAGCTCTTACAGCAACGTCCATTGGATCTTCCGCAGGCTGAGCATATACGATAAAAATATCGTCGCCGCGCATTTCACGAACTCTGTCAACAGCAGCATTTGTGTTAACAACCGCTTGGTTAATAACTAAAACGCCTACTGTAGGATCAGAAGCGATTTCTTGAAGAATTGTTATCATCATTTCGCCTTCTTGAGCAAACATAACAGGCCAAGTTCTGTGAATAACTTTGTCTTCGCCAAATCTTGCAACAAGTGCTTCTGCTGAACGGAATTCTTCTTCGTTTTGATCAACAGTGTTAGTTACGATTGCAATTCTGCCAGGAAATGGCTCTACTGCAACATTGCCTTGATCTTCGCCATTTTCATCTTCAGTCGTTGCGTCAGGAGTTTCAGGAACGTCAGGTTGCTCGACATTATTGCCTGGACCCGTTGGTGGCGGCGATGTTGGTTGTGCGCATGCTACTAAAAATAGCATAGTTAAAACAAGTAATGCACTAATGATTCTTTTCATGATTTTAATTCCCCCAATTCTTATTTTTTTGATTATTTTTCATAGTAAGATCCTTTCTTACTATTTAGATAGTATACACAAATTCATGTTGTATGTCAAGTAGTTTTGCACATTTTTTCTAATGAAAATGTAATAAAATTGTAAAATAAAGAAAAACTGCCGTTTTTAGCACGGCAGTAAATTTAAATAAATGGCTTTAAAGCAAGGATTAGTCCATTTTATATTTTTTCTTAAATCTTTCAACACGTCCGCCAGCTTCTAGAAGCAGCTTTTGGCTTCCGGTATAAAAAGGATGGCATTTTGAACATACTTCGACATTTATTTCAGGCTTTGTTGAGCCGGCTGAAAACTCAACGCCACATGCACATTTCACTTTGGCATCGAAATATTTAGGGTGTACTCCCTCTCTCATTTTGATTCACCTCTTTCATCATTTTCGAGACGCTCTTTGACGGCTCTAAACTTACATTAATTCACACAAACGACAATATACCACAATTAATATATAAGCGCAAGCATTTTTAAAATTATTTTTTATAATAAATTTTGCATCTAAAATCGCTACAAATCATTTAAGACACTAAACCGTCAATTATACGAACTAAATCCGCAATATCCGGTTTGGAAAGCTGCGCACTAGCACCAAGCGCATCTCCTTTTTTTCTCATTTCATCATTTATTAATGAAGAAAAAATTACACATGGCAAGTCTTTAAAGGCAGAATCCTCTCTTATAAGCTTTATTAAACGGTGCCCATCCATCTGCGGCATTTCAATATCAGTAATCAAGCAGGATATCTTGCTTTGTACATCAGCACCTGAATTTTTAATCTCAGAAAGCATTTCCCATGCCTCAAGCCCATTTGAACAAACAGATACATTTGTGTACCCCGATTTATTAAGAGATTCAAGAATCAAACGTTCAAGAAGCGGAGAATCTTCTGCAATAAGAATTGGATGTTCATTTCTTGGACGCCCTCCAAGCTTTTCAACATCAGACACTTGAATACCTGACATCGGGTTAATATCAGACAGTATCTTTTCAAAATCAACAATAGTCACAAGCCGTCCATCTATGCGCGCAATTCCCGTAGCAAGTGCATCTTCGCCTCCGTAAATTGAAGGGTCGGGCTTTTCAATGTCAGCCCAAGACATTCTGTGTATAGCTTCTACAGAATGAACGTGGAATGCTGTATTGACTTTATTGAAGTGAGTTATGATTAGAATATCATGCTCTGGGTCTTCAGATGCAGGGAGTCCCATAAATGTAGCAAGATCAATAACCGTTACAATGCTTTCTCTCGGCTTAAATACACCTTCTACGTAGGGGTTTGAGTTTGGCATAGGAGTGACAGGCTGATGCTGCATTATTTCAACAACCTTGGCAACATTGATTCCAAAGTACCTGTCTGCAATAGCAAACTCCATTATTTCGAGTTCATTTGTTCCGCTTTCAAGCAGTATTTCATCCTTTTTATTTTCAGCCATAAAAAACCCTCCTGCAATTAGAATTTAAAATTAAAGCAAAAGCAGAACCTTAAACTCCAATGTTTTAATTTTTACATTTTAAGTTTATAATATTTAATATCAGTATAAATCTGAGTTAGTGCAACTACAGCAGATTATATCATATTAGTATAGCCCTTGTACAGACTTAATATTGATTTTATTTAAGAAACGTGCTAAAATTATTAAAGCTTATTATTTTGAAGTGGAGTGAAGTATTAGAAATGAGTGGTTTTTGCGGTTTTACAGGAAATATAACAGATAAACAGGTTATTTTAGACAAAATGCTAACTAAAATAAAACATAGAGGTCCAGATGGATCTGATAATTATATAGATGAAAAGATTGCCCTTGGATTTAATCGTCTTAGTTTTATAGATTTGTCACCCGCCGGCATGCAGCCTATGCAAAATGAGGATAATAGCCTTGTAATGGTCGCTGACGGATTGATTTATAACTATGTAAGCCTTAGGGAGGAAATGATCAGCAAAGGCCATGTTTTTTCGAGTGAAACAGATGCTGAAGTGCTCATTCATCTTTACGAGGAATACGGCTATGAAATGCTTAACATGCTAAGGGGCATGTTTTCAATTGTAATTTATGATAAAAACAAAGATGAAATATTTGCAGCACGAGACTTTTTTGGGGTTAAACCCTTTTATTATACTGTTATTGACGGAAATCTTGTATTTGCTTCCGAAATCAAAAGCATAATAGAACACCCGGGATTTAAAAAAGAAATTAATGAAGAAGCACTGATGAACTATCTAACTTTTCAATATTCTGTGTTGCCTGAAACGTTTTTTAAAGGGGTGTACAAGCTTGCGCCTGCTCATTATATGATCTTCAAAAACGGAGAAATTATTCAAACAAGATATTTTGAAATAAAATTTACACCTGAGAAAATGGGTCTCCAAAACTGTGTTCAAGAGATTAATAAAATTGTTCTGGATTCAATCGAGCTTCACAAAATTGGAGATGCTCCAGTAGGGTCATTTTTGTCGAGTGGTGTTGATTCCAGTTATATTGCCGCTAACATAGGCGACGCAAAGACATTTACTGTCGGATGGCTTAACAATGAAAAATATAACGAAATCAGCTATGCAAAGAGGTTAACTGAGGCTAAGGGTATTGAAAATTACAGTAAAGTTATAACATCGGATGAATATTGGGACTCTTTCGGTAAAATTCAGTACCATATGGACGAGCCTTTAGCTGACCCATCTGCTGTTGCGTTATATTTTGCTAGCAAGTTAGCCTCGGAACATGTAAAAGGCTCAATGTCCGGTGAGGGAGTTGATGAATTTTTCGGCGGATATAATATCTACATGGAGCCTCTTGATTTAAAAATTGTATTGCTTTTACCTGCACCGATTCGCAAATTTCTTGGAAAGCTTATGGAAGTGATTCCTTTTAAATTCAAGGGCAAAAACTACCTAATTCGCGCAAGCAAAACCGTCGAAGAACGTTTTATTGGCAATGCAAAAATATTTAGCCAGAGCGAAAGAGCTGAAGTCCTTAAAAATCCCGGATCAAACTACCCTCCGTCCGATGTTACAAAACCTGTCTATGACCGTCATTCACATCATGATGACGTAACAAAAATGCAAATTATAGACTTGAATTTCTGGGCAACAGGCGATATACTGCTGAAAGCTGATAGAATGAGTATGGCAAATTCGATAGAAATACGAATGCCTTTTTTAGACAAAGAGGTGTTTAAATTAGCATCAAAACTTCCGACTAGTTATAAAGTCAACCGCACATCAACAAAATATGCTTTTCGCCTAGCCGCTAAGGAGCATATTCCTGACGAAACGGCAGATAAAAAAAAGCTTGGATTCCCTGTTCCAACACGTGTATGGCTTAGGGAGGACAAGTATTACAACCGTGTCAAAGAAGCATTTGAAAGCGAGACTTCAAACAAATACTTTAATCAACCTGCTTTGCTAAAGCTTTTGAACGAACATAAAAGCGGCAAGAAAGATAACGGTCGAAAAATATGGACGATTTATACTTTTTTGACTTGGCATAATGAGTTTTTTGGTGAACAATAAACTGAGATTTGGATATCATTCCTAAGAATATTTTTGAATGCACAGGGGGCGTGACGCAGTTAGTAAGAGCAAACTGGTCGGCAAACCGCTCCCGAAAAGCCCCCAACCTGGTTAACATTAACAAAATTGAATATACTTCCCAAAAAATATGATGGTACGGGGCATTGGCGCAGCTGGCAGCGCGCTTGAATGGCATTCAAGAGGTCAGGGGTTCGAATCCCCTTATCTCCACCACAAAGGGCTTGCGTCAATGTCGCAAGCCCTTTGACCTTTTCCAAAAACTTTATTTCCGCCACTTGCGCTACATCCACCAATGCGAACAGTATTACAACTCAGGCTCACTTCGGCTCTTTTTAGGCTTGGGCATCTTTTTGCTCTCGGCTTCGTATTCATTACTAAGCCCAAGTTGTTTCTCACTGATTTTGAAGTCTATCTCGATTTTGTAATCCTTGGATACCCGCACAGCACCGATAAGCTGTGCCACAATCATCTTCTTAACATCAATAGGACTCTCGGCATACATATCAGCCCAAGTCATTATATCGCCATGTTGCCGCTTTAATTGGGTCATTGTGTCCTTGCTGTTAACAAGCTCTTGCTCCAAAGCCTCGACAATTACCCTTTTCTGAGCAACAGAGTGTTCGGTCTCCTCGTATTTCTTGTTCAGCATTTCGGGCTTGAGAGCGCTTGTGCCTTGAATGACCTTCAGCAATTCGGACTCCAGCATGGACTGGACTTGCAATTCGCTGTTAAGAGCAGTCTTCGCCTGTTCAAGGTTTAGCTTGATTGCAGCAATGCGTTCTTCGAATTGCGCTGTGATTAGTTCATCTCCCGGTGTTTCCTTAATCTTGGAAAAGATGGATTCTACGACTTTCTCAACAACACCATCGAGCTTCGATGTGGTATAGCCTGTCTGCCCGTCACATTTTTCAGGATGGCGGGTTTTGTTATAGCAGACATATCGTGTCTTTGGTGTTATTGTTGTTTCACCGTCTGATTTACGGACATATTTCTTGCCGTTGGTTGTGATGGTTAAGCGACCATCACAATGACCGCAGAACACATTGCCCGCAAGCAAGGCATTGCCTTTAGTGTTAAGGGGCATACGGCGGTCGGCATGACTGGCAGACCGCTCTCTGATAATCTCCTACGCTCTGTCAAACATCTCCTGCGGAATAATCTGTAATTCGGGGATAACACCCGACTGCACACCGCCTCCTGATAAGATGCCGACATATATAGGACGCTTCAACATATTTTGAATTGTCGTATTAATGAACCGAGTGCCTTCTTTTGTGGTCATGCCATTTTCGGCAAGATAACCGCATATGCGATGTGTGCCATACCCGTGATTAACATATCGGTCGAAGATGGTCTTGACGATAGCGGCCTCTCGCTCGTTGATTTTTAAGTTTCCGAGCGGAAAGCCTTTTTTATTGACTCTGCCACGCTGTTCAAGCTCATAACCAAACGGAACAGTGCCGCCACGAAAACGACCGTCCTGTATCATCTGAGCTTGGGCGGTCTTGACACGAGCAGAGGTCTTTTCGCTCTCACCTTGTGCTTGCCAAAAACGAATGTAGTTCAGCAGCTTGTCAACGTGCTGTTCTATTTTCTGCTGTCCCTCTTGGGTACTCCAAACTTCGATGCCGTTATTGATGAACCATTGCACGATAAATGGGGTCTCGTCCTCTTTGCGGCCGAGCCTGTCAAACATATAAACAAGCAGAACATCAAACTGCTTTTTGGCCGCTGCTTCACGGATGTCAATAATGGCATCACGGTCATTGGCTGACACTTTATACCCCGATACGCCTTTCTCAGAGCGTGAGTCAACAATCTCCCAACCCATACGCTCACAGAACTCTTCACAGGCACGCTTTTGCATGGGGATGTCGTCTTTTTCGTTTTCTAATGTGCGCCTGTCAAGCTGCCCTGTGGTAGAAACACGATACAGGCAAAAGACTCGTTTTTTATCCATCACGACTGCCCACCTCCTGATACCGGAACAAGAGCAGCTTCCGTGTGTGCAGATATGAGCATAGAACGGATTGTACTAAATACTTTATGATCACCGACTGAATCAAAGCGCATCGTAACATGACAACCGTCGATGATGGTTTCGGCAGGAAATGTCTCGGTGTTTTTCTTCTTAGTTTGGCGCGCTTGTTTTATTTGCTCCATAACAGATTCCATACGCTCCTCCTCAATCAATAAAATAAGCGGCCGGTTTCTTATCAACGAAGAAATCCCGCACCGCTTCAATATCAGATGTTGTTTTGCATTCAGGCAGAGCCGCCAGCACTCGCTGACGATATGCTCCTCGCTCGTTGGCTCGGCTGTCTAAGATGGCAACCACCCCTGTGTCTGTTTCCGAGCGGATGAGCCTCCCGTGTCCTTGTTTTAACTTAACGAGCATATCAGGTACGATTGCTCGTGCCTTGTATGTTTCCATATCCCCGCATAGCTCCCGCTCGTAATCACCGATTGGGTCGGGTACGGCAAATGGCAGCTTGACGATGCTTAACATTGATAGCGTATCGCCGGGGATGTCGATGCCCTCCCATAATGCACCCGATGCCAGCAGTATGCCATTATTGCTGCGCTTGAACCGCTCAATGGCATGAACGCCGCCTCGTTCCAAGCGGAACAAAGGAAACGAAAGATTGCGATTTTTGAGTATGGCATGAACCTGCCCCATAGCGTTGTAAGAAGTAAACAGCACAGCCACATGACCATGCGATGCAGTGACCAGCCTCTCAATCTCGTCTGCAACAGCGGCAATATACCGTTTGTCTTTGTTGTCAGGGAATGGTACGCTTTCGCTGATATATAACAGAGTATTTCGTTTATAATCAAAAGGCGACGGCATGGTTGTATCGAACAGCGTCCGCTCCGGCAAGTGGTCAAGCCCCAATGTCTGCTTGGCTCTTGTGAAGTCTGCTGTTGTTATAGAATGCTCATGTGTGTGATTATGGTTATGGTTGCCTGCCGACAAAGTGCCGGATGTTAAAACAACAGGAATACCCTTGCTCCATAAATCGTGATACAACCTCTCGTCTAAATCCTTCGGAATAGCACATAACACGTCGGTTATTTTTTCGCCCTCCGTGCGCTTCTCAAACCAATGGATGAGCCTGCTGTGTTTCCGAAGTTCAGATACCCGTTCTCCGTAAACACCTAACCTCCAAAGCACTTTAGACTTCCGCTCCTCGTATGGCTTAGGCACACGACTGTCGGCGAATACATTTGCGAGGTCGGCGGTAATACCTGCGATGCTTTTCAAATGACGGCTGACATCACCTTCCACAACAGCGGGGAACCGCTCTGCGTCGTCGTCCGAATCGTCTTTGGGAATGCTGTCATTAAGCCGATTGAACAACTTGCCGTTCTGCTCCGTCATTTTCTTGGCAAGCCTGTGGACATTTATGCCGCTGTTGGATTTGCCGAGGGTGATGGCGTGTATCTCTTGCGCCAATGAGGAAAGCTCTGCGTCGGTTAGTTCCAACCCATACATCTGCCGTGCCGCCTGTAGAAATTTATGAGCTTCATCTACGATGACAAGTTGATAATTAGGCAGTAACGGACGTTTACCGCTTGCACGGTGCAGCGTATCGGCGATGAAATAATTATGATTGGTGATTTGGAAATCGACCTTTGGGTCGTTGGCCTCTTTGAGATAAGCCTGATAACGGCACACTGCGCTATGCTTGCATCCATCGGAGCATCGTTCCATAACGCAGATACGCCGCTTCATGTATGATGTCAAGCTGTCAGCGCCTGTTAAATCATACGGCGCACACCGGCCTATAAACGGTTCAAGTAGAGCCTTTGTGCGAGCATCAGTACCGGCGATGCTGTTGGTTATGCTGTTACGATAGGCAAGAAGCCGCTTCTCACAAATGAAATGCTCCTTGCCCTTACGGATAACCGCCGTTAATGGGGTACGGATGACGCCATGCTGTATTAGAATCTGCGATAGTTCAGGTATGTAATCCGTAACTATCGCTTTTTGTAATGCAATGCTTGAAGTAGAAATGACCACAGGCATATGAGCAGACTCTGCCCAACTTTGCTTCGGGTAATGCCCACGTAGCCATGTATCGTTTAGCCGTCCCCGCTTGGCAAGCAGAGCGGCGATGAGATAACTGTGGGTTTTACCCGTGCCTACCTCGGACTCGGCGAGGGTGATGCCTCTCTTGCCGATGACTTCGAGGATATGCTCTGTCAATTCGATTTGGTTGCCACGAACGGCGTAGCCGTGGCGGGGGAGTATATCCGAAAAGATATGGTTTGCAGTAGCCGTCAGCTTGCTATCCTTAACGGCAGCCTCGCCTGGTTTTTTCTCTGTGGTGTATACAGCATCCCCACGGATGGGTGACACATATATTTTCTGTGCCATGCTTGTGTGAGCAGCGATGCTGCCCGCAAGCTGATTATTGCGGCGGCTGAGTATTACACTCATTCCTGTGGAAATGTTGACCGCCGTGTAAACATAAACCCCTGCCGATGTCTGACGCTCGGTCAGAACGCAGCCATAAGCGGTGAATAAAATTGTGCCGTGCTTCGCCGGCAAAGCGTCTGTCATTTCTTGCGGTAAATCGTATTTAATCTCATTTGCATGAGGATTGTATTCGTTTGCAACTTTCACGTTTGCCCTCCATATAGGATTGGCGGCTCGATAAGGCGGGCGAAGGGATAAACCCCTCGTCCGCTATGTCCAACCGCCAACCGTAAATTATTTTTGTGTTTGGGTTTGTTTAGAAATGCCGGTCATTGCATAGGTTGACTGTTGCCGGCTTCGTTAATTTAAGGTTTGCGGATTATTGGTAAATTGCGTTATGACATCACCGAGCCACAGCAAAGTGCTGTGCATGAAACCAAGCCGCATTCTTTTTCAAACACGGCGAGCGTTCCCCCGCTTCTCCTTCATCGCGGGCCCTCATTGACAGGTAGAGGGAAGTATCATTTCCGCAGGCGCCTTTTGTCTGCCGGACATCACTGTCCTCTTACCCAATGCGAAACCATGAAATGGATTCGCATTGGAGAGGAACGACTGTGTGACGGTGTGTAGTTTTCGGCTTTAGCCGGAAACGGAACTTAGTCACACAGGTAGTGACGAGCGGGCGCTCCCGTGCCTCGTCTGCCTTGTGAGAACCAAACGGCTGTCACAGGATTTTATTGACGAGTACAATCCTCGCGCACGGCGCCGGGCGGTAAAGTACCCGGTGGGTCGTATATGACCGCTTGTTTAAGGCGGTGTTTGTCAAGGTACGGCGAAGGGCTTTTTACCCCTTCACCTTACCTCCCGAAAAAATCATGTTTTGACTACCAATTTTTTGAGCTTTTCTAAAATCTTTTTTCTGCGCTTGTTAACCGCTTGCTGTGAGAGCCCGATTTGTGCGGCATAGTCCCGCTCTGTAACGCCGTCAATAATCAGAGCCTCAATCAAAGCCCGCTCATCAGGCTCTAACGACATAAGAGCCGTAACAGCTTGTCCGATGAGCATTTCACGCATTGCCGTGTTTTCCGCTGATGGGGAATGACGGTCGCTTAGAAATGACGGCACGCCGTCCTCATCCATGCGGTCAAGGGATAGCAGGATTCCTGCATCACGTTCATCAAGATACCGCTCCCTGCGGTCGGCTTGGGAGTATGCCCTGTAGACTGCCTCGCTGACTTCAACATCCACGCCGTCTATGGTGACGATGTAGGCGAAAGAGCCGTCAGGGTTCTCACGCTTCCGGTAATTCCTGTCCTTTTGCCAATTTTGCATAGGCTTGTCCTCCATTCGATTTTTGAAATTGCAAAAATCGAATGGAGCAGGCGGGGAACGGCAACGGGGGCGTGTTGTGCTAAAGCGGCAGAACATCGCAATGATTCTTCTGTACTTCATAATCACGAAAACACAGGCGGCGAAGGGCTTCTAGTAAACCTCCCAAGCCGCCTGTGCGTCCTCTTGTGAAATGAAGGGATATATACCCGGAAAGGCCGCATAAACACTGACGTGTGCCGTGCCTTTCACAGAAAATGCTATAGATTTGGGCTTGATTTGACCCAGACATGGCGTGTCCGGGTCAAAAACGAAAAAAGCCCCAAAACATCACGTTTTTGGAAGTGATGTTTTGGGGCTAAGTTTGGACAAGCCTGTATTTAAGCCAAAAAAGACCCGGACATGGCGTGTCCGGGTCGGGTGAAAATATTGTTTGTTTTATGGGGTTTGAGCGCGATATATGCCGTTGGTATGATGGCACAGACCGTGCCTTATACCGTCATGTTATGCCGCTGCGCTATTCACTATTCATCCCCTGTCAAAATCGGATAATCAGCGGCAATCAATAACTCGTTACATTCGTGTACGGTGCTTTTGTATCGGGTTTTCAAGATATGGAAATACAAAATGTCCTTCTCTGTGTTCTTTAGCGTAAACCCCGCCGAGTCAAGCAGTTCCAAGCTGATTTTTGGGTATAACTGCAATCCGATACAGATAGCAATGACGGTCTCAAGTTTGTGGGTGTAATTAGGCTCGTTCCTCATGCGCTGGATGCTCCGCGG
>Ga0131853_10001509_pt1 | contig 41599 bp, 19 predicted proteins | sample TergutLab28metaG_FD_92764 | JGI IMG/M metagenome (GOLD analysis project Ga0131853, IMG submission 92764) | Labiotermes labralis P1 segment gut microbial communities from Petit-Saut dam, French Guiana - Lab288 P1 (version 2) (version 2) | ecosystem: Host-associated > Arthropoda: Insects >...
CATACTACTATGTAATTCTTCCATTCCAAGTCTTGCAGCAAACTTGCAAATGCTTCCAGCACACACTGGTCAAAAACCACTGCATTAACAAATTAATGCGTCCATCTAATATAATAGCCATCCCTATAAAACAGAAAAATCATGGTGCCATTATATTTGTATTTACTGGAAACAAATAATTTCGTTGAACAAACAATAAACCTCATCAAAAAAGTCATAAATGTGGGAAAGAATTCAACAGATTCAAAAATTCCTTTTGAAATCACACTGAAATTCAGACTTAAACAATGGCATAAAAGAGTGCCAATTATGCATGAGAATGTATTATAAAGTTACTTTGTACCACACAGCAAGTACACTCGACCTAACAAAAGCTCACCTTGTTCTTTTGGATGTGCACTTGCAAGAGGGCTTCCATAGAAAACAAATTCTGCCATCCAGCTCTTTGTGGCTTTTCCCTGAACTCTGATAGCCACAGACAGTAAACGTTTGAGTAAGGCAAGCCAGGAAGCAGACTGAGTATCAACTCCTGGTGGGGGTGGAAGCTGTACCAAACGTAACACTAAAGCTGTGGCATTTGCTTCAACCTGCAGTCCTTGATGTGCAATTTCACGTTTCGTCAGCTACAAAAGTAGAGAAAGTGCAAACATAACAACACTCAGTCAGTTTAACACTAACAACAAAAACAAGAAAAAAAAAATGGTAATGATCATAACTTCCAATGCGGATGGAAGTTCTATTTCTAGTGAAAGAATTTTCATGGAACTTACAAAATAATTATGTGACTAATTTTGAGAGATAAACACTGATTATCACAAGAATAAGTTCTCAAAAAAAAAAACTTTTTAATGCTGGACAATAGGCCTCTCCTCACACAGATGCCTCATTCATAAATACAAAGGTATAAATACAATTACAGTTGTACAAAACACAGTACAGCGCTTGTTTATAGTTTGGTATATCACAGAATATAAATAGGTAGAGCATTCAAATTTCATTTCAAATCTGCAATTATAAACATCTTGAATTCAAGTTTGTTCAAGTTTGAAAACCCTTCTGTTTATTGCACATCACTGCAACTAAAACATGTGTTGTCCAATCATCCTCCCCCACTGCCCACATGAGCAGGTCTCTTTTCTATTATTCATTCTGCATTAAATGTACTTAACAAAATTGACACATCAGACATTACAGCATGACTCACCTCCTGTGCCAGAGTCACAAATGGAATTCTTTCATCACACAGAGCCACTACATGTGCCAATTCAGGTATAAAGTATGCAGGCTGCTTTGTCCGCCGAGATCCCAGTTCTTGCCTACCTCCAGCTTTGCGTTTTCCAGGGAATTTATCACTCTGATCTGTAAGCAATTAGTGATTAAACACTCAGGTTTGACAGTGCGATGTGGTAATATTGCGTTCCGACATGCTTCATCATTGTCATCGTCAATGTCATGGCCACCGCTGCCCCCGCCCCCGCCGCCGCCGCCACCACCACCACCACCACCACCAAAGGCACGGGCATTATTACACCATCTTCATTCACTCATTCATTTCAGATTGTGGGGTTTACTTTAGGTTCACTATTTTGCTAAAAGAGGGCACAAGATAAATACAAACAAAAAACAGAGGGGTATCACAACAGACAACTCATGCAGTCTGTGGCTATCCTCTCAATGTGGGGACTCAGATTCAATCACAGGGCAGTCCATGTGGGATTTGTGGCAGACAAAGTGGCACTACAGGTTTCTATTTGAGCACTTTGTCTTCCCTTCACATTGTTACACCACAAATACTCCAAAGACTTGTAATCACAGGCCACTATAAGAGGCCTTTTTCAGGCTGGGAAACCAACAGACTCAGTCTTGCCCCCCTCTTAAACCTACCTAATTTTTTGTTTAAAAGAATGATGTGAATGCAAGTTGAAAATTTTCAGTTCTAACAATCACATGGCAGTACAGGAGAGGAAAAAAAAAAGTCCTTAAAGGACACCTCGACCTGTCCTTGCCAAACCAGAATTTCAATTGTCAGCTGACTGAAGGATATGAACATAATGCAAAATGGCAAACAAATATTCCAAAATTGTGAAAAGGTTCTAATATCTGTGAACAAAAGCAAGCAATAAGAATTATATTCATGAAATAACTAAGTAGGATGTTAGTTACTATCTAGCTCTGAATATTCTCAGTTGTCAGCTCTCTAAAAACGTACAGATCAAACAAACAACAGTGTAACGTCAGGTTGTTTTATATGAGTTTGAAAACTGCTGTGTCATTTTAAGGGAAAAACAGATATTGAGAGTGTGAACACAGGGTGCCATGATGAAGGACATTTGGACACTGAAAATTTACTTATACTGGCTAGCGTTAAACTGAAAATTTAAATTAATTACAACTTAAATGAGATGTATTACTCTGTGTGGCTTGCAGTGTAAAAAAAATTAACCTTTCCCGTTTGAATACATATGAACTTCCAAGTCAAATGAATAGATAAAATTGGTAGAAAACAGGTTCTTAGCAAATCTCCATCAACTTCTTCCTCCAAACTTGGACAAAGGCCATACATATCACACATTCCTGTACAAATCAGCTTCAACAACAACAGATTTCATATCACTTCCATGTCACACCACTAAACCAAAACAGATCGCACATCACCATCTGGACACTTCCAATTAAACAAAAAAATTCATACACAAAATGTACTCGCAAGTTGCTGTCCTGTCACAATTTACTGCAATTCATTACTGTCATGAAACAAAGAAATATAAGAGGAAGCTTTACCACACTGCCATTTGGTGTTCCTGAAAACAATTTAATATGAAGCAACTACATGATCTTCTAAATTAATTAGATATTTACAAACTGTTTACTAACTGTTTCACAAGTTAAAAGAAGGAACAGGAACTAAAGATATGCATTCATGCAAGTGTGTGAATGCAGACAATTGGGCAATAATGTAAATCATGCAGATCAGATTTTGGTATGTGTAAATATAGGACAACATACCATCAACACTGGTAAATGGACCATGTGTTATGACAAATGTGTCAAATTCAATCAGCGTCAGAACTTTAAGATACATCTTTGGAATCTCAGTTTCAATACTGTCATCATGGGGATCATCCTCTATTGAAGAGTGTTTCACTACAGCCAAGTAAAATGAGCAGTCAATTTCACATGGAGATGACTCCTTCTCCTTGAACTCAACAATCTGCAAAGACAAAAAGAAGAACCATACATAAGAACACAAAATCTTAGCTTCTCATATCAAATAAAATATAGTGAATTGTGGCAAGCCTTCTTAGTGCCAAACTGCAACCTACCAGTTCACTGCCGCACTGTTCTGTATACAAATTCAGGCTGAAAGAATAAAAAAATAAAAATACAATTTTAAAGACACTCTGTGCCAACAGAACATATGGTGTGATGATGGCATCAGTATGGGTCCAAATGCTGCAACCTGGCCATTCACATGTAACAAATGTAAGGACAAGAGACAAAGGAGTGAGGGGTTTTCATTTATACAGATTGATATACAAATGTAGTCATTTTTCTGTGTGGACAACAATAAAGTTTGCAATTGGTATATAACCCACAGGTGGTCAAGTTAAAGAGTGTTTCATGTGTAAATTAACATGATTTTGTTGGTACAACAAAAATGCAACCATTTATGACAAGTGAGCAAATTTAACATGTTATAATGTGAACTATTAACTGATTAATCAGAAAATATGACAACTTGCATACAGACTTGTGTCTGCCCTCACTGACATTTAAATGCTGTACAGTATCAACTATGTAGGATACATTTTCCCACAAGTGGCAATTAATTACGCAGATTCCTGATGAGGATAGGATTTTTCTCTTCTCCATCTACTGCCCAGATATCAGTGACTGGAGCCATGCTTCCACTGCCCCATATGCCTTCATGGTGTGCTATGAGGTAACTTTACCATACAGTAAGGATTTACAGAAACAAATTTCATCACAGAAAATATGAGATTGTTTTATTACTGCATGAATACAGTAAAGCCTTGATAATGCAAAGTACATACTTTGCTGCATCATTTGTGTCTGTTCAGTTTTAAAGCAGTAAGAGAGACAAACCGTTACAGTGGCAATTACATTTGATCATGAGCCTGTCACTGTGTACTTATTTTCTGTGTTTTATGACAACAAAACAATGACAGTTGACAAAAACTGCACAGTAACATTTGGGGACTTCATAAAGGAATTTCATACATTTGAAAGGCAAGAGACTTAAGAAATTTTCCAGCACAAAATGTGCTGGCAATGCATGTAAATACTGCTCAAGCCCTACAAAAAATAAATTTCAATTTCAACAATACTAACAACATACTTAGTATGTCATGCTGTCATTTGTCCAAAGATATGAATCAGTTAGCAAGATAATGTCAAACTCCAACCCCCACCCCCAACAAAAAAATGTCTTACCAAAATAACATTGGGATGTTTATGTAGCCTTACAAACATACGATGCCGTCCAATCTTGGACATCGGATGATCTGGGTGATGCAGCAAAGGTAACCTCTCATGGGGTGTGGCAGGAAGGTGCTGAAGAGTTTTCTCGCATCGCCGCTGTGTTATCCAGTACCTGGAAATATTACACATAGTAATATTTAATGGACACACCAGACAGACCAAGCTGAACCTAAAAAACAGAGATGTGATCAAAATATTAAGTCCCCCATGGTGACAGATATGTCAGCAAATTACAAGGAACAGAGATGATTTTCTACAAAACAGGCATGGCATACCCTTCCTTTACCTGGCACCAGAGTTACATCCACAGCTGCTACCAATATGAGGCAATCACAGCCAAATCCCTGCTCCAGTTCCACTTGATGGCCTTAAGCAGGTAACTCCTGCTCCTACAGCACCTTTCTTATTTTGTCCAACAATTCTTAACTTCCAAATGGCTTTACAGTAACATAAATGGCACTCACTTTTTGTGACTCAAATTATTGTATTTCACTTCATACATTTCAAGGTTCAAAATAATCAACAAGACAAAATTATGTTTACATGTAGTCAATGTTCTCTGAGTACACCTCATGAAACTACTTGGTATTCAGGGTGGATATATGAAAGAACATTCAAAAATGTATGTTACATAAAAGAACTGGTGAACACCTGAATTGATGTTAATACAGATAAAATCTGTAATCACTCCTGTGCCAGCCAGTATCTACATCTGGCTATCCCTGCTACAAAGAATCACGATATGCAAAATAAGAGATAAAATCCAAAGTAGATCTGCAGGTAGAAACATTACAGAAGACCTGGTGAATTTAAACACACAATTGAACAGGCATGTGTCATGCATGAAAGGAAACAGAATTCCTTGGGCACAAGAAAACACATATGTCAAAGAACCACTTGTGGAAATGAGCAATATGTGAAGAGCCCAATTGAGAGCAGATGTAAACAAATAAAAGTGAAGCAATAATAAACATCAATACAATGCAGTCACTGCTGGCTGGGAGGGCACAGAATAAGTGACAAGGCTGTGTTATGAGACAACACACCCTGCCAAGAATGGTGATGGACGATGATGTTTTAAAAATATGTTTCTGTATCAACAGTTTAACAATTCTGAGCCACAGCCATTTCATCTAAAAAGCACAATAATGCCAGGGTATTATCTAAATGTAATAAATATTCCCTTCAGGCAGTAATAAATATACTATATTCCAGAAACAGGGAACCTTCTTAAAGCAACTGAAATGTGGCTGAGTTAGCGATTCAACTGTTTTGTGGTAGGAAGTACCTTACTGGAGCAGTGTTTGTGCTTGTCCAAGAAAAAAGTACTTTTTGCTCAGCCTTCAGATGCACTGTTTGGGAGATCATGATATTTGCTGGGCTGGAGAAGGGGCACAAACAGTCATGACATATGTTCCAGTATCACCAGAAACAAAATCTTCAGAGAAGAACAATCAAGAGCCTGAAATCCAGCCCCATGCACAGCACCAACCCAACCCCCCCCCCCACCACCCCACCAAAAAAACTATATCCAAAAAACTTCATACATTTGTCCCCACAGAATAAAGCCAATTGCCATGCCTTTCAAATTTCCAAGAATACTTCCCTCAAAACAGACCAAATATTTGGCTAAACTAGTGGATTTTGTATTATACTAAGTGTGTTCATACACTTATCTATCAACTTCCAAATATGGAGGGAAAAAAACAGATTTTCTTCATAAAACACTTGTAATTCTTGCAAGACTACCATAACAGAGGTAAGCTACTATTTTACATTCAAGTTATGAGGCTGATACATACCAAAGTATATAAGGGTCGAAATGTTAAAATGCAATTTATTACAAATCTAAACAATAGCACTGAAGTATACTAAATGAAGGTAGGTTTCCCAAATTCAATTATACTTTTTAGGGATTCATATGACACCATATTCAAGCCATACCGCAGTTCAGAAACCAATGTAGGAAGGCGAGAATGATCTCCATTTAGAGCCGTTTGCAATTCAGGTATAAGAGGAGCATCATACTGCGGCACATGACACTGCAACATCCCAGTGTGTGTGTCAACAGTCACAAGAAGCTGCTCAGCTCTCAAGCATGGCTGCAGCACTGGAACTGACAGGATAGCGGGAGAACCTTGTAGATGACCTGAAAAGGCAAGTCTTCATTGAAAATCACTCTACTCCTCAATGCAGGAAACGTAACACATAACAAGGTCATTGTCAACAGAGAGGTAACAACTGATGACTGACATCTTTCTCAGCACCTAACCAAACACAGTTCTTGTCTGAGGCATTCAGCTATTCTGATCTCTTTCTCAATCTGTTTCTTCTCCACTTATTCCAAAATCCGCAACCTCCCACGTAGCATCCTGACATGCACTGTGGGGCATGATATGCCAAGCTTCAGTGTTATAATTATAAGAATCCTTAAAGATGCAACCAAAGACAAATCTGACCATAAGTCTAATAAAAGATTTTTGATGGAAAATGTTGCACATGACAAAAGATGTATCAAAAAATACAAAAGACAATGGTCCTTACATTCCACATCTTTCAGCATGGTTTGCAATTCCTGTTTCAGCTCTGTGAGACGACTCCGTGTCCGAACATATATTGTGTGCACCAAAAGACGCTCCATGGATAACAAATCGGATCTTATGGCTCTGTCTGCAATTTCACTTTCCTGTGAAGTAGTAAATAAAGTTTTCATATTTTAAGTTCTTACAACAATAAGTAGCAAGATTACAGTCCTCATGGATGTGACAGTGATCTTAATAAAGCTCACACATCAGATAATTTCACTAAGAAACTAAGAGCAGGAATGGGATAAGGCATGTGACCTGCTGTAAATATTCATAATGTTAAGTATCATGAATATTAACATAGGGGTGCACAAATCCAATGTAAACCACCCAGGTGACTTGATTTTGTACCATGGTGCCTAATATTTGTGGGTCCTCAGTGTGAAACTTACTGCATGTCACCCTCTTGCACCTAGAAATTAGAGGTGGCTCCTAGATTTCTGGAAAAAGTCATGTAACACTTTTTACCTAAATACTTTCCGGTGCTCTCAAAATTTACTGAAATATTTCTAAAAATGTACTTAATACCTGTTACAAAGTTGTCAAGTGTATCCAAAAGCATCTAAACTGAATTTGGCCAACTAACCTACACAAACTACAATGAATTTTCCTTTTCCACAGTATCATTATGAAGAGGATACACACAGATTGGTGTGCACAATTAAGGGTACCATCACTAATTACAATGGAAGATTCTTACAATATAAACATGGTACCTTACCTTACTGCCAAGTGACGGAACATGGACAACAGCAAGAGGCCGTGCTGGGTCGTGAGTATCCACTTGTACAGTCAGTCGATATCCCAACTCTGACCTTGGATCTTTGCAGGTTAATTCCCTAAAATGTAAATTATGGAGTAATAGAGGTAACAGCCAAGATCCATGTTGAACTAAGCACCACACACTGAGGGTGTACGTGGTGGGTTGGATTACAGCTTGGTCAATGTCACACCCTGGCTATTTTACCCCTGGGGAAAGGGCTAAATTAGTCTAGATGTGATGACAATACAGAAAAATCTCAGCTTCTGCCTGAAACTGTACACTAGGTAACCAGTCCCTAGCCTACTCACTGTACTGCCTGACCATCTTGGCTATATGGAATATCAAATGAAAGAGTCACATTACTATGCAGAGTTGGAAATAAAATTATGCATCCACTTCTACAAGTGAATAGTGAAAAATATTAATTATTTCAGAATACCAATGCTTGTTACTGTTCAACACAAACCAGATATCCAATAATGTATAGATATGTTTGTTACAATGATAAAGCTCTCTCTCTCTCAAAAAAAAAAAAAAGCACTTATTGCATGCATGCAACAATGACATTCACATGCAAGTGGACTACTTTGACTTGAAATTAAAGACTATTACAATAACTATGACTAAGCTAAATATCAGCAAATCAACAGTTCCCATTTTCTCCCTTGATATGCAGAGATTATAAAAAATGGTTCATACCAATACAGGAAAGGTAGCATCAGCTACAATGGAAAGTAGCGACAAATTCTTATTAAAGTGAAAGTCAAAAGTCATACATGAGAAACAAACAGAAATGGAGAGTACTACATACAGTGTTAAAAGAAACAAAAAGCTTAACCCCATTTTCCACATATTACAGTATCCACCATGAAACAACAAAATTATGAAATAATTTATTACCTCCAATATGAAATAGACAAGCACTTCCCTGGTGTGTACTCATCCACATGGATGTGATCATCCAAACGGTCCCTACACAGACGAAGTGTCTGGGAGTACAGTACCTGTACACAGAAAAATTCAGTGTTATTATTCTTGTAATTTCATTTATTATTACATGTGATAAACCACACAACAATATGGCAAAATACAACAAATTTCTGGTGATTCATGGTTTATAGGACATTTCTATACACTAACACGTGAACAATGACAAAATAACCTCCGTTGTTACACCCAAGAATGCCTAGTATCAAAGAGACAGCGAGTACTTCGCTCAAATCTGTATCACAGTGCTCTCAAATAAGGAGGTTTATTTAAGGACAATGTCATAGCTCAGAACAACAGTGCTGGAAATGTGACCGCTAAACAGTGAATGGTTGCAGAAGGAAACAGCTGTGACTCAATTTAGGATCCTATACCATAATTATTGTGGAGGTACTTTGAAACACAATGAAAACCTTTCACAAAATAGTTTTTAAATAAAGATTTGAAACTGAGATTTCAGAAATATAAAGCAGTCACACTACCCACTTAACTGCAACATTTGATTCCAAGAAAGACGGTAATATTTGGTGCAGAAGTACAGAAGTGGGTATAAAGTCTTTAATTTTAACACACTCATTTCTGGCACCATACTAGCCAATTTAACAAAGATATGCCTAAATTTGGTTTGCTATTAAATCGTACCTCAAGTTGAAGACTCTGACAGAAAAAGTGCAGACAGTTGTAGACCTCAGTAAGAGGCTGGGGATTATCAACTAATCTTGACTGGATTACTTGATGGATATACTGCACCTGGAGAGAATGGACCAATGCCTTACCATCTGAAAAACAAAGACATTCTCTTCACTCCAATGAATTGTACACATTACATTGCACTGTCACTTCAAAACATAGTTCCTAACACAGGTACAACAGAAAGCCTCAACTTGAAAATTCACAGACAGGTCCAAAGAAAGTCAGTACAAGAGTGTAACTTGGTCTGTATTTCACCTGCAGGGGGTAAAAAACTAATTCTATTCACACTTTCTTGTCCTCACAATGCTGCAGCCCATATCTAATGTGTAAGTAAGGATTTCAGAGTTTGGCCACATCAAATAATGAAGATGTTTCACTTTGGCATATATTATGACTGCAAATCTCCAAATGTATGAGATGGAAAAGGAAGAGGTTAATATACAGAGTGCAGCACACTGTAAGGGTGAGGGGCATGCAGCACTGGTAAATCTCACTGCAAGACACACTTATAAGGCCACTTCCCCCTTGCACATCAGTCACTCTGAAGATGGAAGCTGCAATTTAACAGCTTTAACAGCTGGGGTGGCTAAACACCAAAAGCCAAAGTTCATACTTCATTTGGGTCAGAAAGAATACAAACACGACAAAATTGAAAACATTAAAAAAATTCTTTAAATTAATTTAGCATTAAAAAGTCACATGTCATGAATATGGTGAAACTACAGGGCCAAAAGATTACAAATTTATCATCATTAATTCACAAGCAACACTGATTTGCATAGAGTTCCTTGCAGATACAATAAAAACATGCAAAATCCAAATGTCTGGTTTGAAAAAATCTTTTAAGTCCACAAAAATGACTGAGCTAACTAAATGACCGGCTATCCTTATCTCGTAATGGAGCTATAATATTTCACAATAACAACACAACATTTATCAGTTTGTGGTTTGCAGCGCACTGCTAGTCAGGACAGATCAATTTAACCTGCGAAAAACTTCTAATTATAATCATGATCCAAAAACACCAGTCTAAATACAGGTGTCCATAAGCATGGTAGCTGTGATGGTTTCTCCCAGAGGATGCAAGGTTTCTTTGTAACAATGAAGACATAATCCACGAAATGATAATAGGGACAACTTGCAAGTGTCACACCCAACAGATGTAAGTCAATATTACCGAGACAAATACACATGAGGTTGATAGCCATTACATGCTCTCTGTGGGGGCAATAGAGCTAAGCCACTATGACTCAGGTGGAATTTATTAACACTGCTGCCAATACAACAACTTCTAAAGAAAAACAATTTAACCCTTTGGCAACAGAATTAAATGCCTGTACTGAGGTGTAGAGGAACAAAATTTAAATAACCCCTGAATAAAAGGGCTGCATTAGAGCAGTTACATGTACATAACATTGGTATTGTGAGCATCACCCTGCACTTTACGTATGTAATATTCAGCACCAAAAGGTTAAAGAATAACCTACTGAGGAAGAAAATGTATATTCAAAGCAAAATTACAGCTCATTTTGAGATAAATATCATACCACCAGTTTCTTTATCCTCAACAAGGATATCAATATCCAACAACCTCCATGGAATATTTGGTCCATCTCCCATTACTGTAAGGGAAACTTCAAATTCATGTTCCACAGTAAATGTGACCCGACCACTCTCAATCTACAAAAAAAGACAAAATGTAATTATGATAACACACCCACATACAAAGAGAAAATAATTTAGAATGGCATCACTTCCAGACACAACACCCTCATCAAATAGCTAACCCACTCACTTCCCTCCAACATAAATGGAAACAAATATGCATGCAAACAAAAGTGTAGGTGCAACACACACAGAGAGGTTCAACCAAGTCCCAGAAGTTTCTTCCAAAAGTCACGTAGCTGTTGACAGGTCATCATGCAGAGGCTGTAATTCCAACGTGCAGTTCATGTACATCAATCACTTCATGTTTATGGTCAGATACAGTGCTGTACTGCATGCTTCTCATTGAGAATTACATAAGGAACATATCTTGTTACCAGTGTGTTCATTATTCTAAGCAACAGTAGCAAGACTTGCCTTTACCCACTAAACCAAGCATATTAAAGCTGTAGGGTTGCAGCCAAATCAGCTTGCCGCAACACAGTAACCAATTTATACCATCTTCCACCCAGTTCCTTGTTCTCAGTCACTCTCATGTTCCACACAGTCACAACATAAACTGGCACGCTGCTAACTTAACTGCAAACATAGTAGAAGCCATATTCCTGTGCCTTCTACTGCTACATGTATGGAATACGACTATTGTAACTACGACTGGGACTGGTGCAGATCACAGTGCTGCCATATCATGGGTACACCAAAAAATCTATTCTGATAATCCATGCCTTCAGATCGATGGCTGAACCTGCATCACTGGACAGCAGGGACTGGCTAGGGGACTGTGTGTGTCCAGAATCAACATTAGCTAATACAAGAATACATTCATAACACTAGGCATGGCTTCAACACAAGTTGTGGTAAAGGCATTTAAACATGCCTTTACGTAATTTAATAAATATGAACTGCACTGCCAGCAGAAACAGACAACTGCAGTTTGTGCTGACACCAGAATCTCTACAAGTATTCTCAATAACACACACACTGAGTCCAAAACAGTCACTCTGTAAACCATATCTTAAAGCCCAAGATCTTCTGTTCATCTTTTTAATCAGTTTAGAACACAATAAAAATAAATGATTGGAACCCATCCAGTTAAACATGAGATAAAATCTTGGGTGTATTTGTGAAACACGATGTTACTTGTCTTTTCCTGCAACAAGCCAATCCCACTGAGCTGTCTATGAACAGAAATCCCAATTTTCAAAAGGGTGAGTAAATGCTAATTTGATTATTCATTTATGTTATCTGTGTCATGTTAAGTATGATGTGTGTCATACTCGACATCTCTCTCATGCAACTACTTTCCATCACTCTTTCACATTACACTGAAACCAGCGTGAGTTTCAAGTAGTATGTTGTAATGCAAGACTGGACAACAAATAATGCAACATGTGTGTTCATTCATTTTCATTTGTGGAAAATACACTTTAATGCAAGATGGAAATACAGTAAATGCAAGTATAAGTCCATCTAGAATTCACATATTTTAAACATCTACAACAGTCATTACTGATGCTTTACGAAATTCCTTCTTCTCTTTTCTGTTTCACTGTAAAACAGCCCACAGATTAAATAAACTCATGTCTTGTACTTCACTTAACAACAACCACTTCATTAACACAAAAAACCTACTCCTGAAAAACAGTAGCAAATATATGAACATTGTAACAATTCTGCTACATATAACTGCTTATGTATAACTCCCCTGGGAAATGTTGTTGCATGTTCTCTGCATCTTAGATACAAAACAATTCTCTCACCACTAAGTTTTTAGTGAGTTACAACTGCCCAGATTTAATTAAAACTGAATGTTTGAAACATTTTTACTAAAACCCTCCAATATGAAAGTTCATGAAAATCCATTCAGCAGTTCTCATGTGGTTGCATGCAGACACAAAGACCAATATGGCAAACTTGACATGTAAATTTTGCAATTTTCAGTTGCAAACACATTGCAACAATCACCACTAAATTACAATTATCAAAATTTAATGCTTTACCTTCAGATTCCTCATCTGTGGAAGAAGATTTCCAGTTACAAGACGATGCTGAATCACTTGATTAAGTCGCAAAAGTGTTGATCTCCTCTCTGAAGAGGTGATGGGATCAGGAGGTACTATACGGTCCTTTGAAAGCAATAAATACTCTTCTACCACAAGCCATACAATAGAGTACAAAATAATGCATTTACACATTTTCCTATCCATTTAAAAGATGGTTTGTTATAACGAAAGAAGAGGCAGTGAAAATTACAATAGAGAAATGGAAGTGGATCAGACATACACTGAGCAAGCAGTCCTCTGCCACAGAGAAACAGGCTCTGAGCTGAAGCCCCCACCATGGACAATGTAATAAAGGACGACCGAGAAGGAGATGCAAGACAACAATAGAGGAACAAGCTGAAACAGCAGTAAAGACTTGGAGAGAGGTCAAGGCAATAGCTGAAAACATAGTTTGCCGGCATTGCTTTGTGGAGCCTTGGGCTCCTAACTGGAGTAACAGGAAAAGTGCCTGACTTAAAGATGCAGGTTTTTACAACAATATCCAGACTCTCTGAGCATCACTGGGAAGACAGATCTAAACAAAAAAGGCAGTGAGAACTCTGCAATTATCTTATTCTTGTTTGTTCTGTTTAACTGAATTTATGGTGTTGTTCCTCATCTTAACCTTACATAATGATCAGTTAATAACATTTAGTCAAGAGTTCACCACACTTCGGTTTTTAAAGATACTTCTTGGCATTTTACTTCTCATTACTTTCTGAAGCAATTTTTATTAACCCTGTGTTGTTAATACAAAACATACATTAAAAAAAATATTGTATGAAACACAATGATACATACTTAATCTTAATTTACTCAACCTTACTTCCTATAACCTTGTACATTTAGTATAAATTAACAAACACATTTTACTGAACATTACTCTATGTATTTAAATTTGAAAAATTCAAGCTTATATTGCTCAGCACTAATTTCAGCAGCAATTGCTAATAATCCTGTATGGCTAATATACACAGACACAAACAAACAAAAAATTTTACTCAACATAATCCCAAATATTTAAAAGTCTGAAAAGAAATCCATTTTACTCATCATTACTTTTATAGAGGCAGTTTTCAACAAACCTTTATATTACATTTAAAATAACTTACCCTAATGCATGCAGGCAGTCTTGAATATGTTCCAGTTGTAAGAACCTCTACTGCTGCAGGGATGTGGAAATTTGGTAATCGGGCATGGACCAAAGTTTCCCTTGCCATTCGTGCCAACATATCTGCTGTGTCCACAAACAGGAGTGATTGTTTATCCAGAAATGCCATTATGTGCTGAAAATACAAAGGAGGAGTCCAGCCATAAAAATGTCAGTAATAATACATTCTGCTTTGTGCCCCTAATTCTTTACCAAGGTTTAGTAAGAAATTCATTACATGGCTGTGTGGCAGGATGCGAGTTGTGGCACTGAGTCACACAGTGGAAGCTGTCATGGGCTAATCTGAGGTACAATCACAGCATTTGGCTAAAGGAACATCTGGTGTGTAGAGCCAGACTTTTAACACAGGATCTTGTGAATAAGAAGCCAGAGTGACACACTCTCAGTTTTGTTGTCATATATGTTAGGTACCAAAAGACGAATTCAGTGGTAATTTTAAAACTGGCTACAGAAAATAATAACTGTTACAAAAGTCAATACAAGAGAACAAAATAGATGCAACTCTTTGGAACCTGAAACATATGTCAAGAAAGTGCAATTATCTTTCAATAAAAAAGGTAAGCTCACAGGCCTACAATGCAAGTATATGGTATCACTAAATGCTCATTGCACATCCACAATAAAATCGTTACCACTCATCTACAAAAACACATACAACATAAATCACAATCGTTGTACTCACTGCTGATTTGTCCACTTTGGAAGCACTGCTGGCCCATTTCACAAGAGCTAACAATCTCACAAATAACTGACGTGTCCTTGCTGAGAAGTTATATATCTCTATCTTACGTTCCATATCCGTCTTCCGAGGAAGGCTGGAAATTAAAGTAGAAACATGTACAGTAATAAGCATGTGTAAGGTTATGTAAACTAACACCACAAGTGCCAGATGTAAATCTCACAGTGATATGATGAAACTTGCAAAAATTCAAGTCCATCAATAACTGAGGACCTTGTTATAATTTCCAACTTGCATAGACTCATCACACAACATTTTCAGTAGAATGAATTATACCATCTTTTGGTATTTAAAATTCCATGACTGTAAATGTTATAAGAAAAAAAGAGAAAAAAAAAAGCACATTACAAATAAATATTTTTCATTGTTACAAATGATTTTGGACACCCCTTACTAATGAACCCCTATTTAAGGCCTGAAATTCAAAACACACCAACCCATATTAAAAATTTCATGCAGTAAAGTATTCATTATCAGTGACATTACAGTTCTCTATTTGTTGCAGCTTACAGCAACATTCAACACCTGAATCATCATTCTGCATGTGGTCACTTTTTGAAGCTGAATCAATGCACCTGTTACCATAACTACAGTCCCATTCAATATACATATGAAAGGTAAAGGTAAAGCAGTCCTGTTACAGGCCTGGAGGGGCCCAGAGGGTTCCAGGAAGTTAAGGTTCCCAGATTTTGTGACAACGGCACAGGATGGTGGTAGGTTGTCAGCCTTACACACTGGCTGCCTTTATCCCCAGAAAATACTCCTGGTACTCATTTCTGTTAAAGGTTGAGTCAACCTCAGCTCAATTTCTTACCAGAAAATGTGCACTCACATGTATGGGCACTCTGCTGGTATATGAGTTCTACATAGCCAGGAAGTGACTCTACTAATGTGGTTTAAGAATAAGAGTGAGACTGGTAAAAATAAAAAGAAGAAGAAAAGCTCTTAGGAATAATCTGTTTCAAGAAAATACGTCACATATCAGAGATATACGAATGCCTCCTGCTCTTTTGTTGTAGCCATTTTTATAAACATACAATGTGCATTTACTTACAGTTCTGCTAACACAGTAAGCTCATGATATGTTCGCTGGATGATGAAATCAATAAGCACTGCAAGTGATATTGAACCCCCTCTATTGCCTTCCTGAGGAACATTATTCCCAACCGGAGTCTGATGACCTTCCAGTGGAACAGGTGCCATCTCAAATGCTGGTTTAATTCTTAAACAACACAAAGTGATGAAATTTGAGTCCAGTAAACAGTTAATATACAAAAACATGCAAAAAAAAATGCATCAGTTTACACTATGGCCACAAAAATAAGTCCCATGGATGGACTCCCTTTCCCATCTGTCTCCAACTCTTTATGCTTCGCCATCATCATACTTACCTGCACAATCAGACCTTAACTTACACCATACACTTTAATTCACAGCACTGACCATGGATCGTTATTTATTACAGTAATAACATGTTGAAATTATGCCTTTTTGATTTACAGCAGCTGTCTCAGGAAACAAAACTTGGGCATAAATCACAGTTAGATGTACTGTCCCCCAGTTAACTAAGCCTTTAGTTCACACAAATACAGGTAGTCACAACCACATGCCAACTTTATCAGTGACAAGAGCTTTGGAATGTTTGACACACATCAAGGGGAGATGGAAGTGGGGGAGAATACAACAGTAGACAGAAAATAAGCAGGCTCAAGAAGAACCCCTAGCTCCACCACCCATGGAACCTTTTCAAAGCCTGTGCATAGCTGTAAAGAACACAGGTTACATTTACTAAACAGATTACACATTTAAAAAAAGTGGAATACTAATACTGATAACAGTAAATCACCATCATCTTTTCCATTACAACTAGCTGACCTTGCTCTACTACCAACAACACAGTACTTCCCTCTTTTTATGATTTTCCCAAGTACAGAGTAACCCACTTAAAAATCCCCCCTGTATGAAGTTTTTCCTCCCCCCGACATCACAACAATTTGGGACCAAAATTTTTCCATACAACTATAATACATGTTGCCCTCTTAATATGGTTCCCAGTGAAGGGTGATGACACATCAAATCAGACAAGATACATGAAGATAAGCTCCACCTCATTATCAGGAACTTTGACAATAGAGTTCAATGGTGGTAAACCAACCACCTAACTCACAGTCAAACAAGCCAAGTACTGTCTAAAGGTGACTAGAGTGGGATGGACCATGCACCACTTCTTGTAACTCAATGGTCAATCACAAGCCCTTATCCATCGTCATGAACAGCTTTGAGGTGAGACATCCCCATTGTGTATTATAAAACTTAAAGCAAGGTAGATACTAGTCAAAACACAACTAAAGTTTATTAGCTAATGGTGGTAATCAAGTTGGTAACTACACGTTTCGGCCCATTTTAATGGCCATCATCAGATTGTACATTTAGCTTCAAGAGTTTATACAATATGCAAATAGACTTTGTTTGATGATGAGATCTCAATCATCTTAATATGTAGCAAGCCATGCAAGCTAATCTAGATGTGTATAGTGTACTGTATATTTCCACGAGTAGCCATGTGTTGGGTGGGACTACCTCGTAGTCTTTGGTTTGAGTACAGAGTGGGATGGCGACTGCATACCATATGTGCTGACCTCTTAATGAAGACTAAAAGCGGTATGTTCCTTGTTCCTCTGGCTAGAGGCTGCGTATGACCAGTTAAGCTTAACAAAGTCTATTTGAATTTGGTATAAACTCTTGAAGCTAAATGTACTATCTGATGATGGCCATTAAAATGGGCCGAAACATGTAGTTACCAACTTGATTACCACCATTAGCTAATAAACTTTAGCTGTGTTTTGAATAATATCTACCTTGCTTTAAGTCATGAACAACAGGTTTCTGTGGTCAGTAGGGCAGTTAAGCAGAGAGCATGGTTAGTTCCAGCACTGAAAGTGTGTTTGATTTAATGCAGTACACAGAGCTGTTGTATCAGTTTATAATGGTAAGTGTGGAAAAATGCAAATAAACTTGCGTTAAGCTGTGAAGAAAGGTGCCTACCAAAACTTTGCTCCTAATGATATAACAGTCATTCCTCTACATCTATGTTCTGATAACTGAGCAACTGATGGAGTTATGAAATGACCCACAATTTGCCACAGTTCTGAGATCCTCTTGCTTCTTCTGGTAAATAAGCATCATGTCCATTGCTGTTTTTACCTATTATGAAGTTATGCACAACACAATCATTAGGACTGAACAGTTTGGCATTTTCTGCAGAACCTTCAACAACCTTGTTGGGAACAGAAAATTTCTTAGTCAACAGTCCCTAATTACTCATCATCCCCTGCCAAACCAGCACGGGAAAATCGTGTCTGTGTTGCAGTTCCTGTTGAGCACATGAAGCTCAGTGGATTATTTCAAACACACAAGCACTTCTTGCAGAAAAGGGACTTAAAAAATATATGGCATGTACAACTGGACCTTATTGTTAGCTGGTATGAATATGCTAGGGGTTTCAGGGACAGCATTTTCTGAAGTGATATCTCTTGATTCAGATAAGACAAAAAAAGAAAGAAAGAAAGAAAGGGAAAAAAAAGAAAGAAACGACAAGAAAATGTGAGCAGCACTATGGGGAAACGGCAAAACAAGTCTCTACAAAACTGAAAGCAGTTCTGCCAAGAAATGTGGATTACAGTAAGCTGAAATCAATATCCAATACTATCAACTGATCTCATGTCAAAATACATCAAGAGATTTATGTCAGACACATTCCAATGTTCAAGATACACCCATCACTATTACCTGAGTTGACACAACACTTTCCACACAAAAGAAGTTTTTTTTTCTGGAAAAAAAAAAAAAACACGAAAGTTTGATATGAAATAAGGAAAATATTTTGGAGACTCAATGTGCACCCAATTATGGGATGAGGCATACAGTTTAAAAAAGACTAATAATAATGGGAGCCCGGTAATGACAAGTTGACTGACTTTGTTTCTTATTTTAGCTAATAATTTATACATAATAACATTCATGCCAGTGTCAATGGTGAATCTGGTGTAAATGTGATGTTGGTGCAGTGTTGGTGGTGGTGGTTATGTTACAATTGTAGTTGTTGCAACATCAATGCTTTCAATAAAGTCTCAGTGTGTGTTTCCTAACACTGAGTGCCTACTTATTGGGTTCAAGCAAATTACAGGTGCCTAACACTCATTATGTTAGTGCCCAAACATCTTATGTCCAATAATTAAAATAACAGCAACACAACCACTACATTTTTATGAAATAATCAGAGTGTACAGCCATTAACATCCCAGAATGTCTGAGTAGCACAACATGGTGGGGGTATAAACTAGTGTCAAACACAGTGTGGTAATTGCTACCGAATAGTGCCATTCAAAAAGTTTTGTATCTAACAGCATCAACATAAACTATGTTGAGTCTTCATGACAGAGATTTCATTTTTGCCAGGAGAAATTCACCAACACTGCCAGCATCAAGACTACACAGCACTGAATGATGGGGTGAATGATGAAATATGAACTGTGAAAAGATGTGGAAGTGGTCATAACCTCATCAAGTACTATCTTAGTATCTACCTGAAAGGAGTGAGGAAAACCGTATGTCACAACAGCCAGTATCAGTGCCAAGATTCAAACTATGCACCTCCCACATACAAATCTACAGCATCACTGTTACACCATCCTGTTCAGACTATGGTTTCCTGAATTGTGGCATCTACTAACAGAAGAAAGAAGATGAGCACACGAAATTCCCAATTACATTTTATTCTAGTTTGGGGTCCATGAGTTCATCAAAAATATAATACTGGTGAACAGTACCCGCCTGCGTAATTCTTTCTGTCAACGCCGACCTGGAAAATAATTTGCGGATGCTCATTTCCTATTGCGTCCGTCAAGTTTAGCACAGTTAACGTTATGCCTTTAACGTACTTTCTATGCGCCCGTAAGCCTGCCTCATACATTTTGAGGTACTTGTCATACACGCTTCACACAAATTTCAATATATTAAGAAAACTAATTCACATCATAACAATAACACTGTATTACCTTCCTATACACTACACATTAATCTTCACCTTCCCCGCTGCCATATTTTACGTGCTCCCTCAGATCCCCAACTGTCACTCAGTTCGTGCCTTGAGTTACTTCAATCGTGCTTGCGGCTGAGGGCTACTATGTCTTCTACATATTTATTGAAGTACGTTGAAATTTAGTTTGTAAAATACTTTAAATCTGAAATACTAGAATTGTTATGTTAAAACATGAGACATGCCAATTCACTCCTTTTCCATTATTTCGCAAATACATTATTATTCCCTGCCATTACATACAGTACATGCCATTCGTAGACCAGAGGATATAGCTAGCACACGTGTTATCCGTGGTGCTGTTTCGTTACGATCCGTACTGATGGCAATGTGCTGCATGGATCTGGCGGGAGAAAACGATTGTTGTAATTCGTGTTAATGGTTGTGTTACGGAGTTCGCGAAATATAAGTGTACAAAATATTCTGTAAATGGCTTGGTTGTCCCTCGTTCATAACGAAAAAGAAGACATTAGTAAAACGATTGCTTAAGTTTTATTTAATTCATTGAATTGGCCCTGAAAGGTATTTTTGTCAATCTTAACCTCTCTATCTTTTAAGAAGTTCATTTCGTTCATATATTAAGACCGCATTTCTTGAAAGTGCACTTCATTTGTCGACAACATAATGAAAGCTATTTTATTCAATATTCTATACCAAGTTTAAGTACTGTTGATGCGGCAACGCTGTTGAGCACTAGGGTGACATTGATATTGCTGGTTGTTTTTCTGACGTTTCGGAGGGACTTGCTGCTTCCATCTTCAGTTTAGTCTTAAAGAGGATAATGCAGTTGGGTCACACAGGCAGTTGTGCTCCCCCTCATCTGTTTTGCATCTCATGGGAGATAGAGGTGGCATGTTTCCCTTAAAAATCTACAATACCGTCCACTTCCAGATTGTATCAACACCCAAAACAATATAAAAATCAAAATATGTGATTGACATTCCCTTTGTTTTCTTTAGTTGAAGGTGCAAGTACAGAAATGAACAGAGGAGTTTCAAATTCAGACAGGAGAGGTCCTGGACAAGCTCAAGGTAGAGGCGCATGGCCATCACAAGGCAGAGGTGATGGGCATTCTCGAGGCAGAGGTGGCTGGCAATCACAAGGCAGAGACAAGAGGTATCAAGGGAAGTGGAATTGGTACAACAAGTTTAAAGGACGAAGTTCAAATAGAAATACTGTTATGCCCACCCTCCCCCATAGATCAAATGTTACATCTTATCAATCTCAAAACCATCAGTTACAAATAGTAGATATGTTCCAAAGCATACCCAGCCCATATCAAGGGTGGAAATTGTATTTTCCACAGGAAACATATAAAGAAGGTTCCACTACTGTGATTAAAGTGCAAGCAATGGAAAAATTCCTTAACAAGAACAGTTCTCTGTACTCATACTCTGCTGTAGAAGAGAGAAGGTTTTTCACTGTTGATCTCAAAAGTTTAAAGAGTGACAGTGACATCACTTCACTTTGGCCATCTTTTGAAGAGGATTTGTGTGAAGTTCCAGAACAGACCATAAATTGCTTGGGTTTAGCAATGCATCAGTTGGTTTTAACAGCATTACAGAGTGAAGTGAAGGCACAACTACAAGATGGTGAAGTGATGCCCCCAATAAATTTGCCCAGCATCAGAGCTAGAATTGTAAATTTTGAGCCTGTTACACAATTGAAGAATCTCAAGGCCATATTCTTCAGAAAACTCGTCTCTGTACATGGTACAATAATTAGGGTTGGAAATATCAAGTTGCTTTGTGTATGGATGGCTTTTCAGTGTAATACTTGTCATGCAATGCAATGTGTAAAACAGCCTGAAGGCTTCTTTACACAGCCAACCAAGTGCGTCACTGAAGGCTGTCGTGCAAAATTTTTCGCTCCACTACACTCTTCCCCATTTACTCAGACAATAAATTGGCAGTCAGTGAGATTACAAGAGATTGTCGCTGATGATCAACGTGAAGGTGGACGGGTACCACGCACTGTCGAATGTGAACTTACAGAAGATTTACTAGATTCTTGTATCCCTGGAGATGTGGTCACTATTACTGGAATTGTCAAGGTTCGCAACAGTGAAGAATACACTAAAAAAAAAGTCCCAAGCATGTTTCTTATGTATATTGAAGCTGTTTCTGTCGTGAACAGTAAAAATGAAACTAATGCAGGCTGCAATAAAGGTATTGGAATTGAATTCAACATTAAAGACTATTATGCTATTCAGGAAATCCATTCACAACCAGATCTCTTCAGGCTCTTGGTAAATTCCTTATGTCCAACAATATATGGGCATGAAATGGTAAAGGCTGGACTGTTACTAGCTCTTTTTGGAGGCACATTACATCATACAGATGGGAGATCAGACCCGCATGTTCTAATGGTTGGTGATCCCGGCCTAGGCAAGTCGCAGATGCTCCAGGCATGTGCCAGTATTGCTCCCAGGGGAGTTTATGTATGTGGTAATACCAGTACTGCAACTGGCCTAACTGTTACACTTACAAGAGAAGCTGGAGGCAACTATGCTCTAGAAGCAGGTGCTCTGGTTTTGGCTCACCAAGGTTGTTGTTGTATAGATGAATTTGATAAGATGACAAGTCAACATCAGGCACTACTGGAGGCTATGGAACAGCAAAGTATCAGTATTGCTAAGGCTGGTGTCATATGCTCGCTTCCAGCAAGAACATCCATATTAGCAGCTGCCAATCCAACTGGTGGCCACTACAATTGTGCTAAAACAGTGTCTGAGAATCTACGAATGGGTCCAGCACTTCTGTCTCGGTTTGATTTGGTGTTTATACTACTAGATCAACCAAATGAACAGTTGGATAGCCTGTTGTCAGAGCATGTAATGGCATTACATTCTGGTATCAAGTGGAGAGGAGAGATACAGCAACAATCAGGTGGTGTGTCAGATTGCAGTGGTGAAGAAACTGAGCAGCCCCTATATGTGCGGCTCAAGTTGCGACCCGGTGAAACCATGGATTTCTTACCACACCAGCTTTTTCGTAAGTACGTTATGTATGCTAGGAAATATGTACAGTCGCAACTAACTCCACAAGCTGCCAGTGTTTTGCAGAAGTTCTATTTATATCTGCGCCGTCAGCACCAGTCAAATGACTGCACACCCATCACTACTCGTCAGCTAGAGTCTCTTATCCGTCTTACTGAAGCGAGGGCAAAGCTAGAACTGCGAGAAGAGGCCACAGAGAAGGATGCACAGGAAGTAGTAGAGATTATGAAATACAGCATGGTGGACACACTTAGTGATGGATATGGTAGTGTCGATTTTCGCCGTTCACAAAATGGCTCAGGCACATCTACCAAAAATCAGGGCAAGAGGTTTATTACTGCATTGCAACGACGGGCTGATGCACAAAGCCGTTCAGTGTTTTCTGTCCAGGAGATGAAGGAAGTAGCTCAATTTGCAGGAATTCAAGTTACAGACTTTTATGGTTTTTTATCTACACTAAATGTGCAAGGATTTCTCTTGAAAAAGGCTTCAAAACTGTATCAGCTACTGACTGTTGACTACTGATTCTTCGGAATTTTTAGAAAGCACAGTGAAAATTTATTTTGCAATAAGAATATTATTATTAAATTTGTTTAAAAGTTGCAATTGCTGAAATTTAAAACTGTAACTATCACAGTAGGCATTCTTGGATAGAAGATATGTCTCTGAAAGTAGAAGTGAACATGTTCCAGAAGGGAGTAATGATTAACATGCAGTATTATTACACCACTGCCTTAGAGTGTCTTCCTTTTGCAGACTGCAAAATGTATTAATACCTGGAACACTGCTTAGTGAAAAGAACTATGTTTAGTATAGTGATCCTACAGCTTAATTTGTGTGATATTTGCAATAGCAGTTTCACATCAGTTCCTTCATGGTTTGATTCATTTTGTGAACACTCCAAAATACACAAAATTGTTAGTATAAAAGGAGGAGGAGGGGTGGAGAAGTGACAGATTTTTAAACAGCTAAAATGAATGGTGTTAAAGTTAAGGGAATTATATATTTTGTAATGGATATTAAAGGCAGCAAAACCAAGGACACAGTAGAGGCACTAGTGAAAACAACTGTCAAAAATCCTGTCCAAGTCACAGTAACTTGTTGCTTAATTTAACCATATCAGATGTTGTAGTGGATCACATCACATTTGCTTGCAAAACATTCTTCCAAGCAGTTTCTCTTAATTCGTCCCTTCTTACGCTGTGATTTGTACTTCTTTCTATGGATGAAGGTCCATATGAAGAATAGTTGTCACTGTATGGATGCAGCACAGGTTTGTACAACTTTGAAAACTTATGCAGATGGTCATACAAAGTGGCTTCCAGCAATGTCTCAAACAACTATAAAAATGAAGACTTCCTGCAACCTTCATAAGAAATGATGTGGAAACTCAAATCACACAACTGCACAAACTGCGACTTGTCTTTCTTAAAGTAACTGCAACTAAGGCTTCTTACTGTAGGCAGATTTTTAAATAACATGCCTGTCTACAAACTTCTTGAGGGTATTGTACACATGCTTCTGACATAATAAAAGGAGCATAAAAGAACTTCTTATAATATATGCTGCTTGAGGAAGAATTGAAAGAGGATGCAATACAAAATAAGGCATAATTTTATAATCAGTCATATTTAATTTCTATTCCAACAGTGAATCTGCCAGACTGGAGCCAGTGTAAGGGTTGTATGATTGCAAAGACAAAGTTTCAGCTATAGACCTTAATCTAAATTAACTCTACATGCCTCAAGTTTTACATCCATACCAAACAAAACTTATTACTGAAAGGCTAACAGATATTATTTAAGCAATTAGGTATTTACATGCCCAAACATGGCAAGTACAATCAATTACAACAAACTTAGTTTACAGTTGCATTTAGTGGAAAGTGTGATTATTTCTTTTCTTTAAAAAAATACTATCTATTACTGAAATAGGAGATTAGTCAGGGAATAAATAATGATTTTACAGTTATATGTAATTTTATAAGGAACTTGGCACTAGGACAATAACCAAAATTATGAGGTTATCTTTTTATGAGGGTGGCTAAATATATCTGCACAAAGACTTTGAAATCAAAATTCACGGGTAATAGATTCTGTGTGTGTGTGTGTGTGTGCGTGCGCGCGTGCATGTGCAAAACTATCACAAGGTTAATTCTAACATATCCTATGTAGAAGTTATGAATAAAATCTCCAGATCTCAGTGGAATATTATTCATCCTGGGAAGTGGTTTCTGAATGTTCACGTGTCTGTCCATGCACATCTGTATAATTTGAACAGTTAAACAGATCTTATATATATGTAATTTTCTTTATTCCATAAATAAACTGAGTATGCTTGCTGTGAGGTTTGAACATAAGACAGAGATTCTCCAATAAAACAGACCCAAGCTATTTATTGCATGGACCAAATATACTGAAAGATAATAATCTGGAGCTTACAGCCTGCTCTTTTCACATGCACAAGAGATTGGAAGGTGTCATGCATGTTGTACCGTCTGTTTCCTACTTGATGCTTGGCATTAAAATTAAGTACTGTATGTGAAAATGGCATATGCATAGTGCTTCTAATCTCATCAAATACCCCATCCACAGCAGATCTGCACTCTTCTGGGATTTTATACAGTGCAGATTGGTAGTTTGTTACCAATATTTCAGGACAACTTCCACACAACAAAACTCTTCAAAAAACAAAACATAGGTGTGGCATACAAAACTAAGAATAACATTGGAAGAATTTTAAACAGGAACAAGAAACAAATGATCGAAGTTCCACATCAGTGGTGTATACCAACTTTGATGCCTCGATTGCCCCTTTATATATACTGGACAAATGGACACACAATACCAGACTAGGTATAAAGAACACCTTTTAGCCTTCAAAAGTAACAGGAATAATTCAGAATTTTCCCAGCACTTGATAAAAGAGTTGACACACTCTCACTCATATGGAATATGTTATGGATGTGGTACACACAACACAATGGAAGACATCTTGGTACCAATGAAAAATATTACATACACCGTGACACTACAAGAGGTACGCAAATTAATCATAAAAGCAGAGTCTCGGAAAACAAAATTTTTGATGTACTAGTATATTATGACTCACAGCAAATGGCACAGCAGTGTTCTACTCATTTTGTAACAGAATAAATGCTAGTTCTCCTCAAGCTATGTTACAAGCTCGGTGCGTGAGAGCTGCAGTTATCCCAAACTCACATTTACATACCATTGCCTGCTAAACTGTAAGTAACACACTGAAAGGTTAACAATTTAGTGCTCCTGTTAGACAATCTAAATTCTTATTATAAATACCATTACAAGAACGTACTTTACAGACATATGTATAGTGCAATATAAACAACAGAACAGCCTCTCCAGCTAAGACGATGACACACTGCTTCCCACCAACTGACTGCATTATTTATTTTAACCTAGTTCAATTCATGACATAAGCAATGTGCAAAATATGAAATATAACATAACTGTAAAAAATGATACCTCATTTTAGCAAATATTTCTTTTTAAGTACTGGCCTGATGTTGACCCTTTAGGGTTGAAACATGTTGCTATAATAAAAAGTACCAAACCATAGTTGTATTAACAGTTCTTATTTATTTACCAATTGACCCTTGAAGATGGGACCAATAGGTTGTTCTGAAACACTGGTAACAAACTACCCATCTACTTGTGTAAAATCCCAGCAGAGTGCAGATCTTGTTAATATGATGGCAGAAACCTCAAATCATGCATAGTCAGGGATTTACTTTTTTTTATTTGTGAGATACAATTCTTACAGGATGAAAGATGCTCATCACCTGAAGCACCTGGTTCTGCCTCATGAACAGTCAAGAAGTACTATATATAGCTTATTACGTACAACTCATTACATTTCTATGATCAAAATAAAAACATCCCCCCACGCAGTTTTGGAAATGAGAACAGTTATGCTGGGTATTTCATTAGAAAAGGAATCACAGGAACTTTGTGAAGTTTTATGGAAAATAAACTAACACAAATTCCAAGTGGAAAAAAAAATATTGTTCACTTGTTTCGACAGGATAAGTTTGAGCTTTGACAGTGAGGGGAAATTACATATTGTTAGCCAAGTAAAGCTTTTAGTTGTAAAGTTTGGAATGCATGTAAATGAGATAACTGGTTACAGCATGCAGGCCAAATTACTGTACATTCTTTGATACATGTTACAGAAGAAAACCGTCACATCCCAGAAAACAACATTTTTCACAGCTGACATTACGAATTTCAAATGTTTATTGACTGTAGTTCAAATTTAACTTAAATGTCTTTCAGCATTTCAGCCAACTTACACCTCAAAATAAAAAGCAGTTCTTGCATTCCAAATCTTAAAATATTATTCACCACAGACAGTGTTTATTTCTAAGTATTCATATAGGCTTTTGAAACAACCAAAATTCTTTGCATTGGTAATAAGTATGTTACCAGTATCAGTGACTAAAAGTAACTGTTAAGTAATATATTAGTTATAATAAAGGAATTAATTACTGTCAAACATAACTAGTGTATATTTATACTTTATTCTGGCAACATGTTTAGAACCAATATGGTCACCTTCAGGCCAGTAACGTAAAATTCATAAAAAGTAATGTGTATTTTATATTACTGCCCTGAAGATTACCATTTTGGATCGGAACATGTTGCCAGATTAAAGTATATAATATATACTATTTACTTCATTATTTCAATCAACACAACAGGATGACAAACATAAATATTTATTTGTTGACCTTTTCACTCTGTATGGAAATTATACTTCAACAAAGGGTTTTAGGACAAAATTTACTGTGCTTATGTTTAGATTTTTGTGGCCTGCATCTAACCTGAGGCTTAGCCACATTGCATGTGAAAGGTATTCCATTATTGTGGCATTACATTGGAACTGCTAGCTGCTAAACCCCAAAAGATGCAGTTGCACGAAGTTAAGTACGATTACGTTTTAAGTATTATGTACGAACGGCATGTGCAAGCACGAATATTATACAATATAAACTGACTAAGTACAAGAAAGTTGTCAGAGGTAGAATTACAAAAAAATCGAAGTAATGCCATAAAGATAATTATAGAATATAAACAGTTCCTGCAAAATAATTTTAGACTCATTTTATATCCCTAAATTTTCATAAGAAGTTTGCAGTGTGTTTACATTTTAACTTGCAGACAGCCATTTCATTTCAAGCACATGTATGGCTTCTGCCTTTCACTTCAAATTTAGTAGCAACTGTTTTTATTATAAACAGTAGTGCCAATTAAGTGTATGTTGTCAGTATTGGTAGAGGGGACAGGAACAGTGATTTTTGTGCATTAAAAATGATGGAGAAATGTTGATATCATGATAGCTGAAGGATCAAAACAGCAACAGATGGAAAGCTAACATCAGAGAAAAACTTGCAAGATTATGCAACACAAAAAACTGCCCGTCTGAAGCTCAACAAAACCGGTTAGTCACAGTGGGTTTCAGTATGCATAAATTACCACAGTATTGTGTTTAAACCCACAGTATGTTTCTATTCAAATTCAAGACTGTAATGATGGTTTTCTTATTACACCATGCAGATAATAAATAGAAGAAGACGTGTCGTGATGTATGTGTTCTGAATAGAAAAAAAGTTATTTATATCATGCATTTGTATGTTCTGCCTTGTAAATATGTTAGCTTATCTGAAGAGGTGTGCTTTATAACTGTATCACGTTTATTACACTGAATTTTGTATGCTTCAAATATTCAGTGAATACGTTATAGTGAATGTGTCACATTTTTTTTGTTTGTGCTCATTTCTTAAGCAAAAATCAGATAAATGTCACAGTTCTTTTATTAAACTCTGTCATGTGTCTGTTAAAATCCTCTGTACCAGACATCCCATTTTCTTATAAGTATGTCTTATATTCAAGGTCTTTTGAAAACAAGGTTACAAAATGCACAAATCAATTTTGAGAAAAAAATTTGGAATAAATGGTACATGCAACAATAACATCCCTGGCTTTAAGAACAAAACCACACATTTACCATAAGAAATGAAAGAAGCTAAGTATTTAAGTTCAGTGTTGTTACTGAGGTCTTACATCTCTTTATCCATGGATTGCCAATCACAAAGAAGAACAGATGTTTATAGACCACAGAAACAGTGACATTTAAGTGGCTTGTTCTACTTCTGGAACAAGGAGAATTTCAGTGTTTTGTAGTGTGATTTATAATGCAATAAAGTATATATACTCACTTCAGCAATATGTAGCCAGAACAGAACAAGTTTAACCTTTAACAGATGATTGGGACAATGCTGGCCTATAAAATGTATATTGTTTTCATCCAAAATGGAGAAGTCCCACAGTGGGCATTTAAGTTGAACAGCAGCAATGAGGGGTTTAACAGGCTGTACACTGAAGGTTAAATATGAAGAATATAAACAATAATCCTGAAACAGTAACATGTACAGAAAAGAAATCAGCGTCCTTGCTTGTTACAACTGGAAGTGTTACAAACAGAGGTAGAGGTTACAAGCACTGAAAGTTGACATATGTACATATTCTAGTTTTCAGTCATTAACCACCACATAATGTCTAGCTGTGCTAAAAACTCTTCATAACTGTACATGGTAAATGATTTTTCAGGCTTTAGCTTTAACATCATTACAATGCTTATCATACACTTAATTTCCATTTGAATGTATTTATTCTTATGTTTATGCACCATGACGTTATTAGGCATGCAAAACAATGGTACTAGTATTACATTAATTCAAGAATGAGGGGGTACCATAATTATGAGTTGGCAGCAATTATTCATTTTGAAAACATACTAAATGTGTGTCTATTTTATGTATGTAATTTGTGATTCCTTACTTCAGAGTCTCAGAATAATGATGGAATTAAGGACAACAAGTTTCTGAATTAAATTAACTTTCCTATCACTCACCAATGCATCCTGTGTGAACATTCAAAAGTATACGATAAAGTAAAATAAATATGAATTCACTGATACTAAGTAGCATGCAGGGGTATATTTATGATTCAATTTCCTTGCACTGAACATTATCTTCATTACATTAGCAAATGTGTTAACTTCTTACCTGCACTATCAACCAACTTCCTTTGTCTGCGATAAAAACATTATCTTTCAAGATCCATTTTCTAATCATTACCTATGGTCTTTTGGAACATACTTTGTTCCTTTAACATGAAAAACTAATGTAACATGAAAGCATAAATTTTCTGGCAAAAGAATGTGTATTTTTGTTCATAATTTGTTCATATGGAACAAAAAAATATAGAGAATTCTAAAGAATGGATATTCTGTGATCAGTAGCATACAAAGTCTGTGAACAAGTAAAGACAATTTACCAAAATGCCACAAAACACTTAAATCATGCAGCACTGTTACAGCATGTTAGTGTATGCTCACCAAGAATGAAAGGTAAGACAAAGTAAAAGCTATCTAAAGCAATGTTTAAAGTGTACTGAGTGCCAGCTTACCAGAGACACATCTGTATATCACAGACTAAATACTATAAAAAAACATGACTGACAAAGACATAGAATTGATTTTAGAATTCTATGCAGCATCAATTGAGAAACTTTTCCAGTTCCACCCAAAATATGTCTGTTAATTGCAGTACACAATGTTCATAGTACTGCTTTATTTGAAAGATCATGTTTCTGTCACAGTTCACATTTCATCAACCATATAATGAAATTTGGAACTTATACAACTGCGATGTACTTAAAAATGTGTGTTTCAGCTGCAAAGAGGGTGTTGCCATGTTTTAAAAAAGTATGCAGCAACAAACAGGCCCTTCCAGAAGTTTCAGACAGCAGACTTACTTAACTGTGTCTTTTGGATGTCCCTTTAGGCACTCGGAATAAGCATCAGTTTCCCAACAACAATATGGCACACTCATAGTTTCATACTTTTCTTGTAGGATGGAAAGATCCAGTAATTTCTTCAGCCCCTGATATGTAACTCCACAGCTTTATCTCCTTAGCACACACATTACTTCAAGCCAATGCATCATTCATTCACTTCACTGCCCAGTTATTGCAGTAGTCAAGAGAAACAGACAAAATGTAAGACTCATGAAGGAAAAAATCAAACACTGACTCCATTATGTATACTCTACTCTAGATGTCATCACTGGAGCATGTATAAAATGACTGGTAACCTGAATTAACCACCATATTATGTAGGATGATACACAACAGTACACAGATGTGCACATAACACATCTCTTATGTTTTTCTGTTATTTTTTTTTGGCAAAATCACTTACACATCTCTTGTTTCACTCAGTAATATCCACTAATTCTATTTATTTGGAGCTATTTTAATTACTTCTTTATTAGAATAAGTAGGAATACTCATTTTATTGTGTTAGTAACGGAAGTTATCAAGAGCTGTACATAATTATGCATACTTCAAGCATCTTCATATTAGTTCAGGTATTATTTTATTCTAATTTCTGATTTTAAATCATATTTATTTGTCATTTTTAACCACTTCACCAAACACAAACTACCTGCCTTCGTCTATAACAAACTAAACTTCATTAAATATATATGGTCTGTTACTAATTTATTTTCCCTCTAAAAGCAGCCTACTAACACTCAACTCACAGCCAACATCACTGATGACCCCAATGGAACAAACAACATTTGACACAGCTTACCAGGTAGTCAAATTGCTACACAGTAACAGTCTTTCATCTTGCAAGTATTATTTAAGTTTGCAGTGCCCACATGATCTCATTATTGGACCAGCTCACTTGTATAGTTTATAACAAAAATACAGCTTTCCACTAAATTCAGTTCTTCCTGTCAAATTGATGCCCAACACTCTGAATTAAAAAAGAGCCCTGTGGTCGTTGTGCAATAGAATTTACAGACTTTCTTTCTTCCCAAGTTGCATTGTGCGTTGTACAATAGGTGATCTACTTTCTTGTTGCTGACAGCAGGAAACCCACTGTTGTCGCCTTTCACTATCTCTCTTCTGTTTTTCTTCAATTCTCTCATGTAAGTAAATAAGAAAAAAATCTTCCCTTTGTGCAATATATGTATATATGGATGCAGTATTTATTGACAAGCTACAAATGGTAATTTGACAATGATGGTGATAATGAAGATCAAAAACTGACATTTTATTATTGAAGGTCCATTGGTCTGTTTTTTTGTGAGATTTAAAAGTAAATATTCATAGTGTTCATATCAAGTTGTTATGTTTATGTGTACTCTAGCCAGGAAATACCGAGTTGAAAATGCAGATTAAGGCCAAGTTTATGCAACAGAACCATTCACTGTCTTTTTTTGCTGTTCTGATCCTACCAAACAACTTAAAAACACACAGTTCCTGGCAAGTGAGGGGTTCTGGCAGTAGATTTCCATCAGGGCCAATGGAGTCAAGGTTCCTCATGTGCCAGGTATGTCATAACAAATCGATTCAGATGAATGACTGGAACAGATGAACATGTGACAGGCAGTACTCATATGAGACGACAGTGAATATATGCTTCTTGGTGGAAAGTTGCATTCTGCATGCCTTCTGAGCAAAGCATTATCTCAGTGATATCTGTTGCAAATCCATAACACAATGATCCACTGAGATGGTACAGCCTTGTGTTCCATGCTGTTCACTCCTTACTTGAGCGAAGCCGTGGAGCCCGGCGGCACTTTCTGTCAGTAGACCCAGGAGACAGGGATCCACTGAGGTGTGGTATGTACTCGTTCTATGGCTTTCTCCAGGGCAGCAATTGTCTCTTCAATATCATTGTTGACAATAGTCAGATCAAAGAAGTGACCATAGGCCTGCCGAAGAAGATCTGATTCCTTTGCGAGACGCTCCAAGCTTCCATCATACTGAAATGTAATAACAAACACATAAGTGCAAATCACGTCATGGTGTTATGATCAGCAAACTGACAATCCTATTTAAGAGGTGCTATATGTAACAGTTGAACACAATATAAACTTTATATATATTTCATCCATTGTCTTCAAAGTACACTACATGTTTTGGTCTAACTGAGACCATCATCCAGGATACTAATACAAAGAAAGATAACTAGCAAATATGTATCAAGAGAAGGGGCCCTGTTTTTCAACTGCTGTGATGTACATCAGTTCAATATAATAATAGAATATGTGTGAATAACTCAAAATTTTGTAAAAATTATTATTCTTCCGGTTTCCATTTTCTTGAGGGAAGCAGATGTGTACTACATGGGAAGATTTTTTTATTGCTGCATAACCTCAAATTAGAATGCTTAGTATGTATCTTAAGTGGTTTTTACCCATCGTGGGCCAGGACTTATAAAATCTGCAACATAGGAGGCAAGTCATAGGTGAAACATGTGTTCCAGAGTATTGTGTTAACTGTGGAGGTATGGTATGTTATATAGCTGTACTTACTTAAACATAAATATAGTATGTTCCAAGGATAAATTAGAAGCTTGCAGTTTGGGGATTTTATTAATTTCTTGCACAATCTAATAATCTGTGCTTGCTAGTTATATACTTCCCTGCTAAAGGCAATCAGTGGACAGACAAAAAGAAACAAGAATGCTCTTTCCACATATGTTTTTCAGTAAATGTCAGTATCTCTCTTACATAAATATATGACATTACTTTCAAACTTCTATTACAACACTAAGGTCTTTTCTTGCAAAATTATAATTCAGTGACAAAAATACTTCAGAATGTTCAAGTATGTAGAAGTTACAATGGTTAAGAGGTCACTACACGAAACTTTTGTAATGTGTACCATTCTCAACTCAATTTGGTTACTGAAAAACACCAACCCAAATAGTGTAAGAAAGAGTGCCACTACAGACACATATAGCATCTAGCAATATGAAATGAGATGGCAATGGCATGGAACAAATAAACATTAAGAACTAGTAAACAAAGTTACTATTACACAAGTTATGAACTGAGTTTGGGACACAGAAATGAAACACAATTCATAACAAAACATTTCACATAACTTCAATTCAGTTCTTGTTACCAATCAAGGTGGACATTTATCAAAGAATCTGCATCAGCAACCTGGATGATTGCCACTGTACCATTTTATAATACTACACCAACAAATGCAACAATATTGTGTTTACACATTTACATTATATTAAAACATACTAAATTACATGCTGTAAAATCCTGACATCTTGTACTTCATGTTGAAGAAACTGGGAGGTAAATTGTTGGTTGCTCTGTGTAGACATGGGAGACATCAGGATTCTACAACATATAAATTAGTTATTTAAGGTCTTATACAAGATCATTTAATGTACACACTTCCTGATGATGATCCCACAGGTACCAAAACATGGAAGAGTTTCGAATGTTTTAACGTAATATTATTTTATATTACATATTATTATATTATTTTAAATCATTTACTACCAATGCATGGAATTAATAACACAAAATTGTTCCATTTATTTGCATTTCTTTCTGAGGAACGGAGTACAATGCCAAAGGATGAAGTATATTTCAATATGCAAAAGCTAGAAATTAGCAGGACAAAGGAAAAATGTAATGCAGCTGGGAGACATAGTACTGTATTTTGTTACCAAATTTGTCCATACATATTCATTATCAGCCTAATGTAACATGACCACTGAATAACTTAACTCAGGTGTGCCGCAAGGGAGCGCTTTGGGCCCACTACTGTTTCTAGTGTACGTAAACGATATTTGGAGGAATGTTGCCTTGAGTATTAGACTATTCGCTGATGACTGTACAACCTATAGGAAAATCACAAATTAGAATGACATAGAAAAGTTGCAGAGGATCTACATACCTTGGGGAATGGGCAGTAGAAAATGGGAAGAAAATAAATCCTGTTAAAAGTAAAGCAATAAGATTTATGAGAGCTCAGGCTAAAAATCCACTGGATTACTCCCTTTGTGCCCGAAAAATTCCGGAAGCAAGCAGTTGTAAATACTTGGGAATAATCTTATGAAGCGATTTAAACTGGGTGGACCAAGTAAATTACACGGTGCAAAAAGCCGGAAGGCACTTCACTTTGTAATGCAGGTTCTCAAAAAAGGAAATAGGAATGCAAAAAGTTTAGCCTACACGTCATTGGTATGTCCTATTCTTGAATATGGGTCAGCATGCTGGGATCCATGCAGAGAAGGACAGATAAAAGTGTTAGATGGAGTACAGAAGAAAGATGCTCAATTTACAAATCATATGAAGGATTCTGAATGGGAAACCTCGACTCAGGGTAGGATGATAGTACGCTTATGCGCACTATTTAAAGCGTACTCTTGGGAACGGGCTTGGAAAGCTGTACGCAACAGGTTGCGAAGGCCTTACTATTTGAGTAGGTTTGATCATGTTCGGAAAAATAGGGACAGGAAGCAAAGAACAGATATCGGGAAGTATTCCTTTGTAAATAGGACCATTAAAAACTGGAACCAACTACCTGTAGAAGCGTTTGGGACTTTCCCTTGCAAAACCAAAATTTTTAGAAACAGAGCTAGGAAAGCAATTATAAACGGGGTGAAATGAAAGGAATAGAAGTGTGGTGAAAATCATCTAAAAGTGCAGTGAAGTAAGGTGAATTGTAGTGATGTGAGGTGAAATGGAGTGGCAGGAAATTTAAATGGTGTTAAGCCAAATGAGAGGGTAGTGAAGTGTAGCTGGGTGTAGTGGAAGTCTTAGTAACAGGGTGTCTAACATTATTGGAGGATATGTAGATCACATGAAGTTTGCTGCTTTTACGGCTTTTTCATTTATCGTATTCATGTTCTTTTGGTTCTTTTTTTTAATCATTGTGTATATGGCTGTATGTTTTGTATACTTTTGTTTAATTCTGTAAGTTATGTATTCTTATTGTTATATTTATGTATTCTAATTTTTATACATGCTCTGTTCTGTATATTCTGTTTTCATTGTGCCAACTGGCATTCTTCAACTACCCTGACTGAGGTTTTTCTGTGCTTTTTCCTCAGTTGTAAGGAAAATGCCAGGGTATAACCTGCAAAGATGGGGCATGGCCCACACTCTTCCCAATTAGTTAATTTTGTTGTTCTATGTATTGCTTGTGTCAATTGTGTTGTTCTATGTATTGTTTGCGTGTAAATGTGTACTGTACTACTGCCACTGGGTGTCAACCCAATTTCAGTTTAAAAAAAATATCATATCATACATAGATGTGTTAAGGTTTCTAAAATATATCAACCTTGTTTAATCCATGACATAGTCTCCCATCCCCATGCACAGGGCAGACCAACTCCTACTGTTCACAGTTACATAACACATTACATAACAGTCACTGTTTGAATGTAAGTGTAAGTACAATGCACATGGAATTATATTCTGGGGAATTATATTCTGTGACTATATGAACCTGAATTAATTAAATGGATATCAGGTACAAAGAATCCAACTTCCTATACATAAATATATACATTGACTTGTTCAAAATAAGTTCATGGATCTCAGATTATATGCCCCTACCGCCAAGTCAGTTCTGCTGGAATTTGACCAGCTTTACTTTGCATCTACAGAACAATTAAAAAAGAGAGAAAGAAGCTGTTTAAAGATAAATTCAAAGCTTTTCCATTCACTAGCCTGGATTTTTATGTGTATCATGGATGACAAGGTGATTGGGTTTGTTGAGCCTAGTCAATAAAAACAGGTCAGAAATTCTGTTGTTATAAATGGATGAAACCAACCACGTGGTGCAATGCTCTTACATCTGCTAGGTTCTGCAGAACTGGTGCAGCAATAAACACAACATAGGGTGCAAACTCTGCTGTCCGTAACACTTTGAGTGCCTGCGGTTCCACATCCAATATGGCCATCCGTCCCTCCTGATGAATCTTCCTGATTGTCTCAAGTTTTGTGCCATACATTGCCTCTTCATGAGTTCCTGTCCAGGAGATGCAAGGTAATGAGATTCACATTTTGAAATATACTATATTAAAAAATTTTTAATTTCTGTCCTTTAAAATCAAATGACAGACTAGGTCTAACATACAATTCTGCAAGTGGAAGAAAACAACCGTCTATTGAAATTGTGGGAAAAATACTGATGGATTATCCCCTTCCACAGCTCCCTCAATCTGCCATTCTTCCTTATGTGTACCTCCAGTCATCCAGCCATTCTTTACACGTGAATGGTGGAAGTGTTGACCACATCATAACATTCACTAATGACAAGCTATTATATTGGCTGATGTAAGCCCCAGATGGTGTGGAGGGGAATACTACAGTAGGCAGAAACAAAGAGTCTTGAATTACAGAACAACTATCAATTATTGTCAACACCACTAATTCTATTGTATCATACAGATATGTGGCCACCTGTCTCAACCAGCCACATGGTCATCCTCAGGCCATTTAAATAAACAGAACATTAAAAAAATCAACATTATAATTCCTTATGGGGTCAGAGTGAGCCTCAGGATGACTAGGTGTCAAGTTTAGACATCCATAGAATATAACAGAATTAGTTGTGTTGATGGTAACTAATTACTATTCTGTAACTTATGCAAAATAACAGGATGTCCAAGGTTAAAAAGAAGGCCTGAGTGTCGTCTTTCCCAGCATCAATGGGATTTCCTTTCACAGCATTTCTGTAGCATTAGGTCTACATTATCATGTACTGGATACATTGCATTGAAAATTACATACCATATTCCAAATATTCATTTGCTGCAATATCAGCCATCATTTCATCATGTGAAACAAAATAGTAATTCCTTCCATTCTCTTCATCATTTCGTGGTGGTCTCGTTGTATCTGGAAAAGGGTTCACTAAAACTGTGGAAAACTGCTAAGAAAATTTAGGACAAGATTAAAAATGTTGCCGTAGGTAAGTGAAACATATTAAAAAACTTCAAAATGCTCACATATTGTTGTTCTTACAATTTTGTTTGAACTCAGGATCCAGAATTTTATCACAATAAAATGTCTAAAATGTTAATATTTTTTTCTACCTTTCTTTATTTTTTTGTTTCTTGAATTTCTCTCTCCCATATCTGTGGGTTGGTGTAAACAAATCTGCATTTGAGTGACAATGAACCGTTGGTTCATTTATCAGCATCCTCCTTTCTTTCAAAGCTGGATTTCTCCTGGATTTAATCAAAGCAATTTACCATGTCTCTAAAATAATGTTGAACCTAGCAGACTGTTGAAGGAAAATCAGTTTCACGCATTATTGCCATATGATGTCTACATTAAAACCCCAGACACTTAATAAAACAGCAATGTAAGAAAAACAGTAGTCATTAAAATGTAAATGCAGGTTGAAACTTCCATTCAACTAGATGAAATATGATTTATTTCTCAGTTCCAGAACCTTCCAAATTTCAACACAGCCTATGTGGAGGACTGCCACAGTACCTACTGTTTTCCTTGTAAGGTATTCAGTAATTTCAGTTAACACTTTATGTTGTAATTGTCCACACCACTCATTACATTCAAAGCATAAATTTTAGGTCATGTACTGGATGCAGTCTTTGGAAATTACCTTACAATAATGTCATAAAAATAAATTTAATTATCAGTTGTATATACTCGTAAAATATGTGATGCAATACTGAACAATATGTTTATAATTAGAAATCCAATATGTCCATCCAAACACAACAATTTACTTATTTATCATACAAACATCCTACAAAACTGTGGGCACTTTTCTTGTTGTTCTTGTAAATGGCCTAGCTAATTGTGTGACAGACAAAACTACTGTGTTTGTACTGGACATACTGCATGTCTGATTACTCAAAACATAACACAGATAAATTGTCTTAAAAAAATATGTTTATATTATGAAAGAAATATACACAATGCAGTGATAAAAAGCACATCCATTCTTAACTGCACACAAAGCAATAAAAGAAACCATACGTTGAGGGTATGCCTTTCTGTTCATTTGTCATGACAGATCAGTACCAAAAGAATAAGGTAGTTCATTTCTTTTTAATTTGATTTGGAAAACCTTCATTGAAAGTTTCCAGACGATTTAAATTCTCAGCCACATTAATAACAAATATTCTCTTTGCTTACGGCCCTAAATCAATAAGCTAGCTGCATGTAAGGTTAACAGAATGCAACGGGGAATTCAGCATACATTATGCAGTGCTCACTTCATAATTTTATTACTGTTTTGCAAAGTTCACGCATGATTTTTTTCTGCATAAGATCTGTGTACACTTACAGTCACCATCACAACTGTTTTAAAGTATTTAAATGTACTTACGTGGGATTGGGTATGCATACTTGTCAGGATTCTTTGCTATCAGTGTGTTCTTTATGTGTCTTCTGCCAACTCCATGAGCTCCTAGGAGCACTAAGGTCTTCCTCTGGAATGCTGGATCAGACACTATTGATTACATAAACACAGTCAATCTTTCTTCACCTAACAGCTGAGTGTTAAACAACAAGAAGAATATATCAATTGGGGATTCCAGAGGATTTTATTTCCACCTTAGAGGGAGTTGGATAGTAACGCAATAATAGTGAGATGGGAATATTTCACATATTGGCTTCCGGGCATACACATGTATAAATCTCAATATTTCTGAGTGACAACACAACACAATACAACACACAGTCCCATACAGGTCCAATTTCAGACTTAAAAAAAAGTATCACAATTTTAAACATGGCATGCTCAAGTTTTCAGATTATACTTTAAAAAGTGAACAGTAAAAAAGGAAACACAAATACGGATGCCCCATCCCACTGTGTGAAGCACCCACAGTTTTGTAAACATATTTCATTGAACAAAACTACAATATTTTATAACAAAGTGGTTATAAGTAACCTTCTGCAACATCATTTGAAATAGGTAACTTTGTCCTTAAGCTATTGAAGCAATTGATTTAAATACACTTTATATACAACCCTTCAGACAACAGGCAATGACAAAACCTTCAATGAAGTTGGAGATTAAATTCTAACTTCGCCCAAAAAGGAGGAGTTTTAAATTTATAATGCGCTCATGCATACACTGCACCAAGGCTGGTGACAGGTGAGGAATTAAAGGTCCTTACAATGCACAGAGGCTGGGGTTGAAGGGTTAATGTAATAACTGAGCCCTACTGCATGAAACAACAGCATGATACAAGAATATTTCAAATGCAAAACTATTTCATTCACATGCAACTTAATATGAATATGTATACTGCACTGTGAGGGATATTCTGTTTAAAATAGGACCATATCTCTCAAGTAAAGAAACATTGTGTCAGCAAATAAGGACTTTCTTCTTACCCCAACCTTACAGATAAACTAAAGCTCTTCTATTCTGATATATTAGATTTTCAGAGCAATAAAGCTGCATACTGCAGTCTTGTTGGTTATGACAACATGTAGCCTGGTACGTGTGTGCTGAATTTCAGAGCCATATAAACCTACCATCTCATACCCTGACGACACAGCAACACACTCCTCTGAAACACTTGTACCAACTTACCAGACTACAAGGTATCATAGTATACCAAGGCCCAATATAATGTATGTGAGCAGCCTAGGTTTTTCCTACATGATGAGAGTTTATTGCCATTTTAATGGCTGAAATTTGCAGTATTCATTAGCATTCATTTTGAAACTGCATTTCTGTAAATAATGTGAACATTATTAACATATGAACAACATTATTTCACGAAAAATATGATTCATAGTTCAGAGATTTCTTGTTCACAGAACAATATTAGTAAACCTCCTAGAAAATCAGAAAAGCTACAGTGACAATTTGAAAGGTTTTTGCTTATTCATAATTCTTGTCAGCTCATTCATACATATTATGATTTCAGCGTCATTAAAAATACCTTGTGACTACTGCAGACTACACTAACTGTAAATGCAGCAAATTTTAGTATGGCTTTACTTGTTTCGGTCACCAAATGTATGGCCTATGAATTTTCATTCAGAGTATTCTGCATAAGGCATCCAAACGTCAGAATGTTACTGTATGAGTCATTTTGAGTAAAAACTGCCATATCACCATATGCACAATTAGAAACCATAACGCTGCTATAAGCACTTTAATTTACATACGTGGCTGTAAACAAAACTTTATGTTAACATATATCTTGACACACTGTAAAAGTAATAACAAAGTTATGTGTCCCATAACATTACAAAAGAGAGATATCCATTAATTCTGAACCTACTGTACAACAGGAGCATGATAAAACCACAGACTAAAGACAGCAATTAATTCTTGCCCTACTGCAAGTACAACATCAGAAGAAAATTGTGTCAGAACCACAAAAGAAAGACATTAATTTTTAAATATGTTACAGAGCTAATTGTGTTAGTAAACACAGTTATATTACAACATGGAAGAAAAACATTAATCATGATTGG
>Ga0131853_10001510_pt1 | contig 41593 bp, 35 predicted proteins | sample TergutLab28metaG_FD_92764 | JGI IMG/M metagenome (GOLD analysis project Ga0131853, IMG submission 92764) | Labiotermes labralis P1 segment gut microbial communities from Petit-Saut dam, French Guiana - Lab288 P1 (version 2) (version 2) | ecosystem: Host-associated > Arthropoda: Insects >...
AACCCGAAGGTTCATTACCGCACTCACAAGCGTCCACCAACTGTCTCTATCCTGGGCCAGCCCAATCCAGTCCATATACCCACATCCCACCTCCTGGAGATCCATCCTAATATTATCCACCCACCTAAGCCTAGGTCTCCCCAGTGGTCTCCTTCCTCCGGTTTCCCCACCAAGACCCTATACGCCCCCCTCTCCTCACCCATACGCGCCACATGCCCAGTCCATCTCATTCTTCTCGATTTTATCACCCGCACAATATTGGGTGAGGAGTACAAATCATTTAGCTCCTCGTTATGCAGTTTCCTCCATTCCCCCGTTACCTCGTCACTCCTATATATATATATATATATATATATTACCGTTATGAATTAAGAATTCCAGTTAAAGCAGTGACAGAAAAATTGAATGCTGCCAAATTATCAATAAAGCGGTTGAAATCCGTTTACACTTCTATTTACGTAGTTTAGAAAACATTACACGTTCACTGTAAAGACAAAGAACCACTTTGATAAACAGAATACACAATACAAAGATCCATAATTTATATCAGCGTAATTTATATTATGCTTACTACAATGAGAGAAAAAATGTTAAGTACTTCTCAGTTCAATGTATATCTCAATTAAGCACGCAAAAGCCAAAGAACGAATGTGGAAAATATGTGTAAATCCAAATCTGAATAAACCTCCTCATTCTTGCCTCATAATCAGTTAAAGAATGCATACGTAGACATAATTTTCAATGTTAATGTTCTCCATAGTTCCGTATTAGCTACTGAAAACGACACACCTCCGAGTAGTAGTAGAAATAATAATAATTATAATAATAGTAGTAGTAGTAGTAGTAAAATAATCGAGTGGTTCCATTATGTTCCCTAATGCTACGTAGATCTTAGTAGTTCCATTGTATCTCCTCACTATTTTTGATGGGACTAAGAGACTATGCCTTATATTAGCTACTAGGCTCACCCTTATGTTGTCTAAATCCTCGGGCTTCAAGAACATACGACCCAGGGTTTTGTATCTTTTGCATACCGGTGTCGGACAATGATACACAATATGTACGCTATCTTCTTTTTCGTCCCCGCACAGTCGGCAGTCCGGTCGCTGTTTGAGTCCGAGATTAAAAATAGGATATCTAAGGGTTGTGTGGCCTGTTAATAGACCCACAGCCACTTTAAGCTTCGATCTACTTATTGCCTGAAGGTACGTGTTTTGTTCTACTTGCCAGAGGTTCACTCATCAGTGTCTTGGACTGGCGGAAAACCTTACAGGCCTTCCACCTGCACAAGTACTCCTGTCTTAAATGACTCCAGATGACTTCTTTGTCCACAGCAAAGGAAGTGCCAGAGTGCCAGAATGGCCAAGGAAGGGACTATAGACTTCATTCCTTGGCCAATCTGTCAGTTGCTTCATTTCTCCGTATTCCTTGATGCCCCTGTATCCATACTATTGAGACTTTATTAGATACACTATTTTTTCTAGCGCTTGCATACACTTCCAAACCAAAACCGACTCAATGGAGGTTTTTGCAAGTGCTGTTATTGCTGCCCGGCTATCACAGCAGATATGTATGCTTCCCCTAGTCTCGTTCTTTGACAAAAGGAGTTCTGTGCACCTCAGGATTGTTATCACTTTAGCTTTGAGCCTGTAGAGGCTACCCATAGGAATACTCTCTCTGTGGTTAGCGCTGGGTCCATAAACACCTGCACCAAAGTGGTTGTTAATCCTTGAACCGTCTGTGAACCAAATGTCTACACTGGGGGGTCGGGAATGTTATCTTCCATACATCAATCTTCCCTAGTTGGTATCAACAGTTTATATTGTTTTACTGGTACTTTTTAAGGATCCCGTCCTGTTTCAGTGTGAAAGGGTATTGCTGAAGGAATTCACGATTCGGCTGTCCTAACCCTGCATTCCTCCATTCTCCCTGACACTTAAATCTGTAAACAGTGAATCCAGTTGCTCCAATGACAGACAGGTACAGGGACGGTAAACAGAGGGCTAATTCCGGCGCCTCGGTAGGTGTAGTCTTCACAGACTCCACAGCCGCCCTCGGGTAGCTGTCCTGTAGGCTTCGGAGTAGTTTCTTTGCTTCCACCCTACTCACCATGTACAACATAGTTTATTTCCCAAGGCTACTGCTAACATGCGCTCAACTACCTGGGCTACATAAAGAAATATGCCCATAGTGGGACTCGAACCAACATAGTTTGTTTCCAAAGGCTACTGCTAGCACGCGTTCAACTGCCTGGACTAAGCCTGCTGACTATACGTAAGAACGGAACGGTCAGGTCGACTCATCCATCCCTAGCAGCACAGCTAGCTAGCCTCACGCCTGGGAAAGTTAATGTAGTTTCATTAATGTTTTAATTTCAAATTAAGCAAATGTATTGTTGTCTTCTGTTAATATATATGCGGTGTGATTGACTGTAATGAAATGGAAGACGGAGAAACACCACAAATGCGCAAATAGGGGGAAAGAAAAACGACTCGAATTATGATGGCAAATCTACCGCACGTCACTGCCTGAGCGGGACGTACGAAATATCACGCCGATGGATTTTTGTTTGACTGAGTGTACCACCAGACCACTGATGCCTAGTATATATGGCAGCAGAACTGTCTTGTATATCCATAGGGCTACTCTGGAGCTAATTCCCTCTGCATGACCACACAGAGGAGTAAATTTTATTTCTTCTCTCTGTGAGGTGTTGTTTCTAATTTAGTTTACGATCTAGCAAGACTCCTAAATATCTCACCGAACGGGTGACGGCAATTTCTTTTCCCCCGAGCCTCAAACGCTCTTCTGGTTCAGGTATATGTTTCCTGGTGAAGTCTTCAACGGATTTACCGTTAGACCGTTGGTCTCACACCATCTCTGTATAATCTTCAGGGCATTAGTCAGAAGATCCCTGACAGTACCAAGTAACTTCTCCCCGACTAATATGGCTATGTCATCTGCATAGCCATAAACCTGAAAACCATCCTTTTGTAAATCCTCTAAGAGTCAAAGAGTTCGTTAACCACGAGGCATCATAAAATTGGTGTCAAAACCCCCTCCTTGTGGACATCCTCGATCAGGTTTGCCTTCTGTGGTTGTATTCCCCTGATTGACAATAAAGTTCCTTTCCGCTAATATGTGCTCTACCCAGTCCACGACCGCTTCAGGAACTTCATGTACAATCATGGCTTTCTGCAATGTTATCTTGAAGGTGCTATCGAAAGCCCCTTCGATATCTAAAAAACTGTCAGTTGCAAATCCTTTAGACTACAGCTGTACTCCCATCTTGCTCACGAGGTGAGGAAAGGCAGTCTTAGTGGATTTACCTTCCTTGTAGGCACACTGGAAGGCAGCCAGTGGGTGTTCATCAACGGTCCATTCTTCAAAAAACAATCTCTCCAAAGTTTTTAATAGGAAAGACGTAAGTCTGATAGGCCTTACGTCCTCGGCCTTAATACGGCCATTTTACCAGGTCTGGGTGTGAAGACTACCTTATTAGCCCTCCAAGCCCATGGAACTAATCTTAGGACAATACTTGCCCTGAAGACTTTGGTCAAGTGGCCCAGCAATATACCAAACCACGATTGTAGTAGAATGGGATCCCATCCTTAATTTCCCATTCCACCTCACGAGTGTAAACTCCTTTTGCTGGTAATCCCCAAGCCCCGGGCTTATATTTGTCCCTGGGAATTCGTTGTTCCACACCCCTGAGTAATAATGTGGAGATAGTTTTCGTGTTTACGCAAGTGACATCTGTGCCTAATAATTTTTGAACATAAGACATAGTGGATTATGCACCTGAATTAAAATACTGCACACACACACACACACACACACACATATATATACACACACATACATACATACATACATACATATAGATTAGTTGTTAATTTAATTTGGAAAAGAAACGTTACGAATGAACTGCGCTGAATAGAAACAGTTATAATGATGGAACAATTGAGATCTACTAACTGAAAGTATTGAATTACGATTGATTAAAAACCTACACATTCAATAACAAAACACATTTGGGACAACCCAATTTATTTCTGTGGGGCAACTTCAGAGAAAACAATTAAAATGAGTGTACAGTACTGAAGTTACAAAAAAAAATCTTTTAGCGTCTACGTATTTACTCCCTAATGGGAGCACTACAGTGTCAGTAATATTATCAGAAATATGTACAACAGCATGCATAATTCTTAATACAGCCAGTACTGACCTACTCTGCTTAGGTATAACAGAGTTCACACTATATTAAAATACATGGGCGCTACAAAGTTTTTTAAATAGTGTGTAACAAGCCAAAGGATATAAATGTTTTATAACAGTAATTTCCACTCAAATTAATTGTTCTCAATGACGGTGCCCTTGCGGGGCCAAAACATGTAGAGGTGGAATAAAGTGGTTTGTCCCAAATGCGTTTAATATGTGATATGTATTGATTTTTAATCAGTTACAACTTGTCATAACCACAGGGCTGCGATGAACCATAAGACACTATAGATTCCTTTATTCAATAATTTATTCTCTCCAGAGTTCTTCTTATTTTGTACGGCACTGGTTACAAAACTTTATTTAGTAATGTGCGACTGAATCCAGTTCCGTTATGGGCGGTTTGTCAAGAGCAACGACCTGAATGTATAAAGCGTGTCCGTCAGGCACACTGTGCACTAAAGTTTAGAGGATTTCAGCCTTTCACACGTGCACTTCACTTAAAACTGTAAGAATTAAATTCACTGCTAAATAAAGAAGTCAGTCCAATGGTAAGGAAATCAACTTATTCGAATCTCGGCCAAACATCCGCCGTTCCGATAGGCTTACTGTGCCTTTACCACCATTACCGCCTTGAAGTAAGCCACTGTTCTGTTCAGCTCAGAACCTAATGCAAATTTTGTGGAAGGTAGTTAAGTTATAAATTATATATTCTGAATTTAGTTCATTACGTAACAGAGAAAAAAGACTCGTCAATGGCAGAATATTTTAAAATGCATACAGAAATCAGAGAGTGCAAAGTAAAGTTCACCTTAGAACAGGCCATGAAAGCCTAGAGGCGGAGGAGTTCTACTCTTTCTTTAACTTCTGTGCTGGATAGAGGGAGGTGGTCAACGCCACGCTCCTGTCGCATTAACCCCGGGAATGACATAGTGGGGTCCCACGGCCGGGCTGGACGGGTGCGTAAAATCTCACCTCCGCCGGGTTTCGATCCCCGGGCCGTCCAGCCCGTAGCGAGTCGCTATACTAAATACGCTATTACAGCCCCCATTATTCTACATTAAATTATTCAAACACAAAACATGCTAGTTGTTTTAATGCTTTGAGTACGGTATACTGAAATCCAAAATGGCTACTGTCCCTTTACAGTCCCAGTTTTAATACTTCCTAAGTTTGAAAGTTTTAAAATAAAGGTATTTTGTCCCCGTGCAAGCCACTAAGCACTTGAAGGAGTACAGGTATAGCTCTAAAAATTCTTAACCTTGGTACCAATGACCGTCATGTCACGGCCGTTTTAAACATCGGGAAAAGAGTGAGGTACACATTGGAAAAGAGGCTGCATGGATCCCATATCCGGTCTTAACGCTGTGAAGGAAACAAAATCTTTCGTCCCTGGCGGGAATCAAAACAAGACTCATCTGTAGTCCAGCTCGTAGCCTATTCAATACAAAATAACAAGTCACATTTTGAACGATGATCAAGCCAACAATGTATGAATTGTGAAACCCACAGAATGATCATATCCGTTCACAGACATAGCCTAATGTATGCGGTCTGTTCCACCATTCACAATTAATACTGAAGAATGTTGTTGTTGTTGTTGTTTTTGTTTTTCCAAACTGCAAAGTTTATACAGTTAATACAGTAGAACCGAAGCATTCTCAGTTCCGCCATTTGAGTAGTAAACAGCTTGTCTTTAGAAATATTTTTCCCTTACCGAGAAAACCTACCGCAAATGTTAATCTTTCTACACACGTACCACTGAAACATGTTATCATGGGAGGTATGGTCGACAGACAAGAGTCAATTACTTCAGCACATTTCATGAGTATTGCGTTCCATTTTCTTCCGTTTTTGTCTTAGGAAAAGGAAGTCAATGAACTTTTGTTAAACACAAAATATTGTCACTACAGCCGTTTGTACTACATATTCGCGAATCGTAAAAAATTATCAACTTCAGATGGAACAATTTCACACTAAATATGGACCAGAGTGTAGATATGGTACGATTACGGCATCAAGTCGCGCTATGCTGACCTAAACGAAAGAAAAACTCGTATGTTTCCGCTTGGATTAAACAATGCAAAAACTCAGTAACGGAAATGAGCTATAAGAGAAATGGGAGTGAAAGTAACCAACAAGGAACACCACAACATTGCGCCACAAACGAGAAGTCTGAAATTTTGAACTGTGACATGGGTTTTATAAGCACAGGTATGCCAATATACTTCGATTAAGGTTTACTGATCAATAGGTGCCTCCTGTATGTTATGAAACGTAATGACATGATGCAATAAATGCACACGAAGCAGGAAGTCAGGGAAGGCCTTATGATTTGTATGATATGAAACACTCCCAGAGTACCCTTGCGTAATTCTTAATTTCCTTTCATAAACTATACAAACATGCTAGCCGTGGGAATTTGCGAAGTGTGTACGTAAGCTTCCGAAAATGTATTTTATAACAGATTTTCGAAAGAATGCAACTTTTGTGGAGATAATTTTCTTGTAGAATATGCAACACGAGGACAAACGATGTTCATGGATAGCTTTCGATTTCATGTTAATAATTAATGAACCACTGGAGCTAGGCACATGAAATTCTGTGCGAAGACATTTCATAAACAGGCCCATAAAAATTGTTGTATGCCAACTTCTTCATCTGTTAAAACTGGAAGTTACAAACACACATTCCTCTTCAAAGTTTTTTTTCTTTTAAAAATAAAAAAAAAACTTTTATTCGCAAATAAACTAAAAGAAATTAACACGAAAGTGATAATATTTCAGGAACCGACCCAAAGAGACGTGTGTGGTAACGCTGGTGCTGATATTCATATAACCTGTGACGGGGTAAAGACGTAGAAAAGCCAGTACGTCAAATTTATCCCTGTTCACACCCTGAAGGCAAACAGAGGAAGTGGGCGTACAGGTCCACGCGCTCTCAACCTCGGCACTAAACAGAAGTGAGCGGTCAGCTTCAGGCCCTGGTCTGCTTATCCCCGGAGAAAAGCTCCTGGTACCGACTGAACACGCAGTTGGGTGGGACCCGCAGCGTCATATACTGTACAATACCAAAAATATCTCAGGTGTGCTAACTACCGGTTCATATTAAACTCGACGACACCCAATAACAGTAACACTATTAAGTAGGCGGGATGTGTGTGTGGCGGATACTGGCATTTGCTGGCCTTCTATGAAAAACCAGGCGTGGAAATTTCCTTAGCGGAATAGGTCTGACAGCTGTTTATTATAGCAGACTAACAGTCAGCAATTATCACAACCATAACTTTGTTCCTATGATAAAACTGTGTTGCTTTAAACGAGGTATAAATCGATTATGAAATAGGATAAGGACGATAATAATTTCGAAACTAGTTAGCTGTAACTCTAAGTCCAGCGTCAATCACGCCGCACTTGATGCAGTTTCCTTGTTTATATCCAATTTATCGACATCATGAACGAAGTCCAGCTGTGAGTCCATCGACTCATTGTTTTCAGTTTTTATTGGTCGGTCGGCGGCATTTTTAAATTACGACACAGCTGTCATGACATAATAAGAACGCATCTGCCACCAAGATGTCTGCAAGCGGTCGAACAAGATTTAGACCTATACATTTACACGCCTGGGAAATAAGCAAAATTATATCATATTAAGACAAAAGTCTTTGGTACTCAGAGCACTAAAATAAATCTATCTTAGAAAGTTCACTCGACTGATACGACATTAGAAACCGAATTTACAGAAACTTTTTAGTTCATTAACTCCGCCATGCTCTAACGATTTCGATTATCGAGACTTCCCATTGTATTGACGTCTTCACAATTGGCAAGCCTCGGCAAAATCAGGAACTAAGAGTGTAAACAAACTATCCTTGCATGCAGTTTGGCCCCATTTTCCGCGTGACGTCAAAACGTATCCAAGTAGACACGGCAACATTGCCGTGTCTTCTTATCTAGTATTGTACAGCTAGCCTGACACTGTGGCATTGTCCTACCAGTAGCAGTTCTACAGAAAGTTATGCCTGCATTTCTATCTCCGTGTCCACCGCGTGAAAGCCGGAACACAAGTGCATAGCAGACAACTCCGCCCCTGTTTCGAACACTACTATGGTGCCGTAAATATGTCATCAAATTTAAAAATCATCTGTCTTTCCAAATTCGGTATGGGTTTTACTCTGGATCAAAGGGCATAACCTACATGAACCTGCGCTATTGCAGTTCTATACGTCATAGACTTCGTACAACCTGGCCAATACTCACCTAAGGATCCACTAGGCGAAAACTGATCTACCTGTACTGGCGTAATTGTGGTGCAGATTTACAAAACAATGCAGCCAATGTACGAATAACGTAACGTCGTGGCATCTTTACGTAACGTTCATATCTCCTCGGCTATTCTAACAGCCCGCTACCATTTCACTTGAAGAGAGCTCTGTTACGGCGATTTAATATCACCGGCAACAAACAATAAGACGTATTTGGGTCCTCACGTAAAATTCCCGATATTTTTGTGCGACTTTACCCACATTTTCAAATTCTCGACAGATTTCCATAAAAATCTCAATATCAAACATCACGGAAATCCATCCAGTGGGAACCGCGCTGACACATGCTCGACGGACTGCAAAGGTAAGAACGTAAAATTGTTCCTGTGCTTGAATAATTGCCACATGATGCAAACGTAAGAGGAACTAATTCTTACCCTCGGCACTGGATGAAGGTGAGTGGTCAGTTTCATGCACCGGCAACTGTATCCCCGGAATGAGTTCAGTGTACCTACCAGACACAACGCGGGTCTGAAGCCGGTGGAGAAGAGAAAAACCTCTGTTCCTGCCCGAAGTAAAATACAAATCCTCCCCTCGTCTGCCCGAATTTCTGGCTGTACTCTCACCGATTCTCGAATCGAAAACTAAATTATGCTTTGGATATACAACTACTTTCTCGACACTTAATCTGCAACTGTGCCTCTCTCAAGCCAAAAAAATAAAAAGCGTTTACTAAGCCCAAAGAAGACACACAAATTACGAGGGCGTGCTGATAAGTCCTTGGTCCGACCTATTTCCCGATGTCGTAGGACGGAATCTATACTGTCGTGGGAAAGAGGGGTCTGCTCATGTGCCGAATCGCAAGTCTTTTCTTGCTACAGAAGCTGAAAGAAGCATGTCAGGCGACGAGCGCGATTTCAACAACATGGAGACCCGAGCTATCAACAAGTTTTTTTTTTCTGCAAGGCAAGGCGCCCAAGGAAATTCACGCCATTCTGACAGAAACATTAAGGGTACATGCACTATCGTACGCCACCCTCAAAAACTGGGTGGCCCATTTTAAACGTGGTGATTTTTCCACCTATGATGCGCCTCGTCCTGGACGAAACAAAAAAGTGACCACCCCGGATATTATTGATAAAATTCACGAGCTAATCTTGGAAGACCGCCGGATTTCGTCTAAATCAATAACTGGGCAACTGGGCATCTCACGTGAGCGGATTGGGTCCATCATTCATGACGATTTGGACATGCGCAACCTCTCCGCGAAGTGGGTCCCGAAATGCCTGAACGCGGATCAAAAACGTCAACGGTGCCAGTCGTCTGAGCAATTTTTGGAATTTTTTCAGCGCGATCCAAATGATTTCCTGTCGCGATTGGTGACCATGGACGAAACCTGGTTATATCACTATGACCCCAAGACAAAGCAACAATCAATGGGGTGGCGGCATAGCGGCTCACCCCGCCCCCAAAAAATTCAGAGTGCAAAAATCCTTTGGAAAAGTTCTCGCCTCGATTTTTTGGGATCAAGACGGCATCCTCCTCATTGATTATCTTCCAAAGGGCCATTATATCAACGTCGAGTATTACTCATATCTGCTGGTGCAACTGAAGGACATTTTGAAGGAAAAACGCCGCGCGACGGTCACCAACGCGGTCTTGTTCTTGCATGATAATGCCCCTGCTCACCGGGCACTTGCAACCCAGAAGAAACTGGCCTACCTTGGGCTTCCAATGCCTTGATCACCCACCCTATTCTCCGGATCTGGCCCCGTCGGACTACCATCTGTTCCCTGGACTGAAAAAACAAATGAAAGATCGCCATTTCTCGTCCGACGCGGAGGTCATTGCTGCCGCGGAGACCTGGTTGGACGGACAACCATCTGAATTTTTTTTTGAGTGGCTTGCAAAACTTAGAGCAGCGGGCTAAGAAGTGTAGAGCTGCGTGGGGAGTATGTTGCATAAATCCCGACTTTGGTCGCTGTAGCTTGTTTCCATCCTGGTAGGGCTAAGGACTTATCAGCACCCCCTCGTACTAAGGGAGGTGAAATATGAATGTGTTTCCACAATTTAAATGGGCCCATCGGCCAATCCATAAAGACACAGAAAATTCCAAAATGTTCAAGGACACATTTCAAGGCACAGTGCACTCTTCCTTCAGTCTACAACCAGAATGAAGACAACTTAGCAGCCCAGATCTTCCCTTCTTATGAAAATTTTTTTTGCAACAGTCACATAAATGTGGAAACGGTGTCAACAACTTTGTGTTAACCACAGTTCCTATAACACACTCACACACACACACACACACACACACATATATATATATATATATATCAGTGGCGTACCGGGGGAGGGGGTTGGGGTGTTCAACCCCCCCCCCCCCAAATTCCGAAGGTACTCCAAAATCGTGCCAAACTCAACCCGATTGTGAAAACTGTTAAAAAGTGCTGAATTTAGGACGCCAATACCTCAAGATGTTCGGAAAAAGGGCATTAAAATTCTGAAACTACCTAGGTTCGCAATTTTTTACGTTAGCAATGACAAATAAATTGGTTGTCATCATAAATAATCCTAAAGTACCAAAAATTACGAAAATTTTACTATATGAAATGAAATTTCTTGTACCAAATTACAGATGCCTCCAGAACCCCGACTAGGGGGCTACCGCCCCCAGATCCCCGTTCTCTCTGTCAACTGAATTTGTTGACACCCCCCCCCCCCCCGAACAAAATTCCTGTGTACGCCACTGATATATATATATATATATATATATATTCCTCATTGTCGTATATGGCGATTGCCACTGGATGTAATGAATGTCCACACGCGATCCCACATGGCTCCAGTTATTGACAATGTGAAAAGGAAGCATCTCTACTGTTCAATGTACGTACTAAAAAATTTACATATATAAAATTACGACATTTCTCACACATTTTAATAAGAATTCGTGATATCACATTTCACTAAAAAGCCATGCAATGTGCACTCTGATACACCATTTTCAATTAGACTATTGAAGAAACAAGGAAGCTGGTATAAATTTTGAAAATGATACGTACTAATAAAATCCTGCCTATGTAGCTGGACCAAAGAAAACGCTGGGTTCCGCAGTGCTCATAAAGCCTATTTTCCTATTGCAATCGTTCAAATCTTGCGTTGTTAATATCCCACCTTGTTTATTCAGTAAAATGTCAACTGACACAGGTGCTTCAAACAAAACCATTTTATTATTTTTAAAGAAACGACTGAGTAAAAGATATGTCGGACTTAACACTGCACACCGCATTTGTAATTATGGCTTAATAAACGTTTCCTACATAATTTCTATGTTTACAATTATATTCATATCAAATTTCACACGGCTAGTTCGATTGATAAATATTTTGATACATCTACTCATTTTACGTCCGTAACTCAGGTAAGCGTCGATTAGTAAGACGACAATGAACTGAAAAAGATATGCGAAGTAGCGGTCTTAGTCGAATTTGAGGTGTTATCCTGGCATTATGTGTGAAGGGATGAGAATATCCACAAAACCCACCAGGATCGGTGTCTGGGCCGAGATTCCACAAGAGCGTCTCCCGAATACACGTCAACATCTTTACTGCTTACGATGAAGTTCACCCTATAACAGGCCACGAAGGCCCAGAGTTGGAGTAGATGTATAGCTCTACTCTTTCTTTAACCTCGGCGCTAGATGTGGGTGGATGGTAAACGCCACACCCCGGCCGCTGTACCGACGGGAAAGACCCGGTACCCATTGCGCAGGAGGCTGCGTGGGCCCCAGGGCCGGTCTGGAAGGGTGCGGAAAATCTCGCCCCCCGCCGGGATTCGATCGCCGGACTGTCCAGTCCGTAGCGAGTCGCTATATCGGCTGAGCTACCCCGGCCCACAATCCACCTTACTCGATAGTAAAACAAATATTTGTTGTGTCATACTAGATTCGCCCAGTGTGACAATACCAATTAAATACAAAGGGAATTAAAAACCACGAGGCTGGAGTGACTTACTACTGGAAAACGTTGACATTCGTGTGTGAAAATCTATCAACAAAAGTTGCAGTGGGTGGGCACACACAGCATGGTGCACACATAAGCCTACAAGCTAAGCAAGCAGGCTGACAAACACAGTAGCAGCGCACTCAAAGATACGACGTTCTTACAGCGGTGCTAATGAATATTGAGGTATTCTAATATATGACGCCGTGTACATACGTACATATGTTCCGAACAAGCCTGCTCCCTCCGTCTTCGGGGATATATGTATCAACGTTTCGGGAAATATTTCTGCCTCCATCTTCAGGGTCGGACAAACCCTTAAGAATGAGGCAACTCTCCCTTTAGAAACGTTCTATGTGCCAACATACACGACGTCATGTTCCAGAATATTAGAATCTTCACCAGTAACTCGTTACTTGAGAGAAAACAAATAAATGAATAATAAAACGATAAAGTAGGCCTTCTTGAACAGCTATTTCTTCCTTAAATGACAGCGAGGACAATAAGAGGGCTTGGGAAATCATTAAAGGGAATAACAAAATCTTAGCTAAAGAGAGTCTGGGCCTGTGTGAAAGGAAGCAGCATAAACCATGGATTAAGGAAAATGTTCACAACTTTCATATCAAAGATAGTAGCCTAAACCGTAGTGATTACCAGATAAAAACAAAAGTAAAACAGACAACCTAACCAATGTAAGACATGAAGATGGAAGATACCTCATGGATAAAAACAGAATATCTTTAAGGTAATATTAATGGATTTGAAAAAGAACATGAATATTACAGACTTGCATACAGTAAGGATAAAAGGGTAACCTGCTTGCAGACGCCCACAATATTTTGAATAGGCACAAGAATAATTTTATGCAGTAACTGCATGTACTTGTGGTTAGTGATATTAGGCAGATGGGGACAAAAAAAAAGGGAGGGGGGGAGCGCCACTGGTACCTCAGCCCACTGCTTCTGAGGCTGAGATGGCTATAGAAAAGCTGAAAGGATACAAATCACTAGGTACTGACCAAATTCAAACAGAAATGATTAAAATGGGAAGGAGGACAAATGTTCTGAGATCTATAAACCTATTAATTCTTTTTGGAATAAGGATGAAATGCCTCAGCAGTGGAAGGAGTCCATCATTGTACCTATTTATAAGGGTGAAAAAACAGACTGTAGCAATTACAGAGGCATATCACTTCTGTCAACTACATACAAAATTTTATACATCCTGCTGTCAGGGTCAACTCCACATTCAGAGGAAATTGTTGGGGCTCATCAGTTGGATTTGAATGTAACAGGTCAACTACTTATCATATATTCTGCATTCAACAAATACTGGAGAAAATATGGGAATACAATGAAGCAGTGCATCAGAAATCCTATGAATCAGTTAGCAGAGAGGTCTTGTGTAATATTCTCACTGAGTTTATCATCACCACAAGACACTAAGGCTAATGAACATGTCTTTAAATTAAGCCTACTGAAGAGCCTGGGCAGGCAAACATTTGTCTATGTTTCCTCTATTAAGAATGGTATGAAACAAGGATATACTTTGTCACAATTGCATTTCAACTTAGCTTTACAATATGCCAGTAGGTGGGTTCAGGTAAACTGGGAGGGGTTTAAATTAAATGGTACATACCAGCTTCTGGTTTATGCTGAACATATTACCACACTGTACAAAAACCTACATACTCTAAAGAAAAACACAGGTGTTCTATTAGTCACTAGGAAGGAGACTGGTTGAGATGTAAATTCTGAAGAAACTAGGTGTATGTTCATTTCTTGTCAACAGGATGCAACAAAGACAGGTAATATATCTTTTGAAAGTGTTAAACACTTCAAATATTTGGGAATAACCCTGAAAAATCAAAATTACATTCATAAGAAAATTAAGAGCTGACTGAACCCAAAAAATGCTTGTTATCATTTGGTGCAGAATCTTTTGCCTTTTGGTTTGATATCCAAGAATATAAAAATTAAAATATACAGAACTACACATCTTGCCTGTTTTTTTATATGGGTGTAAAAGGCAGTCTCTCACATTAAGGAAGAAACATAAAGCTGAGGGTATTCACAAAAAGAATGCAAAGAAAGATATTTGGGCCTAAAAGAGACAAGGTAACATGTGAGTGGACAGACTGCATAATATGGAGGTTTACCATCTGCCCTCCTCACCAAATATTATTCTTGTGAACACACAAAGAAGAATGAGATGGGTGGGGCATGTGACATGTATGGGAGAGTGGGATTTGGTGGGAAAGCCTGAGATAAAGAGATGACTTGGAAGACCTTGGCATAGATGGGTGAAAATAGAGGGATGGGTGTTCAAGAAGTGGGATGAGGATGCATGGACTGGACTTACCTGGTTCAGGGTACAGACAGGTGGTGTAATGTCCTGTACATGATAATGGACTTTCAGTTTCCCCACAACACTGGGAACTTCTAAAATAGCTGAGGAACTATTAGCTTCTCAAAAAAGAACTATGCTACATGCAATTAGTTTGCTCTGAACCTACACACATTTGAAAATAATTAGCAAGACTCATTATTCTCACACCAAGGGAAAAAGTAACACAAGACTGAAAAATCAAGAGACTTCATGCTTTGTATTCCTGACACAACACTGAGTGATTAAACCAGGGATACGCAAATGAGCGAGGAACATGGCCAAAAAAAAAAAAAAGCAGCATAAAGGGTTATTGTAGGGAAACCTGAAGGAAAAAGGACACTTTGACGAACTGGGCATAGATGGGAGAATTATATTAAAGCTCCATGTAGTCTTGTCTCAACCAGTAATATGCAGCAAATGACATTCCTTCCTACACGAAACGCACTTTTTACATCGGTGGTAAAGCTACCTTCACGTCCATTTAAACCTTCTCTATGTATGTGTTGTGTGCGTGCGTCCGCGTGCGCCCGAGCAGGGCGCTTTACCTCTACGCCCATAAAACCACCTGAATCTGGTGCTCAGGCACCAAGACAGCTTGACAAATTCACTTTAACGAAACTTCAGTGTCAAGAATACAACACAAATCCGTTCCAGTCCACCACGGCACCGTCACCGTTACTGAAATATAGCAGCGAAACTTGGAACTGTGGCAACACTGCATGTACACGTTATCGCATTTTTCGCCACGGAAAGATAAATTTTAATGTACATTTTCGCCATGAAGCATACGGAATTTGTATAGTCCCAACGCGGAATTTGTATAGTCCCAACGCAACACACAACACATTCCGGTACACGCAATCCACGTCTTATTTAACATAATATATGTCACATGACCATTATCTATATTCTAGCAAATGTCATGAAAAGACATACCATCAAACGTGGCAAATAAAAGTTTAGGCTCTACTGAAACGAACTATCTCATAACGATCACTTCAAATGACACACACCTGCGCAGTTTATTGATGGCAAGCACAATAACACAAAACAAATATTGAGGACAGTTGACTACATACCTTTCAACCGCTTCAGCCATCTTGAAATTGTACCTGTCTCACTCGCACAAGGAAGTGCACTAAACCAGTTAGATAAACGGCGCTGAATTTAAACACAAACATCATTGGACATCACAACACGTATCCACGTTTATCTCCGCTTGTCGCTGATACGATAACATGTATTCAAGTAGGCAGTAATGCAGAGTACTACATCTGCAGCAATCCCTCATACCACTAACCCAACAGTAACCCTCAACACGAATAAAAATTGCGGAGGGAGTAAAGGATTGTAAGACAAATCATAAACAAGTACAATATTTTGCAGTAATTTAATGACTTCTGTAACTGCACCATTATGGACAGTGATGACTCCTATGCACTAAAACATGCACAGTAAACAAAAAAATGCATGGACTCATTCATAAAATCCTTATGTACAAATGTCACTTGTCTTTTGCGACAATTTTCTTACAATGAAGGGGACAAAAAGTCCATTCCACGAAGTGAAAAGTTTTACATGACATATGTTCTGAATCTGTGAATCACGTTTAAAAAATAAACAACCAATTAATTTACTGCTTTGATGAGTGTTTGACTGATCGTTATTATGCACACAGTTATTTAACATGTTGAGGATATCTTAACACGCCTCACGAGGGAACAAATTCCTCGCTTTTACAGGCTAACAGTTTTCCAAACGCTAAAACTTACGTTAATGGTATACAACCGTTACGAAAAAAAATATTACCAGTACACTTTTTGGTTATACATTTTTTTACATTACAAAGAAAAATTATATGAAGAATACTGCCTTTCCCTATGGAAAAAAAAGCCAGGAAAACCACCCTGAATATTTTGCAACTATATCTGGACCTTCTAAAAGCATCTCTTCCATCAGTAAGCATGCCATTTCGTAGCACAGTTACACATGATTTTCTATCACTTTTGTAAACCCATACATACAATAACGTCCGACACCGTCATACCAGGTATATGATATGATACCTAAAAATAACGTGTTTACCTCAACTAATCCAGCACAATGACACGACACAATAATAAATTACTCCTTGCTCTATCACATCATCCCATTGCATTGACGAACATGAGATCAGAGAAAATTAATATTTAGTGGAGTTATAAATATATTATATAGTGCGACTTCCCGCAATACACATTTACAGCGCATTATTCTCCAAAAGGAATGTGCTACACAACGTATTTGACAATATCTCTGAAAACAACTAATTTCGAGAGCAAAATATTTCCAGAAGAGTGTGTGAACGACTTGAAAACAGGTATACATGGATTTACATTTTATAACATTTAGATGACGTAGAGACCATTCAAGACATTTAATTATATAACTGCATGCACTGAATTTACTGCCGTTTATACCGATTATATTCATCTAACAATGAGACTTAATAGGTCAATGAAACGAAATTTTCATTCACAGTTAAGTTTGTAAGCGTACATCATAAAAAAAAGTAGTCGAAAGACATCACACAGAAATTAAGCGTAATCCAATTGGTTTTGTTTTTGTATAGGCAATACGAACAAATAAAACTGCAATATTCCGATTAAATAAACATTCTCGTCCTAGTGTACTATGTTTTTTCTTCGGAGCGTAGAATTTCTCTTGCACCAGCATCGGTTTGCCACCGTAACACAGGAACTTCGTTCGTAACAAAATCCATCGTCAGCCAAATCCAGAAAACACCTTCACTAATAATAACACACGCAACAACTTTACACATTTCCTGTCTTCAGAGCAGACCCTCCTTATCCCGTACAAGATGTCCGTTGAATCTGGCAGAGCTGCAGACTTCTGGAGGAACGATAACATCTGTCTCGTTTCTCACAGCTCCACATGGCACATTCGTAGAGGACTACGCGTTTCTTCGTCAGAATCGTAGAAGTATCTTTGTTTGGGAGAAAGTCCTCTCTGTAGCCGCCGAACTGCTTCTTTGATTAGACTACCATCACGCAAAAGCTCTTGTAACATCTCGTAAGGATCGTCACTGGCTGTCGTAGAATCTGATGATTTACTCGACAATTTCTTATTTACAGTGATACATGAATGTCCACCACAGCTGTTACTAGGTGACCTCAAACACCCATCACAAGACGAATCGCCCCAACTCCGACTGGGTACTCTGTATGGCGATGCCCTGGATTTATGATGGACTGAGAACGATGGTCGAGATTTCAGTCCTGCAGATAACCGTAGGTTCTCTTTGATTTCGGATACAAGCTCCTCCATGTCTCTAGCAAGGAAGTCTTGTGTTGTAGTGCTATTGCTGGCCGATAACACACACTTCTCCTCTTTACTAGGCATTGCGATACTTCAGAAAATTCTGCTTCACCTCCAAAAAAAAGTCTGCAGGCAGCAGCTACGCAACTATTACCTTCTCCTCACTCTTCGATAGTGAATGGGTCAACCATGAGACGGCTGTGTTATTGTTTTCTTTCGTACATTGTAATCTTCTTCCGCAAAATATAGTTCATGTAAACAAACGCAACTTTCTCCAATTCACGCTCTGATCTTAAGAATTCACTATTATTTACGGAATGGACCCTAAATATTTAATTAGTATATGGTATTACTTTGGACATATTACTTTCTAAACAGTAATGTAAACAAGGAATTTGGAACAAAGGTTGCGGAGTGATACACGATCAAGGTTACTCTGTCCGTAACGTCATCCCGTGATGACGTCATACTACGCGAGCGTGTGATCCCTGGTAAAGAACGTGGTGGGTCGAACTCAACGGTAGTGCTGTATTGTTGTGGTGGGGTGGGGGAATGCTGTAAGGGAATGGGAGTTTTGCGGAAAAATAACATCTCACGAGGCATTAACTTTCGCAGTGAGATGAGCTCACGTTCAAGAAGAAGCACTGTTTTCGACTGGGATGACTCGTAGAAGTATTAGAAAATCACATTCCTATGAAAATGCAGATCTTCCATGCTGGATTTTTCCCTTACTTGGATAGATGTTATATAATTGAAGTCCCTTTTAATGTGTAATAAATAGCAGCAAGTGCTTCACTCATAAGAACAGCCCACATGTGTAATAACTTGCTCGCTACGAGGTCATTCTGAAACTTCGATGTCACAAAGGCAGCACGGATCTTGTCAAGTTAGTATATTATTACTATTATTATTATTATTATCTTAATCTGATGACGTTTCCTTCTATTTCAATGTATGTGTGTAATGGGACTCAAAGGTAGAATGCGTTTCCATTTGCTCTCACACTCAGTTCAAGAAATTCACATGGACAGGCCTTCCAATGATATGCAACAGCATCAACCAGGTTACATTTCCGGTGAGATGGATTTAATAGCAATTTTAAAATTTAAGGTTTGGAACTAGTGCCAATAGTTTATCGCCTAATATAATACAATACAACACTGAGATCTTCGTTCTTACGGGATCTGGCAATGCGTCGCTGGGTAACTGATGTTCGACCTTTCTACACAACGTAGTGATCTTCCCAGGTCGAAAAGCCCAATGCAGCATTATTTACTAGAGATATCTTTTGCCCTTCTCTCGCGAGTAGAATCTATTTGAACGCGATGACAGAAGAAGATTATGGTATTCTGGGTTGTGACATCGTGTGCTTTGGAAGATAGGCACCACTCTTTCGGAATAAGTTAAAGGTTCATCCGCACATTAAATCTGAAAAAGAATGCAAGGTTAGCCTTGATGATGGAAATAAAGTACTTGCTCGAATAGTTGGCCTTTTGACTCATATTTTACGTGGCTGCGTCATCCAAGTGAACACTGATGAAAATATTTACGTACTTTGTGTAACGAGCTGTATACGTTGCTACAGCTGTCACGTTCAATTCTCTGGTTCTATTCGCAATACGCGCTCGTATGGGTACTTTGTGATGTAACTGACATCTATTGTTCCGTGTAAGAATATAGTACAGATCGTATTGGTGCAAGTACTTCGGGATGTAGCTGACATCTATTGTTGTGTATATATATCGCTTGCTCTCTTCTCCACCATACCATGGGCCGACTACCGATACCCTCATATTCGAGTACTTAACGTAGCCACTTCGTTTTCATCCGTCGTATTTACTGGTACGTACCCGGAAATACAAGAAGCCATGGAATATTTAGCAAATGGCAAACGTTTAGCGTGTGTAAAACAAAAGACGATTATGCCACGAATTTGGCATAATTTTGCACGTGTGTTGCACAATTGAAATTAAGTGATATGTTTTGCCATGGCGGTTGTGCGTAATTGTATTTTGAGATCCGTACACAATTCACTTGATACAATAATTTTGCCACATGATGAAGAAGTGATTGTAGGAAGAGGACCAAAGACAAGAATTACAGACATAAAGTGTTCCAGGAATCAAGGTATTTGACATAGAAGTCCGTAACGCTACGAGATAATTTCGTATCATAAGGTGGCTGTGTTTGTTGGTGAAATATGAAAAAATATATTTTTTTTTCAGTAAGTCTTCGTGCAGACAGTGATGCGCTGGAAGTGCGAGTTAAGCAAATGGGGCCCAATACAACAGGCGTGAATGGTCTGGCGCTTACAAGGAGTGAAACTCAAGTTTTGAGACATGGTGACCGGCTGGAGATTTTGCTTGGACAGTACATCTACAAAGTAGAATTCGAACCTCTGCCTTCGATTGAGGAAATCGGAACTGAAAAAAATAAAAAAAAGCGGAAACTTGAAGACAGTACAGTGAAGAAGAAAGTGTGTTGTGAATTGTTCAAAAAGGATGCTGTTGCGGATGTCTCTGAACCCACTCGCGAGGGTGAATGGGAAACTATTGATAATGGGAAACTTTTAATTTATACAGCCAAGCATGTTGTCGCACAGTCGAAGGTGACACAAAGTGCTTTATTTGCAGTAATTTGTATTTAGTGAAAACTTAAGAACTAGTTCCCCACTTTGCCTATTTATTGCATATTTTATTCTCACATAGTATGAGCACCCAGTTCCCCACCACCACCACCACCACCTACTGTTACATAATTGCTTACAATTGTGCATGTACCAGCGCCTTGAAGACTGTTATTTGTGTTAATATTCTTCTTGGAGTGCTTGACTCTGTAAATGAAGACACTGAAATCCTTTGAAACACTGGGAATCACTCAGCCAACACAGCATTTCATTCTAGAAGAATGAATCCTCAAACGTTACATTCTTAACTGCTAATATGATTCCTATATGGACACAAACAGATGTATATATAGATATGTAAATCTTGTCCATAATTCCATAACTGATAGTTTTTATCCCTTTCTACAGAGAAAACCATACCTTAAAAAATTTACAATCAATATATCAACAAAAAATGCACATAATAGTAATAAGATACATTTCATGACAAGTATCAAACTCCTACATGTTGTTAGCAACAGGGTGCGAAAACATGTAGGAGTTTGATACCTGTCATGAATTATATTTTATTAAGTGCATTTGTTGTTTGATGTATTGGTTGTAAGAATGTACACAGTATGAGTATCATAAAATAAAAAAAAAACCCTGCTCTCATCCTTGCTGTATGACTGACTTCACTCTTTTAGTGCATGGGCAGTGGTTGACTACCTTTGCCACATTTGCTTAGTTCCTCCACTATTATTGTTTATGTTACAGGCTCTTGTATTCTTATGAAAGTTTTTGAAGGTTTCATACTATAATTTTAGGAATTTTTGCCATAATTTCTACTTAAAATAATTCTTTAACCATTCACAATAAATAGTGATATGTTTTAAGGTAAGTTGATTCATCTGGTGCTGCATCTTTCCATTGTCTGTTGTTTTAAGTACTATGTTGAAATTTTTCATGTTACAGAGTCAACTGCTTTTGCCTGATTTTCTTTTGTTTAAATGCACTTTAACGAATTGTACCAGTATCACAAAGTTTTATGATGTTCTGTCCATTGTTCTGTATTTATCACTTTTATTCATACTGCCTTTAACCACCCTGTTTAAGTATTTTATTACCATACATTCCATATTATGATTTCTTTGTGTATAATTTTCTGTTATTCTAATAAATCTGTTCAATGTTTTTGTATGTTTAACTGTATTTCATTGTATATTTGTACTAATGGTTGCCTTAATTGATGATGCATATAATTTTTTTTTTTTTTTAGATTGCTGCATATGATCTTGATGGTTCCATCATCACCACTCAGTCAGGGCATGTCTTTCCCAAAGACTGTAATGATTGGAAGATTGCATTTAGAGAAGTCCCTGGAAAGTTAAAGCAGATGCATAATGATGGATATAAAATAGTATTCATGACTAACCAAGCTGGTATAAGTCGGGGCAGTGTTAATGTAGAAGATATCAAGGCCAAAGTGGTTAGAATTGTGAATAAACTTGGTGTTCCTGTGCAAACGTTCATCTCTACTGGAAAGGGTATCTATAGAAAACCCGCCCCAGGAATGTGGAATGCACTTGTAGGAAGGGTATGTTATTGAGTGCTGAAACTATGATCACTGCATACAGATATTCGAGTCTGCTAAGCCAAACCCATTTTTGTTACTGTGCCTAGGTGTGCCTTAGTGTGAAATTAAACAGGATCAACAGTCTTATACCAGTTCTATGTAAGTGGTAATTGAAGGTCAGAAGTGCATTTGTAAATATTTTATTCTGTTGATATGGTGAGGTGCAGTATTTTGCAGTGTTTGGGTAAAGAGCAATATAATTTTATTTTCTGGACTCCTTAATTGCCCTCTTCTCTCCTCAGTGTTGCTTTTTATTTCGCCCTTTTATTTTGAAGATCAAGTTTCTGCATTACGGTCTTTAAAATTTTGTGGTAGTGTATTGTGTATAGAAACACATACATACTTTCCAGAACCCCTTCTTGCATCCTATAATGCACATGTAAGTGGTTGAAACCATCAGCAGTGTTTGATTGAAGGGTCAGTCAAGATTTAAAATCATACTGTTGCAGTAAAATGGACATTTAATTTCAGTTATTACAGTAATTTAAAATGGAAAAGTGGCTCTCCTGTTGAAAACTGTGTGGAAAAATTTTGCATTTCCCTTGTCTGGAAAGGAATTAGTATAGTAAGTGGTGCTGCTTCACCAAGTTTTGCTTAACGTGCAATCATAAAAATAGCAAATTCATTATTTTGAAACTGTTGCATGAGTCAAGGTAGGTATTAAAAATTACGTTGCTCAGTCCCACAGTTCTGTAATGTATGCCTTTGAAGTTAAGAATTGGAATATACCTCAGTACCTAGGCCAAGGATTAATATACCATACTTAACTCAAATATAAGATGAGAAATTTTTCATAATTGAGCACCTGCAAAATTGAAGGGCAGGGCTGAGAGTTCCCCTTTTAAACATGTACAGTATTCAAGATGTTCTGTATGGGTGTGTTCTTGAAAGTTGAAGATTATGAAGGGTGAGGGTCATCTTATATTTTGGGCAAATATGTTGAAGTTTTTAGTTTTTACAAATAAAATTTTGGTTAGAGTTCAAATTCAGCTTTGTAATTTCATTGTAAGAGTCTTTAAGATTTCATAGATAATCGTACTAAACACATCTCATAAGTATAAAATTAAGTGCTGGTCAGAATGTCTGTGTATGTCAAAAATGTTTTAATGTGTTATATCCTTATTGTTCCGTATCTAATAAGTGCTTGTTCTGTCCAAAGAAAGAAGTGATTTAAGCTGGTTTAATGAATTCAGCCTGCTGTAAAGTAGGAAACTTATCAAATTTTGCTAGTAGCATACATGTTGATAAGTACAAAACATCATTGCTTTCACCTTGTTGTGTTTTTGTACTTGTCTTGGCAGTATTTATTTTCACATTGTCTTCTCAGTGATGATGATGCTTGATAATTACATTTTATTGACAGCTCATGTAATATGTGAGTTTTAGGTTTTCACAGCAGTGTGGGCTAGGCATCAGTTCTGGAATGTGGTACCTTGTCACAGGATATGTTGTTGCTGTCGTTTCAAGACAGTGTAGTGGTCTCTTCTTCAAGAGGGTGAAGGTTTCAAAGACTTCAGATTGTTGAAGATGAGAACTCTACACTGTCCTGAAATGTCATGAACCAAATACCGTGTGATACAGTGTCACATCCCAGGGAACTGATACCTCACCTCTTACAGTAGTTTTTGTGATACCTGTTCTGTTCTATGTAGTTCATATTTATGGAATCAGGTATTTTATGTTTTTAATGTTTGTATTTCTTGTTGCAGAAAAATGGTGGTATCCCTGTTGATATGGCATTATCTTTTTACTGTGGGGATGCAGCTGCAAGGGAGGCTAACTGGGCTCCAAAAAAGAAGAAAGATTTTTCATCTTCAGATAGACTTATGGCACTTAATTTGGGTCTGAAGTTTTGCACCCCTGAGGAGCAATTCTTGCAGCGGCGCCCTGCACCATTCAAACTCCCAGAATTCAACCCTTCAACTCTGGACAGCAATATCCCGCTGTGTGAGCCACCTGACACAAAGCTTATATCAGATGTAAAAGAGGTATCCATTTTTACACGTTTTCTGACTGAATTGAAATTTATGATGTCTGGAACAACAAAATATTATATTTACAATAAAATTTCAAGAGACAATTATATATTCACAAATCATGGAAAACAAGTTTTTTTAATTCAGTGACATGTTTGCTGCTTTTCCACTGGAGAAGTCAAATATGAGTATAGTGACTGGCTACAGTCTGGATGGTCTGGGGATTGAATGCTGGTGGAGGCAAGATTTTCCATACCCATCCAGACTGGCCCTAGGGCCCACCCAGCCTCCTGTACAATGGGTACTGGCTGCCTTTCCCAGGGTTAAAGTGGGTGGTCCAAGGCATTGACCACCCACCCCCATTTAGCACTCAGGTTTGAAGAAAGAGTAGATCTGTACCTCTTTTCCCTTCTGGGCCATCATGGCTTGTTATAGGGTGAGCATTTACTGTTTTTAAGTCAAATGTGAAGGTGTCTCTGATGAAGCATATTTTAAACCCATATCATGAAGGTTTCAGGAATGCAAGTTTCTCAATTAAAAGCACTGCTGCTTACAGTAGAACCTGAAATGTAACCCTTGTGGGAGATCAAATACAGTAACAGTATTTACCCAAATAAAAGACAACACCCACTTCACAGTTTTAATTTTCATGGAAAACACCTGTATTTGCATTAGCTGAGATTTTATATTGGTTTGTATGCTTACTATTCTGGAATTCAATAATCATTGCAGTTAAGGTATTAGTTTTATTGCAGCAAAGTCACAAAAACATCTGTCAGTTAACTAGTCAGTGCTAGTATTTTTACAACTAAAAGAAGAGTTTCATTCATGATCTTCCTCCCACAGAACACTGTTTTCTGTTCTGTCCATGTCAGCTGAAAGGCAGCACCAGATTATGGTGAAATTTCATTCCAAGCCACCTGATTCCATTGTCCCGGCAGTGCTACACCTTTTCTTCGTACGTTTCCTGCTGGTGTTAGTGTAAGGATCCTATTCATCCTGGTTTTTTGGGTTTTAAAGTGGCTTGTCCCACAGTCCTGCAAAGCATATGGCCTTGCAGAGCCCCTTTTTCTATTGCAGCTGGAGCATTTTCAGATAGAAGTACCCACTGTGGGTCATTGTGTTTTTGCTTTTGGATGGAAAGGATTTAAGTATAATGGGATGGCATTGTCTCATTCCTCCATTAAATGGTAATAAACTGTGTGTGAATCAGTGTTTATTATTTTGTAGTGTACCAGTTTGACAGCAGGTTTGATTTTAGATCTGTACATTTTAATGCTGTATATTCTTATTACAGGTTGTGGTCCTTGTTGGATATCCTGGCTCTGGGAAGACCTTTTTAGCATCCACATACCTTGTTCCAGAAGGATATCATCATGTAAATAGAGATACATTAGGTTCTTGGCAAAAATGCTTATCATCTTTAGAAGCAGCACTGACTGCAGGCAAGAGTGTAGTCATTGATAACACCAGTCCTGACAGACAGTCAAGGCAGCGGTATATTAGTGCAGCTCATAAACATGGTGTATCTTGCCGTTGCTTTATTCTGAAGACAAGCATGGAACATGCCAAACACAACAATAAGGTAGAGTGAAAGAATTTTTATGTCATTGTATTGCCCTTCTCATAGTGCCAAAAGGAATGCATGATTGCAATCTAGTGTGAAAGTTTCTGTGGAAGAATTGAACATTTTTATAAATTATTTTGGGAATAGGAGTGGACCAAACAGTCATAAGCACCATCTCATTTTCTGTATTTGTAACATGTGCACAGACATAATGCAGTTGACTCATCTGTCTTTCTGTTACAGATTTGTGTTAGTTAATAAAAGGTACAATAGTACAATGTGCTAAACACCTGTTGTTAAATACAAGGGTTTTCTGGAAGGACTATTCTAATGTTGTATATTTTCCTCTATTTAGGACCATTTTGTTGTTGGTATGCTTGCTTATGAAGTAATTTATTATACTGGTCACATTACACAATTGTTTGAAGGAGCATCATGAATGTTGTCAACAGTTCCTTTGTAGTTGCACAACACTTTCACACTGAAAATATATTTTTACAGTAAACATTCTCTGTTGGATAGTGTAGTACATAGTCTTTACTAGTTATATCAAATGAGATGTTCTGGAAGCATACCAACTTGAGAACTGCCCCTTCCCACACAAAAAAATTTGTAACCATGCCTGAAAATTGTAATTCCAAATCATATTTTAATACTGAATTATGCAGATCTTACAATACAGTCTGTATTCAGACTCATTAAATATTACTGTGCATAGGCATATATAGCTATAACACACATACATTAATGTGCATGATCAAAGTCACAGGGAAGTTCACAGTAACATCATGAAATGTCAGTTATGATTAACACAGCAGTATGACTTCAAGTATGCAGTGTTACAGTTGACAATAGACTGTCTGTTGTGTGCAATAATAGAGAGGAGATCTAGCATGGATACAGACAGCTTAACCTTTCTAACCCTAGCAGTTAGTATATGTACCACTGGTTTTGATGTTCAGAAATTCTACATTCTGGCCACAGTGTGTTTATATGTTTTGCGTGGATCACAGAACAAACAGCATATTTTGCCCTATACAGCATTCAGTAATTGGTTCTTATAACTGCGATCACAAGTGTTTACTGCATGGTATGAACTGTTTCTTTAAATAAAATGGAATATGTTTCGTCCATAAAGGGTTACAGTAACACACAAACTGCAAAATACTATTATATAATTATCTGTGAAGTTGCAGATAGTAATTTGTGTTATGGTGATTCTGAATTTCTGAATCTATATATAAACAGTTTCTCAAGGCACAGTGTGTTAGGTATGAGTTATGTCAACAACAGTAACAACAATGTAAGAACTGTCTTACTAAAATATATTCACTGCATTGCTGCTGACACAGAGAATATAAAACATTGTTGTTGGTCATTGAATTTGGATATAAAGTTTGGATATGTGTGAACTGTGCCAGAAAATGTGACAACATTCTGCTGAAAGTATCATGGTATTGTGTTTGACTTGTTAATATTTCCTAATAAAACCAACTAACTTTGTTTTCAGTTTCGAGAATATACAGATGATAGTCATGAGCCAATCAGTGATATGGTTATCAACATGTACAAGTAAGTGCATAAGTATTGCAAACTGTGACATGCTATGAAATTTGTGAACGGTCTGATTAAAGAAAATAAATAATTTTCTTTACAGAAAAAAATACGAAGAGCCAAGCCAAGATGAAGGGTTCAGTGCGGTTGTGAAAATTAATTTTATACCAAAGTTTAATGATCCTGCATTGGACAAACTTTATAAAATGTATTTACTGGAAAAGTAATAGCAATGTGAAGCTAGCCCTGAGTGCACCACTTTTCTGGGTTTTTATCATATCATCCCCTGCCTCATGCTAGGACCTTTGTGCTGAAACAGTTTGGTCTTGAGGAACAAACTGTCTGTGAAGAATTACGTGAATGTGAAAGAAACAACCAACATGCTGTTGAAGTGTGACCTGACCTGCCCTGCATTTTTTGGATGTGGAGATGGTGAGCTCTTCCACTGTGCTTCATTTGTGGGTCATAACCATAAACTCAGTTTCACCTCCTCTCCTGACCTAAGGAAGGAAGTTACTGCCCCATTTGCCTGATCTTGCAGGTCCTTACACATAAAGTCATTTTTATTTCAGGGCGTCATTCAGCAGTTGGACACAAATTTTGCAGCAGCCCAACTCATGCTTAAATGTATCAGTTAAAATATGTCAACTTGTGTTGTTACAAACACCATTAATTGTATATCATGTGTCATCATGGATGACTTCGACATGTTTTTTTTACACATTTTCATCCATCCGAATTGATGATGGGCAACCTGAATGATCAGAATCCTCACCTGAAGTTTGGCCACTTTTGAAACACGTATATCATTAGAGTTTTGTGTCCTATGCATGACATCAACCCCAAATGCTGTTTAAAGTGTTTTATGAGTTTCAGAATCTATATAAAACAAAAGTTGATGCAAATTCTCTGTTCCTCAGAAGTCTGCCATTTCACTGAGCTACAACAACAGAACACACTTAAGAGTCAATTGTAGAAAAATGTGGCATTCTGTTACAGTGACACCACACTGATTCACATTAAACTGAGTAATACATAGCAGGGCACAGCTGCATTATATACTACATGCAGCAAGTCCAGAAACTTGGCTCACACTTCACATAATGTAAAATGGAGGCAAGTTCACACCTTTTCAAGCTGATCTGTCCTCTTAGTGTGTCCTAATTCAAATAATTCTATGTATCTATTCTGAAAAGCAGTAATTTTCCAAGTAATTCACGTGCTCTTCACACATTTAATTCTACGTACTGTACCAGCATTCACAGAATGAAAACAATGTACTGAAACAAAAGACTGCTTGTTTATGGGCTACAACTTGTATGCATGTACAGTGTGGCTCAACAGTTTGTCGTGACAGTAAAATTGTTGTGTAATTCCTCAGTTTGTGTGTGTGTGACCACAGATCAGACTATGTTTAGTATTTTTTGCCTTAATGACCCTTCGTGTATAGTGTCATATTATGTTCACAGATTGTAACCTATCTGGCTGTGGCATGTTTCTTGTAATTATTTCATAGATGACATCATTTTTGGGAAAATGCACAAAATGTCTTTGTCATTGTCTTTGCAGCTATTCATGACACTTTTTAAACCCATGAATTCTGCAAGAGATTACAAATTTAAACACACCTTGTGTAAAATGTATTATTTTTGTCAGATTTTAATCAGTTTGGTTGACAGATTTTAGTCTAAAGGTCATATGTTCCTGTCCATACCACAGAGGCATATAAAGAGAGTAGAGGTATTAGCTCCGTTCATTCTTATACTCAGAACTGGATGGAGGTGTGTAGTCAGATTCATGCCCTGGCCTGCTTACGCCCAGGGAAAGAAACCCCAGTACCCATTGAATAGGAGGCTCAGTTCTGTGGCTTACTGGGGCAGTTTTGGAACAGAAAAACCTCTTGGGTCTACTGGCATTTGAATCCTGTATGTCCAGCCTGTAGCTAGTCAATGTAGTGACTAAATTAGTGTAACCTCCCCCTCCCCAATATAAAATTCCTGAAAACCCATCTGGTGGGAGTTGATATGTTCATAGCAGACAGATGGCAGGACATGATAAAAATTAAATCATTTTTCACAATTGTTCTGTGAATGCCTGTAAGAGCATGTCAAGTGATGGTGACATGCCTGCGTTATCTGCTCCACTGAAAACAGCAACAGAAGTGGGAATCTGGCAAGTGGCAAATTCACTATGACACTCCACCTGCTTGCTCAGCCCAACTGTGGCAGCAGTTTTTTTTTGCCAGATGATTAAATATTATCAGATAAATCCAACAACAATGCTATAAGTCATGGAATGAATGAAATTAGACTAATTGTGCAAGCAAACAACATTTTATTGTATGTCAGTTTCCATAGCCAACAAGCAGCCTGTACCATTCATTTTTAACATCCAAGTATTAAATATTTATTTCAATAATGAGATGGAATCCAGACAGTAAAACCTCAATATGACATTAATACAGGGCTCCAGCTTTTCATTTATAATTTTTCTCTTCTGTACTCTGTTTTAAGTGTTTGTTGCATGGAACAGAGGGTATACTGTATGGAACATTTGCTTGACAATACAGAGAGTTCTAAAAGCAGCCTTACAGGGCAAGATGTGCAAGGTTTATTATTATTATTATTAAAAAAAAACCGTACAACTACTTTTAAAATGTTGTTTGGTATGTAATGATCACAGACATATGGCTTATACAGAAGTGTATACTTAATATCATATGTACCTATACATTTCAAGAAACTGTGATCACAAAAATAGACCTAGCATTTTCTTTCATGACTAGATTAAGTCAGGCATATGTGAGATCAGTAACACTGATTGTGTGCATAAACTGCATTTTATGCAGTAATTTAAATTTATATTAATGTGAAGTAATGCATTACTGTGTTTTCTCCAGCTCCTGGTATTGAGGAATTAAACTGGTGGATAAACTTTAAAATCAGTAAATTATTTTAAACTACACCACCTTTTCTTATATTATCCTTTATAGAATTATTGTAATCCTGAGAAAGTTTGTAAACTTTTTCTTTTAGTGGTTCATAGTTTGTTTCTGATTTCTTGGATGCAATAAACTCTTGAATAGCAAAATTATTCTGCTCCAGCTGGGCCAGTTTCCGTTCCAGATTACTGAGTTGGGCGTATGTTTCATTTTCATTGAGTTGCTTCTGAAACAGGGATGCAATGAAAATGTAAGTTGTTTTTTTGTTTTTGTAGAACTAATTCTTTCTCACAAGGATACCAGATAGTGAGAGAAGTCAAAATGATGAACAAAGGATGTGATGTTTCCAGTAACTTTCTGTTTTACATTTCCTACCCTTGGCTCTAATACCATTTTGTGAACACTGTCTACCAGCTGTGATACATACTTCAAGAAGTGTTTCATTGTTAAATTGTGGCACGATTAGAGAACCTTGTTTCAGCAACCCAATATATTCTGCAGGTTAATTACTTAATGTGTAAGTGGGTTATACAAGGAAAGACAAAGGTAAGGGAAACTAAAAATTTTAATTTTTTAACTAAAAGGGTGAATCTGGATACATAAATGTTTTATAACTGAGCTAGAACAAAACTGGCATTTTCTATCAGCCAAACCTAACAGGGATGCACCTGGGGCAGATCCCCACCAAAACCCTGTATACACCTCTCCTCTCCTCCATAAATGCTATATGTCCCACCCATCTCGTCTTGATTTGATCACCTGAATAATATTTGATGAGAAGTACAGATCATTAAGCTCCTAATTATATAGTTTTCTCCATTACCCTGTTACCCCATCCCTCTTAGGCCCAAATATTCTCCTCAACACCCTATTCTCAAACACCCTCAGCCTATGTTCCTCCCTCGAACTAAGCGACCAAGTTCCACACCCATACAAAACAACAGGCAAAATTATAGTTCTCTATATCTTAATTCTTATATTTTTGGATAGCAGACTGGAAGACACAAAATTCTGCATCGAATGATAGCAAGCATTCCCTGACTTCGGTCTGCTCTTAATTTCTTTCTGAATAGAATTTTGATACATTAAGGTTGTTCCTAAATATCTGAACTTTTCCACCCTTTCAAAGGAACTATTACTGATCTTTATATTTTGACTCCATCTTGCACTCTGATCTTGAGATATGACCAAGTACTTAGTTATCAGCATACTTCTAGTCCAGTGTCTGTAGTAGCACCTAGTACAGTTTCTGTGTTTTTCTTTATAGTATGTACATGTCCACACAATGTATTAACATCAACATAAACCAAAAGCTAATATGTACCATTTAATTTCAAGCCATCCTTGTTTACTTCAAACCATCCCAATGGCATACTCTACAGCAAAGTTGTAAAGCAATGGCAATACAGCATCTCCATGTTTCTAACCATTCTTAATAGCAAACATATCAGACAGAGCTTGCCTACCCGGACTCTTCTATAAGTTACATTCAGACACATTTTTATTAGCCTTACCAATATCATGGGGATACCAAACTCAATGAGAATATTACACAAGACCTCCCTCCTAACTGAATTGTGAGTTTTCTTGAAGTCTGTAAATAGCTGATGCACTGCTTTGTATTCCCATTTTTCCTCAAGGATTTGATGAATGCAGAATAAATGATCAGCAGTTGACCTGTTGTGGCAAAGTCCACACTGATGATACCAAATAATTTCCTCTGCATATGGAGTTAACTTTGACAGCAGGGTGTTGGATAAAATTTTGTACGTAGTTGACAGAAGTGATATGCCTCTGTAATTACTACAGTCTGTTTTATCACCCTGCTTATTGATAGGTACAATGATCGGCTCCTTCCACTCCTCAGGCAGTACTTCTTTTCCAAATAGAATTAATAAGTTATGGATCTCAGAGCCAAATTATCTACACCCTGCTTTAATCAATTCTGCTAGGATTTGAATGATACCTGGTGATTTGTGTCTTTTTAGCTTTTTAATAGCCATCTCAACCTCAAAGGCACTTCACTCAGGCACTAGTTTAACTGTACGTATTTCTGTCTGCCTAAGATCATTAACCCCATGTACACTGAACAGCTGAGACAAATAGTTTCTCCATCTAGCCGAAATAACCATGGCAGTCGAACCAAATCGCCCTTATATGGTCTCTGATATTTTTTTTATCTTACTGTTAGTTTCAAGTTCATCATTTTAGCTTTCAGATATTCCTTATTTTATTCCTGAAATGTCTACAACCTTGCTTATCTTAAATTGTTTAGATTATCTACATTGCTTTGGTTTGGATACTGTAACCACTGCATTTTAGCCTCTTCCTTTGATCTGAAAATGTATACATTCTTTATCAAACCATGGTTTATGCTGCTTCCATTCATACAGACCTAGACTCTCTTTAGCTGAGGTTTTGATATTCTCACTAATGTTTTCCCAAGCCCCTATTTATGTTCTTGCTATCATTTAAGTTCTCCAGAGCAGCAAACATGTTTGAGATCTTAATCCGATACTGTTTCCTAACTTGCAACTCACTTAGATTCTGAGATTAAATCCTTCCACATCAAACATCTGTGCTGCTTGTTTACTTACTGCCAGTCTTTCCATAACTGTTGCAACCACCAGAGTGATCAGTATCACAGTCAGCTCCTCTGAAGGATTGTACATCAAATTTACTTGAATGCCATATTCTCTCTATCAATATGTGACCAATCTTGTTGCAGGTCTTCCCATCAGGAGAGGTCCAGGTGTACTTTTAAATGGTTCAGTGCAGGAACATTGTGCTCTTTGATGTGGCACAAGTTCACTATTCTAACACCATTATCATTACTAACCTGATGTAGAATCTCATCCCCAATTGTCGGTTTGAAACTATTCTCTCTCCCCAATTTTGCCTTAAAATTTCCTAACAGAATTTTCATTTCGTACTTAGGAAAGTGATAAAAAACCTCTAATTCCTCATAAAAACTATCTTTTGAATCATAACTTTTCTCCTCACTTGGTGCATGTACATTCAAATCAATGATATTACATCAGCAACCTCTCAGAGCTATATATGACACCCTCTCACTAACAAACTCTACTTTCTGAACTGCTGATACTATTCCACAGTGTACAAAAAATCCTGTTCCCAATTGATGATTTTTGTTTCCTTTTACATAGGAAATAGTATCTCCTGTACACCCAATTATAACTTGCTGATTCCGTGGCTGCTCCTGTAAGTGAAACTGACCTATTCAGGCTCCTTACTTTCCATGTACCTCTGAATTCCTCATCATCAAATAAACTGCAAATAAATATAAGCTAAACAGAGGAACATGACAGAGCATAATCTACTTTTATGTTTTTCATAATGGCTCAAGCTTCAGCCTTGGAATATCAAATGTGCAGCTGAGCTGAGCATCCAACATCTGTTGGCTTCTTTTGATCTTCATAAGTTACAATATAATTCTAATCCACTACAGAAATTGCACGTACAGATTTATTCAGACCACTAATTTTTCCTTTGTCCTAGAAGCAAAAGAAGTGTTTAGAATGTTTTGGAATTGAAGTCCAGTTTAGTTACTTAGTGATATATATCAGTGAACTATGGATGGTGTTTAATTAAACTTTGTGAAATATGAAGTCCATCAAGGTGACAGATGTTTGGAAGAAAATAACATGTGGGTTTCAACATACCACATAATCATAATTTATTTTGATTAGTTTAAAAATTCTTAAAGTGTTAATGTTATAGAAAATGTAGAACGCTAAGTCTGTACCCGTAGAGTTTCAAGTTTCATTTGTGTTTCTGAAAGTGCAAGCTGTGCTGGTCCTCTTAGCCGCAGAAGAGTTTTTCTCTCCTCATCCAACAGAGCTTGTTTTTTCTGAGCATGGTCCCGTAAAGAATCTAGATCAGACAGTGTTTCCATTTCCCCATGCATAGTAGCCATGCGACACATCAAGGTCTCCATCTCGGTTTTAATTTTCTCTTCAAGAGCTTCAACCTGGAATGATAAAAATTAGACCAGGAACTTTTAGTATTTACAACATGCTTGAATAAGAGTAGGTAACATTCATGACAACTAAAATGTTTTAAAACAGTTGAAAAAGCTAAAGGAGTTTGCACAATTACACTTTACATACACATATGTGCATAGCTGTTTCAAATTTGAAGTTATGGCTGGATTACACTACAAGGAAAAACTTGTAGTTCAGAACTATTTATGGAGGGTTCAGTTGTGAGTTTTGGTTTACTATTCAATCATTTAACTGGCTGGTAATCAGCATGCACCAGTTTGTGCATCAATATAACCAGTCTGTCACTACATGACTGGTGCTAATGGTATGCAGTTAATTTCTGCAAATTACTGCATGTTTGAGTGATCAGCCAGTTGTGAGAATTATATGTGTCAGTTTGAAACATGGTCAGATATGGTATTCAACTGTGCATGTTTCTTGCTGACATTTACCTTATAAGAAATCTCTGATGAATGTACTCATAAATTTTGTTGGTAGAATCTGGATTTGCCCAGCAGACTGTACCATTTAAAGTTTTACAGAAGACTTGGTAAGGCACAGAGGTCATTGCTGATTGGAAGAGACACCAGAAACTCTCCAAACAAAATGGAAACTAAAACCAGAACAGCCACTTTACTGGTTGTCAATTGAAAATGGGAGTGTGTCTATAGCAGTGTTTCTCAACTGCCAAGCTGTGGCCCGGTAATGGGCCCCGACATCAATTATACTGGGCCACGAGAGGTTCTCCTGGAATTTTACATTTTAGTTTTCTAAGCAATTTTCATGAATAAATGTTTTATAGTGGAAATATTCTGAGGAGAATAGTATTCGTGAATGTGTTGAAAAACTCAGGCCCAGATGTTGGCCTGAGGAAACTGCAATATGCTACAAGATTTCATTAGTCCAGTGATTGATAACTAATTTAAATGTAATTTTATATTTGTCAACATGCCACACCCTATACATAAGTGTACTAATAATTTTTATGATTATGCCAGAATTAATTATTAATACTTATGTTAGTTTAATGTATGAACTTAAATGGAAACGTATTATGAGTAAATTTTTTGGAACCGGGCCCTCGTCTTATGAAAAAAGAATTTATCGGGCCGCAGTCTCATGAAGGGTGAGAAACACTGGTCTATAGCATCTGTTCCTGCAGTCATGAAAACAGTACAATTCTGTCCATACAAAATATTGGTGCTGCACCACTTCTGAGATGTAACTTTAGTAACTGGCTTTTGTACATTGTACATACAGAATTTTCATGTGTGCATAACTTCATGTTTATATACCAGCATGAGTCTCAGTATCTGACAAGTTTTTCTGAAAACTTTTTTCATGCCACAAGTGAAAGTTCCAGGGCCTGATATTGTCCCTGAATAAATCACTACTTGCTGGCTGCCTAGTTCCATACCAAACAAAACCTTACAACAGTTATCCCTGACACCCTTTTACATCCTGTAGGAGACAACCTGTTTCATCTCAAATGCTGAACTAGGAAAGTCTTGGAAAATCTGTTTCACCCATATCTTTAAGGATAGCATCCTGTTGTGCTAACCATATAAACACTGTCACCCATAGGTTAAGGTTAATTAAGTCTGAAACAGGCTGCCTGCTTTATAAGAGACACATCTGTCATCAAACACTGTCTTTAGTGGTATATTTTCTCAAATCTGCAAATTTAAGGCTAACCATAATGTTAAACTTTAAGATCCCAATCTTATGTTTGCATAAATAAAGTATTTAGAAATACACAGTGTAATAACAGAGACATTTTTAAAACACGGTTACTTTATATGAACATAACTTTATAAATGCACAAATTTTTAAGAATACAGAATCCTTTGGGATGATGCCAGGGGGTATACAGTTAATGACATTTTGCTCAAGTTTCTTGCACTACCCTTAACTTGGAAGTAGCATACTCCTCTAAAACTTCAGCAAACTACATGTCAATCTACGCAGCTTCATATCTTAGCGGTGAGGACCTCAAATCTTGACCAGAACTTTCTATATTTGTAGAGTCACCTAAGTTCTGTGATTGTGGGTTGGCACAGTGCTTTCATCCACTGTTCCTTTTGACTTTTCAGAACTTTACTTCTCCTCTTGCTTATACCCTGGAATTCACAATACATTGAGATTCTGTTCAGATGCTAACCTTGTGTAAGTTCTGCTGTAGTTGATGTTGCTCTTTTGCTATTCCTTCTACAGTTTTTCTGGATCTTTCTAATTCTCCTTCTTTAAATGCCAAATTGTCTTTCATTGTTGCAAAGTCATCTAAACTGGGAAGATGACCAGAATGAGCAAAATTACGGCTTATTTGTTGTAAAACTGTTACAATGTTGGATTCTAGTTGTCCAATGTGAGCCATTTCTTGTTGATGACTTTCACCATAAGTTGACAAGAACTGTTCCATGGTTTCCTCTCTTCGGCGAAGTTCACGATACTTTTGATGACGCTCACTCTGAGTTTCTTCCAAATCCTACGTCCATAACAAAAACAAACTGTTTATATTGGTTTTTATAAATTCTGAGAAATGAATACTAAATAAATGCACACAGTCCCTTCTTTACAAGTTCTGTTGCAAGCACTTTTAGCTGGTAAAGTAGTTACATGTTTTATTCAGTAAAACTTAGGATAAACAAACTAAAGAAGTAAAACTGTGGTCTAATTCCTCAAAAATGGTTCAAAGTACATAGAATTTCTGTATGACATACATTATTTATTTCATTAAGATGTACAATCTCTGTTTCAGACACTTTCTGTTATTCTGTACATTTAATGGGATATATGAAATAGTCTATGTCAGATATTTAAGCACTTAATTTCTTGATAAGACCCAAATGAATAATTTTAACACAAACTTTTAGTAGTAATCTTCCACAGGAAACTTCAGCAACAGAGGGGGTAGCAGCTAAAAGACATAATAAAACGATATGGCTTTTTCTTATCTCATGCAAAGAACAAATATACAGAAGTTACAAGAATGTAAAGGTGGGGCTTAACAAACTGTCCCTGGCAACATATACTGAGGATGGTCAATGTAATTATACCCACCACAAATCAACTCCATAACTGTGAGATGTAACCACTCCAAATGTACCTGTTCTGTCTGCTCTAACTCCTGCTGCTTCTTGTGAATCAGATCTTGAATCTCTCCCATCTGCCGTTCCATGGTTGCCATTTCAGCATTGTCATCCTTAACCCTCTGCAGGAGCTGTTCCCGCTCCTGGGCTGGTGTGGATCGTGTTCTTTCTTCCTCCAGGAGAGAGTTCTTCCTCTCTTCAGCCTCTTTTAATTTATGATGGAGGTGCACTGCTTCTTGCTTAACCTGTTCAAATGCTTCAAATACTGAATTTTTATGCCTTGATAGTGAAATACAATGTTTGAGAACTGATGGTATTGAGGAAGTGAATATGAAAATTATGGTCTTCTAGGATGTTATACCATGTAGTTTGGTAGAAGGGTACCAGTGTTTTGCAGCAAACTGTGCCTTCATCCTTGGGGTACAAGAGTAGGCCATGTAAGAGGGGACAAGCTGGAGCTGTAAGCAAGTCAATTGAAGACAGTGGCCCTGGGCAGCATTGTCTCCCATTGGCTTGCTCAAAGCCTTACTTGCCCTTCCTACCCTCTGTATGTGCCCTCCTTTCCTATTACACTCATTCTTCTATGCTGAAGATGGAGGCAGAAGGTTCACCCCAAAATTTTGGTACTGTTGTACCAAACAACACAGCACCATATTCCAAAAGATTACAACCTTCAATTAACATATTTCTTCACTCATGTCAGAACTCTCATAAAACTCAAAACATCACAGGAATGGAAAGATGGCCACTAATTAATCCGTTGTGTGCTGGAGCTGGTTCATACCAGTTTAACAGAGCTCATATGTGACGCAACTGCACTAGTTTAACTGAAGTGATACCTGAAATTCAAAAATTGTGAAGAAGTGTCAAACAAGGACGCCCAGCCCTGGTAGAGGCCACAAATCAAGCACAATGTTCAGGGAGGTGACCTTGCAAATTTCTCACAGACAGAATGAAGATGCAGCAGTGTGAAAATGAGAATGAATAAATTTTAGAAGCATTCAACATACTGGAGCCACCAATGCGGCCCACTGAGCAAACTGTGGAAATTCTAGAAGCATTCAACATACTGGAGCCACCAATGCGGCCCACTGAGCAAACTGTGGAAATTCTAGAAGCATTCAACATACTGGAACCACCTGTGAGGGCTACTGAGCAAACTGTGGAAATTCTAGAAGTATTCATTTTACTGGAGCCACCTATGAAGCCCACAGAGCAAACTGTGTAATTCTAGATGGATTCAACATCCTGAACCACCTATGAGGGCCACTAAGCAAACTGTGGAAATTCTAAAAACATTCAACATACTGGAATTACCTATGAAGGGCCCTGAGCAAACTGGAAATTCTAGAAGCATTCAACATACTGGAACCACCTGTGAGGGCCACTGAACAAAATGTGGAAATTCTAGATGTATTCAACATACTGGATCCAACTATGAGGGACACTGAGCAAACTGTGGAAATTCTAGACGTTTTCAGTATACTGGAACCACCTGTGAGGGCCACTGAGCAAAATGTGGAAATTCTAGATGTATTCAACATACTGGATCCACCTATGAGGGACACTGAGCAAACTGTGGAAATTCTAGACGTTTTCAGTATACTGGAACCACCTATGAGGGCCACTGAGCAAACTGTGGAAATTCTAGAAGTATTCATTTTACTGGAGCCACCTATGAAGCCCACAGAGCAAACTGTGTAATTCTAGAAGCATTCATTGTACTGGAGCCACTTATGCGGCCCAAAGAGCAAACTGTGGAATTCTAGAAGCATTCAACATACTGAACAACCTATGCGGGCCACTGAGCAAACTGGACAATAAAAGTCTCTTGGTATCTGAAATGTTAAATCAATGTGAGAATGTTTTGGGAATATAGACAATTGTCAATTAAGTCAGACTCAGAATTAATCATACTTTAATTCCTACTCTGGTATTCAGTGCAATATTATACTATCTGAATGTCAACAGCACTTAAATACAGTCACAGGGAAAAGATATTTAATTTGCCCTTTATACATATTCATAAATTATTCATAATTATTCTTCATAATTTAACCTTAATATAGACAATGCTATACCAACATCTAATAAGAGCATCCATCATATTAGCAAGAAGGGTCTGTTGTGTTGTATTGGATACATATGGATACACACTGTAAGTTAGAAAAGACACAATGAGATGTACAACATATTTACTTCATGTCATGCACATAATCTTCAAAACAGATACAACTTTTGATACACTATTAACCCTGTCAGACAGTAAGAGGGGAAGTAAAAAAAGTTTCTGCATGGTAGCATGAAAGAGTAACAAATTGCATGACTGAATTCTGGACAGGTGTGGCACTGCTGTCTGCTCTCCATAATAAATTAGCAGCAGTGGCCAAGTATAATAAGGCACTCGTTAAACTATACGGACCTTATGCCAATGACGAAAAAGAGTAAGTGGCCAAGTATACTCACATTGTACCAAGGTGTGAACATGACAGTTTCAAGCACACAGATGTCAGGACAATACGAAGTTCCATACATTGTTGGACTATACATAATTTAAGTGTTATGACCTGTTCAAAGAAGGCATATGGACCCATGTCCTGTCAAATAAAGTTGTTTAATGGTGGATGTATGCCTCTAACATTTGATGGGAAACCAGTATTGTGCCAAGAACTGCTACTGACATGTGCTGTGTATGGCATACATGCAATGTCTAAACACACTGTGCACTGTGTTGTTATGGTTATGGAAAAGAAGCAGGAATTTCAACAGAAAATGTGTTCTTCATTTTCACCAAGCACATGAAGAAACAGAAAATATGTTCAAAGTTGATATCACACATATCCAGTGATGATCAATGTGCTGTGTACATGTGTGTTACTATCCAACACCACCCATTTTCAACTCCGGCAAAGAGGGAGACAGCAATAAGAAGATACATTTCCTGATCACATTTTGATTGTGGATGGGTAATGGAGAGATACAGTTGAAACAGAGCTGAAATGGCAAAATGCTTACAGGTGGCAGAAATGCACACTTTAACAATAGTGCTTGCCATGTTCTTGACCTGTCAAGGGTTTGTGCTTCAGCATCCCATACCACTCCATATCACCATTAATGGTACATATTATGTGAAGTTATATAATAAGGTGCCACTTATAACAATGGTAACTGCCAGAATAGTCCTCCAGCACAATGCAGCAACCCCCCCCCCCCATCATGTGCACAGCATGCTGCAGGTTTAAGGCCAGGAAATGCTAGGAATTGTTCCTTAGATCTGCCATAATCAAATCAAACTTTCAATGCTCAGGTAAAACTGGCAGTTTAGGGGTTGCCAATCCCTACCTGCAGAAGCCATCAACAGGGCTGCCTCAGCATCATTATGCTAATTGCATCCTCACTTATGATAGATGTGTGTCAACCTTGATGGTGATTACAATAAATATGAAACACATGCAAGGATGCTGAAGTATATTTCTTGTAATTCATTTTACGCATAAAGCCAACCTGGGATAATGAAAGCTGATCTTCCAAAATTGATTTCCTGTTACTGAGAGTATCTAGTTCCTGTTGCAATGTCTCCATCTGCTGCTGCAATTGACTATTAGTTCTCTGTAGTTCTTCATGACGTTCCTTCAGCAGAGGACTCAGACCCGCAATTAAGTTATCTGTCATATTTTGCTCCTAAAATGGGATAAAGAATTAAAGCAAGCAAATATGTGTGCCTTTGGATAGTTCCATACTGCTACATTGTATACATATACACATTACAACACATACGAGGTGTGGCAATAAAGAAACCGGATTGCTTTTATTACTCATTTCCGGCCACATCGATGACGAAGAGGAGGGTAGGGCATTGACCCGTGGACTTCCCTCTACCGTCACACAAAGGTTCATTCACATGCATCGGTTAGTCTGGCCGTGACCATTGTTAGAAGCGGATCATGTGTCTGAGCTCCGTCGGAATAATGCTGAGTGCTAATGTAGAACAACGTGTTAACATCAAATTCCTCACAAAACTTGGAA
>Ga0131853_10001511_pt1 | contig 41547 bp, 40 predicted proteins | sample TergutLab28metaG_FD_92764 | JGI IMG/M metagenome (GOLD analysis project Ga0131853, IMG submission 92764) | Labiotermes labralis P1 segment gut microbial communities from Petit-Saut dam, French Guiana - Lab288 P1 (version 2) (version 2) | ecosystem: Host-associated > Arthropoda: Insects >...
AGAACCAACTCGTAATCGACGACTTCGCTGCCGATGTTGTACGCGATATCTTCAAATGGAAATTAGAAGGCTTATCCGCGCAAGGCATAGCAGACAGACTAAACACAAGCGGTATACTCTCGCCAATGGAGTATAAAAGGCACAAGGGATTGCGATATAACACAACCTTTAAGATAAATACCACGGCCCAATGGCAGTCTATGACTGTCAAGCGCATCTTACAAAATGCAGTCTATACTGGTGTCTTAGAGCAAGGCAAGAGAAGCAAGCCAAATTACAAAGTGCGTAAATGTGTCCCTGTGCCAAAAGAACAATGGATATGTATAAAAGATGCCCATGAGCCAATAATCCAAAAATCCATATTCGATACCGTTCAACAAATATTAAAACAAGACACAAGAGCCGTAAAGAGCGGAGAAAATGTTATGCCATTATCAGGCATTATATACTGTGGTGGCTGCGGTGGTTCTATGATACGCAAAACTAACACCAAAAATGGTGTAAGATATGGATATTTTATCTGTGCCAACCACAAAAAAGACAAAACATTCTGCTCAACCCATATGATATCTGCACCGGATTGTGAGGCAGCCGTTTATAATGCAATGCAAATCCATATATCATCTGTTCTTGATGTAGAAAGGGCTGTTATGAGTGCAAATAATATTGCTGCCATGCAGCATAATGTCCGCAAATTGACTGCAAGATTGGAAGCTAAACAAGAGGAAATCAAGAGATACAGTGATTTTAGGCTATCTCTGTACGAAAGCTACAGAGATGGCATAATCAAAATAACCGACTTTCAAACCTTCAAAGCCAGCTATGATACTAAGATTGATGAAGCAGAGATGGCTATGCGGTTATTGCAATCTGAAATTGATAAGCTGACAAATGACGATTGCATAAATGATTTGCAATCAAAGACTATGGATTGGATTGATAGGTTTCGTTCATATGCAGATGCTGGCAGTAGCTCTGCAAGCAGTAGCATGGAAGGTTTTGTTATTGATGATAGAAATGTTATAGATGACGTTGCTAACATGGAAGAAAATAATATTGATTCGGAAGCTGCCGGTCAAGCTAAAGCCAAATCAGCACTTCAAGCCAAATCAGATACTTCGAGCCAAAACAACCAATTGGAGCGTAAAGCTGTTGTGGAATTGATTGAGAGAGTAAACATCTACATGAAAGGACGCATTGAGGTTGTATTTCGTTATCATAATGAGTTTGTGAGGTTATGTGATTCTCTTGACTATAACCCCGATAATCAAACTCAATTGCTCGACAATCAATCTCAACTGCAAGCCCAACTAAATAAGGAGGTTGCATAGATGGCACGAAAGAGCAGAAAAGCCGATATTATACAGCAAAGTGTTGTAAATGGACAGGGTATTGTCTATACTTCCAATTCAATAGCTTCACCATCAGTAGCTACGGCAACTGCGGCAACCCCACATTCAGCATCCGCACCGAAATCAATCATGCCCTCGACCCACAAAACCGCTATATATGTCCGTCTATCTATCATGGACAGCGGCAAAAAAGACGGCGAAAGCATATTGAATCAGCAAGAAATGCTGGTGGATTATGTGTCAAAACATTCTGAGCTAACTTTAGAGCGTATTTTCATAGATAACGGCGAAACAGGTGTGGATTTCATACGAACCGCATGGACTGATTTAATGAGAGAGTGCAGAGATGGAAAGATAGACTGCATCTGTGTAAAGGATTTATCCCGTGTAGGTAGAAACTATATTGAAACAGGTGAGTATCTTGACACAATCTTTCCTACTCTCGGCGTAAGGCTCATAGCCATTAATGATAACTACGACAACAAATTTCTTACTGAAAGCGCAAGAGTTGTTGCCAATATCAAAAATCTTATAAATGACATGTATGCCAAAGATATTAGCCGCAAATCAGCTACTGCACTTCAAATGAAACAAAAGAAGGGAGAGTTTATTGGCAGCTATGCCAGCTATGGTTACATAAGAGACCCATTTAACAAAAATAAAATCATTATTGACCCTGAAACAGCCCCTATGGTGCGCCAAATCTTTAAATGGAAACTAGAGGGATTGGGCAATGCTCAAATATGTCGTAAGTTAAATGGTGCTGATATACCAAGTCCATCAAAATATCGTCTACAAAAAGGGATTCTCAAAGACAGGAAGTATGAAAACACCTTATGGCAGGTACCTACTATAATAACAATTCTTAAAAATCCTGTATATCTTGGTCATATGGTGCAAGGCAGACATGTTGGCGCATTATACGGAGGTAAAGGTAGAAGCAGAGCCAAACCAGAAGATTGGGTTATCGTAGAAAATACCCATGAGCCTATAATCATACAGGATTTATTTGATGAAGTCCAAGAAATAATGAAGGAAAGGTCGGCTAAGTATAAAGAAAATCTTGGCAAGCATTCACACTTTGAAAAACCAGAAATGATTCTTGCTGGACTTGTATTTTGTGCTGATTGCGGAAAGTCATTACTGCGTTATAAATCTGTACACGGAAGTACCAAAAGCAATAGATGCGAGTCGGATATAGGCAAGGCAAATATCAGCAAACACTGCGATTGGATATTTGTATGCAGGCAAAGTGAAATACTTAAAGTCTGTCCTAAGAAATACATCTATGAAACCGATGTGAACAGAGCAGTCTACGAAGCAATCCGCAATGAACTACAAAAATGTGCCAAAATTACGACTATCATTGACAAGCTAAACGCCGAAAGCGGCCACAAATCCCGTATAGCCAAGTTTGATGCTGAGATAGAAGATACACAAATGCAGTTAAGGCGTATACTACAACTGCGTCAAGCAATTTTTGAAGATTTTGCTTCAAAGGTCATTACCGAACAGGAATATGACTATGCAATATCAAGCTATGATGCTGACACCGATAAACAGCAGCTTAGACTTGAATTAGCCAAATCTAAGAAGGATGATTTCAGCCAAAGCACCACTAAGCCCAATAAATGGATGGTTGCTTTTTCAAAGTTCATAGACAATGAGGAATTAACAGCAGAAATGGCACAAGCGTTAATTCAGCGTGTTGTAATCAGCAATCGAAATATGGTTGAGGTTGTGTTTAGATTCCGTGATGAGTTTGCGGCTATAAATAACTATTGTGAATTGGGCATTGAGGGATATTGTAAATTGGGTGCCAAAAGTTATTGTGAAGAAGGTATTGATTCTGCATCCGGCTATACGGTTCCTCATCCACATGTCAACATTCTATAGTCCAAAATACAAGCCGACACTATGCAAACCAAGCTACTATAGACTTGCATACTTCAAACCATAAACCCACAAATCTGCACTCCAAAGCAACAAGCAATATTGAACATGCGGAGGTGATATGACACAATGTATACTATAGCAAAATACCTTCGCATATCGACAGAGGATATAGATATGGACGGCTTTGGCAAGTTTGAGAGCAATTCTATTGGAAATCAGAGAGCCTTGCTGGATGACTATATTTCTAAGATGCCGGAAACAGATGTCCAAATCCTAGAAATGCTAGATGACGGTCGCACCGGAACCAACTTCGTAAGACCCGGCGCACAAAAGATTATAGAAATGGCACAGAGCGGTGAAATACAATGCATTATCGTAAAAGATTTATCTAGATGGGGCAGAAACTTTCTTGAAGTAGGTGATTTCTTAGAGCAGAAGTTTCCTGCATGGGGTGTACGTTTCATATCCATTAACGATATGTATGATAGTGCATTACTTAATGGCACTACCGGCGGCATTGATACTGCATTTAAGAATCTAATCTACGAAATGTACAGCCAAGACCTATCTGAAAAAGTACGTGCAGCAAAAATGAGCCTTGCTAAACAAGGTAAAAACAGCAATGCACAAAGTTTCTATGGTTATATTAAAGACCCACAAGATGTTAGGAAGTTTGTGATTGATGAACCTGCTGCTAAAATCGTTAAGCGCATCTTTGACCTAACCTGTGAAGGCATAACAGCCAGCCACATAGCCAAAATGCTAAATGATGAAGGTGTCCTCTCTCCACAAAAACGCAAAATGGAACTAGGCTCTAAACGCAGATGGAGAAACAGCGAAATCAGCTTTTGGTATGGCTCTATAATATCCCTAATCCTAAGAGATGAAAGATACACAGGAAAATGGATATATGGCAAAACACGTAAAGATATTGTAAGTGACCAGAAGTTAAGTCTTGTACCCAAAGATGATTGGATTGTTGTAGATAATGCCATTCCAGCTATAATATCACAAGAGCAATATGATAAAGCCAGAGTTATTGCTACTGGTCGCTCTCGCCCTAAAGCCAATCACAGTAAAACTAACCTAATTTTCGCAGGCAAACTTAAATGTAGCTATTGCGGTAAAGGCATGAGAGCCACTCACAAAAAGGATAGCGTTAAATATTCATGCGATACACGCAGAGTTACCAAAGCATACGGCTGTAAAGACTTTATCGTTCTTGAGAAAGACATATACATCACTGTACTTGCTGCATTGCAACAAAGATGTGCTTTTGCAGATAAAGCGCGTAAAGACTTTGAGGCAAAGCTAGAAAGGCTAACTCCAAACATAGAATCCTTAACTGCCGATATTTCCAAATATGAAAGACTTATCGAAAAAACAGAAACATCAAAGATGGGGTTATGGGAGAAATTCCAAACAGGGCAGATATCCGCAGAAGGTTTCCAAGGCGAAATTGAAAAGGCTGATAAGCAGATTGAACATCACATAACAAAAATATCTCATATCAAAGACAAAATCTCAAAACTTGAAATGGAATCAGGACAAGAGAATATCTTTGTTGAGCGATTCAGCAGATATGCTGGGCTAAATGAGCTAACCAGAGAGATTATCATGGAGTTTATCAAAGAGATAAAGATATTCAGCCAAGACAAGATTGAGATTGTTTTTAGCTATGGAGATGAATACTATCTCATTGAGAAGCAGTTGTCAGCAAAGCGAACCAAGTCGTAAGCGTCAACTAAGTTTGGAAAGAACCGTCAAATCAGCAAAGCAAGATGAGCGCAAGACAAAACTCGTCGAACGCAAGACAATGCTGGTCAGGCGCAATGCAAAACAAGCATAGATAAGACAAACATATCACAGTACAATCATGAAAAGCCGTAAAAAGCAATGCAGAGCAAAGCAGATGTGGATTTATTCCCCATCTGCTTTGCCAGAAAAAACTTAAAAATATTTTTGGGTTTTTGTTGACACAAGCCGATGACGGATATACCGGCACAAATTTTTCTCGCCCCGGTGTACAAGCGTTAATTGAAGCGGCACAGGCCGGAAAAGTACAATGTATTATAGTGAAAGACCTCTCTCGCTTGGGCCGTAATTATCTTGAAGTAGGAGACTTTTTAGAGCAGAAATTTCCCGCATGGAAACTACGTTTTATCAGCCTTGGAGATATGTATGATAGCTCTAAAACCGCAGGCGGCATAAATATGGCCTTTCGTGGACTTATTTCTCAAATGTATAGCCAGGACCTATCCGAAAAGGTGCGCTCTAGCAAAAATGCCGCCAGCAGAAGCGGCAAAATTATAACCAGCCATCCAACATACGGCTACAACCGCGATAGCAACGACCGCCATAAGCTCGTAATAAATCCACAGGAAGCATCTGTAATCAAAAAAATATATGATCTTTACGAGCAAGGCGTCAAATTTACCGAAATTGCTAAAACCCTTAATGCTGAAAGTATCATAACACCAAAAGAAAGCAGGATGGCCAAGGGCTATGCAGCCAACCAGGCGCATAATTATATATGGGCAGCAGAAGCTATTAGCTCCATCTTGCGAAATGAGAAGTATATGGGCAAATGGGTTTATGGCAAATCTCGTGTAGTTGAATTAGGAAGCAAAAGAACTGTCTCTGTGCCGGAAAGCGAATGGATAGTTGTAGACGATGCAATGCCGGCCATTATATCTACGGAGCAATTCGCAAGAGTTCAAGAGCTTATCAAATGCAAAACTAAACGCACAGGAGCAGCAAAAACAGAAAAGGCCCTCTTTGCCAGAAGAATCAAATGTGCTAGTTGCGGACGTATCATGACGTATCATGCCCTAAAGCATGTACGAGTTTACAGATGCAAATTTGATTGCCAGACAAGCAAGATTGAAGAGAGGGCAATCCATGATGCTGCCTTAAATGCCATCTACGCTCATGCTCTTCTTACAAAAGGAATGGTTGCAGGCGAAAAATCCCCACGAAATAAAATCTGTACTATACAATCATCCATAGAGAAATATAAGGTCGAAAAAATGGCCTTATGGGAAGAATTTCATAACAAGGCCATTGCTTACGAAGCATACAAAAACAGGGTTAATAAACTTTCGAACCAGATAAAGCAATGTGAAAGCAGCATCACAATGATGAAAACCAAGACAGAAGAACCAAATGATTTTCATGGTATAAAAGAATTGTCCAGAGAAATGGTTGGCGAGCTAATAACTAGAATTGATGTGTATTCATCCGATCGTATAGAAATTACCATAAACTATGATGATATATTCCGGTTGGTCTTTGCATGACATCAGCCGATGGCGTAGTCGGGCCATCCACATGGCGCGCGCTGTATGATGCTTACCAGAGCATTGTGGGCAATGTACAGGTACCCCCATCAGGCAATCAGGATTACCCGGGCTGGGCATTGCGTGTTGGCTCTTCAGGCGATGCCGTAAAATTGATTCAAAATTATCTCAATGCTATTTCTGAAGGGCTAAACCTTCAGGCCGTCATCCCTATTGTTACAGCCGATGGCATCTTTGGGCGAGCCACAGAAGAGCAAGTTAGAGCGTTTCAACGTGTTTTTGGCCTTACAGCAGATGGTATTATAGGGCCAAGTACCTGGCATAGCATCATCGACCAGTTTAATTTATTAAATGTGGACACCTATCCTGGTGTAGCCCTGCGCGTAGGTTCGCGTGGTGCAGATGTGCAGAAAATACAAACATATTTGAATGTGATTTCTAAGAAATATCCAAGCATACCTCAGCTGACCGAAGATGGTATATTTGGCAATGGTACTGCCGCCGCTGTGCGTGAATTTCAGCGTATTTTTGGACTAACTCAAGATGGCGTCGTTGGGCTTAATACTTGGAATGCCATAATGCGCGAATATCGCACAGTTGCCGCAGGCCAAGACCGCAATCGAGAACTTGACGAAGGGCAAAACCAATCCGAAAGACAGATTGAATATATCGCGGCTTTCGAGGCTGTAAACTACCCCGGCAGCCTGCTGAAACTGGGCGAAGACGGTAATAATGTACTTGTAATGCAGCAATATCTTGGCGCTCTTTCCGCAACATATCAAATTCCTAATTTGCAAGCAGATGGTGTATTTGGCGAAAAAACTGAAAGTAGTGTGCGAGCTTTTCAGCAACTAGTGGGTCTTGCGGACGATGGCATCATCGGGCCAGACACCTGGAAAGCCATAAGTGACTCGTACTGGAACTTGGCTAACAGAGATGCCTTGATAGCTGCAATGGGTCGTGTAATTGTTGGAAAAATGTTTTTAGGATAACATTAGAGTCAAATAAATTAGACCCTGTATTCTGATGAATACAGGGTCTAATTTATTTGTTCTATTCTATTTCCAATTTTCAGTTGCAAGGCGACTTTGTAATTTTTTCAGTCTTGCCGCACGCTGTAGGTAGTCCGGTAATACATCTCTCACAATAGACCAGAATTTGGCGGAATGGTTTAATTGGGTAAGGTGCGCCAATTCATGTACGACAACATAGTCGATAACATAGTCGTCCGCCATTATCAGCATCCAAGAAAAATTGATGCTACCGCGAGAGGAGCAGCTGCCCCAGCGAGTCTTTGCACTATTTACCTTCACAGCGGTCGGATTTACACCCATCTGAGCTGCAAATATCATAACCCTTTCAGTGAAGTGTGCTTTTGCCAGACGGCGATAGATTTTTATGCAGGTGTCTTTAATTTGTTGGGATGTGAGATTTTGCGGCAGACAGAATTGTTCGCCATCAAAGTCTGCATGGATGCCGCACTTTGCAACCAGCGGATATTCTTTGCCACGGTACAAAATCATATCACCGTAATTCAATAAAAAAGCTCGCCTTTGGGTTTCTTGCTCCTGCGACATGGCAAGCTTTTCTAAAATCCATTTTTCCTTGGATGCCACAAATCTGTCAATCTCCAGTCTTGGGCATCGCGAAGGTGCGCGGACTTCCACGTGACCATCACGAATATAGATGCCAATGGTTTTGCGTTTGGTACGCACGAGAGCGTATTCCACCATGGTTCTAGGATGCATTTGCAGCCACACGCCGTGACCGTATAAGCAAAAAGGTCGTTAAGGCCACGCCAAAAGAGGCTGCGGCAGCCACGGTGCCATATTTCACATATTTTTTACGTGTTGCTGCTGTTTCGGCCGCAATATCGGCAATATCGGCTTCGTCCAAAATAATGTCATCAATGTCACCGATACAAAAAAACAGTTTTTTTGCCTTGTCCTGCTCTTTTGTGTTCATATTGCAATCCCCTCCTTTTCCAAATGTGCTCTAAGTTTTTTACGTGTTCGAAATAGAATTGATTTTACTTTACTTTCACTCATCTGAAATCGCTCACAAATCGTCTTGATGCTTTCGCCGTGAAAATATCGAAGTACAAATGCAACACGTGCTGTTTTGTCAATTTTTTCTAAAAAGTCGTTAATAGCCTTTGTTATTGATGCAGCTTCGTGCTCTTGCTCAGGTCCGCCTTCGGATGGCAGGCACTCTTCTAATTCGCTAAGTACCAAATTTGTCTCACCACCACCACGTTTTGCCGCAGATTTCGCTTCCCATTTGTTTATTGAAAGATTTCGGGCAATTTTCACCAAAAATGCACCAAGCAGCTCAGGGCGGGTTGGCGGGATTACATTCCATGCTTTCAGCAAAGTATCGCTTACACATTCTTCTGCATCTTCATTGCTGTGCAGTATATTCATTGATGTTCTAAAAAGCCTTTTGCCATATTTGCTACGTGTTTCGTCAATGGCCATTTCCTGGCGAGCGAAAAACATGTCTAAAATCGCATTATCTTCCATAAAAACACCTCTGTAGTAATTATAACAGAAAATTGGACAATTCGGTTGCAAAAAAAATTAATTTTTTTCGTTCGCAACCAGGTACAAAATCTTCCTGTCTATATGTTTAAGGCAGTCAAGTCTCACAAAAACAAGGAGGATTTACTATGTTTAAAATAATTTCTGACGGTGGTTGCGATTTCGCAAAATACGAAGCCAAAAGACACCATGTAGATATTGTACCATTTTATATCAGTTTTGACCAGCAAAACTATTTAAAAGAAGGAGCGGATATTAGCAAAGAAGATTTTTTTAAGCGACTGGCCGAGGAGAAGGGCCTGTTTCCAAAGACGGCACAGCCTAATCCGCAGGATTATATTGATGCCTTCATACCGCATCTGAAAAAAGGTGAGGACATTCTTGTGCTGACCATCTCTTCCAAGCTAAGCGGTTCGTACAACAGCGCAGTGCTGGCAGCCCAGATGATGAAGGAAGAGTATCCGGATAGGACGATTGTTCTCGTGGATTCGCTTAATGTAAGTATTGGTCAAGGCCTTATCCTGCGCGAAATTATCAAAATGCGTGATGCCGGCCTGACATTGGCCGAAGTAGCACGTATCGCAGAAAAAATATGTGCAACAACTAGAGTGTATGTTACACTTGACACGCTAGAATACCTAAAAAGAGGCGGCAGAGTTGGGCCAACAACGGCATTTGTAGGCGGTATTTTGAAACTTAACCCTATATTACAGCTGTCAGACGGAAAGGTAACACAACTGGATAATGTGCGTGGTAGAAAACGGGCAATACGACTTATAGAGGAAGCAATGGTGGATGCATTAAAAGACGAAGCAGAAAATATCAACTTGAGCATTGGTCATATTTCCAATGAAAAAGATGCCGCAACCTTTAAAACTAGCAGCGAAGAGGCCTTGGGCATGAAAATCTCCAATCCCATCACGGCAATCGGGGTGACCATAGGCTCGCATATGGGGCCGGGGGCTTTGGGGTTTGCATATTGCAAAAAATACGAGGCAGTTTTAAGCGAAGAGCTTGAATTAAGGAGGAGTGCAGCATGAACAACTGGTTTATCATTGCGCAGGTTTTGGGCGTAATTACAATTTGTTTTGAATTCGCATCATATCAAATAAAGGACAAATCGAAATATTTTCTGGTAACAGGTATTGGCAGTTTCTTTTGGATGGCCATGTTTGTTGCTGTTGGCTTGGCGACAGGCATGGATACTCAGCTATCGCTGATTGTAGCCGCAACATACAGCACAGTACGCAACCTAGTATTTTTCAGAATTTTTTCTAAGGACACACCAGAAAGCAAGGAAGCCGGGCTTATTTTTCTGCTGGTGATGATTGTGGTTGCGCTTATTGCCGGAACACTGGCGATATTAAATTCGCCTGTAGAGGTGCGGTGGCTGCATATTCTCGGCATGATAACGGCCCTGGGCTTTGTAATTGGGCAATATCTGCCTGGCGTGCATTATGTTCGCATAACAGTTGTGTTCTATGCCGTGGTAGTAATAATGACCCAAACACCGCTAAATATCCTATATGGTGACTTCCGATGGAATATCATGGGTATCTTGATAGAATCTGCAAAAATCATTTCCGTTATAGTGTTTTATGCACGATTCTCCAGCCAACCAAAGAAACCACAGTTGCAATTTGCAAAACCATAATCAAGAGGGCCGAGGGGCAGAGCAAGTTAATAAAATTGCTCTGCCTTTACCTCATCATCCGAATACTCAAAAGCATTGGCAAAATCAGTTAAAAAATGTAGTGTAATTACAATAATAAGGGAACATCTGACACCGTAAATAATGCTCCAGTCAAAGAGGAGATTAACAAACCTTTAACCCCTTGATAAAAATGACCCAAGCCAAATAAGACAACTGTAAAAACAAATATTAAATAAATAGGAATATTTGGAAATACACTTGTAAGAAGAAAGATATAGGCAACTCTAAAAATAATTTCTTCACATATTCCCACTGCTAATGAAACGCAAATATTTCCTTATACTTTTGTCTATATTTGGCACTGAACAAAAAAGCAATTATTCTATAAAAAATGAAGTAGGATGAAAATCCACCATAACAGCTATAGTCACAGCATTATTCAGGTTAAAAGATGGCAGTGTAAATCCAATATCTGCAAATGCAATATCCGAAGACATCACAACCAAAAATAGCTGCTCTGTTTGCATAGCGCCTACGATGCCCATAAAAGCAAAAAGCACAAGCGAAGTCAATAAAATAATATATAGCATCCTATTTATCTCCTTCCAATTTATCTATACACTCTTGCGCCCAAAGAGCTGTCATCTTGGCATAGGCGACCCCAAAGTTTTTTAAGACATATATCTCGGCATTTTTTCAATAAATCCAGCGTAACATCCGGCGCACTAGCACCAAAAAATACACGTATCAGCATGGGGTCATGTGGATTCTCAAACAGCAGTGCATTGCCGCGCAACCATTCTATAAGCACAGTGCGTCCATCCTCGGTTATGGAATAAACTCGCTTATTTGAGCGTTTGTCCTGTATAATACTTTTGGATGCTACCCAACCTTTATCTTCCATACGGTTTAGTTCTCGATATATCTGGCTGGATTGTGCATGCCAAAAATGGTTGAGAGAAGCCTCAAAAATCTTTGTTAGTTCGTAGCCTGTTCTGCTTTCGTATTTCAAAAGACCAAGCAATCCGTGTTGCAAGGACATTTTAATCGCCCCGTATGATACTATGCCAATATAATATCATACTGAAATAATGGCGCCAAGAGGAATCTTTGTAGCTCGCCTTAAATGACAAAGCAAACCCCGACAGATGAAGATTTCAACCTCATTCTATCAGGGACTTAAGTGCTTTTAAGTTGAATGGCGGTGCATGTTTATGCCTAATTACCTCTCAAAGCTTCATATCCATCCGTATATGTCCATTCGTCATTCATATCAATCCATAAAGCTTCCGCGCCAGCCCGTTCAGCTATATCTCGGCCTTCATCCAGCGGCAATATAAATAATGCTGTGGACAGCACATCCGCCATCCACGATACAGGATGCACTACAACAACTTGCTTAAAACCACCTGCCGGATGCAATGTAGTAGGGTCAACAATATGTCCCAAGGATTGGCCATCCACTGTGAAATATCTCAAATTCCCGCTACTTGTTGATACAGTTCTATTAGTTGTGCGCAAGGTATCTACATGCGAAGGCTCGCCCCCATCGGGATTTGCAACACCAATGTTCCAAAAGCCACGTCCGGGTGGGTATCCCATAGCCACAACATGGCCTCCGGCACTTATCAGCATGGTTTCCATCCCGGCTTCTGCGCCCGCTTCCATGGCTAAATATGCCGCGAAACCTTTGGCAACAGAACCAACATCCAGACACATGCCGGGCAATTCCAAAAATACAGTACCCTCTTGCTCGTCAATAATCACATGTCGCATGTCCATAAATTGTGCTGCTTCTTTTAGCCGTTCAGCACATGGCAGGGTGGCATATTCAGGATTTGCCATGCCATGTGACCGATATTCATGCCAAATGCGAAGTATTGGTCCCATGGCTATATTTGTCATGCCGCCAGTAATTTCATATGCATCACGTGCCGCCAGAATTAGGTCTATAATATCTTGGCTAACAGCAACAGGCGCAATTCCAGCATTTGCATTTACTGTATATAGGTTATTTATGCCATCATAAGCATTAAAAATGTCATAGTATCGATGCAACTACTCAAGTCTATCGAAAACAATGTCTGCATATCGCCTAAAAGTCTCTTCGCTCTCGGCATATCCAATAAAAGTTGTAAATGTGTCAAAGGGGCCTATGCGATGCGAACTGTATCGTTGGTAGTCCGGTGTGCAGGCAGTAAAAATAAGTAGTATCACTGGAAATATTAATAAAAATTTGCGTAAAATCGACGTCATACTATGATACCTCGTTTGTCACGACATTTTCTTGCTTTACGGCCCTTGTACCCCAATCGTCATTTCTTATTGTGATAAGTGCATGTATGCGCGTATAAGACAAAAAATTCCATGCACACCAAATTGTTCATATAGAGCGCTGCCACCGCCTGCGCTGCGACTGAAATTTACGCCATTTGCTAGGAGCCTCTGTTCAATGTATAACAAAATCTTTTTTGTGTAAGCTAAAAACGCCACTGCAAATTGTAACATCTCCGGTGGCAGACTGCGCCGCTCTGCCTAGTTAAAAGGCTCCGAAATATGCGATAGATGCAGCTGCGTCAAAAAATTGTCGTTTATTTAGTATGTCTATATTGCCCTCGCATGATGTTGTTTTTGGGTTCCCAATAGGCCGTAAAAGCGCTGTCACGCAGTTTGGCAAAATCTCGCTATCAGAATCCAGCAGGAATAGATAGCCGCCTTCAGCCCTTATAAATTCACCAATCAACACTTCGCGCTTACCATGATTTTGCTCAAAGCGAATAATTTGCAACTTTGGCACATTGGGAAGCGCAAGGATATTTTTGAATATGGATGCAACAGCTACCGGATTTTCATTGAAACAAGTGATGATAACCTAATATTGCAGTCTTTTGTAAAGATGTTCCATATGTATTCTCACAGTTTCTTATATTTATTTCCTGTGCCATTATAGCATTTTCAATACATTATGTCAATATTCATATCTTTCAAACATATATTTGAACATGAAATCATTTTTGGAGGAGCAAACATGCAATTTTATTATGGCGCACAAAACATCCTGCGGGCACTGGACGAAGCCGAATTTTGGAAACATCAAGAGGCAGATCACGCAGATCTGATACACATTATCACGCCAAATCTCGAGGCAGAGTATGTTGGCAGGCTTACACAATTTGGCAAAGAAATGCATAATCTAAACGTAGAAACTGCAAAATTTATCGAAAGTGTTAATCGTGCAGAAGGGGCCGTTAGCCCGGAGCTAAAAGCACAAATGTTGGAGCATATCATGCTGTGTGTGGACTCAAGCCAGAAGTTCGTGGACTTCATGGAAGAGCTGCTGGACAATAGTCAGGCTGTGCGCGGCAATGCATCGTCCGCTGCCGTGCTGAACCATATGATACGAGAGTCTCAATACTTCATAGGTATAGCCCAGCTGATTTTACAATAACATATAACAACATATAGAGACAGCCGCATGGCTGTCTCTATATGTTGTTAATTCGATACCGTAGGCAAGTGGCTTAAATTATTATTCTCTGTTGCATCTGGTATTGATTTCAGATATTCGCTACCATCTCTTTCCGCAATACCCACACCTTTTATGCCGCCCTGCTTTGCCAATGCCACAGCCTGGGCTTTGTCCAGCATTTGCCCACTGGCCAGCTGATATCCAGTCACTTTCCCGCCATCTTTTACCAACGCAGAAATCTCCGAAGCATCGCTGCGTGCTTCCGGAATCTCTTTCATAGCCATCAAAGGCAATGCGGTATTTGCTGCAATATTAATTTTTCCTTCCATATATATCATCTCCTGTGGTAAAATATAATATGGTGTTAGTTTATCCGCATTTTTGATATTTATGAAACGGAAGGGTAGGGGTTTATATTAGCAAAATACTTGTTAGTTGCGTATTCCAACTTATTTTCTATATGCTGTTACTTGTGGTTGGTTTGATTACGCTGTTTATATATCAGGAATTTCACTGGACTTTTCTTTGGGTAGTGTGGGTTGCGCTATCCATTCCTATGTTGTATCGCCTTATCCCTAATAGACGCATTGCCGTTGGTGCACGCAAGCATTTCGCATGCTCGTATGAACCCATAAACAGCGCAGGAGATGCAAGGCCGACTCATAAAGGTGCGGTATATTGTGCGCTCAGCTGGTTCGTAATTACATCGACTGCACTTTTCATTCTTCACAGTCTGAACATATTGACGGCGCAGACAGTGCTTATTTTTGCACTAGTCTACGCCGTGATTGACCTTATATTTGTTCTATTTTTCTGCCCATTTCGCGCACTTTTCATGCGTAATCATTGCTGCACAACCTGTCGTATACATAATTGGGATTTTTTTATGAAATGCGCACCGTTAATACTTTTCCCAAATGTATTTTCAATAAGCTTGGTTATACTTGCAGTTGCTGTTGTGTTAAGTTGGGAGATTTCCTTATGCCGAAATCCGCATTATTTCACACGCGAGACCAATAGAAATCTGCACTGTGCTGCATGCAAGGACAAGCTATGCCATTTACAAATTAGAAAGTAGGTACAACGCGCCCAAGGTATTCATTCAAAATAAAATCGCGCACTGCCTGTGTATTCAAAGCCTCTATCAATGCTGCCAAAGCAGGGCTATCTTCGTTGCCAGTACGAGTAACCAAGAAATTTGTAAATTGCAGCGCAGCTGGGGAATCAGGCGCTTCGCCTGCACCGTCAATAGCACGGTCTATAACACCGCCTGCCAGGGCAAAATTGCCATTAATTACTGCAAAATCCACATCCGGCAGCGAAGGCGGCAAAATCGGAGCTTCCAGCGGAATAATCTCAAGGTTATGCGGGTTGTATGCTACATCCGATGCCGTGGCATTAAGGCCCAGGCCCGGCGTTAGACCAATAAGCCCTAGATATTCCAGTAGCTGTAATGCGCGGGCCTCGTTGGTTGGGTCATCAGGGATTGCGATAGATGCGCCATTTGGGATATTTTCCAGCGTATTCAGCCGCCCGGCATATACGCGCAATGGCTCGAAATGTACACCAAATACAGGTACCAGGTCTGTGCCATGGTTGGTGTTGAAGTTATTGAGAAATGGCACATGTTGGAAATAATTGATATCAATGTCGCCAGCGTCAAGTGCTAAATTTGGTGAAATAAAGTCGTCAAAAATTGTGATATTAAGCGTGAAGCCTGCATCTTCCAATACAGGGCGCAGATGCTCCAAAACTTCCGCATGTGGGCTGGCTGTTGCACCAATATTAATTATATTATCGCCGCTGCTATTGCCGCCACAAGCCACAAATATAAATAACCCAAGGATAATCGCTGTTGCAAATATTATTTTTTTCATAATTAGTTCCTCCAGTTTGATTAATTAATTTTATTTATTAGTAATTGTGGGGTTGCTAGCTGTTTTGTAAAACATCATTCCACCGGGCTGCAAAACCCTGAATACCCCCTTTATACTTAAATCAGCGGCATTAATTTGCCTAATTGGTTTTATTCTATAAAAATTTGTCATATTACTCACCTCTATGTAAACTTATACCAACCTTTTGTCAATCTTAGCTGCCAGCTTATTGAAACAAAATTGCAATATGGCAACAATCGCTATTATGATTATTATTGTAATGAACATCACATCAGTTTGGAAACGCTGATAGCCGTATCGTATTGCAATACGCCCCAGGCCGCCCGCACCCACAGCACCCGCCATAGCTGAAAAAGATAGTATCATTATAGTGGTGATGGAAAAGCCGCGTATTAAAGAAGGTATGCTCTCTGGCAACATTACTTTGCGTATTATCTGAAAATTTGTAGCCCCCATGGACTTTGCTGCGTCAATAACGCCTGCATCCAACTCATTTAGAGATGTCTCGACCATACGAGCGATAAATGGTGCTGCTGCTACAACCAGGGCCACAATAGCCGCTGTACTACCTATTGCCGTACCCACAATTAGGCGTGTAAAAGGCATTAACAGCACAATAAGTATAATAAAAGGTACCGAGCGAACAGAATTTACCACGCCGGACAACGCCGTATGTATGACTTTGTTGGGCCATAGTCCTGTAGCATGCGTCACCACCAGCAATACACCCATTGGCAGGCCGATGGCATAGGCCAGTGTTACGGACGCAAAGGTCATATATAAGCTTTCCAGAACACCTTCCCATAGTGTAAATCTAAAATCCATAAATGTATTTATCAAATTTTGCATAAGTCTCCTCCAATCATAAATCTATATCTAATAATAGTCTTGTCGCTTCATTTTGCGGATTATCCAGCACATCTGCCGTCGCCCCCATCTCCACAATGCGTCCGCCATCCAGCACCACAGTTTTGTTGCAGATGGCACGCACCACAGCGATGTCGTGGGTGATGATAACAGTGGTTATGCCTAGCTTTGCGTTGATATCTCGTATCAGCCGCAAAATTTCTTTTGTAGTAAAACTGTCCAGCGCGCTAGTTGGCTCATCACACAGAAGTATCTTGGGATTTGTGGCCAGCGCCCGCGCTATTGCCACGCGTTGCTTTTGGCCGCCGCTAAGGCTTGCAGGATATGCATCCAGCTTATCTTCCAGGCCAACCAACGTCGCCAGCTCCTTGCATCTAGCCGCAATTTCATTTTTGCTATATTTTGCCAGCTCCAGTGGAAAGGCGATGTTGCCGGCTACAGAGCGTTGCATTAACAGATTGTAGCCCTGAAATATGGTGCCAATGTTCTTTTTAATGATATTTTCTTCTGCTGCAGTTGCGCCTGTAACACATTTGCCAAAAATTTCGACCGTGCCTGTGGTTGGCTTTTCCAGCATGCCAATCAGTTTTAACATAGTAGATTTGCCTGCGCCGGATTTGCCTACAATACCGAAAATATCGCCCTTAGCAATGGTAAGGCTGGCATCAACCAATGCATGCTCTTGATTTATCGCATACACCTTGGTTACATTTTTCAAGCTTATCATGTCTGTCATGTCCGTAGTCATATAACATCGCCTCCCATTATCAAAACAAAAAATCCCTAGAAAACGTCAAAAAACGCTTTCTAGGGACGAGATTTTTCCCGTGGTACCACCCTAGTTCATCGCGGCATTGCTACCGAGACCTTATCGGATGCAAACACATCCTATCGCTGTAACGTGCGAACACGTGAAACTCTTAGCATACCGAAAAACGGCGATACCTCGAATCTCAAGGACTCCCAGACCATATTCAACAAACCCATGACATCCCATCTCAGCAACCGGGATTCTCTGTAATTCAGGAATTTTGCCTACTCATCTTTTCATAGTCCTGCTAAAGTATTGATTTTTATCTATTATACAGGTTTTTTTTAATTTGTCAAGGGTTTTTTTAAAAAAATTTGCGAAATCGTCCGAGCCTGTGTTATAATTATCCAAACGTAACGCTGAGGAGGCAAATTATGATTTATAAGGAATTTAGAGATAGCGGCATCAAACTTTCCACGCTGGGCATGGGCGGCATGCGTTTTCCGACAATCGAAAAGGATAGCAAAATTGACGAAACTGCGTCCATGAAATTGATAGAGCGCTGCATGCAGGGCGGTATAAATTATTACGACACAGCGTATTTCTACCACGGCGGCAATTCCGAACGCTTCTACGCCAAGGCCCTGCGCCAATTTCCGCGCGATAGCTGGTATTTGGCCGACAAAATGCCCGGCAATATGATGACATATGCCGATGGCAAGCTGCGATTAGAAGTTAGCGGCTTTGGCATGGAATCCAAGACACTTGCTGGCCCTGCTGATGTATTTGAAGAGCAGCTGGAGCTATGCGGTGTAGATTATTTTGATTTTTATCTGCTGCATAATGTCTCGGAAACAACATTTGACCTGTATACCAATGACAAGCTGGGTTTTACGGAATATCTGCTTGCACAGAAAAAAGCCGGGCGCATAAAGCATCTGGGCTTTTCAACCCATGGCAGACCGGAAACCATCGAAGCTTTTTTGCAATATCTGGATGCCCGTAATATGGGCGATGCCATGGAATTTTGTATGATGCAAATTAATTATTTAGACTGGGTACTGCAAGAAGCTGGCAAAAAATATGAAATATGCGAAAATCGTGGCATACCTGTATTTGTAATGGAAGGCATGCGCGGCGGCAAGCTGGCTGACCTGCCCACCAAGGCCGCAGACATGCTGAAAGCGGCGAGGCCACATGCAACCCAGGCAGAATGGGCCTGGCGACATTTGCAAACGCTACCGAATATTGATGTTGTGATAAGTGGCATGACCACTATGGAGCAATTGGAAGAGAATTTAGCACTATTTAGCAATCGTGAACCCATCACGCCGCAAGAAATGAAGCTACTGGACAATGTTGTAGAGGCCCTTTCAGTTGGTGTGCCATGCACGGCTTGTCGATATTGCACGGCAGCTTGCCCTGTTAATCTGGACATACCTGTACTACTTACACTATATAATGAAGCAAGCTTTGATGTGATGTGGACCGTAAATTCTTCCCTCGGAGTTCTAGGTAAGGACAAGGGTCCTGCCGCATGCATAAATTGTGGACAATGCAACCCACTGTGTCCACAAAATATTGATATACCAAAGGCTCTAACACATTTTAAAGAAATCCTGGCATAAGAAAGGGCTATCGTCATGAACATTGCCGAAAATCTCAAAACCATCAACGAAAATATCGCGCGCGCGGCGCAGAAATCCGGAAGACGGGCGGAAGATATTACTTTGATTGCCGTTACAAAGTCTGTTGAACCCACTGTATTACAAAATGAAATTAATACCCTTTTAGCCGCTGGTGTTCGCAATTTTGGTGAAAATCGCGTGCAGGAACTTTCAGCCAAGCAGCCGCTGTGCGGCGATGGCATAATATGGCACATGATTGGCAACTTGCAACGCAACAAAGTTCGCAATGTGGTGGGGCATGTCGCACTGATACATTCGCTGGACAGCCTGCGCCTGGCCGAGGAAATAAGCCGTATAGCGGTGCGAGAAGATGTCGTTGCGGATGTACTGATAGAAATTAATATTGCTGGTGAGGACACAAAGCACGGCATTACATCAGAAACTGCTGCGCAATTGGCGGAACAAGTTGCGAAATTGCCAAATATCGCAATTAAGGGCCTGATGACCATCGCACCCTTCGTTGACGATGGCGAAGAAAACCGTCCACATTTTAGCAAAATGGCGCATCTATTTTCCGACCTTAAAGCTGATGGGCATGATATGCAGCATCTTTCCATGGGCATGACCATAGATTACGAGGTCGCTATAGAAGAGGGCGCAACAATGGTGCGAATAGGAACCGCAATTTTCGGCGAACGCTCATAATCAACTTAGGAGGCCAACCATGAACATGCTAAACAGGCAAAAATTCAAATTCTTTCTGCCATATTTCTTGCTTGCACTGGCGATTATTGTAACATTTCGCATAACAGGCCATATGGAGCTTTTCGCTAACGGATTCAGATGGTTTTGGGGTGTCATATCACCATTTTTTGCCGGCTTCATATTGGCATACATCATCAATATCCCAATCAGTGGCATACAAAAACTGCTAGCAAGAGCCGACAGCAATCCCATCATAGGCGGCATACAGAATCTACTGACTAGAACCGACAGCAAGCTTATCAACAGGATGAGAAAACCGCTTGCTTCCATCAACGCATCCCTAATGAAAGCAAGCAAAAATACATTTTTGATAGCCGCAGGCAAGTTTATGGTCAGGCGGCAAAGGATGCTCAGCGTCATTATTGTTGCTTTGTCCATAGTTGGCATTATTGCTCTGGCATTGATTTTCATAATTCCGGCCATCCAAACAAGCATAGATTTTTTAGAGTATAATATCCCTGTCTATATTGAAGCTATCACACGTGTGATAAATGATTTCAACGATATGGAGCTTTTTGGCATGGAGCCAATAGATATAGACTGGCTTCTTGCCACAATAGGTGATATTTTTGTAAGCCTTACCTGGGAACAAATTACACAGCCACTCAATTTTATCCTGGGCGTGGGCACAGCAGTTTTCAACGGAGCCATTGCCTTTATTTCGTCCATCTACATTTTAATTGAAAAGGACAGGTTCAAGGCATATCTGCGCAAGCTAATTAGGATTTTTATGCGAGATGATGTAGAAATTGGTATTCTTCAAGTCTTTGGCGGACTAAGCAACAATGTTAGAACATATATCAAAACACAAACTATAGACGGCATTATCCTAGGCACAATGGCTACAATTTTCCTCTGGGCAATAGGCTCACCTTTTGCGTTAATATTAGGTATTATGTTGGGTATTGTTAACTATATCCCGTATTTTGGCTCGATATTTGGCACCATTGTTGCTGTGATAGTTGTGACAATTACACAAGGCATTGGCATGGGCGCAATTTCTTTGGCATCGCTATTGGTCATCCAGCAAATTGACGCAAATATCATCCAGCCGCGGCTAATGAGCGATTCGTTCTCCCTTAGTCCGCTGCTGGTTATTATCAGCATAACCTTCGGTGGCGCTATAGCCGGCATTATAGGTATGTTTGTTGCAATTCCTGTCGTTGCTGTATTGAAGGACATCTTTGATGCCGTCGTAGAATATTATGAAGTAAAAAAATTCGGCGTACTTATGGATGCTGCAGAAATCAAAGAAGGCGAGGGCAACAATGCAGCGGATTAAGCAAATTAGGAAGTGGGCAATATTGGTAGCGGCAGCGGGGCTTGTTTTCTTGCTGGCAAACCGACTTGGGCTATTTGACATTGACTTTATAACTGGCTTTGCAGAAATATCATTGTGGCTGACCGCATTTGTAATTATACTGCTGTATGCATTGCAAGGTGCGATTATGGTGGTGCCAACAGGGCTGTTATATATAGCAGCCGGATTGGTTTTTCCTACATGGCAAGGTATTTTGATTACATATATAGGGTTGGCAGTATCACTTAGTGTTGGCTATTTCATAGGCCGCAGGATGGGCGAGGAGAAAGTAAGCGCAATGCTCGCCAAAAACAAAAAAGTTTCGGTTTTTTTAGCAGGCAACAAAGAAAATCTGCTGTCACTCAGCTTTATTTCGCGAATACTTCCTACGCCGTTTGGCTTGGTTAGTTTGTTTTTCGGTGCTATGAAGGTGCCGTATCCGCAGTATATATTCATGTCGCTGCTGGGCCTTTCTCCATTTATGGTGCCTGTGGTTTTTGCCGGTGCTGCTATTACAAATCCATTTTCGGCGGCCTTTCTAGTGCCATTTGGTATAAGCCTGGGCATCACGGCCATCATATTTGTGGCATACAGAACAAAATTGGTTACAAAAACACGTATCACCGTACTGCTTATTGTCGCACAATTTGTCATCGTAGCGAGGCTGATTAATCTTCTATTGGAAGTCTTTCCAATTGTAACCATCGGCATCTATCTTCTCAGCATTCTGATGGTGTTGTGGCTGGTAGTAAAAAACGAAGCTGCCGCATACAAGGTTATTTGGATTATTGTCATAATAGCTCTGCCTGTTTCCGGGGCGATATTGTATCTGATGTTTGGCATCAACCACCCTGCTCGAAGGGTCGGTGGACATGTAAGGGAACATGCTGTGGTGGCCAAATTATTAGATGGCGATGATGTAATTCCACCAGAACAGCTTGATGTAGGCACGAGAGCCACTGGGTTAATACAATACATACGCCGGGTATCGTCATACCATCACTATGAAAACACTGAAAGTACATATTACCCACTGGGCGACCACATGTTTGAGGCTATGTTGGAAGAACTTGAGAAAGCCGAAAAATTCATCTTCATGGAATATTTCATCATATCTAAAAGCAAGATGTGGGACGAAATTTTGGAAATACTGCTACGCAAGGCCAAGGCCGGCGTGGATGTACGCATTATTTTTGACGATTTGGGCTCACTTGGGCTGTTTAAGACGACATATGTAAACGAATTGCGCTTACAAGGCATTAAAATCATGCGCTTCAACCCTATTGTACCTTTTATATCTCCATTTATGAACAATCGCAACCACCGCAAAATCTTGGTTATAGATGGACACATCGGTTTTAACGGCGGCATTAATATCTCAGATGAATATATCAACTTGATACCACATTGGGGCGTTTGGAAAGATACGGGCGTTATGTTAAAGGGCGATGCTGTGTGGTCATTTACCCTAATGTTTATCGAGACATGGAACGCCTTTTGCAAGAAAGCAGACGAGCGCGTGACAGATTATGAGCAGTATAGATTGGCAAAAGCAGGGGAAAGTCGCCCAACAGACGGCCTAATTATCCCATATGGCGATTCTCCACTGGAATCCGAGAGGTTGGGCGAAAATGTATATATTGATATATTGAATCAGGCTCAGCGATATGTTTATATTTTTTCTCCATACCTCATTATCAGCGAAAAAATGATATATGCTATGCAAATGGCAGCCAAGCGCGGTGTAGATGTACGCATTGTTACGCCTGGCACGCCAGATAAATGGATTGTACACCGCGTAACGCGTTCGTATTACCATTATCTTTTGGATGCTGGTGTGCGTATATATGAATATTCTCCAGGTTTTATCCATGCAAAATCCTTTGTTTGCGACGACGAAATTGCCGTGGTAGGCTCCATCAATCTGGACTATCGCAGCCTGTATTTGCACTTTGAGTGCGCCACGCTTCTGTATAAATCCAGCACCATTATGGATATCAAGGCCGATGTTGACAGGACCATCGCCGAAAGTCATGAGATTTTACCAAGCAAGCCACGATTCTACAACAAACTATTTGATGCTGTGCTTCATTTGTTTGCACCATTAATGTGATAAGTTGTATTTCGCATACAATATTTGGGAAGGATTGCTATAGGAGTTGATTGAATGCCAGGATTAATCACACACTATATATGTGGCCAGCGCGTACTTGCTGCCTTGCCGCCCAACATTGCGTCCAGCATAACAGAGCACCACAAACTATACAACATAGGCTGCCAAGGGCCTGACATTTTTTTCTACTATTTGCCGGGCAATCTGAGACGCGACCTGAGGGGCATTGGTTCCAAGATGCATAAGCAGAATGTGGGCGATTTTATGCGCGCCATGGCAAAAGGTCTGGTGCAATTGGAAGGCGAGGCTAGAGATGCAGGCTTTGCTTATTTTGCAGGTTACTTAACACATTACGCGCTGGATTGCGCGACCCATCCGTATGTATATTATCGCACGGGTTTTTTGCGCGAAGGTGAAAAGGGACGCAGGATGCAGTATCTTGCTAATCATGTGCGCTTTGAAACCGCCATAGATACCCTATTGTTCAAGATGGTGGCAGGTAAAAAACCAAGGGATGAAAAGTTATGGACGCTGGTGCATGTGGACAAGCGCAAGGCCAAGGACATAGCCAATTTCATTGGTAAGAGCATAAATCAAGCATATGATGTGGATATCGGCGGCAAAAATGTATTTGGTGCGATGAGCTACATGGCCTTTATGACGCGTATAATGCAGTCCAATCGCGGTATGCGTAAACGCGTGCTGGGTGTGGGCGAAAAGATATTTTTACGTGGCGAAGCGTTTGGTGCAAATTTGATACATCTGCAAGAAATTCGTGATGGGTTAGACTATCTTAATGAAGGTAAAGTTGCGTGGCGTAACCCATGGGATGAAAATACCGAACATCTGGAATCTTTTGCAGAGCTGATGGAGATAGCTGCAAATGAATCAGTGGAGTTCATAGAATGCCTATGGGGATATGTTCACGGCCATGTAACAATAGAAGATTTTCTGGATAAAATAGGTGATAGATCGTTTTCATCTGGCCGCCCGATATCGGAGAAAGTGATATTTCGGGTGCATGACATAATTTACAAGCGTTGACATTTTTGGGGTGACTTACATTAGTTGCCTCTTTTTTGGTTTTTCTTCCAAATAGACCCATAAAAGTCAAAAAAATATTCTTGGTCATACCTATTGAAAAAAATTCCCGCACATAGTATAATAGTAGTCCACGATTGGAAGGATGAAATATGGAATATATTCACAATTCAGTGCTGCTGCACGAAACATTGGACTGGCTTGATATCAAGCCCACAGGTACATATATAGACGCCACTTTGGGTGGTGCAGGCCATGCCGCAGAAATTGCACGGCAACTTAGCGGCGGTACATTAATAGGTATAGACCAGGACGAATTTGCGATAAACAGGGCGCAGCAGGTGCTGGCGCAGCATAATGACAAAGCACAGATTCGGTTTGAAAAAGCCAATTTTTCGCAAGTTTCGCAAAATATGAAAGATGCGCAAACCCCTTTTGTTGATGGCATATTAATGGACCTGGGCGTATCGTCATTCCAGCTGGATGATGGTCAACGCGGCTTTTCATATAATCATGATGCGTGGCTGGATATGCGTATGAATCAAGACGACGCATTAAGTGCCCATATTATAATAAACAGTTACGAGGAAGCAAGGCTAACGCATATTTTCCGTCAATATGGTGAGGAACGATGGGCGTCACGTATCGCCGAATTCATCGTTGCTGCGCGAAAAAAAATATCTATAGACACTACGCAGCAATTGGTGGATATAATTAAGGCCGCTATACCAGCAGCGGCTCGTCGTGATGGCCCGCACCCCGCAAAGCGCGTATTTCAGGCTATCCGTATAGAAGTTAACAACGAACTTGCAGGCTTGCAAACATCCATCGAAAATTTTGTGGACATTTTGCGGCCAGGCGGAAAAATTTGCATCATCAGCTTCCATTCTTTAGAAGACCGCATTGTAAAAGACACATTCCGCACACTGGCAATGCATTGCACATGCCCAAGAGAGTTTCCTATATGCATTTGCAATACACAGCCTGCGGTAGAAATATTAACAAAACGACCCATAATACCAAGCAACGATGAAACTACACAAAATCCAAGGGCACGTAGTGCAAAGCTGCGCGTGGCTCAGAAAATTTAGGAGGGTTGTATCATGGACAAGCTAGGGATTTTTCTTAATTTCAACGGCAATTGCGCCGATGTTTTACAATTTTATACCAAGGTATTCGACACAACACCAGGTACGGTAACAAAATTTGGTGATACACCTGATAATCAAATACCTGGCTTTGAAAACAAAATCATGTATGCCGATATTATGATTGGGGGCGAAAATCTAATGATGTCTGATGCTCCACCAAATTACAACCATATAGTCGGCAATAATTTCTGTATGAACTATAGCAATACAAATAACGAGAAGTTGAATAACATATTTGCCGCTCTATCAGAAGGCGGCACAATAGTCATGCCAATGCAAAAAACCTTTTTCAGTGAACTATTCGGCATGGTAACGGACAAATTCGGCATTACATGGAACGTAATGGCGTAATACGCTCGCATGGATCCACCTACAGTCGCTCATTTACAAGGAGCCATGCCCACCAGGAGGTACACAAATGGCAAACAACGAAAAAATACAAGTCTATAAAGACCACAGGCCTCACAGAAATTCTATTGACAATTCCATAGCTCAGGCTTTCTACAGCCCCGATTCTTCCGCACGGCAAATAGAGCTGGCGCAACCTGAGCCGGCATATTATCCAGAACCACAATACCAGCCAGAGCCGCAATATCACCCCGAACGCAGGGAGCAAGCTAGACCGCCCGCGCCCAAGATAAAAAAGCGTCGCAAAATTAAACCGGAATTTGATGTAGACATACAGGCGCGCCATAGGCACAATTTCTTGGCATATACGTTGGTTTTCGCATTTTTTGGCGCTTTGGCATTAATTTTGGCATTAAATGCGCGCTTTGAATATGACCGCGTTGCATTGGAATCTGAGCGCACTCATTTGGCTACTCTATTAAGCGGCAATGCAGCCCGCGCCAGCGAAATCTACGCTACACTGGACTTAGAAGCCATAGAGGCATTTGCTATAGAGCATTTGGGTATGATGCCACCCGAAGACTTTCAAATGGTGGAAGTCGTGGTTACACCTCAAAGCTTCTTCTCGGCTACGCACACCGAAATACCAGCATCGGACAGCTTTTCACTCAACAGATTCTGGAATGTGTTGTTCTCATTTGAAGCCGATGGGCAGGATTAGAAATTAGGAGCTGTGAATTGTTATGGATAGATATTCAGATGATAGGGAAAGACGACGCAGACAAAGACAAAGGGAAATCATAATAGCTCATGGGCGCGAAAAAAGGGCCATAAAACACGAAAAACAAGTCTTTTCACGCAGATGGCGCAGCAAAAAACTATCTTTCATGGCCCTGGTTTTTATGTGTGTATTGGCGTTTTTTCTTTTTGAAATCTCGCGTTTGCAGAGCTTTGCAGGTGAGGCTTATGCCGTGCGAACACTCACGCAAATCGTAAATCGCCATTCCGAGGGTGACAGACTAATTCAACCCACACGCGGCTCTATTACGGACAGAAACATGCAGTCGTTGGCAGTTAGCACCACTGTCTATAATGTATTTGTAGATGTGCGCATGCTGGTTCAACGCAGCGATGCAGAATTAGCCAACAATCGCTTTGTACTTACAGAATTCTTTGACATAGGACATCTAGAGTTTAATGAAATGATTGCTCGTGATGAAAATGGTGTGCTGGTAAATAACCTATATCGCCATGTGATTCTGCGCGGTCTACCGCACTCCGACATAGAAGGATATGAAGCCTGGCTGGCTGATATAGCTGCAACCCGTGCAAATTTCAGAATACGTGACATATATATTGAAGAAGACACGCACAGAAACTATACTATGGGTAGTCTTGCTGCCCCCATTTTAGGATTTGAACGCGGCGTAAGATGGGGTCTTGAAGACCGGTACAACGATTATCTGGTGGGCATGCCTGGCCGAACAATGACCACATTTGATGTGCAGGGCAACATCGCGCCGGAACGCATACCGCCAGTTCATGGCGGCACCGTCGTTACAACGCTTGATATGTCTATACAGCGGTTTGCCGAAGAGATTGCCGGCGAGGCCGCAAGGGATTTTAGTGCCGGGGTAGGCTCTGTTATTGTAATGCAGCCATTCACGGGTGAAATTTTCGCGCTGGCGCAATATCCCAGCTTTGATGCAAATCGCCCGGCAGATTTAGAAGGTATTGTGGGTGCAAGCTTTGCTGCACAACTATCTGAACTAGAACCAGGCAGCCAACAATTTTTCAACCAGCTCAACTCTGTTTGGAGAAATTTTAATATCACAAGTACTTTTGAGCCAGGCAGTACATATAAATCTATCACAGTAGCAAAGGCCCTTGAAGAAGGTGTGATATCGCCAAATCATATGTTTTATTGCCCCGGATTCAAATATGTGGCAGACCATAGAATTCACTGTTCGCGCACATGGGGCCATGGCCGCCTTAATCTCACTGAGGCCTTGGCGGTATCCTGCAATGTAGCTCATATGGATATAGCAGAAATGCTGGGCCGAGACCTGTTTTGGCAGTACCAGCGTGACTTTGGCTTTGGAATTCCAACGGGCATCGATTTTCCCGGCGAACATGCTGGATATGTTTTCCCACTCCACGGACTAAACGCATCTGAGCTGGCAACTTCATCTTTTGGACAGCGCTTCACCGCCACACCAATCCAGACCATCACCAGCTTTGCAACGTTGATAAACGGTGGCAATGTGGTACGACCTCACTTCGTATCGCAAGTGTTTGATGCGCAAGGCGATGTCGTATTTTCGCATAATGCTCCGCAAATACAGCGCCGCGTGATTTCTCGTGAGACATCTGATTGGGTGCGCCGCGCCATGGAAGACGTTATAACCAACGGCACAGGGCATGCTGCGGCCATTGATGGCTTTGCCATCGCAGGAAAAACGGCAACATCACAAAATTTCGATGGTAGAGACGACTTTGAATCATACTCTCTGTCATTTATTGGATATTTTCCGATTGAAGAGCCACAATATCTCATAATGGTACTGCTGCATGAGGTTCCTGAGGCAGTTTGGGATGCCGGGCAACGTTCGGTTGCACCTATGTTTCGCGATGTTGCCCAAGAAATCATCACTTTGCGCGGTATGATACCAACACAGGATGGCGGTGTGACGAATCTTGCCATGCTGGAAGAATATGTGCTAGTAGAGAATTTTGTTGGCCAATCGGTGGTGCAGGTCGTATCTCGCCTTAATTTCCTTGGCCAGGGTTATGAATTTATAGGCACGGCAGGAAATATTATTTCAGCGCAATTTCCTGCGGCAGGAACTCGTGTTACAGGCGATGTCCATATCGTACTATCTTTAGAAGAAAATGGCGCAACTGAACTTGTGGAAGTTCCCAATGTATTAGGTTTGCCTATAGAATTTGCCCGCGAAATCTTGACAAGCGCAGGTTTCGTACCACGCATTGACTATGATAGCCAACAACTATACACAGATATTGTCAGCAGCACTGCAAGCCAGCCACTGGTGCGTTCTCAAATGATTTATGATACAAGGCTGCCACGTGGCACAGAAATTTTGCTGCAAGTACGTCAATTGGAATAGTAGTGCTTGATTTGGTATTGACCCACAATTCTCTTTGTGGTATAATCAGCACAACCTACCTGTCGAGAGGAGCCAAGGCATTGGCCAAATTCTACGATAAATACCTCTTTCCAAACCAAGAGGCTGATTCGGCCCTTCACATAAATTACGAAAAATTATGGGATGATGGCATACGCGGCCTGATTTTTGATATAGATAACACGCTGGTAACCTTTGACGTGCCGGAGCCAACTTCGCAAATCATTGATTTGCTTGATAGTCTAACACAAAAAGGGTTCAAAATATGCCTACTTTCTAACAACAGCGAGGCGCGTGTGAAAGGTTTTTGCAAAAATTTAACATATCCACATATTTGGAAAGCTAGGAAACCAGGGGGTGCAGGTATTTCGCGTGCCATGGTTCATCTCGGACTGAAAAAGAGACAAGTGGCCATCATAGGCGACCAAATTTTTACAGATTGCTTTGGTGGCAATCGTTTTGGCATACACACCATCTTAACCAAGCCTATCGCAAAGCGCGATGAATGGACTGTAAAGTTGAAGCGTCTGCCGGAAAAGTTAGTTTTGCGAGCACTAGCCAAACGAGGACCTAACCATGGAAATTGATGGCAAAACTAAAATTATGGCTGTAATAGGCAGCCCTATTGTCCATTCACTTTCACCCTTCATTCATAACTATATCGCAGGGCAGCTTGGCCACAATATTGCATACGCAGCTTTTGACGTAATATCGGATGATTTTGACGAAGCCATCAAGGGCGCAAGGCCATTGGGCATCATAGGCCTCAATATCACTGCGCCATATAAGGCCCGGGCCGCAAATATTGCTACTTTCCTGGATGACTTGGCGCAACAAGCAGGTGCCGTCAATCTACTGAAACTAACCAAAAATGGTTATGCTGGCTACAACACAGATATTTATGGGATACGCAAAGCTTTCGAGCATTTTGGCATCACAATTGCTGGCAAGTCAATTAGGATAATTGGTGCAGGCAGCACGGGTCGTTCTGCTGCAATTGCAATGGCGCAGATGGGCGTAAAATCAATTTGTATCGCAAATCGCTCACGCGAAAAGGCGGAAGCCCTTGCAAATATACTGGCAATACATTATAATGTAGATATTAGGGTATGTAATTACGAATTTAACTCTCAATATCCCGCGGAAGATATAGCCATCCTGGCTACAACGCCGGACTATATACCATCGCATCTTGACCATTTTGCCACCATATTTGACGTAAACTATTATCCATTAGGACGCGTACCACGCGCCATCGGCGGTTTAGAAATGCTGATATATCAAGCCGTACAGACCTACGAAATCATTCTGGGTACGGAAGTGCCTGTGAAAATTATAGATGAAATCCTAGCCAAAATTAAAGGGAGGCTGTTATGTTAGATAGGAATAATTTGGAATTGAGAAATTACATGGAAGTTTGTGTTTTGGACCTGCTGGAGCCCGTGCTAAAAAACCTTAATGCTTGCACTTGCGACAATTGCCAGCAAGACATCTTGGCTATCGCGCTTAACAGTTTGCCTGCCAAGTATGTTGTCACTAGAAAAGGCGAAATGTACACAAAGCTTAACAATTTGCAACATCAATTTGATGTGGACATTGTTTCGGCCATCGCTAAAGCGTCGGTGATAGTTTCACGTAATCCTCGCCATGATAGGTAGGGTTTCACGGAAAAATATCGCACTAATAGGCTTTATGGGCGCTGGCAAGACATCCGTAGGGCAGTCGCTTGCGCATTTTGCAAATATGGATTTTATTGATATTGATGCTCAAATTGAAAAGATTGCGAAAATGCCCATCCCACACATCTTTGAGATGCATGGAGAAGGGCATTTTCGATATCTTGAGCATGAGGTCTATCGAGAAATGATACCATCGCTGCAAAACACCGTTATCTCAACCGGCGGCGGGGCAGTTTTGGACGAGCGCACAAGAACAATTTTGCGCGAAAATGCGCTAATAGTTTACCTAACAGCATCGCCGGCTACTATTCTAGCGCGAATTGGTGGTAGCGATGACAGGCCATTGCTACGCGGAAGCGCTAAAATAGCGAAAATAGCGAAAATATCTGCTTTGATGCTCGAAAGAGAAGATGTGTATAGAAGCACATGCCACTTTGCAGTTGATACAGATACGCTAAGCATAGATGCTTGCGCTGGAAAGGTTTTGGGCTTGACAAAGCGATATATGTAGGTTAGAATACATTCACAAGGCATGGGCAGAGCGCTTGTCGGCGGCCGGGTAAGCTATGCAGACAAGCGCCTTTTTGTGCCCACATTGTGACGACGGGGCATGGCCCCTGAAGCCCATCACTAGTCAATATTAACACAACACGTATCATTTGTCAACAATTTTTGACACAGACAGCAAACAGTTGAAACCAACCTATGTATTTTCCTAAATTCACCAACAAAGCAAGTACATCCATATAATGCACCAAAGGGGAGATTGCAATGATTATTCATGTTGTTGGAAGCGAAGATAGTTTGTACTCTATAGGCAAAAAATATGAGATAGATTATCAAAAAATTGCGCGGGCTAATGAGATTGACCCAGAAGATACGCTTGTAAATGGTCAAACTATCGTAATAATTGACTCGGGTAGCAGTGAAGTACCCAGAGCAAACAAGGTAAAAGTCAATGGATATACTTACCCAAACATCTCAATTGATGTATTGGAACGGACATTGCCTTTTCTCACGTTTCTTAGCATTTTCAGCTACGAGGCTCGTGAAGATGGCAGCATTGCGCCGATAATTGTGCCGGCCGCAGAAGATAGGGTAATCAGCAATGCCATCACTGCTGGCGTAAAACCAGTGATGGTAGTTTCTAATATCAATGCAGCAGGGAATTTTGATTCTGGCTTGGCTCACAAAATCCTAAACAGTACCTCTGTCACCGACAGTTTGATTGACAATATCCTAAAAACCATGCAAGCAAAGAGGTATGCCGGATTGGATGTAGATTTTGAATTTGTGCTACCTGAAGACAGAGCTGTATATAGCAATTTTCTGGCCAAAGCCGCTAAAAAGATGCATGCCAATGGCTTTACTATTTCTTGCGCAATACCAGCTAAGGAGTCTGAGAGCACCACAGATAAGTTGACAGGTGCATATGATTATGCCGCAATAGGTGGCATTGTAGACTATGTAACACTGATGACCTACGAGTGGGGCTATGCCACCGATGGTGCAATGGCTGTGGCGCCCATTGGTAAGGTTGAAAATACCTTGATATTTGCAACATCGCAGATGCCGCCATCGAAAATATTGATGGGCATACCAAATTATGGATATGACTGGCCCGTACCAGCATCACGCGATAATCCCGGTAGGGCCATCGGAAATGTAGAAGCCGTGGAGCTGGCACGCAAACACAATCAAGCTATCAGCTTCGATGAAAAATCACAGACACCATATTTTATATATTATGACAATAACCAAAAGCGCCGCGAGGTCTGGTTTGAAGACGCTCGCAGCGTTCAGGCAAAACTTGCTCTTGCAGCAAAATACAACCTGGCAGGCTTTAGTTATTGGACGATAAATCGCTTTTGGCCGCAGAATTGGTTGATTTTGCGCTCTATGTACGATATTGTTAGTTAATCAAATATACCTTTCAGATAGTCTGCATTTTGCACGAACATTTCATCCACCATAGACTTAATTTCTGCCATGGAACACACTGCTGCTGTCAACGGGTCATTAAGCACTGCATGAAAAATTTTGCGGCGGTCGCCTGTAAGATAGCCCTCTATGGCCAATTCTTCACATAGTGCGGCCTGATGTACCATAACGGCCAGATGCTGCGGCAAATTACCCACAACCACGGGCTTTAAGCCATCTTTAGATGCATACATGGGCACCTCTACGCAGCAGCCTTCGGGCAGATTTGGAATAATACCATAGTTACGTACATTGCCATTAAATTGGAAAATTGCGCCATCGCCAAAGCAAGCATTAAAAATATGTGATGCATATTCGTGGCTACGCGGCATATCATCGAGCTTGCCGGTGGTTAGCCAGCCCTCTACTTCCGTCTTCCATTCGGTTTCCTGCTTTAGGTATTCGTCACGGATATAGGCATACACTCCGGGATTCCAACCAGTGCCGTGTGTGCAGTATTTCTCAATCAGGTCCGGACGTTTTCTAAACCATGGGTTATATTCTGAGTTGTGACCGGAAGATTCCGTCACATAGTAGTCCAGATGAAGATACATCTCATTGCGCACAATCTCTTCGTTGTAAATTTCGGGACGTTCTACAGCTGCCTTTATGCGCGGATAGGCATCAACACCATCAACCTTGTACTCCAGATAAAATGCCAGATGATTAATGCCCGCACAAAGATAGCTCACATTATTTATAGGTGCTCCAATCCAGCGGGCCAGCATTTCCGCTGTACCTTGCACGCTGTGGCAAAGACCGGTGACATTGAGCTTTGTTTCGCCTTGCAACATACGACAAAGCATAGCCATAGGGTTAGTATAATTCAACACCAGTGCATTTGGTGCATATTTCTCAATATCCCGTGCAATCTCCATTGTAACGGGCGCAGATCGCAGAAAGCGGAATATACCGGATGGTCCACGTGTATCACCCACATTGATATCCACGCCATATTTCTTGGGAATTTCAATGTCATGACGCCAAACATGTACACCACCGGCTAAAATGGTAACAACAACACCATCCGCACCTTCCAGCGCCTTAATTCTATCCATTGTGGCCGTAACCTTTGCGGGATAATTACCCATTTTCACAATTTTTTCCGCTGTTTGTTTCGCCAGGTTTAGCCGCGTTTCGTTGATGTCCATCAAGGCGATTTCAACGTCAGCCAGAGCAGGAAAGCTAAGGATGTCGCGCACTAAAGTGCGCGTGAATACAACGCTGCCCGCACCAATAAATGCAATTTTTTTCATGGTATGTAGCTCCTTTCGTAATTTGTGCTATGCAAATTATACCATATCAATGTGGTATATACCAGATAGAATTTTGCTATTGTAGATTCTTCCAATGTATTGTATAATGATGTGGTTGCAGAAAATTCGATATGTTTCGCGAGGTGAAAACTATGCTAGACCAAGCCTATCAATTCAACACGCAAACAAAGGCCATGCATTGCGAGCCTTATGGCAACGGACACATAAACTCTACATTTTTGGTGACAAATAAAGCGAAAGAACGATATATTCTCCAAAAAATAAACAAGCATGTGTTTAAGAATCCTGAAGCATTGATGAAAAATGTTGTGATGGTAACGGAACATTTGCGTAATGCCGGAATGAGCAATATATTGCGTGTGGTACCCTGCATTGATGGCGCGTCATATCATGTCGATGCCGACGGCGAATACTGGCGCATGTATGATTTTGTAAAAGATTCTATATTTGTTGACATGCCTGAAGGCCCTGAAGACATGCACCAATGCGGCCTTGCAATCGGTGGTTTCATCAACGGCATGGCCGATTTTGATGCGCATAAATTAAGCGAGACCATACCTCATTTCCATGATACACCATGGCGATATCGCACTCTTCACGAGGCTATCTCAAATGATGTGATGGGCAGGGTGAAGCTGGCACAACCAGAAATCGAGTTTGCCCTTTCGCGCGAAAGCTTTGCGAAGTTGCTGCTGGGACTGCAAAGCAATGGTGATATGCCTACACGCGTTACGCACAACGATTGCAAAATAAATAATGTGCTACTGCACCATCAAACGCGTAAGGCGTTGTGCGTAACAGATTTGGATACCGTAATGCCCGGTCTTGCTGTAACTGACTTTGGCGATGCTATAAGAAACGGTGCCGCTACGGCCGCCGAAGATGAAACCAATTTGGAAAAGGTTAATTTTTCACTGGAAATGTATGAAGCATATAGGGCGGGTTTTTTAAACGCATGCCCATCCTTGAACCCTTGTGAAATTGAACATATGCCGCATGGTGCCAAGATGATGATGTTGGAATGCGGCGTACGATTCCTAACGGATTACCTGTGTGGCGACACATATTTCAAAATCCACAGAGAAAATCACAATCTGGACAGATGCCGCACACAATTTAAGATGGTGGCAGAAACAGAAGCGAAGTTGGCTATATAGCCGTCATCTGCGCAATATATTGAATGTTTGCATTAGGTCTAGTCTGCCGTAGCCCCATTGATCATTGGGATACGACACATTGGCATCCCGTGCGCAGCCTTGCACAAGAAATGACCTTATCCGCAGATTGTTAAGTGTAGGGTAGTTGCCATCCACAATGCCCCATTGCAGCATCAATGCCGCTGCACCTGCCGTAATAGCAGATGAAACCGACGTGCCAGACATTTCGCCATAACCCGTGGGGTATATGCCCAAAACATTGACACCAGGCGCCGTAAGTTCTGGAGATATGATGGGAAATCGTGTAGGCCCCCAAGAAGAGGCGGGATATAGCGAATTATTTTTGTGGTCGTATGCACCGCAAGTGATGACGCCGAGGGCTGTGCCAGGCATTACAATGGTATAATTCGGCGTAGGTGTGATAAATTCCACTTGGTCACTCATAAAGCCTGTCAAAGGCATCCAAGCATGAAATATGCCGTCCATTACAATGCTGGCGTGGACGTTAACTGTCCAAATACCGGGGGTTGGTTGGTCTACAATAAGCTCTATGAGGTCGCTGCCACTGCCACCAACGGGAAAGAAGTAGTTAATATTAACAGTAGATTTCTCCAGCACCAGTTTTTGCGAAAAAAACTCCTCTCTGAAGGTGATTTGACGTAAAACAACTTCGCCAGTAGGTGACTTCACAGAAATATACATCGTGTCCTGTGGCTGGCTCCAGATATATGCCGTGGCCGATGACACATTCTCTCCAACTCTAATTTCTATAGGCACAATATCGCCTGCTTTTGCAATTTTCCCTTGAGCATGCCTTTTTGTATTAGCTTCATTGCCGGCAGCCACACATATAGCAATGCCCGGCCTTCTTCCAAGGTTTGATAAATACTCTTCCATATTCGAAACCCCGTCATGACTACCAAATGTGGTGCCCACTGACATGCATATGGATATTGGGCGCTTTAGCTGTGCCGCTTTATCCGTAATATACTTTATGCCCAAAAGTATATCTGTGGATGAATATGCATTATCTTGTTCCGCTGGCACATTGTAGCGATTTAGATAAAATTCTTTTGTCTTGCGTAGCTTTACCATGATAATTTCAGAATCAGGCGCAGCCCCTAAATAGTCGCCTTCTTCGCGTGATGCTGCAACAGAGGCCAAAAAAGTTCCATGCCCCACATCGTCACGATGAGGTAGAATATCCAAGGGGTATTCCGCTTTCAATGCCTCGTTAATTTCCTGCTGACTATACTCGCGCCCGATATAAACATTGCTGCCTGATATGTTCTGTGCCGTTTGGTCCCATATGGCAGCTATTTTGCTTGTGCCATCCTCATAACGAAAAGCTTGATGCGCATAATCTATGCCGGTATCTATAAAGCCAAGAAGCACTCCACGGCCTTTCAAATCCAGATATGGCCGTTGCTGCACCTGCAATATGCCCGATGATATTAGCGCGGATTTGCCAAGCAACCCATATACCCTCGGAAATATCTGTATGGTGCTTATGTACATAGCTTTAGCAAATGATTCTAATCTATCATCTGGTATATAGGCAATAATCCAAGAGCCATCAATAACCGAGCCCAATTTGATATACGGGCGTGCTGCAGCATATTCCAAAAATATATCGACATTAGGTATCATTATATCCACAATACTTGGCATAGCAGCATATTCCGCCAAAGTTATTGCATCGTAATCCGTGCTATCCTTTACAGTTGCAATAGTTTTTTTTGACCCAAACTCACGCAGATAGTCCAGTGTATCTTTCAAGCAGAGCGTACCATATCCCCAAAGTTCGTTAGGATAAGTTCTGTCTGCATTACGCCTTGCGCCAATGTGCAAATATGACTTCAGCCGCTGCCCATACAAATCTCTGTCATTATTTTTTACGATACCCCATTGCATCAGTAGCGCAGCTGCCCCGGTTGCAAAGGGTGCTGCTATACTGGTTCCACTGTAGCTATCGTAGCCACCGCCTGCACTGGCCGCCAATACATTTACCCCCGGCGCAACAATATCCGGCTTCACACGTGAATCCTCTTCAAAGCCACGCCCGCTAAATTCTGCGAAACTGTCTTGTGTGGCATCATATGCGCCCACAGCAATTACATTTTGCGCTGTGGCCGGCATGGTGATGGTGGCATTTACACGTGGTCGCAGAAAGGCTGTATCGCGTCCTACTTCTTCTATGGTTGGAAGCCACATATTGTAATTACCAATAACAGAACGTATAGATGTAACAATAAGTCGCCAAAGTCCCGGGGCAATAGGTTCTCCGGCTGCAGTCGGCGCAATATCAACATATATCATCTGGTCGGGGTTATAGTTTGTAGGTTGACCCATATCCACGTGGATTTTCATGCCATCAATAGTCATGGTGCGCTCGTAGTCGGCATTTCGTATCACTCCAGTGGTTTTCCCCATTGGTGTAATGATTTCTATTGTAAATTCATCAGCAAAATCTTTCCACATCACCAAATACAGTTGTTGTAGCCCACCGCCTACGGTAAATTCAACAACTTCTTTCTGACCCGTTGACAACTTTCCTGCAAAATGGTGGCCCGCCGCACCTTCGTTTCCTGCAGCAACTACAATGGACATCTTTGGTCGTGCCGCAATTTCATCTACATATTGCTCAAACAACGATTTGCCATCATGTGCTCCTTCATTGGTACCATAGCTGATATTTACGGCATATGGTCTGTTTTCGGCCCGTGCTGTGTCCGCCACAAATTTCAGCGCACGCATCAAATCAACTGTGCGTCCACCTTTGTCCAGCTTCACGGCTACAATGTCTGCCTGTGGCGCCACACCGCGTTCACGACCACCAGATGCTGCTCCATTACCAGCTGCAACACTGGCCACAGCCGTACCATGGCCAATTGTGTCTATTTGTGGGATGATCGAAAAGGGAACTGATGCAGCTAGGGCTTTATTTAGTTGCTCGGCTGTATATAAATGTCCATGCGCAAAACCGGGCGGCGGTACACCTTCGGCAGACATATCCCAAAGATATGCAATGCGCGTGGTGCCATCCGGGTTGCGAAAATCGGGGTGCGTATAGTCTATACCGCTATCAATAATTGCAACTGTAGTTCCTGCGCCTGTAAGTCCAAATGCTTCTACGGCCTGCGAAATGCAGGCACGATAAAGCGATTCTGCCATGCGCAGCGATATTCCTTTTGGACGTTCGATGTATTCAATTTCAGGAAAATCCGCTAGGTGCGGCACTTTGTTGGGGTCCATGGTCAGTATGGCAAATCGACCACTAAGTCGCTCCAGTCCAGCTTCGAGTGCTGTGGCCACTGTCGCAATATCGCCGTGATATCTTACAATAATTTCTACCATTTATGCTCACCTCTTTGTAATTATATGTTTACAGCCCGACCATATTGTGGTATCATGGATATGAAAGAAGGGAAAATTATGGAATACTGCTTGTGCATAAAACCAAATGATAAAAACCTGTTGCATATCGTGTCGCGCAGAGACTTACGTAAGCGTCACTTTTATGGTGCGTACAAGGTTGTGGGCACTGCGCCGGATGAACCTGCGGCTTTTGCTGCTGCCGCTGCGCTGGTGCAAGAATACTGCGATATGCACGGCTCAGAAGATTTTTCGCAATTTTTCAAATGGGCAAGGAGGTATCATGCATGAAATCAATGCCAAAAGCTGTTTTTGTCGCAAGCGGCATAATTAGTGGTCTTTGCCTGATAACGTTATTATTGTATTTTGCTGTTATTACCCCTTCTTTTGGTATGTGGTTCTATTACTGGCAATATGATGTCAACAATACCTATAATGTGGTAAATATGCGACCTGATGACCTTCATGAGGTCACGCGCCACATGATACGATATATGCAGGGCCATCTTAATCGCGATACCGGCTTGCAGATAATGACCGTGGTAGGCGGCATACCCAGATTATTCTTTAGCGATATAGAAATACGCCATATGGTTGATGTTTATGACCTGTTTGCTATAGGCTTTATTATCCGCAATGTTGCCGCAATACTGCTGGTGTTTTGTACGGCGGTTTTCGCTATATTTGGACGTAGCCGTCTACGGCATCTCTTTGCAGGGTGGCAGATTGCATCCGTGGCTGTGTTTACAGCATTGGCGATACTCGCAGTTACTATTGCCATAAACTGGCATCACGCATTTGTCATATTCCACGAAATCTTCTTCGACAATGACTATTGGATACTAGACAGACGTGTGGACCTGCTTATCAACATCGTACCCTATGACTTTTTCATCACGATATCCCTCGTGATTGGCGGCTTTTTTGCGGCAGGGTTGGCAGCCATATTTGGTGTAGCCACCATCTTGAAGGGGAGGTTTGCAAAATCGCGCTAATATGGTCAATAATTTTAACAACGCTAGCCGTCATAGGCATTGCAATAGCTGTAATATTGGGGCTATTGCTAGTTTTGCTTGCCATTGGGCTACTGTGCAAGTTTGACTATAAGGTCAAGGTCGTAAAAAAACCAGATGAAAACTGGCAATACGATGTTCGCATCAAATGGCTCTTTGGGCTTATCAAGCGCAGCATGAAAAGCGACAACGAAATTGCAGAAAAAACGGATGCGGCCGAAGGGCTAACCTCAAGCACCCCGTCTCCTGAGCCCGAAACAAAAACGGAAAATAGAGTCAATAGGAAATCTAAAAAGAAACACAAAGAAAAGAAGGGCGCAAGCAGATTTAAGAATCTCAATTTGGACAGTATTTTACGAATAGTTGGCTATACATTAAGTTTGTTAAAAAAGCTGTTTGCAGCATTTCGCCCTAGGCGTATTGTTGTACGCGGGAGATATGGCGCATCTAGCCCAGATGTAACAGGTAAGGTGCTGGCAGCCATATACGCCGCATCAGCAGCATTAAATATACGCACCAATGTTTCAGGAGACTTTGAAAATGAAATTTTGATTTTGGATATTCGTGCAATGGGGTATTTCCGGCTGTGGGCGGTCATCGTTCCTGCCGTTAGATATATATTACGACCTGAAATTTGGAGATTGCTTTTTCCAAAGAGGTCGAAGCAAGAAAAGATAGAAAGGCGCAAGACAAAGAAAGAAGCAAAGAAAATAAAGAGGGAAGCCAAGAGAAAAAAATTGGAGGTAGATGAAAATGGCCACAGAATTTAGCAGCAATATTGCCAATATGTTTGAGCAATTGGAAGGATTTGTAGGAACAAAGACCGTTGTGGGCGAGCCTATCACGGCCGGCGGAACCACGCTTATTCCGCTTGTAGATGTTAATTTTGGCATGGGCGGCGGCAGCGGCAGCGCTCCCGAAGACGGCGGTGAAAAAGCCAAAAAAGGACCTGTAAGCGGCGGCGGCATGGGTGCAAGCATCAAGCCTTCGGCCGTTTTGGTAATAACGGACGGCAATGTTCAGCTTGTTAACATCAAACATCAAGACAGCGTAAACAAGCTGATAGACATGATTCCATCCATAACATCAAAATTGGATTTAGGTGCAATGTTTGGCAAAAAAAATAAAGAAGAGGTTGAAAGCGAGGAAGGGGATAATCAATTATGAATTTCGAGATTTTAACAGACTCGTCGTGCAATCTGCCGGAATCGACCATAGATCAACTTGGACTTCATATTGTGTCGCTATCTTATATCATGGGGGATGATGAGGAAAAACGCAGCTATGTAAAAGGGCAGACATTTGACCTTAAAGGATTTTATGATGCTTTGAAGGCAAAAATCCCGGCAAAGACCAGTCAAGTAACACCGGAGCAAGCACGTGATGTATGTCGTCCTATTTTTGAAGCCGGAAAAGACCTGCTGTATGTAGGCTTTTCATCCGGACTATCGGGTACTTACCAGGCTGTTTGTTTGGCGTTAGAAGAATTCAAAGAAGAGTTTCCTGACCGCAAAATATATTACACAGATACATTGGCAGCTTCGGCAGGGCAAGCACATCTAGTGCAGGAAGCCTGCAAAATGCGTGATGATGGCAAATCTATTGAGGAAGCTCATGCGTGGATAGAAGATAACAAAATGAAGTTATGTCATTTCTTTACCGTGGATGACCTGTGGCATCTGCAGCGCGGCGGCCGCCTTTCAGCCAGCAAGGCGCTAATGGGCACAATGCTGAGTATAAAGCCCGTCCTAATCGTCAATAACGAGGGCAAGCTTGTGCCGGTGGGCAAAGCCAAGGGTCGCAAAAAGTCGCTGGACTATCTACTAGAGCGCATGGAAGAAAAAATTG
>Ga0131853_10001512_pt1 | contig 41537 bp, 30 predicted proteins | sample TergutLab28metaG_FD_92764 | JGI IMG/M metagenome (GOLD analysis project Ga0131853, IMG submission 92764) | Labiotermes labralis P1 segment gut microbial communities from Petit-Saut dam, French Guiana - Lab288 P1 (version 2) (version 2) | ecosystem: Host-associated > Arthropoda: Insects >...
GGCATTATCGGAAGTAATAACAACCGCTCCATTAGAGCCAGAAAACCCAGACACCCATTTAACAGACTGCCAGTAATCCGCGATATATTCGGTGCAATGGGCATCCCCGGTTGGGATAATGTACGCATCGACATTGTGTTTTTTCATAAGCTGGCGTAGCGACGAAATTCTATCTAAAACGCGCATAGTTACTGCCCCTTTACATATCATTTTTTAGTATGCTAACTTTAGGGTGATTCTATTTTATAGACAGCGTAATTGCTCTCAGTTTAAGTAGCGAATGTATGCATTTTATGTCAATTTATTGTGTTCCATTCTGATATATTTACTTTTAGACAAAATGTGCTAAAATGAATGCGTGCAAATTATGACAAATTACACATATTTTTGATTCATAGATTCAGGGGGTCGATTACTATTAAAAAGCAGAATAGATTGACACTTGGGGAGAAAATGGCGGCTATCAGAAAGGCTATTAGAAAGACGCAAGTGTATATGGCAGCAACTATGGGCTATAGCGGAACACTGATAGCGGGCTACGAAAACAATAGAAACCCGGTATCTTCCAATGTCCTTAACGCGTTTAGGGGAGTTGCGGGCGTAGAAGGTATACCTTTAACAGACGATGAAGTTTTCGCAGCGACAAAAGAAATGATTGATTGGAATGATTCAATAACCCTTGGTGACATAAATCAAGTAAATGAGCTACATAAAAAGTTTGAGCGGTATGTTAGATGGGCTTTTGACTTGGATTTAGAAAACCTGTTTGATATTTTCCGTATCAAATACCTGTGTAAAATTGGGAAAAAAGAAGAAGCTGAAAAACTTGCTGATTCCTTAGAAGAGAGAGTAGATGATTTTACAAATATGCATTTATATTGGTATTATCGTTATCTTGGATTTCTTAAACATTTGGATTGGCTATATAAACCAGCACTTATTATGTATATTAAAGCAGAGACTATTGGAAAACAGTTACACTTAAATGATATAGTGCACTACTATAATATTGGTAGTTGTTTGATTAATTGCGACTACTTGTATTTGGCAATTGATTACTTAGAGAAAGTTGTAGTGACGGAAATTAATTTAGCCAACATAAGATATAGTCTTTCCATACAAAAGATGTTAGCGATATGCTATGGTAAGCTAGGCAAGATTGATAAGGCGTTGAAATTGCTTAAAGATTGCCTCAAATATTTATTAAGTGACAAGAAAGACGATAAGTTAAACATGTGTGGGGTGTATCTTTACACTGGCCGGGTTTACCAAGATGCTGGCAACTACGAAAAAGCACTAGAAAACTTTGATATGTCTACCCGGTTTTGTAATGAAAAAGATGAGGTGTTTTTGACGTATTTATGCTATAAGGCTACTCTTTTGCGTGACTGTAATAGGAATGATGAAGTAAGAAAATGTTTAGACAAAGGTTTGCCATTGGTAACAAAATCAACATTGTGGTATGATTGGTTACATGCCATTAAGCATTCATTATTACTTGATGAAAAGCCATCACTTGACTATATTATTCACACATCCGTTAAAAATCTCAACAATTATGGCAAACACACAATGGTAATTAATTGCTACAAATGGCTTAGTATTTATTTTGAGAGAGAAAGAAAGTACAAAAAAGCCTTATTTTATAATAAAAAAGCGTCCGATATTTATAAGAGACTTATGGAAGGAGATATGAGCCTATGAAGATAAAAAAACGTCTTGCGACATTTTTACTGGCAGTTGTGTTTGTTATTTGCATGATTCCGGCAACAGGGCATACGGCCTTTGCCGACCCAATAACCCCGCCATGGATAACCCGTCCACCCCGCCCACGCACAAGCCAAGTATACCCTATAATAGATGCAGAGGATTCATGCATAAACTGCTCTAACTCATCAGGCCCGCTATGTACAGCATGCTTATACTACCTCGATGATGTCCAACCCTAGCAATAATAAACAGGTTAGCGCGCGGTGTAGTTCACAAAACAAAATCACAAAATAAAAGCCACTGGGATGAATGCAATAAAACACATCCTAGTGGCTTTTTACAATATCAGGCATCATTCTTATTCAAAAAATGCTCTGGCCGCCAACCATCAGCCAATAACTTTTGCAGCAGCTTCCCGGTCTTAAGCGCGTCATCGTAAGCGGCGTGCCAGTGTCCTTCGCTACTGATGTTTTGTTCTTCTATCGCGTTGCGCAGGCTGGTGGTTAAATCGTCGCCTTTCATATGTCTATATGCCGCGGCTAAGTCTAAGCAGTCTTCTAATAAAATAGGGTTAGTTAAATGATGGCGTGCGCAGCCGTTATTTATTACGTTATAATCCTCTGTACCCCACATTACATAGTAAGTCTTACCGGGGATGTACAGCTTTTCTATTTCCGCAAGCATAGCGGAAAAGTCTATAGCTTTTTTCATGTCGGCAAGGGTAATGCTGCAAAATTCCATGGCTTCCAGCGCTTGCTTCGGGTAGAAGCGGGGCTTAACAAAGTTTTGGATGCTTCCGTCCATCTCGTATGTATCGCCTGTTATCTTTACAGCGCCTATTTCTATTACTTCCGCAAAAAAGCCACGCGGCCTTCCTACGGGTTTGCGGTATTGTGTAAACTCAAAATCCACTACGAAAAAATCTTTGTTCATACACGTCTCCTTCGCTAAAGTTGTTTCGCCTTAAATAAGCCTAAGCTTAACTTCAACCGAAACGGCTACTATTTATCTCCTATTAACTCCACACACAGCTTTGCGTTTTGTGCCGCAAGTTCCCTCAATCTGCTTACCGATTCGTATATATCGGCGGAGATACGCTCCTTATCTGCATGTATTGCTTGGGCGTGTTGTATTAGTGTGCCTGATTGTGTTTCCTCAACAGGCATATGCCAGCGTTGCTGCATGTATTCCATAAACTGGCGTATCTTTGGGCTGTACACCAGCCCTATGCAGGGTACGCCCTTTTCCATTGCATAAATAAGCGCGTGCAAACGCATAGCTAAGGCAAAACTTGCCGCCCCCATAATCGCACGGGCGCGGTCAAAATCTTGTGGGGCAGGGTCTGCAAGTACGGCAGACTGCTTCATTAGTGACATCACCTTGCGGGAAATATCTACATCTTGGTCTGCCCTTAGCGGCACAAACACTACTTGGTAGCCGTATGTCTCTACAATATAGTCGGCAAATGCCGCCACTTGCACTTCCAAATCTGGCGGGTTGTTGGCCCAGCTTCTTAATGACACGGCAAAAAACGGCCCTCTAACCCCTATTCTTGCCAGATACTCATCGCAACCGGCAGCCGGGGGAAGCGCAAAAGCGGCATCCGCGGTCAAATGAACCTCTGGCCCGGTTATGCCTATTTCCGATAGCATTTCCAGTGACTCCCGCTCTCTTAACGTAATCAGGTTAACACGGTTAAGCGAGCGGCGGACCTTTATGATATTGCGCGGGTGGTTAACCGGGCCGATACCCTTGCCATACAGCATATTCTTAGCCCCGAGCCGCCTTGCAGTGTTTATTACCCATAAGTAATAAATCAGGCTCTTGGTACTGGTTTCGTCTTGGATAAGATTGCCGCCGCCGGTTATAAGCAGGCCCGTACGCCTAAGTGTTAGGAACACAGATATAAAATTAAAGCGGTGGATAGCATTGACACCAAACTGCGCCCTAGTCTTCTTGGGGTTAAGCGAAAGCACTGTAAGAGACAAATCATCACGATATTCCCGCAGGTTTTGCACAATAGAAAGCAGAAGATTATCATCACCACTATTGTGGTAGCCATAATATCCAGAAATAACTACGTTGTTGCGGCGGGCTTCCTGCTTTGCCTGCTTCCTTGTCAGCGGAGGTGGGTTAGACAGCATTTCCTCATATATAGCTTTTGCGTCTAGAGCCATGCGCTCCATTGAATAGTGGGAAAGTATGACTTCTCTGGCATAACGGCCTAGCCGGGTGCGTTCTTCTTCTGGCAGTTCTAGTAGTTTTTTAATCCCCTCTAGCAATTTTTCCTTGGTTGTGGGGGGGCAGTTGCGGCATGTGAAGTTGGTTTCCATTGCGGTGGCTAGAGTACTTTCGTCAAAAATGCCTAAATAGCCTTGGTTGCCCGTACCGGCAAGTATAACCGGTGTGCCAGCACTCATGGCTTCTAATGCAGAACGGCTTACGTTAACAAATACGTCGGCCAAGGCCATGAAGCGGTTTACATCCATCCTTTGGCCCGTCATGTGGATTAGCTTTTGACCGGGCCTGTTAGCATTTACTGCTTCAGCCTTTGCTGCGATAGTATCAAAGTCATTGCCGTCGCCTACTAATATGAATTCAACCGAAGCGGTAGCCGCTAGTTCCTCTGCTATTTCTATAAGCATATGCGCGGCTTGGCTTCTATCCGAATCAAGGCGGCTTACGCTTACAATTTTCATTGTATCCGGAGATAGGCCAAGTTCTTCGACTAGGCCCGACGCGTCTATGTCTGGGGAAAATTTATTTGTATCTACCCCGTTTACCGTTAAGCTGATATTTTTTTCGTCAATTTTATAATGGGCCAGCAGATAATCCTTGATATCGCTGGAAACGGCCAGCACCCTGTCGCCCCAATTGGTAAGCACCTTAAACGGAAAAGCCACAGAAAAGTCCAGATGGGCTGTGGTAACAAGCTGGAACCTTAGCCGCTTCCGCAAAAGCCCACAAATAAAGGCCGGTATACGCGCGTGGGCGTGTACCAGCCTTATATTATTGTCTATTATAATCCTGCGAATGGCACGGTAAGACGAAAATACATTAATAAACTGCTTATTATGCAGCGGCACGCGGTAATGCTTAATACCGCACTCCTCAAGCTCGCGTACATACACGCCACCGTTAGAAACCACGTGAACATCCAGCCCCATGCGCTGTAGGGTCTTACTTAACTCTAGCACATGAGTCTCCGCGCCGCCTATTTCCATGCCCATTAGTGTCATAAGGATTTTGGTTTTGTTTGTAGTTGAGTTGGCCATGGCTGGCTCCATGCCTCCTTCAAAATTAAGTTGCGGAAAAATCACTTAGTGATGTTGAAAATACCCCAAGATAGCGTTAACCATCCCCCAAACCAGTTCGCTTTGGTTTTTCGGGCATATCATCCACGCAAAATCTTGGATATTGTTCATAAAGCTAATCTCTACAATAACCGATGGCGCCCACACCGGGCGGCACACGAAGAAGTTTGCCTGATGCACCATCCTGTGGCGCGTGGTTAGGGGGTTGATGTAGTGCAGGCTGTTCATAAAAAACTCTGCCAGCGGGAAGCTGTTAGGGTTGCGGTGCCACATTGTAAAGCCGTGGATATTGGATGCGTCCGTTGTTTCCGCTGTGCTGTTGGCGTGGATGGAAATAAACATATCCGGTTTTATGCTGCGGCTTAAATCTACACGCTCTTGCAAAGTGTAGAATACATCATCGTCGCGTATCATTGTTACATCCGCGCCCAATAGCCGCAAGCGCTCCGCCAGCAGTACGGAGTTGGCCAGTACAATATGGCTCTCGGCCATTGTGGCACCCATGGGGCCTAATGCGCCCGGGTCGGTTCCGCCATGGCCCGCGTCTAGCATTATGCTAAAGCCTGCCAGAGGGTAATCACCCTTGGTTAGCGTCCTGCGCTTGCGCAAAACCAGTCGAAGTTCGTCATTTTCGTGTTCAACATAAAAGCCTTCCAGCCGTGCTTCGGGCCGTAAGGTCATAAAATATGCAGCTACACCATTATGTTCTCCAATTCTAATATCTTCAAACATAGTCGCGCCGGGAGTGTGGAAAATAGGTGGCAGGATGTTTTGCATGCCGATTGTTACAATCAGCTCGCGCCCGTCAAACTCAGCGTATGCTACGGGGAATATATCTGTATTCCATACAATTATATCTTCATGCTCGCCCACAATATAGCGGCCTTCGGAAATAATTCCGGCTTGGGCCACAATTGGGCAGATTTCATCTGTTTCTATCCACTTGCTTAGGTTGGCGGATTCTACCCACACGCCGGATTGCAGCCGCGTCCAGTAGCCGTTAGAGGTTATGACACGGTCGCGCTGGCCGCTGTGTATCATCCAATGGGAACCGCCGGTGGTTGCGGCCTGCGGGAAAACCCATGCAAAATCAGCCGTTACTTCCGCGTAAAACGGTGCGTACGGCCCAATTTGATAAATGCGCCCGGCAGCTGTGGCTGCAGCTGTGTGGCCGTTCCAGCTCATGGAATATACCGGGCGGCCTATTTCTGTAATAGCATAGTCAGACGCGTTGGCGTTGGGTGTAAACTGGCCCGTAAATAGGGCCGGCACTATGTTATTTGCGGTGCTGGTTAAGTTGGGGTTGGATTGGGTTAAAAGGATTGTTTCGCCGCCTATTTCTGCATACACCGTTGCGCCTGCGGGGGCAGTTGCCCGTAGCGTAACCGGGCTGTTAGAGGCTGCCCATACATTGGCTGAGGGGGCAACATTTAAAAGAGCTGGGCTTGTCATTGGCGGCACTGGTGTGGCCAATGCCGGACCGGCATTGGTAACTACCCTTGTTACCGGGGCTTGCCCTTCCTGTGTAAACGTGAAAGTGTTTGCGCCGGCGGCCAGAGGCATGAAAATGCTAAAAAAGCCCTCCACGGTACGGTTGGTAACAAGCTGCCCGTTTACATACAGCGGTATATCTGGCACGGCGCTTCCGAAAAAGTTAAAGCCTGCCGCTTCCCTGACCGTGAAGTCACGAGCCGGTTGTGCTACCAGCAGGCTGTCCACTACCACTATCGGGTCGGGGGTAGGCTCTGGGGTGGCTTCTGGTTCGTATTCGTGGCCGGGGTCGTAGACAGTCTCTGTATCTGAATCATCGTCCGGGGTATTTTCTGGGTAAGGCGTCGTTTCCGGTATGGGGGTGGTTGCTGGCCCTGCCTGCATATGCTGCGCATAAAACTGCCCAACGGCATCCCCCACAGGCCCAACCATATGCGCGGCCCTAAAGAAGATACTTCCCCGTACTTCGCTTGATTGGGAGTTGCGGTTAAGCTGCCGTACTATTTCCCCGTCCCAGTTGGGGCGGCCCAGCACTTCCCTGTAAATGGCTAGACCTACGTACAAATCAACATTTGTACCGGCGGTTAAATCTTCCCACCATCTTAATACGCGCTCGTAATCTGCAATCTCGAAGCCGATATACCAGTAAATTTGCGGCGCGATGTAATCTACCCAGCCTTCAACCACCCAGCGCCTTGTATCGGCATATAGGGAATGAAAGCTTTCCATACCACGGGTGTCACTGCCGCGTGGGTCTGAAGTGTTATTCATCCAGATAGCGGTTGGGGATATGCCAAAGCGCACATTGGGGTTAATCTGTCTTACCGTGGCCTGTAATAGCCTAATCATGGTGTTTACATTTTCCCGCCGCCAGTCGTGAAGGTCCATACCGCTGCCATGTGCGGCAAAGCTTGCGGCATCCGGGAAGTTGCGGCTTGGGTAGAAATAATCATCTAAATGAATGCCGTCTACATTATAATTGCGCATTATATCCGCAACACCGTCTGCAATAAGCTGGCGCACCGCGGGAAGGCCCGGGTCAAAAAACAGCGCACCATTGTACAATATTGCCCATGATGGATTCTCGCGGGCGGGGTGGCCTTGGGGTAGCTGGTTTACATCTGTGATATTTTCTGACCTGTGTGTTATGCGGTAAGGGTTAAGCCACGCGTGGACTTCTATCCCCAGCGCATGGGCCTGTTGAATCCAGTATGCCAGAGGATCAAAATTATCAGGTGGGGCTTGGCCGCGGGTGCCGGTTATTTGTGCCGACCATGGGAAGATATTTGACCGGTAAAGCGCGTCTGCCGCAGGGCGTACCTGCACAAATACAGCATTCATGCCCAGAGAATGTGCGCGTGCGAGGATTGTATCAATTTCGTTACGCATTTGGGCTGCGGTCATACCGCGGCGGGACGGGAAATCAAGGTTATATGCCGATGTGACCCACACACCACGCATTTGCAAGGAGCTGTGTAAGGGTGCGGCTTGGACTTCTGTTAACCGGTTAAGTGCCGGGAGGTTAGGAGAAATAGCTAAGATTAGCGCTAACACGCCGATAAGAATCATATGTGATATTTTTATTTTTTTCATAGATACCCCGCTTTGTGATGGAACCGCTTTTACCTAAATTAACATGTTCGGCTACTCATGATTTTATGCAAGACTTGTCAAAATCATGGGACAACATGGGTCGTATAGCGGATTATAACATGAGGACGGGTTTTAGGACAATTTTTGACATGGGGGAATTTCGGCTTATTACGTATTATTGCTAGCCTGTCAAAACCCCGCTATAATCACATAAACAAACCTAACCGAGGTGACAATTGAAAACACCCGTAAAATCCGGCCGCGCGGTGGCCGTGTCAATCTTATCCGATATATTGGAATCCGGCGCATACGCCAACATCGCTTTAAGAAAGGCCCTTCCTCAAACAGAACTAGATTCTCGTGACAGGGCTTTCGTTACAGAACTTGTTAACGAAACCCTTCGCAACCTTCTTTCGATTGACCATGTATTAAATCATTTTTCCAAAGTGCCGGTTGCTGAGATGAAGCCATTTATTCGCAATCTGCTTCGCATGTCTGTATGCCAGCTTAGGCATATAGAAAAAACTCCGGAAAGCGCCGCCGTTAACGAGGCTGTAATATTGGCAAAAACCCATGGGTACGTGGGGCTTAGCGGCTTTGTTAACGGGGTGCTAAGGACAATTGTACGCCAGCCGGATGCCCCGCCCATGCCAAGCCTTGGCAGCACAGAATATTTGGCGCGGCGGTATTCTTACCCCACATGGCTTGCGGCAAAGCTGGTAAAATGGCTGGGTGCGGAAGAGGCTGAGTATTTTAGCAATAGTAGTCATCAATCCCCGCCGGTTACGATTTATACCAACACTCACAAAACTACAACAAGTGCCTTGATTGAAAAACTGCGTAATGAAGGAATAGAATGCTCACCCGTTATTCAGGAATTAACTCAGGATGACAAGCATATGAATTCACCGCTTCATGACTTCCTGAATATACGAAACACCGGTGATATTTCAAAGCTAGCCGCCTTCCGCGATGGCCTATTCATAGTAATGGACCCGGGCGCGATTTTCGCGGTAACGGCTATGGGGCTTACCCCCGGCCAAACCGTAATAGATCTTTGTGCCGCCCCGGGCGGGAAGTCTTTCGCTGCGGCCTGCCATATGGGTAACACCGGGCGGGTACGTGCTTTTGATATCCACCCCCACCGTACAAGCCTGATAAGTGAAACAATAAAACGGCTGGGTCTAACATGTATAACACCGGAAACAATGGATGCCACAACCCACAACCCATCCTTAGATGCCACAGCAGAAGCGGTATTATTGGATGTGCCTTGTTCCGGCTTTGGGACTATCCGTAAAAGGCCAGAGGTGAAATATAACCGCGTCCCGCAGGATATTGCGGAACTGGCTAAAAAACAGCGCCAAATGCTAAGCATAGGCGCAAAATATGTAAAATCAGGTGGCGTACTTGTATACTCTACATGTACAGTGGCGCGGGATGAGAATATCGAAAATGTGCGCTGGTTTTTGCTGCATCACCAATTTAAAATGCGCCCATTGCATTTGCCAGAGTCTTGCGGAATACGATATATAGAAGAAGACGGTTGCGTGCAAATTTTGCCCGGCCCTGCTAATGACGGCTTTTTTATAGCAGCAATGGAGAAAAGATGATAATTGCTTTAATTAATCGTTTTCGTATGAAAAACTTGTGAAGCCACAGAAACCCAACTATAATACCGATGCGCGACAACGTTAGTCTCCTCTGCCGCCCATGGCACAGAGGGGATTCAGCGTATATTCCTGCGCAAAATTTGTTTATAAGTGCTTTCTGGTTTTAATACTAATGACAAACCTTTTTTGGTCACACCCGGTTTTGATGCTTTAGTCAGCGGCAAGCCGCTTAATTGGTGAAATCTTTTTCAGGATGGAGATTATTATGAACGCAGCAGGCCTAACGGCAGTAGGTAAAGTTAGAAACCATAACGAAGATGCCATCTTCCACAATTTAAACCCAACGGGCCCTCTTCCAAACCTGTTTGTCGTAGCCGATGGTATGGGTGGCCATAATGCCGGGGAAGTAGCAAGTGCAAAATCTTTGGAATACTTTCTTGAATTTATTCATAATTCTGAACACACAGCTCCCGATGATACTGCATCACTTCTGGTTTCAGCCACCAACCACGCCAATGATAAGGTATACAACCTTTCATTGACAGACCCGGAACTTGACGGCATGGGTACAACTTTTTCGGCTTGCGTAGTACTTGGCGATAAGCTGGCCATGGCACATATTGGCGACAGCCGTATTTACACCATTTCTCAAGACCGTATTTCCCAAATTACCGCAGACCATACCTATGTTGCCCAAATGGTGCAGGCTGGCCATCTAACCGTAGCCGAGGCGAAAAACCACCCAAACCGCAACCAGCTAACCCGGGTACTTGGCTGTCTGCCGCCAATAGATGTAGACGGCAGCTTCCGCGATTTAGCTGGCGTAAACACAGTATTAATATGTTCGGACGGGCTGACCGACATGCTAAGCGATGAAGAAATCATGGATATCACAAGCCAAAACACGCCGCCCGCGGCCCGTGTGCAGGCTTTAATAGATGCCGCCAATAGCAATGGCGGAATTGATAATATTTCTGCAATAATCATAGATGTAAAGGGTGAAATAAATTGAAGCTTTCAGCGGGGCAGATAATCGCCGGACGCTATGAAATAGATAGCAGCCTTGGGGCCGGGGGCATGGCTGTAGTTTACCGCGCCTTTGATACTAAGCTTGAGCGATATATATCTCTTAAAGTTTTGCGTGAAGAACTTGCCGAAGACGCGGATTTTGTAGAGCGCTTTCCGGTAGAGGCAATGGCTGCGGCGGGTTTAAGCCACCCAAATATCGTTAGCATCTACGATTACGGCCAAGATGGCGATATCTACTATATTGTGCTGGAGTATATAGACGGCGCAAATCTCAAAGATATTATCAACCACTACGCCCCATTTGATAATGACGCAACCCTTGGCATGGCTATCCAAATAGCGGACGGCTTAGCGGCCGCACACCGCGCCGGGATTATTCACCGCGATATAAAACCCCATAATATTTTGGTAGACAACAACAGCAACGCCAAGGTCGCGGATTTTGGCATTGCCCGCGTTGCCAGAAAATCGACTATCACCGCAGGCGAAAGCATGGGAAGCGCACATTACTTCTCGCCAGAGCAAGCCCGTGGCGGCTATGTGGACCATAAGTCGGATATTTATTCGCTGGGCATTGTTATGTATGAGATGGCCACAGGTAAGTTACCTTTTGACGGTGACAATGTAGTAGCGGTAGCCCTGCAACAAATAAATGAGCCAATGCCAGACATTCTTGAGATAAACCCCAATATTTCCGAAAGCGTAGCCCGCATAATATACAAAGCTACAGAAAAGTCCCCGACCAGACGCTACCGGGATATAGATGAAATGGCAGACGATTTAAAGCACGCCCTAACAGACTCAAGCGGAAATTTTGTACAAGCCATAACAGACGTAAACCTGACCCAAACTATAGGTCAAGAAGAAAGGGCTGAGATAAGACGGCTGCAAACCCCGCCAAAAAATCAAAACCCTACCCAAGACGAATATGAACCGGAAGATGAATATAGCAATGAATACGATGATTATGACGGCTATGATTATGAAGACGACAATATCCAAAGAGAACTAACCCCGGAAGAAAAAAAAGCCAACCGCTTAGCCGTACTGGCAGGCGTAGGTTTGGGCTTAATATTTACGGTGATAATACTGTTGTTATCCCGCTCTATATTTCAGCGGCTGCGTACACCGCGGCTTTCTCCGCCTAATGTTATAGGCATGACATATGAAGAAGCAGTGGATGCGGCAAACGCGGCAAGGCTAACCGTAACACGGCTGGAGCCTGTATTCCATAACGATATCCCAGAGGGCTATATCATCAGCCAAACCCCTACTCATGACTACGCTGGCATGGCCCCGGGAAATGCTATCCAAATAGTAATAAGCCTTGGCCCGTCGCCGTATACTATGCCGGATGTTGTTGGTATGTATATCGAAGATGTGCGAGAATTTTTGGCGGATTTCCCTGTAGAAATATTGGAAATAGAGCGCGAAGACGAAGCCGAACTTGGCACGGTGTTTTTTCAAGATCCAGATGATGGCACGTCCATTGGCGAAGGCACCGTGATAATCTTATATGTGTCTATTGGGCAGGGTGAACCAGCCCAGGTGGCAGTGCCTAACCTTACAGGCAGTACTCTGGAAGCGGCACTAGAGCTGCTAAGCGAAGCAGGTCTTTTGCCTGGGATAGTTTTGCGGGAAGAAAGTATCACGTTTGCGGCCGGCCTGATTTTTGGGCAGAACCCTTCACCCGGTGAAATTGTGGATAGGGAATCACTTGTAGGATTTACAATAAGCACAGGAAGCGTTATCCCCACCCCCGCGCCGCCAACCCCCACCCCGGAACCGGACGAAGATGAACCGGACGGCGATACCTACCCATACGAAAACGGGGATGAAGACCATTATGATACAGATGAACCCCAAGACCCGGCTTACCCATACGACCCCGATTATCCCGAACAAGCCTACCCTGATGACCCGCCACCAGTTACCACTCGCACCCTAAACATCCCCCTATGGGATGTGCCAGAAGATACAGATTATGTAATTGTACGCATTACGCGCCATCAGCAAGGGCAAGAGGTACAAATAGCGTTCCATGCGCCTGTTTTTGTTGCCCAATTCCCAATGGGCATGCAAGTAGAAGGAAGCGGCATGGCGGTATTCCGTGTCTATGCTATCGAAGATGGAGCAGAGCAGTTTATCGCCGCCCATGAGATAAATTTTGATGACTAGGGCGGGCCTGATAACCAAAGGCGTTGGCGGCGAATACACCGTGGTATGCGATAATGACATATATGTCTGCACCGCACGGGGAGTTTTCCGTAACCGTCAAATAACGCCATATGTAGGCGATTATGTAGATGTTGATACTAACAAAAACGCGATAGATTCCATAAGGCCCCGCAAGAACATGCTGCGCCGCCCGCCCGTTGCCAATATCGATCAGGTTATTGTCACAATGGCGGCAGCTAAGCCTGCTTTTCATGCGGGGCTTTTAGATAGGTTTTTGGTGCAGGCGGAGTATGAGGGTATTGCCGCGGTTATATGTATAAATAAATATGACTTGCATGAAGGGCCGGATACAGCTTTTATGCCGTACGCTCAGGCCGGATATCCGGTGGTTAAACTGTCTACGGTAAGCGGGCAGGGGCTAGATGAACTGCGCAATCTAATGGAGGGCAAGCTTAATGTATTTGCCGGGCCATCTGGGGTAGGAAAGTCCAGCCTTATTAACGCGCTGGTGCCGGGGGCGGATATGGAAGTTGGCGTTATAAGTGACAGACTTAAGCGCGGAAAACATACCACCCGCCATGCGGAGATATTGCGTCTTGATGCTGGACACTTTGGTACAGCAAGCCAAGGCGGCACGGGGTACAGCTTTGTTGTGGATACCCCCGGGTTTTCGGCACTAGAGGTGGAGGGAATCCCCGCTGGAGAACTTGCGGGCTTGTTTCCTGAGTTTGCGCCGTTTTTAGGTATGTGTAAGTTTTCGGATTGTTTGCATGATAAGGAAATAGATTGTGCCGTAAAGGTTCAGGTTGGTGAGAAGATTAGCCGCTTGCGCTATGAGAGTTATCAAGGATTTGTTCGGGATGCTGCCAGCAAACGCGATAATAGATAAAGAATTTAATCACGAATAAAGCGAATTAATTTGCTTTAACACGAAAACTACGAAAAATTAGGCTTAATTTTGCATTAGTCGTGAACTTAAACTACATTTTAGCGCGTAATACTGCGAAGGTCCAACGCAGAGTTACGCGCTTTTTTTAATAAAGTTCACCCTTGGCGGGCCATTTTTCGTGGTTTTTGTATTATTCGTAGTCAAAATATTTTTAGATGCGTAGAATACTGGGTACTGGGTTGATGTGTGGGGAACAAATCCGCCAAATGCGCGTTACTACTGATATATCGTGATAGGAGGCAAAACATGACAAAAAAAGTTATGGCTCTTCTTATACCTATATTCGTTCTTCTTACGCTACCATCATGCCAAGCTATTAAAACACGGTACAGGCGTCCGGTAATTTCTGCTGCTACCCAAAACCCATGTGACGAAATTGCCCATGTGGGGGAAGCTATTGTTAGCCGTACCGGCATCGTTTTTTCACTGGAAAACCGTTCGAATTATATATTCAGCTATAGCTCGCATTGGGAATTGGCCTACTACACAAATGGTAGATGGAGACCGGTTCAGCGCCTACCGGGACTTAATATTGGCTGGACCGATATCGGGCTTTCGTTGCAGGCTGGAGATATTAGGCAATATCGCCAAGACTGGGGCTGGATTTTCGGAGAGCTTCCGTCTGGCAGATACATGTTTATCCGGGATGGCTTTTTTCGTATGGATAAAGGTCGTGTATATGCCATTGTAGAATTTTTTATTACCGAAGACTGTCCTTTATATCTGCCATATGATTTCGATATAGAATAACTGAATTGTATAAATACTATAGTGCACAATGTATTAAGCACATAAAATGGAGGATAAATCATGGCAAGAAAAATTACTATCGCACTTATATCCATACTAGCCCTACTGCTACTTGCATCATGCTTATACGATGACACTTATGGGGATGGGGCTTCTTACGCAGAGCAACCGGGTGCCTATAGCGCAGCCACCGAACCAACCGCTCGCGAGCAGTTAGCAGAAATGGGCTGGACAGACGAATGGATTGACGCGCTAGTAGAAGACGGCGTTGACCTAGAAAGCATGGTAAACCAACTGCGTTTTTTTGAGATTACAGACAGAATCAGCACAAACGAACCAGTCGGCCCGTCGGGCGAGGTTATTGCGGAAAGGTACTTTGGCGGATTGCATTACAACGACGACGGCATTTTAGTAGTACAAGTGCTGGAAGCCGCTTTCTCGCATACCCCCTCTGCCACTGCCATTGAGGAAATACGCGAACTGGGCATTATCGTAAATACGGTAGAATTCTCTAACCAAGACCTCCTAGCCACACTGGATGCATTAAGCGATGTGCATGAAAAAGCAAGAGATGCCGGTGCTACAAGCTGGGGACTGGGCGCGCGCAACAGGATTGAAGTATGGTTGGACCCGTATACAGAAGAGCAAATAGCTATTTTTATGGACTTCATACAGGAGCATTCCATCAGCCCGGCAATGATTATCATTACCCCAGCCGTTTCACCTGAAATGTATGAGCATCGCGCGGCACTTATTGCGGCCGCTGCTGCTTCATCCCGTGACCAAATTGTGCATGTGGGCGAGGTTGAGATTAGCCTAACAGGTATTTCATTCACATTAGAGAACCGTACAGATTATACATTTGTTTATGGCGCGCCTTGGGATTTAGCATATTACTCAAACGGTGAATGGGTGCCGGTTACGCATTTGCCAGGTGCCGGTGGCGGTAGGTGGACAATGCAGGCATATCACTTACAGGGTGGAGGCATCCAAAACTACAGGCAAGAATGGTCATGGCGCTTCGGAGAACTTCCATCCGGCAGGTATATGTTTATCCGAGACGGTCACTTAGGCGAATGGGACAGAAACAGTGGCCGCGCATATGCAGTGGTTGAGTTTTATATAACCGATGACACCCCAAAGTACCTACCACCGGCGGCGGAATTGGAATGGCAAGTTTTTATTAATATCATAATGTATCGCGATATTACACCCTATGGCATGACAGTGCTAATAGAAAACACCTCCTCATACGACATAGACCACAGGGCGCAGATACTGTTTGTAGTACCCGAAAGGTATACAGCATCGGGTTACTGGTGGGAATGGCATCAGCATCACATTCCGCTCTTGCCTACAGAAGGGTATTGGGAAGATTATTTTATCCATGGCATAGGATTTATATCTAGTGGCGGGCAGCTTGAGTTTACGCTTAACTGGGAAGCAATATTTGGCCAGCTACCACCGGGCGAATATATAATTGCCTTAGATCTAGGTGGGCAAGCGCATCCGCCTCACCCAACGGGGTGGGCATTTGGCGAAACGCAGATGATTTCGTTTACCATAGAATAACAGAGGGCGAAAATATGGCAAAAAAATTCATCACTGCACTAGTGTTTGTGATAGTTATATTGTTGCTAGTGTCATGCCAACGAGATGTCATAAGGACAATCCATATACAGCAACCAGATACAGAGTTCACTTGCCAAGAAATGCAAGACAGGCGAACTGCTCATATAACAGCAGTGACCGCTGGCCAACATGACCAAATTGTGCATGTAGGCAAAGCTGAGATTAGCCAAACAGGTATATATTTCATACTAGAAAACCGAACAGAATTTGATTTCAATTATGGCTCACCTTGGGATTTGGCATACTTCGATAATGCTGCCGGAAACTGGGTTCCTGTAGAGGCGCTTCCGGGATTTGGCAACCCTTTTTGGACTTCGGAGGGGGCTATGCTAAGGGCCGGTGATATTAACCGCTATAGGCAAGAGTGGGCATGGCGCTTTGGAGAACTTCCTCCCGGAAGATATATGTTTTTACGTAATGGCTGGTTGTGCGAGCAATGGTTTAGAGAAAGCGAAGACATATATGCCGTAGTTGAATTTATTATAACAGCAGACTGCCCGGCTTCCCTGCCGCCTGCAACATTTGACTGGCATCAACCCGGTTTCATAAGTTTTGTAGAATACCGTAACATAACCCCATATGGCATGACGGTAGTGATAGAAAATGTTTCCGATTATGATATAGATAATAGAGTACAAATAACCTTAGTTATCCCTCAAAGATACGCAGCGGCTAACGATTGGCATGATTGGACACTATACTCACTGCCATTACCGTTTGCGTATAATCGCTTGCAGGGGATTGGGTTTCTACCAAGTGGCGGGCGGTTAGAGTTTGAACTTAACTGGGAAGCGTTATTTGGCGCGTTGCCCCCAGATGATTATGTAATTACCATGTTGGTGGGCGGCTTTGCGCACCCGCCTCACCCTACAGGGTGGGGGTTTTGGGATTCGATAATAATTGAGTTTTACGTGCTAGAATTGTCGTAAACGCAAGCATTCGCGTACTAAGGCCATCTAATTTGATAAATGATTGAGAGTAATTTGTGTTTTGGGTATAATGATAATAGGGAAATGGAGGTTTATGATGGAACAATTTACTAGAATAATTCATGATATTGATATTATGGGCGGGAAGGCATGCGTTAGAGGAACCCGCTGTACTGTAGGAATGATTGTCTCGCAGCTAAGCGAAGGAAAGTCGCCCGATGTCCTTGTTGAGGATTTTCCATACCTATCACTTGAGGATATATCAGAAGCATTAAGGTATGCTGCATGGGTGCTGGATTCGAGAGAGACAGAAATAATACCGGCATGAAAATATTGATTGATATGAATCTATCGCCTAAACTTGCTGAGATGCTTGCTCAAAAAGGGATAGAGTCGAGCCATTGGTATTATATCGGCGCATCCGATGCCAAGGATGCAGAGATAATGGACTATGCCTGCCGGGAAGGTTATACAGTATTAACTTGTGACTTGGATTTTACAGCTATGCTGTCTGTTACTCAAGGTCGAAAGCCAAGTATAGTCCAGATACGCAATCAAGGTGTGCCGATGGAAAAGCTTGCGGAGTTAATTGTTTCAGCAATACTTCAATATGTAGAAGAATTGGAAAGTGGCGCAATTTTGACATTGGACTCTAAACAGGCTAGGATGCGCTTATTGCCTCTTTTCAAGATATAAGCGATGGCATTTTTACATATCAATTATTCAGAGATTTTTGGAGGTTGTAGAAGTATGAACAAGTCAGATTATGGCCTGCGCGGTATGCAGACTGACTCTAATATGAAAAAGGTTCGATTGCGGGGTGGGTTTTCAGATAGAGCAGGCTTGCAATCCGAAAACACAAGTTTACAACTTACTGAGCTTGACGACAGGACACGAATGGCATTAAGAAACACTATAAGCCGTGGATTAGATGCAATTGTTATAAATAACAATGAATTAATCATGTATCGCAATAGAGACATAGTTTTACAACACATATTAAAATGTATTTTAGCTGATATCTATTTAGAAAAGGTAAATTACAGTAGCTTTTATGATGCAGAGTATGTTATGAATTATGTATTCAAAACTATCACAGATGACACTTACGATTCCGTTTTAACTGTTATTGAATTTGTAGCAAAACTATTGCATAACAGCCCTTACGGTAAAGACGCTAGGGTGTATAATACTTTTAACAATGTTTTTGAGAAGGAATTTGTAGGATATAGATTTGTAGATGGCTTAATAACCCCAATAACTGATGAGATAGAGGTAGAAGAAATTGACAACGCTATTACGTTTCTTAACATACAAACTAAAATGCATATCCGCAAATCTCTTGAGAAACTTTCAGACAGAGAAAATCCCGATTATGAGAATTCAATTAAAGAAAGCATTACTGCCGTTGAGTCTATTTGCTCAACAATAATAGGCAAAGGCGCAACATTAGGCGAAGCACTTAAAAAACTTGAGGGTTCGGGCCTAGCAATTCATCCTGCTCTAAAATCTGCATTTATCACATTATATGGATACACTTCTGATGGAAAAGGTATACGTCATTCTGGGCAAATAGGCGGTAAAGATGCTACATTTGAAGAAGCAAAATTTATGCTTGTATCTTGTTGTGCATTTGTTAATTATCTTGTTGGTGCTATGAGTAAATTATCATCTTCCTGAACAGAAGAAATCCCTGTTAACGCAAACAACCCCCGTAACCGCCTTGCCAGAGCCGTCTGGCGGGCGGTTATTCTATTGTTATCAACCATCCTGTTTAAACATTCTGGTACACCTACTAGTACACATAACTCCTTGGCACGGGTTACAGCTGTGTACAACAGGTTGCGTGTCAAAAGCATGGGTGGCCCGTTAAAGATTGGCATAACCACCACACGGTACTCGCTACCTTGTGATTTATGTACCGTTACGGCATAAGCTAGCTCTAACTCGTCTAGTTGCGTGAAATCGTACTGTACCTGACGGTTATCGTCAAACAGTACAACCAACACGCCGTTTTCTTCGTCAATTTCCTTGATAACCCCCATATCGCCGTTGAAGACTCCTTCGCCTTGCATATCTACATAGCCGCGTTCGTCTATCTGTTCCCATGTGGCATCATAGTTATTACGGATTTGCATGACCTTATCCCCTTCACGGAATATTGTCTGGCCAAATTCGCGTTCATTTTTGCCCCTGCCCGGTGGGTTAAGCCTAGCTTGTAGCTGCCCATTAAGCCCGCTTACACCTAGAGCGGATTTGCGCATTGGGGTTAGCACTTGGATATCATGCAGGCTTTTGCAGCCTTTATACGCAGGAAGGCGTTGCACAACCAAGTCTAAAAGCGCCGAAACAACACCATCTTGCTGCCCACGCTTTACAAAGAAGAAATCGTTGTCGCGAGCATTTATTTCAGGATATTTGCCTTGATTTATCAGGTGAGCGTTGGTGATTATCGCGCTTTCGGCTGCTTGGCGGAAGATTTCTGTCAAACGCACAACCGCTACAGTGTTACTTGTGATTATGTCCTTAAGGACATTCCCTGGCCCTACCGAAGGCAATTGGTCTACATCCCCAACCAAAATAAGCCGTGTACCAACCGCCACTGCCTTTAGTAAGCTGTGCATTAATGTGATATCCATCATTGATGCTTCGTCTACAATTAAAACATCTGTTTCCAGCGGCTCATCTTCGTTCTTGTTAAAGGTTTGGCGGCGGGAATCTTCTGATATAAAAGACACTTCCAAAAGCCTGTGTACTGTCTTGGCTTCGCGGCCTGTAGCTTCGCTCATGCGCTTGGCGGCGCGGCCCGTGGGCGCGGCTAGAGAAATCTTATAACCCTTGTGTTCTAACAGCGCAATTAGCGAGTTTATTGCAGTGGTTTTACCGGTGCCGGGGCCGCCGGTTATAACCAGCACGCCTTCAGTTAAAGCGGAAAGTATGGCCTGCCGCTGGCCCGCCGAAAGTTCTATATTTGTTTCCCGCTCCATGGCGGCGATTGTGTCTTTTACATCGTCGGTTTTGGTATTTGCTCCGTGGTGAGCGGCAGCTAGCGCGGCTAAGCGGCGGGCCACAGCTACCTCTGCGTAATACAGCGGGCTTAGGAAGACTAGGGTATCTTCGGGGTTTTCGGGGTCTTTCTCGCGGACTATCAGGCGGGCCAGTTGCATTCTTACCATTTCGGTTTCTATCAGCTCTGCGGGTGAGCCGAGTAATTCTGTTGCCATGCCTGCCAACATCGTGGCGGTGATATATACGTTTCCATCATTGGAGGCCTCCCATAGTATAAACCGTACCCCTGCTGATATTCTTTCTGGCGCGTCGCGGGAAATGCCTAGTTTGAAGGCAATCGCGTCTGCTTTTTTAAAGCCAATGCCATCTATATCGTCGGCCAGTTTGTATGGGTTTTGGCGGACTATTTCTATTGTCGCGTCTTTGTAGGCTTTGTGGATTTTCTTTGCGTATGCGGCACCTATTCCATATTCGTGCAGAAACAGCATTACACGGCGCATTTCGGTTTGGGCGTGGAAGGCCTCTGCAAATTCTACAGCGCGCTTAATGGAAATGCCGTTAATCTCGGCTAACTTTTCTGGCTCGGACTCTAGTATATCAAGCGTATCTGCGCCGAAGCGGGCCACGATGCGCTTGGCCATGCGTGCGCCTATGCCCTTGATTACGCCGCTGGCTAAGTATTTTTCTATAGCCGCTATAGTGCTTGGAGCGGTTTTTTCGGCACGGCTAACCGCCAACTGCCAACCATAGCGCGGGTTGTTTACGAAGCTGCCTGTAAGTATTAAGTTCTCACCCTCATGCAAGTCCGGGAAATGCCCTGTGCAGGTTACAGCCTTTTCGTCCAGTTTGTCTTGGTTTTGGTAGTTGGCTAAGGATAGCGGCATGTCTTCGCAGTGGATGGTGAATACGGTATAGCCGTTATCATCGTTGTGGTAGATTATGCTTTCTACCGTGCCCTGTAGAGTGGTTTGCGAATTTTGCATGTATTTTCTCCGATATTTCAAAGTGTTACGTTTCCGGTTTTTACATTAGTATCTAAACTGCCTCGCCCAAAATATCCGTCGCAAGGATTCATGCAGCCGCTCTTCGTCGAACACGCCGTTATAAAACCCTTCAATCAGCGCATCAAAAGTCGCGGTTATATCTGTAGGCATTAGCAAAATATCTACCCCCGCAACAAAAGCCCCAAGTGCTATTTGCCCGGGCGTAAAATGGTCAGACAGCGCCCGCATTTCCAGTGCGTCTGTTATAACAAGCCCATCAAACCCCATCTCACCGCGCAGTACATCCTGCACCCAAAAATCAGAAAAAGTCGCGGGCAAAGTACCGGACATAAGCCAAGGCTCCATCCAATAAAGTGGTACGGTTGGGTTTTGCAACTGCGGTGTAGCGATATGGCCCATCATTACCGCGTGCGTACCGGCCTCTATACCGCGAATGAAAGGCAGGGCTTCAATATAATCAAACCGCTCCCGGTCATGGGGGTATACCGCCAGCAAGTAATGGCTGTCTTCGTAGGTATCACCGTGCCCGGGGAAGTGCTTAATCGTAGACAGCACCCCGGCAGAATTAAGCCCTCGTACAGTGGCGTCAACCATTTCGCCCACAATAACCGGGTTGCTGCCAAAAGAACGATTGCCGATTACGGTATTGGCGGGGTTTGTCCAAACATCCGCAACCGGGGCAAAATTCATGTTTATGCCAAGCGAAAGCAACCGCTCACCGATTATGCGGCCCGTTGTATATGCCATATCCGGGTCACCGGTGCGGCCAATTTCATATGCAGGCAGTATAGAGAAATCGCCGTCCGCAAATAGCCTCCCCACGCGGGAAACCCTACCGCCTTCTTCGTCTGTAGCAATGAACAGTGTGTGACGTGATGCGGCTTGCAACTCCATCGTAAGTGCTTGCACTTGTTGGATTGAGTACATATTGTCCGAAAAGAGGATTATCCCGCCTACTGGGTAGCTGGTGAACCAATCACGCTGGGCAGGGCTTAGTATCGTAGTTTGCCATGGAAGACGAGGCATTATTAATTGGCCGATTTTTTCACGCAGAGTTAGCCCTGCAATCCATATATCAGCCTCGCATGGCGGTGGTGGGTCATATAGCGGGTATTCGTATTCCTGTTCATGTTTGTTTTCATCAAGCATGTAACGGGTTGCGGAACAGGGCGCGGGCGGCTCTGTGGGAGATGGTGTTTCATGTGGTTGGTTGTTAAGGTAGGTAGCCGATGTGTAAACCTGCCCATTTCGGTCAGTCACCCCGCAGGCGGCCAACGCCAATAACGCTATAATTAAAGCAATAAAATAATATTTTCGCAATTTTGCAAGTCATCCTCCCTGTATATCACAAAGCCCGTTCCCGGTACATAAGTGTATATCCACGCTTTTTTTCCGTCCGCACGATATTAAACCCGTATTTTTCATAAAGAAACTGTGCAGCAGCCTCGTTCGGGTCGTCTGAGGTGTAAAGCCGCAGGTATTTCTTTTTATATCCCCGTGCCGTTTCAATGGAAAACTCAATAAGCTGCTTTCCTATCCCCCGCCCTCTCATGTCTGGGTCAACACAAAACCAAGATAGCCATATTGCTTCGTGAAAATCATTCTTTTCTGAATATAGGCCCGTGGTGCCGCATACTTTGTCATTCTCATCCAAAGCTACCCAATATTTTAGGAGGGATGTGTAACCACTTAACTTTAATAATACCTTCGCAGCAGGGTTATCTTTATATCTGTATGCCCAAAAACTCATACGTTCGGTTAAGTCCTGATGCGGGAAAACCCGCGCAACTAAAGCCTTTGCGTGGGGAATCATTGTTTTATTCAGTTCTGTAATTCTAATCACGCTTTTACTTCATCTCCCCTAGGACTTCGCACAAAAAATCCCATACACGTGCGGCAGAAGAAATAGAGAGCCGTTCATCTGGTGTGTGCAAATCGTGGATTGTTGGCCCCATGGATATGATATCTATGCCGGGAAGGTTATCCACAAATATGCCACACTCTAGCCCGGCGTGAATGGCGGTAATTTTTGCGTCTCTTCCATGCTTACCTTTATAGCTTACTGCAAACTTGGCCAGCATATCTGATTTTGGGTTAAATGGCCATGCAGGGCTACGTTGGGTGAAGATGAATTTCGCACCAGTTAAAGCAGCTAGCTTGCCAATTTCGCTCTCTGTTTGCTGATTTAGCTCGTTGGATGAGGCACGTGGCATGCAGGTGATTTTTATGGAGTCTGATAATGTTTCTAATGCGCCTATATTGTTAGATGCGTCTACCAACCCTTCTAAATCGCGACTCATATGCAATACACCGCTTGGCAGCAAAATTAGCGAGTAAATAAGCTTCTTAGCGCATGTCTCACTAAGTACTTTATTGGCCGGGCTTGCTGGGGTAAGCGATATATCAAGTTTTGGATCCGTTGTTGCGTGCAATCTTTTTCTTCTTGCCGATTGTTTATCAAAAAACTCCTGTAGCTTTGTTGCATCAGCAGGTTTTATGGCAATTAAAGCTTCTGCCTCACGGGGGATGGCGTTGACTTTCATCCCGCCGCTTACGCTTGCGACGCGTATTTCTATATCTGTTTTCGCACCCATTTCTATCAGCAGCTTATCAATTTTTGTATCAGCATCATTGTATATTGCACTAAGTGTGTTTCCTAGTATACGGATGGCATTGCCACGCCTTAAATGAATGTCCCCGCCAGAATGTCCGCCAACCAGCCCTTTAACCGCAATCTTGAAAAATTGAGAGAACTCGCCCGGCGCTTCCCATGTCACAGGTAATTCATAATCAGCAATAGTACCGGCGGCGCAGCCAGCGATAAAAGCATTTTCGTCGCTGGAATCCAAATTAATCATCCTGCGGCCCTTAAGCAAACTAAAGTCCAAGTTTAATGCGCCGCCCATCCCGGCTTCCTCGTCGGTTGTAAGCACTATCTCTAGCGGTGGGTGGGCTATGTCTGTAGCTTCTAATAATGCCATGCACATAGCCACTGCAATACCGTTATCAGCGCCTAAGGTTGTACCTCTTGCTCGCAGATAATCCCCGTCTACATATAACTCAAGCGGGTCACGGGTAAAATCATGGGCCGTACCCGCATTCTTTTCACATACCATGTCTAAATGCCCCTGCAAAATTAAAGGTGCTTGCCCTTCGTAGCCCGCAGCTGCGGGTTTATAAATAATCAAGTTGTATAGCGCGTCCTGCACAACTTCCAAGCCAAGCGCCTTAGTGAAAGCGGCAATATAATCGCTTACGGCCTTCTCGTTGCCAGACCCGCGCGGTATCTGGCTTATAGCCTCGAAATGGTGAAGCACTCTTTTGGGTTCGTAATTTGATAAAGTCATAGAAATTCCTCCTTGGCTTTTGTGTCCGTTTTTTGTCATTGTCAATATTATACACCAAATGGCATTATGTACACACACTCGAGTCCATCATATATTATAACGACAGTTTGTTTGCAATAGCGTTATGGCATAGCATAATCATTGTGAGGTGATGATAATGACAACAACTAAATCAAATGTAAACGTCAAAATCGATTCGGCAATCAAGGAAACAGCTACTATGCTTCTAGAACGCATGGGAATAGATCAAACCACGGCAATTGATATGTTTTACAGGTAGATTATAGCTGAACGACGGTTGCCTTTTCAGCCTGTGGTTGCGCTTTCGCTAGAAGAGCAACTTACCGCAGCGATAACAAAAAAAAATTTACCAAGGATTAAGCTAGAGGCTGACGAAAATGGCAATGCTATAATAGACAAAGATAAACATCCTGACCTTTACGATTGGGCGGTGAATGGCTGATGAAACCCTACAATATTCATATTGCCTATGTATCTTGGGGTAATGTTGGGAAGCTTCGGCCTGTATCTTCATAAGCAATCTTATATAGATATCGGTAAAATCATTGATTTACCAATTGCAACTATTTAATCCACGCCGATAGGCAAATTATCTGAAAATGACTTGCGTAAATTAATTGATGCTATAAATAACTATTAACAGTAATTTAATAATAAGCACGCATTACTCAATAAAAGGCTGTTTGATTGGTTTTCAACTGGCCTTTTTCTGTTCTTTGTCCTTTACCTTGCCAATTGCCAGATGATAATCCTTTCATTATACTTGAGCGGAAGCATCTGATATTTATGAACAAGGAGGCCTTTATGAAAGAGCGAAAAAGGCTAATATTATCCGCTGTGGCATTGATTTTTGTACTATGTATGTTTTTGCCGTTGTACATATTATTTGGGAGTGAGAATTATGAGGTGGTGGATGATATTGTTGCGGCAACTAGCGTCGTAACGCCGATGGTTGGCAGGTCTATGGTATTGAAGGACGATGGTACGATCTGGGGATGGGGTCCGAATCTGTATGGCAGACTGGGTGATGGTGGCGCACTCTGGGTATTTGGTAACGCCCCAGATGGTAGCCCAGCTATAGTTTACCAAGGTGATCTAACAAACGACAGCACTAGAAGACCCTACCGGAGTACACCGGGTCAAGTGTTAAACATTAACAATGTGACTGCGATAGCTACAGGAGGATATCACACTTTAGCTTTACGTGGCGATGGCACACTTTGGGCTTGGGGTTCGAATAGGAGTGGAGAACAAGGTAATATAGACAGCGTTAGCCGTTCCACACCGGTACAAGTTGATCTCAGCAATGTGATAGCAATTTCTGCGGGAGTACATTCATCAGTCGCGTTAAGAGGGGATGGCACTGTTTGGACTTGGGGTTTCGTTTATGGTCCTCCTGACACATCCGGATGGGGATGGAGTAATGCGCCCACACTGGTTCAGATGCAAGGCCTTAATAGCGTAGTTGCTGTTGCGGCGGGAGGTGGCCATTTCATTGCACTAAAGGATGATGGCACAGTTTGGACTTGGGGCGCTAATATGAGGGGTGAACTAGGAGACGGCACCACTATAAACCGGATTGTGCCGGTTCGGGTGCAAAATCTTAGTAATGTGATAGCAATTGATGCAGGTTCTTCTACATCACTAGCGTTAAGGAGCGACGGTACTGTTTGGGCTTGGGGTTGGGACGGCATAGGTAACGTAGAAGACACATCGGCAACAACCCGTACCGCACCAGTTCAGGTCCAGAATCTTAGCAATATAGCTGCGATTTCCGGAAGAGGTTCTCATTCTCTCGCGTTAAAGGATGATGGCACAGTTTGGGCTTGGGGCGTTAATAGGAGGGGTGAACTAGGTGACGGCACCACGATAAACCGTGTTGCTCCGGTTCGAGTACAAAACATTAGCGGTGTTACTGCAATTGCCGCAAATTGGAGCTATTCTATTGCATTAAAGGAAGATGGTACTGTATGGGCATGGGGCAGGAATGACTGGGCAGAGTTAGGCGACGGTACCAGAATAGACCAGCTCACACCGGTGCAAGTACTAGGCCCGGGCGGCGAAGGGCATTTGAATCTTTTCGCAAGTTCTTCATCTCCTCCCACACCTACGCCTCCACCTCCTAACCGCCTCACATTCAGGGCAACAACACAACAACTTTACGATAACCCACGAGTCGTCATTCCGCTTCCAAGTACGGCAACGATTCAATTCACGCTATCACGGCAAGTGGCTAGCATTTGGATGCCCGTACAAACGGCTCGCGCTGATGCTGACGGGTGGGTGACCTTTCCAGAGCCCCTTACTGGCAATACCACCTACCGCATGGTAGCCATCTCTCAGGAGTTCATACACATCACTGGCTATTGGCAATTTTCGACGGACTCAAATGGGCGTATATTTGGTATCCCTTTAGCACATGGCGGCAACAATGGATTTATTAATAACCCGGCAGGGCATGCCGGGTGGCATGTGGGCTTTACACAGAACTATGATGTCATTATTACAACTGCTGACGAACTTCGCGCAATAGGCGGCCCGCAAAGCGCGGGCAGGACATTTATATTGGCCAACAATATAACCATTGTAGGCAATTGGACTCCGATTGAAGATTTTCGCGGTACTTTAGATGGTGCGGGGCATGTCATCACACTTTCATCCCACAACAGTAACCCTATAGCAATCGCCGGGCTTTTTGGAACTATAGGTAGAGGTACAGTTGTTATACGGAACTTGGGCGTGGAAACAGGTGGTGGGTTTGTTTTTGCACAGGCGCCCCGTGGTGGAAACTCCAGAGCTGCTGCCGGCGGAATAATTGGAATAGTTATCGGTGGCGATGTTACCATAGAAAATAGTTATTTCAATGGCGCTATTGGTGCAAGATCGGATTATTGCAAGGCCATTACAGGATTGCTAGAAGACCCTGCGAGGTTTATGTTGTATTTAATACAACAACTTGCGCTGCCAAGATGGCCTAGCCTCATCTATGACGCATTAAGTCAAGCTTTTAGCAATTCTGGTTCGTATGCATATGCGGGTGGAATGATTGGGTTTATTGGCGGTAACGCAAATGTTAATATCCGCAACAGTTATGCAAGAGGTATAGTTTATTCACATGCGGATAGGGCTGGGCTTGATACTGCATTGGAGATAAAATCCGGATGGCTATCTTCTTCACCTGCTAGAGCCTATTCCGGCGGCTTTGTAGGCGCAGTCAATTACCCTGCCCAGATTCGTATTGAGTTTAGCTACGTTACAAATGACATACAGTCCTATGCGGCACCTTCCAATATAAGACGCCGCCTTTCTCATGCAGGCTCATTGGAGGGAACGCACCGGGGTTGGGGGATTAGTCATAGCAATTTTCACATTAGCACTCAAACCCTTACCGTTAATGAAGGATTAGTCTCAGCAGGTCATACAAATAGTTTTGGTGCTGTTTCGCTATCTCCAGAGAATATGCGAAACAGGGCTTCATTTACCGGTTGGGATTTTATAAATATCTGGACATCCGCCCCAAATAGAAACGACAGGTTTCCATTCCCTCAAATTTTTGACCCACCTGTACTAATCTTGCCACAAGGCCCGGCACCAACGGTTGTGGTTGCAAGTGGTTTTGCCGTCAATTCCGGCTCAGGCAACACTCTTAATCTCGAAATTGATATGCCATTCTCATCTTTCCGTGGTGTTCGTGTAAATGGAGTGCCTCTTACGCAAGGTGAACATTTTACAGCGACTTTTGGGTCAACTCATATCACGCTTCTGTCTGGATTTCTGGATACATTGGACGAAGGATTTCATGACATTTCCATAGTTTTTGACGACGACATTGTTGCGGAAGAAAAATTTCTTATTATAGAGGCCGATGAATCGGATGACCCGCCAATATACAGACTTTATATCAACAATACACTAGTATACTGGGTGCCAGAAGGGCTACTTATAGATGAGAACCAGCTTGACTTACTTCATGATAATCTTCACAGTTTTAGGGTGGAACTAAAAGATGGGCGTATTGAGGAACACAATAATTTGAATCAGGGTTCGAATGGTGCCATACATGGCAGCTTCACCATCCCTAACCTGCAAATCCCCTTAACAATAGAATTACGCCAAGACTCGGCCACAGGCAGCCTGATATCAACCGTAATAACACCTGCGGTGTTTTTGCAGCCATCCGACCCAATAGACTTCATTTTCAACAATATAGCCCCCGGCACCTACAGCCTAATCTTCCGGCAGCCTGGTCACACCGGCTTTACCATCAATAATGTAATAATCCCGGAAGATGCCGAAATCATAAACCTTACTCACGACCCCCGCTTCCCGCGACATCTCCCCCTACGCCCTGGCGATGTACGCGGCCATGGGCAGGTCAATATTGCAGATTTGAGCATATTATTACAGAACTGGTCAGGCGACTATATCAACGCCAACTTCACTGGCAGTGGCCAAATCAACATATCAGACCTTAATATGCTGCTTCAAAACTGGATGGCCGAATCTACTGTTGTTGATTAATCATCTCAATACATCAGGATATACGGGATTAATCGTTATTCAATCCATAACCTGGATTCCATTGCACGTCGACAAAATGAGATTGCGAACAATTGAGTACACCTGCTTGCAAGAAGTCCGAATTCTTACAAGCAGGTGTATTTAATTGTTCGTATTTGTATGCCTCCATCATTGTTCACAAAATGTTTACGTGCAAATCCTGTCAGGTATGGTAAAATCCCCATGAAAACATAACACATCCTAAAAAATGGAGTGATAAAGTTGATTGAGGTGCGGAACCTAACCAAAATCTACGGCCAGCACAAGGCCGTAGACCAAATTAATTTCACGGTAGACGATGGCGAAATCGTGGGCTTCTTAGGCCCCAACGGCGCAGGCAAAACCACAACCATGAACATCATGACAGGTTATATTGCCGCTACATCAGGTGAAGTAAGTATAGGTGGCCTAGACATATTGGCCGACGCCGAAAAGGCGAAAGCCCAAATAGGCTACCTGCCAGACACCCCGCCAGTCTACGGTGACATGCGCGTAGATGAGTTTCTAAACTTTGTGGCGGATATCAAAGGCGTAAAGCGCAGCGCACGTAAAAACATGCTGGCAGACATTAAGCGCCAAGTACGCATCGAAGACATGTCTCGCAGGCTGATTAAAAACCTGTCGCGGGGATATAAGCAGCGTGTGGGCCTAGCCCAAGCCATGGTAGGCTACCCCAAAGTCATAATAATGGACGAGCCTACAATCGGCCTAGACCCTAAGCAGATTATAGAAATGCGCGACGTTATTAAAAGTCTGGGCAAGAAGCAAACAGTTATACTATCCAGCCACATACTGCAAGAAGTAAGCGCCGTATGCGACAGGGTAATGATAATAAACCGTGGCAAAATTGTAGCAAGCGACACCCCGGAAAACCTGTCTGCAACCCTTAACCGTGGCAATAACCGTATGCAGGTAACGATAAAAGCCGAAAAGCAGCCAATATTAAAAGCCCTTGCGGAATACCCAATAATCCGCAATATAGACGCCCAACTAGGAAAGGAACCCGGCACGACAGACCTAATCCTCTCCGGCGAAAGAGACGATACCGATATCCGCGAATTCATCTTCAAATGTATGGCCAAGAATAACCTGCCCATCCTGCTAATGAAATCTACGGAACTGACGCTGGAAGAAATCTTCTTAACTCTAACAGGCGATATAAGAAGCGGCCCAACAGGCTATGTGCAATCCTCGTCAAGCGGCAGCGACTATTTCGAGAATGATGAAGAAGCCGAAACGTCAGTTCAACCGGAACCAGAAACCCCGGAAAGCGAAACAGAAGACCCAACAGGAGGTGAAAACGCCTAATGATTTCTATATACAAAAAAGAAATACGCACCTACTTCGCCAACATGATGGGTTATATGTTCCTAGCATTTATGACAATGCTGATAGGGTTGTTCTTCACACTTTTGACCCTCTGGTCCAGAAACGCTAACTTCCAAAACGTGCTTAACAACACAACATTGTTCTTCCTGTTTTTGATTCCTATACTAACCATGCGCTTGTTCTCCGAAGAGACCCGTAACAAGACAGACCTGCTGCTGTTCACCAGCCCGCTATCGGTTAAACAAATAGTTTTGGGTAAGTTTTTTGCGGCCCTTACTGTCTTCTTGCTGGCCACAGCCATAACCTTCCTTTTCCCGTTAATGGTAAGCCGTTTTGCAGAAGGTATGCCTGTCAGCCGTATAGTCGGCACTTATATCGGCTGGGTGCTTGTGGGCGTGTGCTGTATAGCGGTAGGCGTTTTTATTTCTGTGCTGACAGAAAACCAGATTATTGCCGCTGCGGGTACTTTTGCGGCGATATTTGCTATGTTCCTGATGGAGGCATTTTCTATGAGCATGCCAACCACTACCCTTGCATCGCTTATTTTTGTAGGGATTTTAATTGTAGGTGTGGCTGGGATATGGTTTAACAGTACACGCAATGTTATTTCTTCTATAGTTGTAGGGCTGATTGGGATAGCTATTGCGGTTGGCCTTTATATATTTAATAATCTTATCTTCGACGGCATAATCGTGCGGACACTTAACTGGTTCTCTATTTATGCGCGTTATGATGCTTTTGGCGCAGGCATTGTTAACATTAGCGATATTGTTTACTATGTCGCGTTTATTGCCTTGTTTATCTATCTTTCCATCAATGTCATCGAAAAAAGGAGGTGGCGTTAGTCATGAAATTTACGAACCCTTTAAAAGACAAGCGCTTCCGCTATGGCACACTATCTACGGCAATGATGATTATTGCCGTGGTGATTTTTGTACTTGTTACCCTAGTTGCGGAAGAGTTTAACCGAAACTGGGACCTGACCGCAGAGCAAATGTTCTCCTTATCCCCACAAAGTGAACGCTTTTTGGAGGAGCTGGATGTAGACATAACACTGTACTATTTAGTACGCACCGGTGGCGAAGACCTTATAATATCGCAATTATTGTCCGAATACGCTGCCGCGTCACCTCATATCACAGTTGAAATACGTGACCCGATGATTAACCCCGCCTTCCTGCACCAGTTTGCCGGAGGGGCAGAGGGTGGAATCCACGAAGGAAGCGTTATTGTAAGAGGCCCCCATGGCTTTAGGGTCGTAGGCCCCGATGACATGGAGACAGTTGTGTTTAACTGGCAGATATTTCAGGAGATTACGGACAGCTTTGACCATGAGCGTGCAATAACACAGGCAATACACGCACTTACCTTGGGTGAGCCGCCAGTAGTTTACTATATTACCGGCAGCCTAGAGCCACCGCTTACAGAGGCTTTTGTAGAGTTTATGGCATCAGAAAACTTCATAGTGCGCGAGCATAACGCATTAATTCACGACATCCCCGAAACCGCCGATGCTTTAATAATAGCAATGCCAGGAAGGGACTGGGGTACACTAAAAGCTGACCGCATACTTGATTTCTTGGACAATAACGAAGGCCGTGTGTTTATGGCCTTGGATGTAATGCACGAGCCTTTCCCAGAATTAAGCCGTGTGCTGGAAGCCTATGGGCTTGTACTAGGCGACTTTATCATTATCGAAGGAGATTCTAGGCGTACAATAGGCGGCAACCCTGCATGGATGCTGCCGTTGCCTTTCCCGCATGAATATATAATGGACCCATTGCAGCGTGAGGGTTTTGTGCAATTTATGTGGGCGCCTACCGGGATTGATATCGCGCCTATGCCTAGGCCGTCCACTTCATTCTACCCGCTGCTTTCTACAACAAGGGACGCTTATGGGCGCTATGTAAACTCGGACGCGGAAACAATCCTGCGTGTACCCGAAGACGAAGAAGGCCCGTTTTTGCTGGCCGTAGCCGTTAGCGATACAACATTTGTGCAGCAACCGCCGCACACGTCACGGCTGGTTGTGGTAGCTAACCGCGCAATCTTGGATGAAGGGGTTAACAACTCCATAGGCGGCGGAAACTGGGCGTTTATTGCCAACAGCATGAACTGGCTGCAAGACCAGCCGCCCGGTATTTTTGTTCCGGTAAGAAGGCCGCCCGGCAGGACACCGCTAATGCTAAACGACGCGCAAGTATTTACCATGTCCGGCATAGCTATTGGCGGTATACCCGCAATCCTTCTTGGCATAGGTATTTTTGTGTGGTTTAGGAGGCGGCATAGCTGATGAAACTCAAGAAAGAGGTTATATCGCTGGTGATAGCGGTACTGGTTGTGGGCGGTATGATTGGCGCGCTTGCGTGGCAGCGTAACCGCGATACCGCCGGGCCGGAGGAGGAATTCGAACGCCCTGCCACGATACACCTAACCCAGCGCTTAGAAGAAGAACTTTTAAGAGTCACCTTCCAAAACCATGTGGATTCTCATGTAATGCTGCCCTTCTACGATGATGAGGGCAACAGGGAATGGACACTGGATGGCAGCGATTATATCTTTAACCCCGCAAACACCCGTAACAAGGTACGCGGTATGTTTAGCCTGTTTGCAAACCAAATAGTGCATGAAGATGTTTACGAAATAGGGATTGATCTTGCGGAGTTTGGCCTTGATCCGCCATACCTGACTGTCACCGGCTACTACGATGACGGCACAACCGCTGTTATACGCTTAGGCTACCCTACTATGGGCCTTGAGGGGCGATTTGTGATGATGGATGGCAGCTATAGGCTTTACGCTATTAACGCGCCGCTGGCCAACCGCTTTCTGTATGGGCTGGACGATTTGATTGACCGCAGGCTTCCCATGTGGAGTTTGGAGTTTGTGCAGTATATGCTAATAGCCCAGCGTGACGAAGAGCCTATAGAGTTTAAAATGGAACCGCACCCCGAGGCAGAAGGCATGGAGTGGATGGTTATGCACCAGCCCTTCCCTGATAGGCAAGTATTCGACCACTCCTTCGATCATCTTGTTTTTGAACAGTTTGCGAATTTTAGGCTGGGGGACTTGGTGAGCCTTCATCCAGCCAATCTAGCCGATTACGGTTTGGATAACCCAAGTATGGAATTTGTGTATATAACATCGCAAGAGGAAGTGCATCTGCTATTTGGCGATATATTTTTTAGAGAAGAAGATGGCAGAGAAGAGACGTTTATATATGTAATGTTCGCGGACAGGCCGCATGTGTTTGAAGCAGTGTATGGCCCTGCAAGTGCTATCTTTGATGTTAATCCATTGCGATTTATTGAACGGTTTATCGCGCTTATTAACATCGTTGACGTAGAAAGGCTGGAAGTTATAACGCCGGATGGAGACTTTGATATTAGGATGAACCATGTCGAAGGCACCACCAATATCGAACCAACGGTTAACGGCAACACTGTTGAGGCGACACCTATAAGGCAGTTGTATGCGGCACTTGTAGGCTTGGGTATGGATTTTGAAATAGAGCCGTTTAACCCCGGCCCCGGTACACTGCTATATACTATAAGATATGTCATGCTTGAGGAAGATGATGTAGAACTTAGGTTCTTCCATTACAATAACAACTTCCTTGCGGTGTCTGTTGATGGTGAGGCTGCATGGTTTGTTACTAACCGGCGCGCTTTTGATTCGTTTATATCACGGATTAATGAGTTGATTTAACCTGACACTTTAGAAAGCCAATACCGTAAAACGCCCCCATGCATACCATAGGGGCGTTTTTTGTGTTATATTATTGTAAATATTTATAATCAGGAGGTCACCATGCGTAAAACAAAAATACTGGCAACCTTAGGCCCGGCATCTAAAGACTTAGAAACAATGAAACAAATGATTAAAAACGGCATGGATGCAGCAAGGGTTAACTTTTCCCACGGCACATATGAATCCCACACAGAAATCATTAATACGTTAAAGCAGGCAAGAGAAGAGTTAAACAAACCAATCTCGCTGGTGCTGGACACAAAAGGCCCAGAAATCCGCATAAAAACCTTTGAGTCAGACAAGATTTACCTAGAGCAAGGCGCCGAATTTACCCTTACCACCCGCGACGTAATTGGCACACAAGAAATAGTATCTGTAACCTACGAAGACCTGCCCAAAGACCTTGCAGTGGGCAGCCGCGTGCTGATAGACGACGGCTTACTTGAACTTAAAGTGACGGCCCTAACCAAGACGGACGTAAAATGCGTTCTTATTAATTCCGGCTTTATAAGCGCCAGAAAAGGCATAAATATCCCAGACGTATACGTAAACCTTCCCTCACTTACAGAGCAGGACATAGAAGACATCAAGTTCGGCATAAAAATGAAATTTGATTTTATCGCAGCCTCATTTGTACGCACGGCTGCGGATATTTTAAACATCCGCAAAGTGCTGGTAGACAACGGCGGCGGCCATATTCATATAATCGCGAAAATAGAGTCCCGTGAGGGCGTTAATAACATCGAAAGTATATTAAGCGTAGCCGACAGCATTATGGTAGCCCGTGGCGACCTAGGTGTAGAAATCCCGCCTGAGGAAGTACCTATTGCCCAAAAGAACCTAATCCGCCGCTGCAACCAAGTAGGCAAGCCCGTAATAACTGCTACTCATATGTTGGAATCCATGGTTAGTAACCCGCGCCCCACCCGTGCAGAAGCTAACGACGTAGCTAACGCTATCTTCGATGGGTCAGATGTTATTATGTTGTCAGGTGAGACGGCCAGCGGCCAATACCCTGCCGAAAGCGTAGCTATGATGGCACGCATAGCCATGGAAGCGGAGCGTTCCGGCGAGTATTCCTCTATGTTCGCAAACCCTCACAAGCATCTCAACCGCAATGTAACCAACGCCATAAGTGTGGCCGCGGTAGCCACAGCAGCGGAACTGGAAGCCGCATGTATAGTACCGATTACAGATTCGGGCTTTGCCTCAAGGATGGTATCGCGCTGCCGCCCGGCTTGCCCGATTTTGGCTATAACAGCAGACGAAGTGGTGTGCCGCCAGCTAAACCTAAGCTGGGGCTGCGTACCCGTCTTGAGTGAGCCGTTTAAAGGCGAATACGAAGTTTTCGATATTGCCGAGGAAATGGCCATGAATTCCGGCTTAGTCAAAGCTGGCGAGACGATAGTATCTGTAGCGGGCGTACCCGTTGGTATAGCCGGTACAACAAACACGATGAAAGTCCGCACAGTAGGCAATGTACTTGCCAAGGGCAAGGGCAATAAGCGTGGTGTTGTGCAGGGTATAACCAGAGTTTTTGAGTCTAATGGTGTGACAAAGCTGCCATTCTTCGAACAGGGGGATATAATTATATGCACACAAACCAACGATAAAATGATGGAATATATCAAAAAAGCCGGTGCTATAGTTATAGGTTCATGGGAACAAGTGGATTTAAGCCACGCCGAAACCGTGGCCAAAGCGCTGGATATCCCGTTACTAACAATTAAGGTGCGGGCTGTGGATTTTGTGAATCAAGGGCTACCGGTTACTGTTGATACAGATTCTGGGCTGCTGATTAACGGGTATAGATAAAACGGCTACTTTCGGGACCGGCTTCTTTAGATTGGTCCCGATTTTACATATTGCAAGACAGCAAAGGGGCAAAGCAGATGAAAATGCTAAAAACTAGCTTCACTATGATTTTATTCGCGGGGATTATTATTGTGGGCCTTGGTTTAATCGCGCAGGCCTATAGCGTATCAGCAAGCCCAGCCCAGCCCATATCCGAGCCGCCATTAGAAGCCATAAGTCTTCGAGGGCCGATAGATGGAACCATCCTAGTCCCGTATTCCGAGTTTTCGCTTTCGGCAGGCCATGAACCTGCCTGCCCACAATACGACTTCGTATTCTTTTTTAGGTGCCTAGAATATACCCACGGGACACCCCCTGCGCCTATCACAAAAAGTGTTTCCGGGACAGCTACCTTAAGGGTGCCAAGGGGCCTATCAAAAGATGGCTATGTTTTTGTTGGCTGGAGAAACGGAAATCATATCTTCCAGCCATGGCAAACATTTCGCTTGCCGGAAGATGTCACCCATTTTTATTTTTACGCTATATGGGCACCCGCTGTATACATTACGCTGGACGCAAACGATGGCGTGTCCGCAACACAACAATTACGAAGGGCAGCTGGCACACAAATGAGATTTTTGCCGCATCCGTCAACCAAAGAAGGCTATGTATTTCTAGGCTGGTTTACTACCCCTGAAGCCACCGGCGGCTCACGCCTTACCGCTTCCGCAACTGTACCCAATACTAATACCACATATTGGGCCAGATGGAGTATGCCTATTAATATAACAGTTAACTACGAAAGTTTGGTAAATCGCGAAACGGACAGCGCACGCGAAAAAGCCGATACAAGTATAGGAGAAATAACGCACCTATTCCTGACCGGCTTTGGTATCAATTTGGTTCCGCAACCCAGCGGGGCCAGATACGAACCAATGCTTAATAATGTAGGATTTTCCGCCCCGGATATACTTGATGTAAACCCTAGCAACTATCGGACGGTTGTATTCAGGTTTGTTGACTTCCCCCTTAACGATGGCCTAATTGCAGGCCTAGCACGCCCGATAAGAGGAATTGAAGGCACTACCCAAATGCACCTAGGCGATATTGTTGTTACAACAGTGCTAACCCCGGCAATGCTAAGGCGGGCAATTGTTCATGAGATATCGCATATATTTGGCGCGATTGATTGCTACAACTTTGGATGCGTAATGGATATTTCCAGACACCACACAATACACGACAACTGGTGTACGCACTGCCGGTCTGACATTAACAACTACCTATATGTTCGAATGCGTAATAATCCCCACCTGCGTGGAGACAGCTAAATTACTCTATATCCCATGGTGGAAACAGTACCCCACCATTTTCAAACTCCATCAACTGGTGGATATTGTCCTCATGGCCGTATGCCGCGTTTATTGCGAAAAATCTCCGCTCGCCGTTCGGGTCTATAAAGGATATGCCGTTGTTGGGAAACAATCCTGCTGTGAAGAACCACTCCATAACTAATGGGGTTTCCAACAATTCTATTGTATAGTAGGCATGGGTCATGGTGGCTAAAATTGCCCCATCATCCCCATCCTCTAAATAAAGGCCTATCACTTGGAAATCCCCGAGGGGGGTATCTGCCCAAATAGCCATCGGGTTGTTAAATCTTAGCCAATCCAAATCACCGCCCCAATGGGCAATATGTGCATCGCGGTAGTCTAGTACATAATATGATGGAAAATAAGGGGCATCACTTTTATCTGAGATATACAGGTTAATACGTGTAACCGGAGGGGCGTCATCCCCTGTATAATCCGGTTCTTCTGTGCTTAGGGTGTGGCCGTCACCGGTATAATTATCGGGAATGTCGTTTGTGAGATATACGGTGCCGTCTGGCTCGTCACTGCTACAGGAACTTAGGGTCACGGCAATACTTGCCGCTACTATAATCATTAGTGCCGACAATAAAAACACGGCACGTGAGTGTTTTTTACTTCTCATTATTGCACCAAGCCTTTCTTTTAAAATTTTTTTATCCTCACTCATGGTAACGGAGGAAATGACTTTTGACATTTTAGGCCTAGCGGCTACCGATATTAATGTATTTCCGTAATGAAGCTTACCACTTGCGTCTAGGTCACGGATTACTGCCTCATCGCACGATAATTCGCAAGCGCGGCCTACTTCGCGGTTTACCAGCCATGCAGCAGGGTTAAACCAGTGCAAAGCTGTTGCCATCAGTGCCAGCCATTTTATGATAACATCGTTCCGGCGAAGATGAGTCAGTTCGTGGGAAAGTATAACTTCCAGCTGTGCTTGGCTATACTCGCGGCACGGCAAAATTATAGCCGGGCGAAAAACGCCAAACAACATTGGGGTCATTGCCAGCGGGTTATAATACAAGCGAGGAGGGTTGCCGCGCCGGCTCATACTTGCCAAAAGCGCTGCGGCATCAGGACTAGCAGGCAGGTTACGGCGGCGGTATACCCACACGAAAAATACATAGTTGATGATATAGTAAAGTCCCATTATAAGAACTCCAAAAGGGTAAACAAACACAAAATATGTTGATATAAACGCGATAGGGCTTTGTATCGCACGGCGCTCATTGATATATTCCGCTGTACCTGTTTGGTAGGTTATAAACTGAAGCCGCTCCGTCTCTTCTGCTTGAGTAATAACAAACCTAGTTACAGTTTCGGTTATGGTGGGGACCGGAGGCGTTGACGTAGCACTTGGCAGTGATACCAACTCCGATACTGGTATAAGCAAAGCGGCTACTGCCACCAGCCACAAATAATACTGTGTAGACTTAGGCAAGCGGTGGCGTACAAATGGCTTTAATGCAAATAGCATAAAAGTTAAAATGCTTCCCGTTAAAGACATAATGAGTATGGCTCTTACGATATCATTCATTTTTATCACCTGTGTTGAAGTATTCCTTAAGCTCGTCTATATCGGCATCGGTCAGGTGATTGTTGCGTACCATGGCAATTGCCAGTTTTTTCGCGCTGCCAAAGCGCGTAAGTAGTGTTGCTTCTTCTGCCAAGATATATTCATCCTCTGTTATTAGCGGGATGTAGCGCGCAACGCCATATCTTTCTTTCGGCTCTATCAGCCCTTTATCTCTTAGCCGGGTTATTAGGGTATTGGTTGTGGATTTGCTCCAGCCTTTTGTTTGCATAAACTCGCTGCTAAACTCTACAGCTTTAAGTGGGCGCTGTTCGCGCCATAATGTACGCATAATTTCTAGTTCGGAGTCGGATATTTTTATGCTCATGGCTATCTCCTTTATTGTATTGTAGAATATTTTACATGCGTAGATTTTTCTTGTCAAGATGAATTTTTACATATGTAGATATTTGCTAATGAATTTCATATGACTGTAGAGCAAGAATATCAGCACATTGAAAGCGCAAGCTGCTCACTAACATCTGTGCATATGGAGGTGACTATATAGAAAGATCAATTTAGATAGTCATGTAAATGCAAAAACGGCATAGATACTGGGTTTTCCAGTGGCTATGCCGTTTTCATATGATTTGATTTCGGCTATTGATATACTGCAATAACCGATGCTGTGAGCGCTGGACCGTTAATAACATCTTTAAACTCTTTTAGGTTTTTTAAGTCCTTCTTTGGATTTTGAGTCTCAAAGTCTATGCAATACTTAGCATTAGTAAAAAGAAGATAATGCCAAATAAACCTTGATGTTTAGCGGCTTTCAAGGGGTTTATAATGTCATATTTTGCTCACTTGCCTAACTGCGGAAATCGGATTTGAAAGCGAATGTGTTAGACAATTGTTAGACAAAATCTATAGAACGTTGGTTACCGTTCCTATCGCATACAGCGGTACATTGGTAAACCATTCTTCTTTTCGATAATTAGACATAGAGGTACGCACGGCTAAATTTGGAGCATATTTTTCTACATAGGATTTTAGACTTCTGGCTTTAAGATTTTCTTCTGCTTTGACTTCTAGCGGAATAATATCTGTTCCATGCTGAAATACAAAATCTACTTCTGCTGTCCCTTTTTCTGTCGACCAATAATACGGACGGATACATAAAGAAGCAATTAGCTGTTGTTGTACATACTGCTCGGTCAATGCTCCTTTAAATTCTTCAAAAACCTTATTTCCTTCAAGCAAGGATTTTACATCTAAGTTGCTTTTTGCGGCCAAAAGCCCAACGTCTAGCAGATATAACTTAAATCCGTTATCTTGGTAAGCAGCTAGAGGCATACCCGGCTTGGTAATACGGTTTGTTTTGTGAATTAATCCACAGTCCAATAGCCATTGCATAGCCAGTTCAAATTCTTTAGCCCTAGCCCCTTGGCGAATCAATCCATATATAAATTTCTTGTTTTCTTTTGCCAACTGCGCCGGAACACTGTCCCACAACATACGAATACGAGGAACGCTTTCATTTGGAGCATGTTTCGAAAAATCTTGCTCGTATGATGCCAGCAAGCGATTTTGAATCCGGCGAACTTCGGTATAGTCTTGACGATTTACAAAAGAATTTACCACCTCAGGCATACCACCAACAAAATAGTATTGCCGTAACAAGTCAATGTAAATTGATTTGAATGCACCAATCAACTCCCAGTCACCAGCATGCAACAGCTTGACAAGGTCTTCTCTATTCAGTGCTTCCAAAAATTCTAGGTAGCTCATAGGGTATAAATCCATAAAATCTACCTTGCCAACAGGAAAGGAAGTTCCCTCGTGGAGGGCCACCCCTAATAATGAACCTGCTGCCACAATAGAATATTCAGGTGCATTTTCACGAAAATATTTTAAAGATGCAATTGCACGTGGTACTTCTTGGATTTCATCGAAAATTAAAAGTGTGTTTTTTGAGTTGATGGATACACCAGACTCAATTTGCAGCCCTGATATTAAGCGGTTTATATCGTAGCTGCCACTGAAAAGAGTCTCCATTCGCTCGTTATTGTCGAAGTTGATATAAGCGACAGAATTAAACTCGCACTCTCCAAATTCTTTCATTAGCCATGTTTTCCCAACCTGCCTAGCACCACGGATAATTAAAGGCATACGCTCAGAACGGTTTTTCCAATCAATCAATTCCTGCATTGCATAGCGTTTCAATGCAACCACCTCCATCTATATAAATAGAGTATGCACTATTTTTACATTTTTACAATGATAAATTTGTATCAATGTACATTTATTCAAAGATAAAATGTCGGATAGGGTACACATTTTGTTGGCAGATATGATTAAACAATTTCACTTTTGTATCTAAAACAACTACCTTCTGATGTGAAGATAGCCATTTTTCCATACATTTTAGATGGATATATTCCATACAAACCCGCCTAACAATGCGCCATATTTGGACATAAATATGTTGAATCGTTTTTCATCCCCCATTCACTTATAGTCAACCAACTATGAAATCGGAGTAAAAAGTGATAAACTAAAGCCATGTCATATAGTGAAGATTTTAGAAAAAGAGTGATGTTCTACCTAGATGAAGGCCACACATGGGAAGAAGCAAAAAGCACATTCAAA